>Ga0129307_1000899_pt1 | contig 39054 bp, 35 predicted proteins | sample P1105metagenome_FD_94437 | JGI IMG/M metagenome (GOLD analysis project Ga0129307, IMG submission 94437) | Capybara group fecal microbial communities from Wisconsin, USA - P1105 metagenome | ecosystem: Host-associated > Mammals > Digestive system > Large intestine > Fecal | place: USA: Wisconsin...
AAGTCTCCGTCACGGTGGTTTCGGTGGTAGTCGAAGTCTCCGTCGTGGTTGATTCGGTAGTAGTCGAAGTCTCCGTCGTGGTGGATTCGGTAGTGGTCGAAGTCTCCGACGTGGTGGATTCGGTAGTGGTCGAAGTCTCCGTCGTGGTGGATTCGGTAGTGGTCGAAGTCTCCGTCGCGGTGGTTTCGGTAGTGGTCGAAGTCTCCGTCACGGTGGTTTCGGTAGTAGTCGAAGTCTCCGTCGCGGTGGTTTCGGTAGTAGTCGAAGTCTCCGTCGTGGTGGATTCGGTAGTGGTCGAAGTCTCCGACGTGGTAGATTCGGTAGTGGTCGAAGTCTCCGACGTGGTGGATTCGGTAGTAGTCGAAGTCTCCGTCGCGGTGGTTTCGGTAGTAGTCGAAGTCTCCGTCGCGGTGGTTTCGGTAGTGGTCGAAGTCTCCGTCACGGTGGTTTCGGTAGTCGTCGAAGTCTCCGTCGTGGTGGATTCGGTAGTGGTCGAAGTCTCCATCGCGGTGGATTCGGTAGTAGTCGAAGTCTCCGTTGAAGTCGCCGCTGTCGTCGTTGTTGTCGGCGATGACGTTGACGTATCCGTCGATGTAGATGTAGTCGTCGAGGTCGTCGTCGAAGTCGATGTCGTACCCGTTGTGCCTGACGTTGAGGTCGATGAAGTCGATGATGACGTCGTTGACGAGGACGTGGTCGCCGCCGTAGTCGTCGCTGACTCGGTAGTCATTGTAGTTGTTGTCGTAGTCGTTTCGGTGGTTTCGGTAGTTGCCGCAGTTTCTGTGGCTGCTTCCGTAGTAGTCGTAGCTTCGGTGGTCGTCTCTGTAGCGGTAGTAGTTGTTGTGGTGGTGGTCGTGGTCGTGGTTTCCGTAGCTGTTGTCGTAGTTGTAGTTGTTGTCGTTGAGGTTTCGGTAGTTGTCTCCGTTGTGGTGGTGGTAGTAGTGGCTGTCGTGGTTGTAGTTGTGCTTGTAGTAGTTGTTGTAGTTGTAGTTGTGGTCGTTGTAGTTGTAGTCGTGGTCGTTGTAGTTGTAGTCGTGGTCGTAGTTGTCGTAGTCGTAGTTTCGGTCGTGGTAGTCTCGGGAGCGGTTATCTCCCAGTCGAGGGTGTACACAGGCTCATAGCTGTAATTGCCGCTGTCGGCTCCGCTGACCGTCGCCTCCGCCTTGTACTTTCCGACCTCCGATGCCTTGTTGTTCTTGTACGTGACAGTTACTTCGTCGCCGTTGATGACACCGACAAGCTCCGCTGTGACAGCCTTTTCCTCGCCGTCGCCGACGAAGCTCGTCTCCTCGCCCCACTTGAGCTCAAGCTCGCGCGGAACTACGTGCAGCACGGATTTCACATCATACAGCACGTTGTAATTCTCAGCCGTGAGCGGCGTATCATACGACAGGTCGTAGTCGCCGACGGGCTTGAACTGCTCGTATGATGTGAGAAGTCCCGCCGTGCCTATGAGCACCGAGATGTCCTCGCCCTCGGCAAGTCCCTCGGCTATCAGCTCCGTTTCGCCCGTGAGCTTCTCGCCGTAGGTTATCGTCATTTCTTTGGGGTAGACGGTAAGGTCTGCCTTTGCTATCGTCCACTTCATTTTCGCGGCTATCTCATCGAAGCGGTAGTTGCCGTCGGAGAGCGAGAGCACCTCCGCGGTATATGTACCCGCCTTTGTCGCCTTATAGTTGGCAAGCGTCGCTGTAGCCTTATCGCCGTTGACAAGTCCCGAAACAGTGGGGATGACAGCTTTTTCCGTGCCGTCGTATACGAAGCTCGTATCGCCCTCCCATACGATGCTGACAAGCTTGGGCTTGACCGTGAGAACGCCGTTCGCAACAGTCGCCTCGTAGTTGGCAAAATCGGGGAGCATCGGCGTGATCGTGTATGCTCCGACATCGCCGTACTGAGCGTAGTCGGTACCGCAGTCGAACTCGTCAGGGAACGTTGCCTCGTCGCTGGCTGTAAGCCCCTCATAGGTGACCTTCACCTTTGTCGGAGGCTTCTCGCCGTAGGTGATATCCATGCTTTCAGCTGTGACCTTCAGCGCCTTCTTCTCGACAGTAAGAGTACCGCTTTTCACGGTCAGTTTGTAGTCGGAGTTATCGGGGAAAGCACCGTTTATCTCGTACTCGCCCGCATTGATGCCGTCGGTGTAGGCAGACGAAGCCAGCTCCGTTGGGAAGAGAGCCTTGTCGGCGTCGCAGAGTCCCGTATACTTGACCTTTATCTTGCCCGAGAAAGCGTCGCCGTAGGTGATGGTCTGACTTTCTATCTCGGCTGTGAGAGCTGTAGGACTGATACGAACAGCCGTTTCATACACCTGTGCGTTATAGTTCTTTGTCTCGGACATCGTTATCTCAGCCCTGTAGTCTCCGCAGTGTATCGGAGACTCGGTAAGCTCGGTATATGTACCGTCGCTCTCCTCGCGATACCACTTATAGCTCAGGACCTTGTCCTCGTCAGTGTTATTGTCTGTGAGGTACTTATTCATACGGGTTTCAGCAGGCTCGCCGTTATAGGACAGACTTATGAAGTCTCCCGCCTTGCTTGAATTGAGGTAGGGAGTACGCTTTACAACTGTGAGGGTGCCGAGCGAATAGGTGAATGAATGCTCGGAGAAGGCAGTCTCGTCGAAATCGACCGTTATCGGGTAGGTGCCGACGGCAGTGGGGGAGTAATCAGGGTCGCCGTAGCACGTCACCTTCACCGCCTTCCTGACGGCTTCCTTCTCTTCGTCGGTGAGCCCGCCGCTGACCTGTATGTCAAACTCCGCAGGCTCTCTGTATATGACCGTCGTATCGGGGATAGCTATCGTGACCGCCATATTCACGACCTTGAAGCTCACGGGCTCGGATACAAGACCCGTGTATTCGGGAGTTTCCGTAACAGTCGCTATGACGTAGTAGCTTCCCTCCGCCGTCGGAGCTTCCGCAAGGAGGGTATCATCTGCGGCGTTGTAGTAAGCGAAGACAGGCTCGCCGAACTTCGCGGCTGCTGTCGGAACGGACGGTGTTTCGCCGACCTTCCAGCTGTATATCGTCAGCGGAGAAGTCCACTCGTTCTTCTTCTGCACAGAAATGACCTTGAAGCTGACGGGCTCGGAAACGAGCTCCTCGTATTCAGCCGTACCCGCTACCTTCGCTATGACGTAGTAGCTTCCCGCCGCTGTCGGAGCTGCCTCAAGGAGAGTGTCGTCCGCGGCGCTGTAATACTCGAAGACAGGCTCGCCGTACTTCGCGGCTGCTGTCGGAACGGACGGTGCTTCGCCGACCTTCCAGTCGGATATCTTCAGCGGTGAAGTCCACGTATTCTCCTTAACGGTGGGAGCTCCCGCCTCCGCTATGACCATCGCTTCGAGCGTGCTGAGGTCGAGCGGGTAGTATTCCTCGGGAGTTTCAAGCACTTCGGCGCGGCTGCGGCGCTTGGTGTCAAGACCGTACCAGAGCTTGCCTCCGCTGCTGTACATTCCGTATATACGGTAGCTTGCCTCCTCGGCGGCTGTGATGTTATGGAGATCTATGTACTGCCCGTTGTGGTAGGAATAGACACCCTTAGGAGTCGAGAAATAGAGGATATCGTTCACTACCACAGGGACGCAGTAGCAGTTGCCCCACGTATAGCCGGGCTTGTCGGGGATGTCCCACTCCGACAGAGCGGTGTTCAGCTTATCCGTGAGAGGCGCACTTGCCGCCGTATGAGCCGTTTTATCGTAGTCAAACAGCGTGAACTGCACACTTACACCTGTGCCCGTCAGTGCGAGCCACTTGTTCTGATAGCGCTGTATCGGCTTATCGATGTCCTTCCAGAATGCGGTGCTGAACGTTGTCGGGACAGCAGCGCTGTATATCTCATTCTTGAAGCTGTCGCGCCAGTCCGTGGAATCGTGCTTGGTGGACGAATTTGCGAGCTCGTCCCTCGTCACGAGGAAGTTGTCGTGCGTGATAAAGCCCTTATAGCCGTAGTAGAGGTCGTCCCACGTAACGTCGGTGTAGTACCACTCGCCGTCTATCCTTACGGCATTCCACGCGTGCCCCATCTGATCGCTCGTGACGAGCTTTGCGGGTACGCCGACCTTGTTGAGCAGCATGGCGTAAAGGTTGGAGTAGCCCTCGCAGACCGCCATACCGTTTTTCAGCATACCGTAAGCCGAATACTGCTCGCCGTCCGTGCGCGTGACATACCCGAAATACGAGGGATAATCATAATCAAAAATGGCGGCGATGTACTCGTGGAAGTAAAGCGCCTTTTCCTCGTCAGACCAGCTCGGCTTGACAGGAGCGGCGATTTCGTCGAGCATTGCCTTGTATTCGGCACATTTCTCGTCGTACTCGCTGTCCTCGAAGCGGTATTCTATCAGTATCGAGTCCGATGAAGGGTTCCACATCACGCCGTCGTCCTTCGAGCCGATACCTACCTCGTTGCTGTTCCTGATATGGCGGAATATCGCTATGAACGCGTCCTTGTTGTCCGCCGTCATATCGAGCCCGTAGGGAGCAAACAGCACCTCGGACTTGTGCTCGGCGAGTGCAAGGTAGGTCGCCTCCGCTGCTTTAGCGCTCTCCTCAGCCGTGAGAGAGCCCACTGCTCCGATGTATGAGAAGTCGGGGACATCAGGCTGGTCGGCGGCGCTCGACACGACGGGCATCATCGGAAGCTCCATTGCGGCGATGCATACAGCGGCTGCCCCCGCAGTCCACTTTTTCAGCTTTTTGTTTATTTCCATAATTCTCACCCTTTCAGCGCTCGGAGCGATACAGCACATTTGCTAAAATTTCGTCCCGATACAAATACCTAATTGTATCATAACACAGTTTTGCACTATCCGTCAATCGGCATACTGCATTAATATTAGGTACGGTATATGGTGAATATCACAAAATGCGCGGATATTCGGTTTTATTCGGGCTTTGCACACAACATATTGTGATTTGTCAAAAGAATAATCGAATCCATTTTATCCACCATTTTTGCAAATATTGGGTTGCGGGTGTATGAAAATGAGGGTATAATTTACAGTGAGGTATTGCGGGAAAAAAATAGGCATTTTTTCTCCCGCACAATCTGACAAAATATATATAAGGAGTTGATTCATTATGAAGCTGACAAGAACCGTTTCTGCCGCACTCTCAGCAGTTATGTTCGTTACATCTTCGGTCGTTGCCGCACCCGTCTTCGCAGCAGATACAGGCGAGATGAGAAGTATGTCAACGCTCGAGATCGTTGAGGATATGGGCATCGGTATCAACCTCGGCAACACAATGGAAGCCGCAGGGGATTGGATAAACGAAAGCGGCAGCGCCACTGTCACAGACTACGAAACAGCATGGGGAAGCCCCGTCATCACAAAGGCGATGATACAGGGCTACGCCGACGAAGGCTTCGGCGTCCTGAGAATTCCCGTTGCGTGGTCTAACCGAATGAAGAACGACGGCACCTACACCATAGATGCCGACCTGATGAAGAGAGTTACCCAGATAGTTGACTGGACTCTCGATACGGGTATGTACGCTATCGTAAATATCCACTGGGACGGCGGCTGGCTCGAAAAGATGCCTACCGACGAGGACGAGTGCATGAAGCGCTACGAGCATATGTGGGAGCAGATCAGCGATAACTTCAAGGATTACGGCGACCACCTCGTGTTCGAGGCTCAGAACGAGGAGCTCGGCTGGAACGACATCTGGAATCAGTATTCGGGCGTCGGCGATAAGGAGAAATCCTACGACCTCGTTAACAAGGTGAACAAGAAGTTCATCGACACCGTAAGAGCGAGCGGCTCGAACAACTCGTACCGCCACCTGCTCATTTCGGGCTATAACACTGACGTGAATCTCACCTGCGACCCTCTCTTCGAGATCCCCTACGATCCCGTAAACAGACTCGCAGTTTCCGTACACTACTATATCCCCTCTACGTTCGCTATCCTCGAAGAGGACGCAGACTGGGGCAAATGTGCTTCCACATGGGGCACAGCAGCTGAAAAGCAGGAGCTCGCCAAGAACCTCGACCTCGTAAAGTCTACGTTCTACGACAAGGGCGTGCCCGTTATCATCGGCGAGTACGGCTGTCCCACCAAGAACAAGGACGCAGGCTCTGTACGCGACTACCTCACGTCCGTATGCAGCGAGGCGTGCAAGCGCAACCTCTGTCCTGTTCTCTGGGATACTCCCGTTGACAGCCACTACGACAGAAGCACCTGCAAGCTCAAGGACAGAACACTTCAGGCTAACTTCGCTGAGATAGTTTCCGAGAACTTCTCGGGAAACAGCGGTGATGATCCCGAACCCTCGGGCGACGGCACCGTTTACTTCAACGACACCTTCGAGAGCGGCGTTCAGGGCTGGACAGGCAGAGGCGCTGCTACTGTAGCCTCTTCCTCCGACAAGGCTTTCGAGGGCAGCAAGTCCATCTACGTTGACGGCAGAACCTCCGCTTGGAACGGCGGCGCAAAGGAGCTTGGCAGCGACTTCGTTGCAGGTCAGGCATACAGCTTCAGCGCTAACGTCCTCTACGAGAGCGGAAGCTCCGAGGATACATTCTTCCTCAAGATACAGTACAAGGACGCAAGCGGTACTACCAGCTACGACGGTATCGCAGAGGCTACAACAATGAAGGGCACATGGGTACAGCTCGCGAACACGAACTACACGATACCCGCAGGTGCTACCGACATTATGCTCTACGTCGAGACTGAGGACAGCACCAATGCCTTCTACATCGACGACGTTACAGGCGCTTCCGCAGGCACCGTTATCAAGGGCTCGGGCGGAACCAAGCGTCTTGAGTATGGCGACCTCAACTATGACGGCAGCATCGACATCTTCGACGTTGTCCTCATGCGCAAGGCTGTTCTCGGCAAGCTTACCGATGAAATGGCTCTCAAGGCTGCCGATATTGACGGCGAGAACGAGATAAACGTAACAGACCTCGTACTTGTTTACAACTACGTTATGGGTAAGATCAAGACATTCCCCGAGCGTCCCGAGCCTCCCAAGCCCGACAACAAGTGGGACGACTATGTTGAGACTGCTTCTTCGCAGTACATCGACTTCTACAAGAGCTCGATAAACAATATGGGCAACACCTACCGCCTCACAAAGAAGCTCGAAGCAGCTGAGAGCGGCAAGTCGCTCACACTTGCTTACATCGGCGGTTCTATCACCGAGGGCAAGAACTACAGCACTCCGTTCACCAACTACATCAAGAACAACTTCGCTAAGGGCGGATTCAAGGAAATAAACGCAGGTCTTTCGGGTACATCGTCCGTTGTAGGTCTGGTTCGTGCAGATAATGAAGTCTCCAGCCAGAACCCCGACATCGTTGTTATCGAGTTCTCCGTTAACGACCACGAGGATATCGCATACAAGAAATGCTTCGAGAGTATGATAAAGAAGTTCCTCGAGCTTCCCAGCGAGCCCGCTGTTATCGCTCTCATCACCTGCTCGAAGGGCGGCTACTCCAGCCAGACTCAGATGGAGGCATCGGCTAAGAACTTCGATATCCCGATAATCAGTATGAACAATGCACTTTCCAAGGCGTTCAACAGTGGCTTCCTCAAGAAGGACGATTACTTCGCTGATGAGTATCACCCGCACGCTAAGGGCGGTCAGCTCGTTGCGGACTGCATGGCTTACTACGTTCGTCAGGCAATGAGAACCGAGAACCGCGATGATTCCTACACTATCCCCACTTCATCGAAGTACGGATACGAGTACTGGACCTGCACCAACGTTGACCCGACCAAGGACCTCCAGAACTTCAGCGCAGGCTCGTTCACAAGAGGCACGGGCTATGGCAAGCTCCCGTACGGCTACGTTGCAAACGGCGGCAATCCTATGACCTTCAAGACAACAGGCAAGGGACTTATCATCGTATTCAAGGCTAATTCAAGCAATATGGGCAGTGTTGACGTCACCGTAAACGGCAAGACCACCAAGGTGAACGGCATAAAGCAGTACACATGGGGCGGTCCTGACGCAGAGATAGGCTACTATCAGGAAACAAGCGGCGACCTTGACGTTTCCATCAAGGCAAACGGCAGCTTCACTATCTGGGGCATCGGTCTCATAAAGTAAGCTCACAGACATAACAAAAATACCTCCTGCCTTGCAGGAGGTTTTTTTTGCCATTTTTCGCTGAAAATGAAAAGAGCGTTCCATTCGGAACGCTCATGCTCACATAAGTACAATTAGTTAGCTCTTTCAACCTTACCCGAACGCAGGCATCTTGAACAAGCGTAGATATGACAAGGAGTACCCTTGACGATAGCCTTAACACGCTTTACATTAGGCTTCCATGTTCTGTTTGTACGTCTGTGTGAGTGGGAAACCTTTATACCGAAAGTAACTCCCTTTCCGCAGATATCACATTTTGCCATCAGGCTGCACCTCCTTATTGATCTTAAGCTTCAAATTAAGCAACGTAAATTATTATAGCATATGATTCGGAAAAATGCAAGCCTTTTTTGAAAAAAACTCAAAAATTTTTTTGAGCGCCCTGTTTTTTTATTATTTTACTTGAAATATACTCCGAAATGTTGTATAATATAGAATGTATATCTGTCTGTACAGCTAAGGAAAGGGTTACTATGGATCTTGATAGAGTTTTACAATTTGTTGCGAGGGTGCTGACCTTGCTCCTCGTTATTCCCATACATGAGAGCGCTCACGCCCTCGTTGCCAAGTGGTTCGGCGACGATACCGCCGAGCGCGCGGGCAGAATAAGCCTCAATCCTATGGATCACTTCGACCCCATCGGTACCATTCTTATGATACTGACGGGCTTCGGCTGGGCTAAGCCCGTGCCGATAAATCCCGTGAGAATGAAGAAATTCCGCGCGGGTATCGCTCTGACGGCTCTCGCGGGACCTGTATCGAATATACTCGCCGCCTTTGTCGGAGCGCTCGCCTACGCGATAGTGCTCTGCACCGAGACGGGCTACGAGGCGTCAACAAGCTCGGCTATCACCCCGATGAGCTGCGTTATACTGCTGATACGCTATTTCTTCAGCGTGAATATCGGTCTTGCTGTCTTCAATATGATACCTCTCCCGCCTCTCGACGGCTACAATGTGCTCAGCTACTTCACCTCCGCGAAGGTAGACCGCTGGTTCCACCGGCACCAGCGCGAGGTATCAATGGCTTTCTTCATAGTAATCATCAGCATAAACTTCCTTCCCTCGTGGATAAATCCGCTCTACTACGCACGTTCCTTCATCGGCGACCTGCTGTGGACCTGCGTCAAGTGGATACCGAAGCTCAGGTGGGGCTACTGATGGAGACTATCAATTATAAGCTCGACGTCTATGAGGGTCCGCTCGACGTCCTGCTCGCACTGATAACCAAGCACAAGCTCAACATCTGCGACATCGAGATATCAAAGCTGCTCGAGCAGTACCTCCTCTTCATCGAGGAGTGCCACAAGCAGGATCTCGAGCTCGCGGGAGAATTCCTCGAAATGGCGGCAAGGCTCGTCTACATCAAGACGGCGGCGCTCCTGCCTCAGCCCGAGGAAGCCGAGCAGATGAAGAAGGAGCTCGAGGGAGCTCTCATTGAGCTGTCGCTGTGCAAGGAGGCTGCAAGGGCTCTTGCGGAGCGCAATGTCGGCGGCGATATCTTCGTGCGTGAGCCGATGGAGATAGAGGCGGATATGACCTATACGCTCGTCCATGAGCCCGAGAGGCTCGTGCAGGCGTATTCCGCGATATCGAACAAGAAAATGCGTCCCGATACGCAGAAGCTGCATATCGAGAGCAAGATAAATTCTGTGGTAAAGCGAAAAATAGTGCCTGTGCTGACGAAGGTCGTGCATATCCTGCGCGAGCTCTACGAAACAGGCGAGGTATATATGGACAAGCTCTATGAAGGCGTGACCGACCGCTCGGCACGTGTGGCGACCTTCCTTGCGGTGCTCGAGCTGACACGCTTCGGGCGCATCACTATAAGCGAGGACAACACCATCATCTTCTTCAAGGGCGAAATGGAAAGAGAGGGACGCAAAAAATGGAGATCAAAGAGAAACTCGGCGCAGTAGAGGCTATCCTCTTCGCAAGCGGCGAGCCCGTAGAGCTCTATCGTCTTTCTCAGGCGAGCGGCATAGACGTGGGAGCGCTCCCGCCGATGATAAGGCTGCTGAACGAGCGCTACGACGACTGCGGCAGCGGCATCTGCATAAAGAAGCTCGACAGCAGCTATCAGATGTGCACCCGCGAGGAGTACGCGCCGAATATACGCGCTGTACTCGAAACAAAGAAGAATACACCGCTCTCGAACGCGGCTATGGAGGCGCTGACCATCATCGCCTACAATCAGCCCGTATCGAAGAGCTTCGTTGAAAATGTCAGAGGCGTTGACAGCTCGTCCGTCGTCAACAACCTCGTCGAGAAGGGGCTCGTCGAGGAGGCAGGACGTCTCGACGTCCCGGGAAAGCCCATAGTATACAGGACAACTCCCGTATTCCTGCGAACCTTCGGGTTGAGCTCCATTGACGAGCTCCCGCCGATAGGAGGCAGAACGGGCGACCCGCTCGAGGACGACCAGCTCCCGCTCGATTTCAGCGGCAGCGATACACGGGAGGAGCCGCAGGAGGCTCATGATGAGCCCGAAGCTCCCGCCGATGATACCGACGAGGAGGATTCGGTAGGTCTTACCGAGTAAATCAACCGAAAGGAGCGGCAGGAATGATCGTACTGAAAATTCTGCTGTGGATACTTCTTGCCGTTCTTGGCATTATCGTGCTGATACTGTGCCTGCCGATACGGGGAGCGGTCAGCTACATCGACGGCAAGCTCACCTACAGCGCACACTATTCGCTGATACTGCTTTACAATTCCGACAAGAAGGGACTCGTTTCGCTGGTACTGAAATGGAAGAAGAAGCGCGACGAGAAGAAAAAGGCAAAGGAGGAAGCGGCAAACGCCGCGGACGCTCCCGAGCCGTATGAGCCTCCGCAAGCCGAAACGGTGAGCGAGCCTCCCGCGGAAAGCGTGACTGCTCCCGCAGAGGAGAAGCCGCCTCAGCCTGTTGAAGAGGTCAAGCCTGAGGCAGCGGACACTCCCGCGACCGACGACCCGTTCGATGACATCGACGAGCCGATAGGGGAGGAGAGCTCCAAGAAAAAGAAGAAAAATGATAAGCCGCCTAAAACGCTTATCGAGAAGGTCGACTTCGTGCTCGACATCGTCCGCGCGGCAGACCGTCCGATACTTCGCATATTCAAGGGCGTGAAGCTGTATGAGCTGTACATCGACTTCATCATCGCCAACGAGGACGCCTATAAATGCGCACTCAACTACGGCAGGATAAGCGGAGCACTCTACAACGTCATCGCGTGGCTGAGCGTGCTCTTCAATGTCAAGCTCAGGACCATCGACATAAACCCCGGCTTTGCGGTCGATAAACCGCGCTGGGACGCGGCGGCGAAGATAAAGTTCCGCCCGATAACAGCTGTTGCAGCAGGAGCAGGACTCCTGATAACATATCTTTTCAGATTCTTTATACCGGGTCTGTTACAGGACCGTAAACTGAGAAAACAAGCCGCAAGGCAGAAATGAGGAATTACTATGGATAACAAGAAGACACCCGTTCACGAAATACTCGGTATCTCTATCGACAAGATAAGGGAAATGGCTGACGTCAACTCCATCATCGGCGAGCCTCTCGCTCTCGCTGACGGCACGACCATCATACCCGTTTCCAAGATATCCTACGGCTTCGCTTCGGGCGGCTCCGACCTGCCCTCGAAGTACGACAAGGACCTCTTCGGCGGCGGCGCAGGCGCAGGCGTGAGCATCAAGCCCGAGGGCTTCCTCGTTATCTCGCCCAACGGTGAGGCTAAGATGATAGGTATGGAGACCACCAACGACCCGATTTCGAGCGCTATCAACTCCGTTCCCTCCATTATCGAGAAGGTTCAGGACTTCCTCGCAAAGAGAAAGGGCGACGACGAGGACGGCGAGATAACCATCAGCGACTGAGTATATCGCCCCGATTTTACGCATATCTATAGAGCAGGATAACTATGCACTGCGGAGGTATGCGTATGAAAAGGGTCATATCCGTTTTATCTGCGGTCCTGCTGACAGCGGGACTGCATTTTCCTGTTGCACACGCGGAGGAAGCTCCCGAGGTCGCGGCGAGGGCGGCGGTGGTCATATCCGCCGACACGGGCGAGGTCGTTTACTCGCTCAACAGCGGCGAGAAGCTCCCTATGGCGAGCACGACCAAGATAATGTCCGCCCTGCTCTGTATCGAGAGCGGCGACCTCTACTCTCCGTTCGTCGTTGACAGCGAAGCGATACACGTCGAGGGCTCGTCTATGGGCTTGCAGGAGGGCGACATCGTCACGAAGTACGCGCTCTGCTGCGGTATGCTGCTGCCGTCGGGCAACGACGCCGCCAATGCGACCGCAGTCCGTATCGCGGGGAGCAACGAGAAGTTCGCGGAGCTGATGAACGCCCGCGCACAGGAGCTCGGGCTCAGTAAGACGTATTTTGTCACGCCGTCGGGACTCGAAGGCGTGGGACACGGCTCGTCCGCCTACGATATGGCATTGCTGGCGTCCGCGGCGCTGAGGAACAGGGTATTCCGCGATATATGCTCATCCGACAGCATCAAGGTCGAGTTCGGCAACCCGCCGTATACGCGGTGGCTCCGCAACACGAACAAGCTGCTGTCGATGTACAGCGGCACCTACGGCGTAAAGACGGGCTTCACCGATGAGGCGGGAAGATGTCTCGTTTCCGCTTGTGAACGCGGCGGGAAGAACCTCGTCTGCGTGACGCTCAACGACCGCAATGACTGGAACGACCATATGGCTATGTACGACTACGCGTTTTCGCAGGTGCATACGGTAGAGCCCGATATACCGCAGGATATCGAGCTCCCGCTCGTCGGGAGCGATAAGGATAGCATACACGTTCGTGCTGACGCTCCGCCCGAGCCCGTAACGGTGCTTGCCGCGGGTGCGGACGAACTCACATATACCGTCATATCAGCGCCTTTCGTGTACGCGCCCGTAAAGGAGGGCGACGAGCTCGCCGAGCTGAGCATCGGCTGCGGCGGACGCGAGATAAGACGGATACCTCTCTGCGCGGCGGGATCCGCCGAGTATAAGAGCGCAGAGGTCGGACACAAAAAGAAGCTGTTCAGCGGTCTTTTTTCTAAGAAGTGAAAGAGGAGATAATGTGGAAAAGATAAGGATACAAAAAATGATAGCCGACAGCGGCTACTGCTCGCGCCGCAAGGCAGAGGAGCTCATATCGCGCGGCAAGGTCAAGCTCAACGGTCACCCCGTGAAGCTTGGCGACAAGTGCGGGTTCAGCGACATCATCACGATAGACGGCGAGCGCATATATATGCCCCGCAGGAAGAACCTGCTCTACATAATGATGAACAAGCCGCGCGGCTACGTGACGACCGTCTCCGACGAGCTCGACCGCCGCTGTGTAATGGACCTGCTCGACGGCGTCGAGGAGCGCGTCTACCCGATAGGCAGGCTCGACCGCAACTCCGAGGGACTGCTCCTGTTCACCAATGACGGCGACTTTGCCAACAGCATAATGCACCCGAGCAGACACGTCTCGAAGACGTACAGGGTAACGGTTCGCCCCGATATCAACGACGACCAGCTCGTTCAGCTCGCCGAGGGCGTGGAGATAGAGGGCAGAAAGACACTCCCCGCAAATGTTGTCGTAAAGGAAAAGGAACAGGGCAGAGTTGTCCTGCTCATAACCATAAAAGAGGGCAGAAACCGTCAGATACGCAAGATGTGCGAGGCGGTAGGGCTCGAGGTGGCAAGACTTCGCCGCATAAGCATCGGACCCGTGAAGCTCGGTATGCTCAAGCCGGGTGCATGGCGCGAGCTCACGGCCGAGGAGCTCCGTGCGCTGAGAACGGCTATCGGCAAGGTGAACTGATATGCTCGAAATACAGGAAAGATTCGACACCGCGGGCTATGAGCACATAATCTCAGCCGCGGGTATCAATAACGTGCACATCACCGAGGCTCTCGACGGCGACAAGGCTATCGGCTTCATCGCCTATGCCTACGAGGCGGAGCGCACCGTCGTTTACGACTACGACGATGGCGGCGACCTTATGCTCTGCGACGGGCTTGTGCGCTCGGTAATGCTCAAAAGCGCGATGAAGGGCATAGAGATAATGGTGTTCGAGCTCCCCGACGCGGCGAAGCTCGCGCCTCTCGTGAAGCTCCGCTTTCTTGCGGAGGGAAGCCGAGTCTGCGAGAACATCGACGGCTTCCTCAACGCCTGCGAGCACTGCAAAAAATAAGATAAGTTAGGAAAGGAGCGTTTGGAATGCCGATACGCATATCATCGGAACTACCCGCGTTCAAAACGCTTGGAGAAGAAAACATATTCGTAATGTCGAAGGAGCGAGCCGAGCATCAGGACATCCGTCCGCTGAAGGTCATCATCCTCAACATTATGCCTAAAAAGATAGAGACAGAGTGCCAGCTCCTGCGACTGCTGAGCAACACGCCGCTTCAGGTGGACATCGACCTCCTGCAAATGGCGTCGCACGTTTCGCGGAACACCTCGCACCACCACCTTGAAGCCTTCTACAAGACCTTCGACGAGATAAAGGACCGCCGCTACGACGGAATGATAGTCACAGGTGCTCCCGTGGAGCTCCTCGAATACGAGCAGGTGGACTACTGGGACGAGATAACCACCATATTCGAGTGGTCGAAGACCCACGTATTCTCGACGCTGTACATCTGCTGGGCGGCTCAGGCGGGACTCTACTACCACTTCGGCGTGCCGAAGTATCCGCTCGAACAGAAAATGTTCGGCATATTCCCGCACAAGGTCGAGATAGAGAACCGTCAGCTTCTGCGCGGCTTCGACGACGTATTCTACGTGCCCCACAGCCGTAATACGGAAGTCCGCCGCGAGGACATCGAAAAGATAGAACAGCTCGAGATACTGACCTCGTCCGAGATGTCGGGAGTGCATATAGTCGCCAACAAGAACGGCAGACAGTACTTCATCACGGGTCATTCGGAGTACGACCGCGACACCATCGCCTCGGAATACTTCCGCGACAAGGACAAGGGGCTGGATATACAGCTCCCGTACAACTATTTCCCGAACGATGACCCCACTCAGACCCCGCTCTTTTCGTGGAGATGCACGGCGAATCTGATGTTCTCAAACTGGCTCAACTACTGCGTATACCAGAAGACCCCGTACAACCTCGACGAGCTCGAGATACGCAGCTGGACATGGGAAACAAACTTCTGACAGCTACCGAAAGGATGTGAAACGGTATGTTCGGCAACAGAGAAATGATAGACGAATCGTCCTGCAACGTTATCGACGAGATGGACTATGACGTCGTCGATGACATAAGGGACGAGAAGCGGCGCGGTGCGTCTCACGCAGGACATCTCTGCGAGGAGGGACAGTACCACGAAACCGCTGACAGGCAGGCGTCAGCCGCGTATAATACCACACCGCGGACAAGCTCCTACCCCAAGCCCGCTCAGCAGACACCCCCGCGGAACACCTCGCCCTACCCGAAGCCGCAGATGAAGCAGTACACACCGCAGGCAGCTCCGAGACAGGAGCGCCCCGTGCAGTCTACTATATTCAACGGCAGGACCTACGACCGTCCCGCTGAGACTCCGACACTGTCGCCGGCACAGCAAAAGGCAAATAGAGCGTTCGTGGTGCTGATGATCGTCGGTATAGCGGGAAGCTGCGTTTCATCCTTCCTGCTGCTGCCCGTATGTGTCGTGCTCGGAATAATGATACAGGGGGCTGTCAGGAAATGCGAGGGCGACGACGTTGCTCCCGTGAACAGAATGATAGCTGTTTCGGTATGTATAGTCATTTTTGCTTTCGTATTCATCATCGCAGGCAAGCTCTCTATTTCGATGCTGCAAGACCTGCTGACCGAAACAGGCGACTTAGGAGGATATTGATATGTACCCACAGGGACCGCAGACAGGCGGAGAAAACTACTACGAGCTTCCACAGAAGCCGAAAAAGCAGTACAGTCTTGCAATAACCTCGTTCGTGCTGAGTCTGCTGCCGATAATGCTCAGCGTATTCTGCTGCTGCTGTGCAACGAACTCCGTTGCTGTTAACGGTTTTATCATATGCCTTCTGCTGATGACGTTTCTTGCAATGTTCACGGGTATCCTCTCCCTAATCTCACACAGGGGAGGCACGGGCTTTGCGGTATCGGGCATAACTGTCTCGATACTGATGCTGTTCCCGCTCATATTCTCGCTTATATGCGTCAATACCCCGTACTACAAGGATATGATGAAGTTCACCGAGCACGCGCAGGAATACGTCGATGACTACGACAGAACAGGCGAGGTCCCCGAGGACTTCGAGAAGTACAAGGATCCCAAGTACGACGATGTATGGAAGTCGATGGGATTTGACAGCTTCGACGGATTCTACGGTGATTTCATAGCACGCTACAAGGCTCAGAACGCGTGGGTGCTCGATCCGTCAGCGAGCAGCAGCCGCTCCGAGAGCAGCAGAGCCGAGAGCAGCGAAAGCAGAGCTGAAACGACCACACGTCCTGCCAATTACGGTGAAACTCCCATAACGATATAAAAGCATTGACCGATACAAGCTTAATGAGGGAGCCCCTTTTCAAGGGGCTCCCTCATTGCTTCACGGTGTATTTATCCTGTGCAGAGAGCTGACATTTCCTGTTCGAGCAGGCGGAATACCAGTGCCACGAGGTAGCCGTCGGCGGTGGCGTGGTTGAGCCTTACCGTCACGGGCATAACGAGCCTGCCGTTTTCCCCGCGGTATTTTCCCCAGTTGACTATGGGCAGGAAGTAGAGGTAGCCGTCGGGGAGCTCGATGTTCAGCGAATCGTAGGACAGCCACGATATGTAGGAGGCGTCGAACCAGTTTGGGTGGGTCGCGGCGTCGAGCTGATAATCCCGGGTCTGCTTGGCACGTTCGATATCAGCGAGAGCTCCTGCATAGAAGGTCTTGTAGTCAGGCGAGTAGCGCGTGTAGACAGGCGTGCAGGTCTCGGTGTCGTCGTGGAAGATGTACTGCGTGGGGTTTATCTCGTCATAGCAGATGAGCTCGTCGGTCTGCCACAGGTAGCCCATACGGTAGTCCTCGCGCGAGTTGAGCACCTTCGAGAGAATGTACAGGAAGTTGATGTAGAACTTCGTGCCCGTGCGGCGCGACCATTCGGCGAGCTCGGTGACGTCTATGCGGGCTGTCATCGAGACGGAGCATTTGCAGTCCTGCGTGAAATGGCGGTATACTCCCGCGCGGTAGTATTTTTCCTTGTCTATTATGCGGTAATTCATATGGTTCACCTTTATTTTCGCTTTTTTACTTACCGAACTGCCGTTCATTATTCCTGTGTACTGTTTTCTGAGCGACATTGTTATTGTTTTCCGGTAATCCCATTCTTTTATTTACTTCGTTCAATTCCATTTTCGCAGATGCAGATGTTGCGTTCAGAGTTTCCTGATGTATTTTATCACACATCGTTACAAGGTCGCCGGCTTTTTTTATTCCATTGAGCATTGCTTGCAGGTCTCTGCGTTCCTTGATCTTGTTTTTCTCCCCTATGAAGGCTTCACCTATAGTCTTGTATTTATATTCCACATTGTCCTTAACGAGCTCGGTTAAATTCGGAGCCTTCGGGTTTTTAAACATATTAGGTCTTGCGATAACATCCGCTATCACTTCTTTCAGCTGCTTCTTGAGATCATCGACATTCGCCTGCGGATCGCGCTCGATCGCTGCTTCATGGATCGCAGCAAGGCTGTCCTGCGGATCCTTCAGAACGATATTCTTTTTTGAGTAGCTGTACAAACTTCCGTCCCATAAGAAGTAAGCGAGTTTGCGAGCGGCAGCGCGAACTGCCCGCGGTGGCTCCCCGCCGAGCTTGCGAGCGGCAGCGTAAACTGCACTCCTGCTCGAAAATAAAAAAGTCGCATTGGTTACAATGTGACTTTCGCGATAACAAACTTCCGTCCCATAAGAAGTAAGCGAGCTTGCGAGCGACCGCGCGAACTGCGCGCGCCCGCTCGGCGCTGGTGCCGAAGACGGGACTTGAACCCGTACACATTGCTGCGGCAGATTTTGAGTCTGCTGTGTCTGCCATTCCACCACTTCGGCGTGAGGTACGGTATAGATTATACCATACATCGTAAAATATGTCAAGTATCGAGCCCGTAGAAGCGCTTGAAATTTTCGGCGAGGATGAGCCTGTTCTCCTCGTCGGAGAAGCCGCAGAGGAGGAAGCGTTCGAGCTCGTCGCGGTGGTCCCACATGGGGAAATCGCAGCCGAACAGGGCATTTTCGACGCCGTACATACGGATTATCTCGGCGGCACGCTGAGGCGACATAAAGGGCATGGAGCTGCTGATATCTATGCAGAGGTTCTCGTATTTGCGCGGCAGGAGCTCCACAGCCTGATCCCAGCTCTGATAGCCGCCCATATGAGCCGCCTGCACCTTGAGCTTGGGGAAGTTTTTGCAGATATTGGCGATACGGGCGGGCGAGGAGTAGTCGTACCTGTTGTCGCCGCAGTGTATCATCAGCGGGAGCTCGCCCTCCATCAGCTCATAAATTTTGAAAGCCTCGGGGGAGTCGGCATTGAAGCGCTGGAAATCGGGGTGGAGCTTGACTCCGTGCAGCCCGAGAGCCTTAATCTGCGCGATATCGCCTTCAAGGTCGTCGGAGTCGGCGTGTGTCGTACCGAGACCGTAATATTCGGGGTGGATAGTGCACTCGGTGGAGATAAAGCTGTTGATATTGCGAATCTGGTGGGGAGAAGTAGCGGTCGAGCAGACGAGGTACTTGGCAACGCCAATTTTGCTGCCGCTCTCGATGAGCTTGCTGCTTATGCCGCAGCCACTCATAGGTATATCGTAGAAATGACCTATATTAATGGTAGCGTTCTCGGCTATCTTCTCGGGGAAGATATGGGCGTGAGCGTCGATTATCTCATATTTTTCGTAAACCTCGGGATTCATTATAAAACTCCTTGCATAAAAATTCCAGAGTATATTATATATCAAAAGTCTGCACTTGTCAAATATGATATATTTATAAAGAGCTATCAGAACTCAGATTGTAGGGACGACCATTGGTCGTCCGCATATTCCGTTCCGAACGCTGTTTTCATAATTTCGGACGCGCAATGCGCGTCCCTACACGTGTAAATACAAAGGGCGCACACTGTGCGCCCCTGCAAAGCTGTCCTGTTGAACAAAAAACTGCAAACCAAAAATGGTTGCTATTTGTGCAGGTCTACAAAGCTGAAAACTATTTTTCCGATAATCAACGGTTTTCCATTGAAAAAGCGGCGATTTCCGCCCCCTTATAGAAGGACGCTTACGGCTGCACCTTACCTTTGCGGTATCTTCCGAAGAAGATGCCGTCGTCCACGTACTTCGATGTCTCGGAGACCCACATCGGGAACTGTCCCGTTGCGAGGGCTGTCTGCCCGTTGAGCATACCTGTGTGGAAGGAGATGTGCCTAAACTGTCTCAGCACGAGCTCCATACGCGTGTAGCGGCAGTTTTCGGGCTTTTCGTACAGCATATCGTCGGTGAGGGTGTCGAGGTAGCCGAGCGTTTTCTTCTCGACAGCGTCGAGATACTCAAGGAGCTGTTCGTCAGTGAGCACCACATCGCTCGGATTATCTGGGTTGTCCAAGCCCTCGACGTGGAAAGCTGGCTCCTCGTAGACATTGGGGTTGATGAACCACTTGTCAGCCGAATGTATCGCGTGGTAAGCCCACCTCCAGCACGGAGCGCCGCAGCACAGAGCGTCCCTGTCGTAGGTGCGCAGAGACGTCCTTATATTGAGAAAATTCGGGACTACAACGTCCTTGATTATCATACAGAGCTCATTCATATCGTTCGCCTCTTATAATGTGTGGTAGTACGGGCAGATATTCGCATACGAGCCGTCCTTCATACGGAAGCCTGCGGGAATTGTCCCGAGCTGGACGAATCCGAGCTTCTCGTATAGGTGGCGTGCGTAGATATTCGACTCCACCACGGCGTTGAACTGCAATATGCGAAAGCCCTGTCTTTTCGCCTGTTTGAGGCTGTCGAGCACGAGCCGCTCGCCTATGTGGTGACCGCGGCTGTTCTTGCTGACGGCATAGCTCGCGTTGCAGATGTGACCGCATCTCCCGACATTGTTGGGGTGGAGGATATACAGCCCGATGACGTCGCCGTAGTTGTTCTTGGCGACGGCGCAGTAGGTCTGCGCACCGAAGAAGTTCTTGCCCGAGTGCGGAGTGAGAATCTGCTCCTGCGGGAAGGCGATACCCTCCTCGACGATCTCGTTCCATATCCTTATCATCTTCGGGACGTCCTCGTTATCGTACTGCGATATCGTAATGCTCATATAATCACACCTTTTTAGAGCCTGTCGCGGAAATCCTCATAGCCGAATCCACGCAGAGTCTCAGTATTTCCGCCGCTTTTGAGAAGCAGTATCGACGGCAGCGGCATACCGTTGAACGTGTTGTTCTTGACCATTGAATAAATCGCCATATCCTCGAAAACGAGCCTGTCGCCTATGCGAAGCGGCTCGTCGAAGGAGTAGATGCCGATGGAATCGCCCGCGAGGCAGGTCTGCGAGCCGAGCCTGTACGAATACGGCTTCTCGCCCTGTACACCGCTGTTTCTGAGCGGCGGACGGTACGGCATTTCGAGAACATCGGGCATATGGCAGGCTGCTGACGTGTCGAGTATGGCAATGGGCATATCATTTTCGGTGAGGTCGAGCACCTCCGTGACGAGGTAGCCCGCATTCAGCGCTATTGCTTCACCGGGTTCGAGGAAGACCTCAAGCCCGAACCTGTCTTGCAACAGCCTGATACAGCGTTCAAGCCGCGGTATATCGTAATCGGGACGGGTTATGTGATGACCTCCGCCGAGGTTTATCCACTCCATTTTTTCAAGGATGTCCGCGAACTTCTCAATAAGGGCATTGAGAGTGCTTTCGAGGTCGTCGGAGTTCTGCTCGCAGAGGGTGTGCATATGCAGACCCGTCACTCCCGCGAGGTCGTCGGTGCGGAAGTTTTTCCGCGTGATACCGAGTCTTGAAGCAGGGGAGCAGGGGTCGTATATCTCGTGACCCTCCTGCGTGGAGAATTCGGGGTTAATGCGCAGACCAATCTTCTTGCCCGCTTTGAGCACTCTGTCCCTGTAGCGGTCGAGCTGCGAGAACGAGTTGAAGATGATGTGTCCGCAGTAAGAGACTATCTCGTCGAACTCATTATCGCGGTAGGCGGCGGAGAAAACGTGGTTCTCCTTACCCATTTCCTCATAGCCGAGCCTTGCCTCAAAAAGTCCGCTGCAAGCTGTGCCGTCGAGGTACTCCGCAATGAGCGGATAGACGTGATAGCACGAGAAAGCCTTCTGCGCGAGAAGAATCTTCGCGCCCGTTCTCTCGCGGACACCTCTGAGTATCTCAAGATTACGGACAAGCGCCGACTCGTCCACTATATAGCAGGGAGTCGGCACCTTGCCGATTATATTGCTTAAATCAGTCATATAAACTTAACGGCTGTGCCGTATGCATAGACGTTGACAATGCTGTTTGAAGCCTCGGAGATTACGCACCTGTAGCCTACGATAGCGTCGGCGTTCTCCCTGATAGCCTGCTGTATGAGCTTGCCCTTCGCGACCTGACACGCATTCATGATATTCTCCGTGTAGGAGTCGAGCTCGCCGCCCTGTCCGAAGGCATTCAGCGCACCGAGCCCCTTCGAGAAGTTGATGAGCTGGGAAACAGCTCCGTCAACAAGCCCTATCTCCTCGATATTTCTGCCGTTTATCGTATCTGTGGAAACTATAAGCATAGTGATTCTCCTTTATCAGTCAACGAGAACAGGGTTGAAGTCCTCTTCCCAGGGAAGTCCCCACTTGTTGAGGGCGTCCATGAACGGGTCGGGGTCGAACTCCTCAATGTTGTAGACGCCCGCGCCGCTCCAAACACCTGTCATAACGAGCATAGCGCCTATCATAGCGGGAACGCCCGTAGTGTAGGAGATAGCCTGCGAGCCGACCTCCCTGTAGCACTCCTGATGGTCGCAGATGTTGTAGAGGTAGTAGTTCTTGTCCTTGCCGTCCTTCTTTCCGCGGAAGATACAGCCGATGTTGGTCTTGCCGACTGTTCTCGGACCGAGAGAAGCAGGGTCGGGGAGAACAGCCTTCAGGAACTGGAGCGGAACTATCTCCTTGCCCTCGTACATAATGGGCTCGATAGAGGTCATACCCACGTTTTCGAGGCATCTGAGGTGTGTGAGGTAGCTCTGACCGAATGTCATAAAGAAGCGTATGCGCTTGATGCCCTTGATGTTGATAGCGAGGGACTCGAGCTCCTCGTGGTGGAGGAGGTACATATCCTTCTCGCCGACGCCCTTGAAGTTGTAGACGCGCTTTATCTCCATAGGCTCGGTCTCTACCCACTTGCCGTCCTCGATGTAGCTTCCCTTTGCGGAAACTTCACGGATATTAATCTCGGGGTTGAAGTTGGTCGCGAACGGGTAGCCGTGGTCGCCGCCGTTGCAGTCGAGGATGTCAATGTAGTTTATCTCGTCGAACTGGTGCTTCATCGCATAGGCGGAGAATACTCCCGTAACGCCGGGGTCGAAGCCGCTTCCGAGGAGAGCTGTTATGCCAGCCTCCCTGAACTTCTCGCGGTAAGCCCACTGCCACTTGTATTCGAACTTAGCCGTGTCGAGCGGCTCGTAGTTGGCGGTGTCAACGTAGTGAGTCTTTGTCGCGAGGCAGGCGTCCATTATCGTGAGGTCCTGATAGGGGAGAGCGAGGTTGAGCACGACATCGGGCTTGTAGCTGTTGATGAGAGCAACGAGCTCGTCAACGTTGTCGGCGTTTACCTGTGCAGTCTCGATGACGGTTTTAGTCGTGGGCTGAAGCTTCTCCTTGAGCGCGTCGCACTTGGATTTGGTGCGGCTCGCTATCATAATGCCCTCGAATACGTCGCTGTTCTGGCAGCACTTGTGGATAGCCACGGACGCAACTCCGCCGCAGCCGATGATCATACATTTTCCCATTTTTTATTCCTCCGTAACTTAAAAATTATTATATTGTTTTTGTGAATAACCATAATAAGACCACGCCCGAGCCGCTGAAAAGCAGCAGGAAAGCTACCATCGGAAGAGTCTCCTTCGGGCAGTAGAATTTTTCGGGTCTGTTCGGGTTTATCAGGAGCTCGACCGTGTCACCGATATTGAATCGTCGGATAAACGAGGCATACGTGCTTTTTTGTCTATAGTCGACGCCCTCGTAGTAGTAGGCGTAAACAGGATAGCTCGCTCTTCCGCCGTCGGAGTCTGCCTGATAAACGATATCGACGACCTCAGCCTCGACTCTCTCCGTACATTTCAGCCTGAGTATTATCCGCTCTATCAGCCCGAGAGCACCCAAGGCAATGAATATACTCGGAAAAACAATGCTTAATATCCTTGACATATTATCATCCTGCTTCGTTTGAAAATATCAGCTTCATTGGACTGAATGCCGAAGTGATGTCGGTTAGCCCGTCTGTGGTCTGTGCTCTGTAAATGTTCATATCAGCGCCTCTCTCAGGTCGTATCATCGCCGATGAGCCTGTCAATGCTCCTGTTGAACTCGCGCCGCTTGTACAGAACGTACCAGAGGAATCCGCCCGAGAGCGCCAGTCCCACTATGACGAACAATACCGAATTCCATTTTTCAACGTTATATTCGGGGATATACACCCTTGTCGGGTCGTCGGGGTCAACGTATACCGTGACCTCACTGCCGCGCGAGAGCTTGCCCTTGCTGTCGGAGTAGGAGCTCCCGCGGTAGGTATACTCCATACCGTCGTAGGTGTAGGTAAATATCGGTGCATACACGAGGGACGAGCTCGGGTCGTCTGAATCGGAGCGCATCGAATCGAAGCCGAGCACGACACCCTCCGTCTCCTCGGTGCAGACCATTTTGTCCCTTACGCGGGAGAATATCCCTATCGCACCGACAGCTGCGAACGCCAGTCCCGCTACGATGAACACCATATTTATGAGAAGAAAAAATCTGAACATAAAGCGCTTTGCCGCGGTCAGGTCGTTTTTCATACGCTCCGAGTCGAAGCTGCCGCTTTCGTCGGTATATTTTTCGCGGAGCTCCTCACGGAGCTCGTAGTCCTTCTCGTCGTCCATTTTACGAAAGTGCGAGCAGCATCTCGCGTATCACCTTGCACGCGACAGCTGTCGATACGCCTGACTGGTCGTAGGTGGGGCTGAGCTCGTTCACGTCGCAGCCGACGATGCTGAGCCTGCTGCACACGAGAGTGACAGCCTTCCGCAGCTCCTCGAAGGTGACGCCTCCAGCCTCGGGAGTGCCCGTGCCGGGGAATACCGACGGGTCGAGGACATCGAGGTCAAGCGTGAAATAGACGTTTTTGCCCTTGAGCTTCTCCACGGTCTCTTCAAGCCCGTCGAAGCTGAATTTGTGCATTTCCGTGTGCTTATCCGCGAAGACGAATTCGTCGCGGTCGCCGCTGCGTATGCCGAACTGGAAGATGTGTCCGTCGCCGACAAGCTCGTGACAGCGCCGCAGTACGCACGCGTGTGACAGCTGCTGACCGAGGTATTCGTCGCGGAGGTCGGCGTGTGCGTCGAAGTGTACGATGTAAAGGTCGTCGTATTTCTCCTTGACAGCCCTGACCGAGCCGAGCGTGACGAGGTGCTCGCCGCCTATCATAAATGGCAGCTTGCCGTCGGCGAGTATCGTTTCCGAGCGCTGTTTGATGTCCGCGATAGTGCGTTCCACGCTGCCGAACGGGAGCTCGAGGTCGCCGCTGTCGAAGTAGCTGTAGTCGAGCATATCCCTGTTCTGATAGGGGCTGTAGGTCTCGATGCCGAAGCTCTCGCTGCGTATCACAGACGGAGCAAATCTCGTGCCCGGGCGGAAGCTCGTAGTTCCGTCAAAGCCCGCGCCGAAGAGGACTATCCTCGCGTCCTCGTATTCGGCGTCGCAGGCGATAAATGTCTGTACGTTCTTATTCAACATCTCTGAGCATCTCCTCAACGTAATTCGGCAGCGCGAACGCTCCCGCGTGGAGCTGCGTGTTGTAATACTTGGTCTTTATGCCGAGCATACTCCACTTCGTCGGCTCGTAGTCGCGGACGGGGTGGTACTTCTTCGACGCGAAGCCGAACAGCCAGTGTCCCGAGGGATAGGTCGGGATATGTGCCTGATATACGCGGCTTATCGGGAAGCTCTCGACTATGCGCTTGTGCGAGCGCTGCATTGCGGCGGCGTCCTCGGCGTAGAAGGGGCTCTCGTGCTGGTTGACCATTATGCCGTCCTCGCGCAGAGCCTTGAAGCAGCTGCCGTAGAACTCCTTCGTGAAGAGCCCCTCTCCGGGACCGAAGGGGTCGGTGGAATCGACGATGATGATGTCGTACTTGTTCTCACAGCGGCGTATGAACTTCACGCCGTCCTCGTAGAAGATGTGCACGCGCTCGTCATCGAGGCGGCAGGCTGTGGTCGGCAGGAACTTCTTGCTGACCTCCACCACCAGCTCATCTATCTCGACGAGGTCGATGCTCTCGACCGAGCTGTACCGTGTGAGCTCGCGGACAACTCCGCCGTCGCCCGCGCCGATAACGAGGATATTTCGCGGGTTCGGGTGTACCGCCATGGGTACGTGGGTTATCATTTCGTGGTAGATGAACTCGTCCTTCTCCGTCAGCATCATATAGCCGTCGAGCGTGAGGAAGCGTCCGAACTCCTTCGAGTCGAACACGTCAATGCGCTGGAACTCGCTGTTTCCGCTGTAGAGCTGGTGGTCTACCTTTATTGAAAAGTTAACGTTCGGAGTGTGACGCTCCGTGAACCATAATTCCATAGTCTGCCTCCTGTGTTATTCGGGTCTGCCTGAGGGAGGACCGCCCGCGGGAACTCCCGCTATCTTGAATGAGAGCATCATAAAGAGGGGAGTCACGATGAGTATGATGATGAATGCCGCGACAAGGCTGATAGCGAGCGAGCTCAGGAACATCACCGCAAAGGGCGGGAGCTGAGCGTTTCCGCCGCTCATTTTGTTCGCCATAAAGCGGACGAGCGCTATCATCGCGAGAGTGATCACCGGCGTGTAGATGATGTCGGAGACGAGTGCGTCAACGACCTTTGTGCCGATACTGCGCGGCTTCATATTCTTTGTGATAGCCATTGATATCTTCCGCATCGGCACGATGAAGCCGATGACAAGGCTGATCAGCGTGCTCACGATGAAGCTTATGATGAATACTATCGGCTTGAAGCCGCCCTCGGCGAGGAGGTTGCCCAAAAGCGAGAGGCAGAAGCTCAGTGTAATGCCCATAAATACGCTCATCAAGATACCTACAGTTTTCATTTTCTTTTCCATAAAGTCACATCCCTTTTTAATTCGGAATTCGTAATGCGTAATGCGTAATTAGTGGTGTCTGCTTCGCAGATGATTTTAAATCTGTCGCCGTAAAGCGACGCTGCGAGCTAACAGCTATGGCTCTATTTCAGCACGTTTAGCCGCTCGATGTTGATGTCCTCTGTGCCCGTCATCTGACAGCCCTTCTCCTTCGCGTACTTTATGTACTCGATTATCTCGGGAGTTATCAGCTCTCCCGGAGCGAGTATCGGTATTCCCGGAGGGTAGCACATTACGAACTCCGTGCAGACCTTGCCCGCCGACTCTTCGAGCGGCAGCGACACCTTGTCCGCGTAGAATGCCTTTCTCGGAGCCTCCGTGACAACAGGGGAGATGTACTCGTGGCTGAGCATATCCGCGCCCGTTCTGCCGAAGCGCCGCTTTATCTCCGACATCGCGCTGATAAGGCGCTCGATGTCGCGCTTTCTGTCGCCGACAGAGATATACGCGAGTATATTTCCGATGTCACCGAACTCTATCTGTATGTCGTATTCGTCGCGGAGCAGGTCGTATACCTCAATGCCCGCAAGTCCTACGGGAAGGGTGAAAACGCTCAGCTTCGAGACGTCGAAGTCGTATATGCTGTCGCCGTTTATCAGCTCGCGCGAGTAGGCGTAATAGCCGCCGATGTCGTTTATCTCGGAGCGTGCGTACTCCGCCATCTCGACGGTCTTGGCGAATATCTCCCTGCCGCTCAGTGCAAGTCTTTTACGCGATATGTCGAGGCTTGAGAGCAGCAGGTAAGAGGCACTCGTGGTCTGAGTGAGGTTGATGACCTGACGCATATAGTCGGCATTGACCTTCTCGCCCATCAGCAGGAAAGAGCTCTGCGTGAGGCTTCCGCCCGACTTGTGCATACTTACCGAGGCGATGTCTGCTCCCGCCGCCATTGCCGTTACGGGGAAATTCTCGCCGAAGTAGAAATGCGTGCCGTGTGCCTCGTCTACGAGGACGAGCATACCGTGGGCGTGTGCGAGCTCCGTGATGCGTCTCAGGTCGGAGCATATGCCGTAGTAGGTCGGGTTGTTGACCATTATCGCCTTCGCATCGGGGTTATCGCGGATAGCCTGCTCGACCTGCGATACCGACATTCCGAGCGCGATACCAAGCTGCTTGTTCACGTCCGGATTTACATACACGGGTACTGCTCCCGTGAGAATAAGAGCGTTTATCGCGCTTCTGTGGACGTTTCGCGGCATAATGATCTTGTCGCCCTCCTTGCAGGCGTACATTATCATACTCTGTACCGCGGAGGTCGTGCCGCCTACCATAAAGAAGGCGTTCGCCGCGCCGAATGCCTGTGCCGCGAGCATTTCCGCGTCCTTTATCACGGATACGGGGTGGCAGAGGTTGTCGAGCGGCTTCATCGAGTTTACATCGACGTTCATACAATCTTCGCCGAGAAATTCGGTGAGCTCCATATTGCCGCGTCCGCGCTTGTGCCCCGGGACGTCGAAGGGGACTACCCTCATTCGCCTGAAGCGGCGCAGAGCCTCATATATCGGAGCATTCACCTGTGAGAGCTCAGTCATTTCCGTACACGTTCCTTCCGCTGAATATTTCTATCATTTCCTTCCTCAGAGCGTTCGTGATGTCGAGGCGGCTCCTCGGCGGGAGCTCATGGACGTCGGTGTTGAACAGGTAATTCTGCAATATGATGTCCTTTATGAGCATTTTCGTGTGGAACATATTTGCCTGATATACGTTGATATCTACCGCGTCGTACTTGTCGAGTATCGACGTGTCGATGTAGTTCTGTATCGAGGTGATGTCGTGGTCGATGAAGAGCTTCTCGCCGTCGAGGTTGCGCGTGAAGCCGCGCACACGGTAGTCCATCGTGATGATGTCGGAGTCGAAGCTGCCGATGAGGTAGTCGAGCGCCGTCAGAGGCGTTATCTTGCCGCAGGTAGCGACGTCGATGTCTACGCGGAAGGTGGCTATGCTCGTATCGGGGTGGTACTCGGGATAGGTGTGCACCGTTACATGGCTCTTGTCAAGGTGTGCCACTATCTCGTTGCCGCCCGCGGGTATCATCGTGTCGTCCGCGATGAGGAAGGTAGCGGAGGCTCCCTGCGGGTCGTAGTCCTGACGGGATACGCTCAGCACCTGTGCGCCTATCATCTCCGTGAGGTGGGTCATTATGTCGGTGATACGCTCGGAGTTGTACTGCTCGTCTACGTATGCGATATATTCGAGCTGAGCCTTCGGCGTCTTGGCGTAACAGACGTCGTAGATGTTGAAGCTCAGGGACTTTGTCAGGTTGTTGAAGCCGTAAAGCTTGAGTTTGTTTTCCATATTACACACCTCAAAAAATAACAAATGTGAGCTCAATAACCGCCGTCAGGCGGTTATTGCCCCGAACTACATTCGGGGAGCGCAAATTCTATAATAAGATGGAGAATTTGCGCATTGCATTTCTTTTTGTCAAGCTCATTTTGCCCTGAAGGGCAAACCAAAGTGCAAGAAAAAGAATACAAACTATTATTTTCTTGCACTTTGGCAACTAAAAATCGGCTTTTCAAAAAAATATAAAGCCAATTTTTAGTTGTGAGCAGACAATAAAAAAACGTACAGACCTTTCAGCCTGTACGTGTATGAAATCATAGCATAAAGCATAGTAACTTCAAAGCGGTTTCAGAGTCTATATAAGCAAAGATACCTTTTACTACTCTTATTGACCTTTCACAAGCTGATAAAACTTATAAAAACAATAAGGCAACAGAAGTTGCCAGCCGAACAACTCGTTCGGCGGTCGGCATTTGACCCGCTGTCCGTATGGCGTTTATCTCCCGAGAGGGGAGAGGTCAAAAATCTTGCTCTGAAACCGAAGCTTCTCTGCAATTTTATTCATTTTAACATAAAATGAGATTTTTGTCAATAGAAAAGCCGTCAGTGCGGCAAATTATTTTTAAAATTACAGCGCCCTGATATAGGCTATGGCGAGGAATACGAGAAGTCCCGCCTGCCACGCCAGTCCTGCGACGTTTACTACCCAGAAATACCAGTGCTTGGTCTTGTGGCGGAAGAGCTTCATTCCCGCGAGAGCTCCGAGTGCTCCGCCGAAGAAGCCGAAGCCGAGGAGAGTTGCCTCCTTGGTGCGCCATTTTCCCTTCTCAGCCTTGACCTTGTCCGCCTTGTAGAGTATCAGCGCGATAAGCGACATCACCGCGAAAAATGCGGCTGCTCCGATAAGTAAGTATTTCTCCATATTATTCCTCCTGTTCGCTTAAGCTGAAATCGGTGTCGAGCGTGCAGTACAGCTCGTATTCGGGGTAGGCTTCCCTCACGCGGCGGACTGCCTCGTTGTATACGGCGTTTCGGTCGGGAGCGTCAAAGCTCACGATGATGTCGAACTGTATGCGCTTCTGCTCCTCGTCAAGATAGAAGCCGTGCGCCTCAAGAACGTGCTCCACCGACATCGCGATGCCGTATATCTCCCCGCGTACCGCTTTTTCTCTGCCGTCAAGCTCGCTGTAGGTGTAAACGCTCAGCGCCGTCAGGATTATCCCGTGGCGGACGTACAGCTCTATCGCTATCTGCCGCTGGAGCTGGTCTATCTCGCGGGCTGTCAGTGTGTCGGGGACCTCGATGTGTCCCGAGCAGTTGAATTTGTCGGGTCCGTAGTCGTGGAAGATGAGGTCGTAGACTCCGCGCACCTGCGGGAACGTCATAATGCACTCCCTGACCTTGCGGGCGGTCTCTACGCTCACGCGCTGACCTATCAGGTGCGATATCGTCCTGGTGAGCATTTCAATACCCGATTTTACGATGATGACCGATATCACCGCACCGAGCCACGCTTCAAGGCTGATGTGCCATATTATGAAGATTATCGCCGCCGCGAGCGTAGAGGCGGAGATTATCGAGTCCATAAGGGCGTCCGTGCCTGAATTCACGAGCGAATCTGAGTTCACGCGCCTGCCCGTTTTCTGCACGTATGTGCCGAGTATGACCTTCACGATTATCGCTACCGATACTATCACTATCGCTGCCGCCGAGTAGTCGGGAGTCTCGGGGCGGATTATCTTCTTCACCGACTCCACAAATGACGTGATACCCGCGTATAGTATGATGACCGCGATTATCATCGAGCTGAGATATTCCGCGCGTCCGTGTCCCCACGGGTGCTTGCGGTCGGGCTGCTTTTTGGCGAGCTTCGTGCCGATTATCGTGATCAGCGACGAGGCTACGTCGCTCATATTGTTTACCGAGTCGAGCGTTATCGCGATAGAGTGCGAGAGAAGTCCCACTATCGCCTTGAATGTCGCGAGAAAGACGTTCGCGATTATGCCGATTATGCTCGTTCTCACTATCGTGCGCTCCCTCGTGCGCTCCTCAAGCGTGCGGGTGCTGATTGTTTCCGATGACATTTTTTCACCGCCTCATTTCATATTACATCTATTATAGCAAATGCGACTGCCCTTTTCAAGTGCGGAATGTAAGAGAGTGCAAATATCGAGAGCTGAGATTGTAGGGGACGCCGCCCTCGGCGTCCCGTGAATTATGGAACATCTGACGATTTCGTAATTGCGGGCTGATAATATCCGCCCCTACACGGTTCAATTGTAGGGACGACCATTGGTCGTCCGTGAATATATGAGGAAGCAGCGGACGAGCAATGCGCGTCCCTACAAATGGTTGCGGCGGATTTTGCGGTATAATGGCGGGCGCACGGAATGTGCCCCTACACTGAGTTCTTATAAAAAGCTTGCTTTTTGTGAGTGGTTGTGGTATACTTAATCGTACTTGGTCTATGAAAGGATAGTTACTATTGAAATCAAACTTTCTGCGCGGTATGAACCACGGTATACCTATCGCGCTCGGTTACCTCTCAGTCTCCTTCGGCTTCGGTATACTCGCCGTTGAGAGCGGGCTCTCCGTGCTCCAGTCATCGGTGATATCGGCGTCGAACCTCACCTCAGCGGGTCAGATAGCGGGCGTCGGAGTCATCGCCGCGGGAGGCACTCTCCTTGAGATGATACTCGTCCAGCTCGTCATAAATATTCGTTACTCGCTTATGGCGCTCTCGCTCTCGCAGAAGCTCGACAGGAGCTTCACTGCGCCGCACCGTCTGCTTGCCTCCTACGGCATCACCGACGAGATCTTCGCCGTCTGCTCGGCGCAGAAGGGGACGATAACTCCCGCCTATATGTACGGTATGATACTCATTTCTATGGCAGGGTGGGTGCTCGGTACCTTTCTCGGAGCCTCGGCGGGAGAGGTGCTGCCCGATTCCGTAACTGCGGCTATGGGGATAGTGCTGTACGGTATGTTTCTCGCGATAATTATCCCGCCCTCCCGAAAAAAGAAAAGCGTGCTCTTCGTGACCGTTATTGCGGCTCTGCTGAGCGTGCTCTTCAAGTACGTGCTCACTATGATCTCGGGCGGTTTTGCTGTCATAATCTGCGCTATCGCTGCCGCGGGGCTCGGAGCTCTGCTCTTTCCTGTGTCCGATGAAGAAGAGGAGGCGGGAGAATGACAGTCGCTGTTTACATCTTCGTTATGGCGGCGGTGACCTACATCATCCGCATGGTGCCGTTTACCTTCTTCAGAAAGAAGATTAAGTCGCGCTTCGTGCGGAGCTTCCTTAAATATATCCCCTATGCGGTGCTCAGTGCGATGACTATTCCCGCTATCTTCACAAGTACGGGAAATGTCGTGACCTCTGTCGTCGGCACGCTCGTTGCTGTTGTACTCGCATTCTTCGACCTGCCGCTCATCGTTGTGGCTCTTGCCGCTTCGGCTTCTGCCTTCATCACGGGCTTGTTCATATGAAAAAACAGCTGTCAGTTTTTCCGCTGACAGCTGTCATTTTTTTTACATTATCGCTCTCGCTTCAGATGTCGGGCAAACGGTGGCTGTTATCTGCCTCGTGTGTGCCGATCTGCTCGTCTGGAGGCGTATCTGGTCCACAAGCATTGCGATGAATTCCGAATTCGTCGGACGGTTCGTGAAATAGGTGTCGTCGTAGCCGAGGACAAGATATATGCTCGTCTTGTCCGCACGCTCCCACGCCGTCTCGATAGCCTTGCGTATCGCACGCTCTATACGTGCGGGAGTTGTGTCGTATTTCTCCGCGATAAACGGGTACAGCCCCTTCGTGATGTTGTCAATGAGTGACCTGTCGCGCAGACATTCGAGCACGCTCGTGCGTATGTACCTGTATCCCTTCAGATTCGGAGGTATGCATATCTTCTTTATCATCTCCGTTACGATTATCTCGGGGTCTGCGCTGTTCTTCGCCGCCGACCGCTTCGATACCGCGTATACTGCCTCCGCAAGCTCGTCAAAGTCGATCGGCTCGACCATAAAGTACGACGCTCCGCACCTCATCACCTGATTCTCAATGAAGGGATTGTGAAGCTCCGAAAGGACTATGAATGCGGGCAGATGCGTTGTCTTCCTGCTCAGCTCGTTTATCAGCGCGACTACGTCCGAGTCGCTGAGCGTCAGGTAGCTGATGACCACATCGGGCGCTTCCGAAAGTATCGAGTTGATTATCGCCCTTTCGGTGTTGCTTCGGGTGTAAGCCGTCAAGCCGCGTTCTCTGAGTGATGCTGCGATGGTTGTTCCGATTGCTGCGGTGTTGTCGCAGACTAATGCTTTGATGTTTGTTTGGTTCATTTCTGTGTGTTCCTTTCTTAAAAAAATTACAGGAAGATTATAGCTCATATTTCCGATTTTTGCAAGCATTTTTTTAGGGCGAGTGACGAAAAATTCAGACATGACCAAGAATATTTCCCTTTGCAATATAATAATTATTACAAATTGCTAAAATCAGCCACAAATATACGTACAGTTATTGTATTTGGTTATAAAATAAACTTTTATTCTCTGCTCTTGACTTTGCTTCCCAAATGTTGTATAATGTTTATTGTGATTTGCGAGTGTGCTGGAATAGGCAGACAGGCACGTTTGAGGGGCGTGTGTCGTAAGACGTATGGGTTCAAGTCCCATTACTCGCACCATAGTGGACAGATGGCTGAGCTGGTCTAAGGCGCACGACTGGAACTCGTGTATACGTTAATAGCGTATCGAGGGTTCGAATCCCTCTCTGTCCGCCAGAATTAAAAAGCCTGTATTTCGAGGAAAACACCGAAATACAGGCTTTTCTGTTGCCTACAGAAAACAGTTTCAACTGCATTTTTGCAGTTGCGTGTGACAGTTTTTCAGTCAAAAATCACACGAAATCACACGAAAATCACACGAAATTTATTGGTGGTACAAAGCTATTAAAGGAGCCGGCTCCCTCACGGGAGCCGCTTTTCTTATAGAAATAAATACAGATTATTTATGCTGACTTCCCGAAATTCCGGTTAAAGTCAGGCAAAACCATCAAATCGATAAAAGGCTTAATTGCTGTATATACAGTACGGATATTGTTTATGCAGTAACAATGCTGTCTGCCTTGTGGAGCTTGAGTTTCTCAACTGCCTGCTCCCTCATCTTGTACTTGAGTATCTTTCCGGCAGCGTTCATCGGAAAGCCGTCTACGAAATCAACGTATCTCGGACACTTATGCTTTGCCATTTTTGCAAGACAGAAATCCTTGATCTCCTGTTCGGTAGCCGTTTCGCCGTCCTGAAGAACGATACAAGCCATTATCTCCTCACCGTAGTCCTCATCAGGTACTCCTATTACCTGTACGTCCTTCACCTTCGGATATGTGTAAAGGAAGTCTTCTATCTCCTTGGGATAGATATTCTCGCCTCCGCGGATTATCATATCCTTGATACGGCCTGTTATCTTGAAATATCCGTCAGAAGAGCGGCGCCTTGCAAGGTCACCGGTGTGGAGCCAGCCTTCGCTGTCGATAGCAGCAGCTGTTGCCTCGGGCATCTTGTAGTAGCCCTTCATTATATTGTAGCCTCTTGCTACGAACTCACCGTCAACATCGTCAGGCACTTCCTGATTTGTCTCGGGATCAACTATACGGCACTCAACACCGAAGATAGGTCCGCCTACTGTGTTTACACGCTGTTCCAGTGTGTCGGTAGTCTTGCTCATAGTTGTTGCGGGAGAAGCCTCGGTCTGACCGTAGGTTATGCATATCTCACTCATGTGCATTTTCTCGACAACTTCTTCCATTGTCTTGATAGGACAGGGGGAACCTGCCATGATACCTGTTCTCATGTAAGAGAAGTCTGTCTTCTCAAAGTCCTCATGTCCCAGCATAGCAATAAACATTGTAGGAACGCCGTGGAAGCAGGTTATCTTCTCCTTGTTGATACAAGCTAGACCCTTTCTCGGTGAGAAACGGGTTATAGGCGACATGGTAGTACCATGTGTCATTGAAGCCGTCATAGCCAGTACCATGCCGAAGCAGTGGAACATAGGCACCTGTATCATCATGCGGTCAGCTGTGGAGAGATCCATGCAGTCACCGATAGCCTTACCGTTGTTCACTACGTTATAGTGTGTGAGCATAACGCCCTTGGGAAAGCCGGTTGTTCCGGAAGTGTACTGCATATTGCAGACATCGTGGATATCTATGGTCTTGCGGACAGCCTCGACCTCGCTGTATGGAACGTTCTTTGAAAGCTCCAGAGCCTGCTCCCATGTAAAGCAGCCCTTATTCTCGGAATCGACTGTGATGACATTTTTGAGGTAAGGAAGCTTTGCGGAGTTGAGCTTGCCCGGCTCGCAGGTCTCAAGCTCGGGACAGAGCTCCTTGATGATATCAACGTAGTTGATGTTCTTTATACCGTCTATCATAACGAGAGTATTTGTATCCGACTGTCTCAGCAGATACTCAGCCTCGTGGATACGGTATTCTGTGTTCATTGTAACAAGAACAGCACCGATCTTTGTGGTTGCCCAGAAAGTGATATACCACTGAGGTACGTTTGTAGCCCAGATAGCAACGTGGTCTCCCTTCTTTACGCCCATTGCAAGGAGTGAACGTGCAAAGGTATCAACATCGTCACGGAACTCCGGATATGTTCTTGTATAGTCAAGTTCAGTATAGCGGAATGCATACTGATTGGGGAACTGCTCACAGATACGGTCAAGTATGTCAGGGAAGGTGTAATTGAGGATACGCTCCTTAGGCCACGGATACTGTCCGTCACCTCTCATATTAGTCTGAAGAGGATGCTTGTGTGACTTTCTGTATGGTCCCATATACTCAGCGAACTGAGGTATTACTATGCCTGCGTCGCTAAGATCAGGAGCCCAGCGCTTTACCCATTCAAGGGAGATATAGCCGTTGTAGTTGATAGTGTCAAGGGCTTCTATCATAGCCTTGACAGGAATATCACCTGTGCCCATGATACGGTACTCTACAGTGCCGTTCTCACGCATAACGCTGTCCTTGACCTGTATGTATTTGATATACTCGCCGAGATTTGAAACTGTTGTCTCGGGAGATTCGTTGTTGTAGCGATAAGGATGGTGCATATCCCAGAGAGCTGCTACCTTGCGGCTCTTAACGCTGTCGAGAACCTTTGCAAGTCTTGCTGTATCAGAGTATACGCCATTTGTCTCAACGAGAAGAGTTACATTATACTCCTCAGCAATAGGTGCAAGCTTTTTCAGACCTTCCACGATATAGTCGTCATCAACATCGCCAACAGGTGCAGGATCAATATCTCCAAGTATTCTTATGTAAGAAGAGCCGAGCTTGCTTGCAAGCTGAGCGTATGCCTTTATTTCTGCCTCGGCGTCATTATACTTATCTTTGAACTTCAGACAGGCACCTGATGACAGACATGGTATTTCAAATCCCAGCGAATGCAGCTTGGCAATGGTATTAGGCAGCTGCGCCTCTGTAAAGGGCTGAGCCTTGACGGAGAATATCTCGTTGCCGAGACCTCTTATCTCGATTCCGTCAAATTTAAAATCCTTTGCCAGTGAATAAATGTCTGACCATGCCCAATCGGGACAAGAAAGAGTAGAAAAACCAATTTTCATTTTTATCATTCCTTTACATATTTTTTCAAGTTTAAAACATTCGTGAATGCCACATTTTTCTGTTTCAGCACAGATGTCAGAAAATCAGAGACAGCATTTTTCACCTTCCTTTGCCCGGAACGATAAAAAGAAAACCCGTCCCAAAGCGTAAGATTGCTTTGAGACGGGTATTATACAATACTCGCGGTACCACTCAAATTGCGGATATAAAAACCCGCCACCTCTTCGAAGTCAATCAACTTCTATGCACTAACGCAGCATTCACGGGAACCGTCTACTGGGTGTCTGAACCTTTGGGAGTTCCAGCTCAGAAGGGAGAAGTACAGGTTCCACGCATTACTGATTCGCACCAACCATCAGTTCTCTGAAATGCTTTCGCCCTGACTATTCTTCGTCACAGCTTTTCTGTTACGATTTGCATTATATCACAAGTTGTATCTCTTGTCAAGTGAGAAACGCTAAAAAATGAAAAAATAATTTCTAAAAAATGCAAATGAATGTTAATACAAACCGAATTTGGCAACTTAGCGTTTGATTATATAAAAATATATTTTTTCATTATGCTATCTTCTTCAAGTATTTCTAAAGTTTATTCGTCAGCTCCTCGCCTTGGATAACTATATCTCAGCCGGAGCGATGGTATATGACTTCATGCCGCCATGACCGCCGAATATCAGCCAGGTTCCTATGCCGAGACGTTGAAACAGTGCTGTTCTTTCAGCTGAGCAAAGCTCCTTGTCGGTATCTACGGACGTCATAAGTATTGGAGCATATCGGTTGTATTTTGCCTGCTGAGCAGTCATATCTTTCATATTCACAAAAATATCGCCTGTAAAGGCAAGATGATGTCCGAAGTCTATAAGCAAGGATTCTCCTGCAAGATGACCGCCTCTGCCTTGATACAGCTCAAAGTGCAGTTCACCGAAATCAAAGAAACCGGTTTGTTCTATAAGGTGACTTATTTCTTTTTCATCTCCGACAACCTTCAGTTTTTCCGGCGGCACAGCAGTATATGAAGTAAGGACCTTGCAGATACGCACATACGGCTTGTGCAGTGGATTCAGCTCGCGGAAACCCTCCTTATCGTCGCTTTCAAGGCGAAGACACTCAGCGCTTTTTGCACTTGCATATACAGTATCGAAAATCGGCAGCAATCCGCAGTGGTCAACGTCCGCATGAGTTATAAAGCATTTCTTTTCAATGCTGTCAAACTCAGGTATCATGTTCCTGAAAACCGACAGCATTTCCTCTTTATAGCAGGCATAGCCCGTATCGATGAACAGGTATTCGTTCCCGCTTTTTATAATTGCCGTATTGCTTCCGCAGGGAGGCTCGATAAGAGTTATTATTGTATTATCAGTAATACTATGATGAGTTATCCTTGGTGAGAAATTCTTTCCTCTTGAAGCCGCAAGCAGTTCTGCAAAACGGCTTATGCTGTCAAAGGTACGGTAAGGAGATACGCCGGTCTCATCCAGTATCTGCATAGCCAGATTTGTATTGACTATAAGTTCGTTTTTGGCTTCGGAGGATATTTCCATCGCAGCCGAAAGCTCATTAACAAATGTACTGTAAAAGAAGCTGTTGTCAAATATCTTCTCAGCATGATTATATTCAATAACTCTGACACTGCAAAGCTTTTTTGCTTCTTCTGTGAAAGCATTTATTTTATCGGGATTATCAACTATAAGCCCCATTTTGAAAAGCTGGTATTCTGTACCGTTTTCCTGAGAACTGATGTATGATATGTTGAAACTATGTGCGCTTATGAGCTCAAGTATTGAAGTAACACTTCCGGGTTCATCTTTAAGACGAAATTCAAGAAGTACAACACTACGGTTATCGTCGTTACATTGAAGATAGCCGATATCAGTAAGCTCGTCCGTTGCTTTGGCAAGCTGCTGGGGAGTCCCCTCTGCATCGATAAACAGCATATGGGAATCCACAGCTTTGTTATAGCTTACTCTCGTGATATTTATACCGAGTGAGGCAAAACATTTGCTTGCCTTTAGAAATGCCCCTATATGATTCGGCATTTTCGTTACGAAAGTCTTGTTCATTATTTTTTGTACTTTGCGTTATCCATTTCACGGATAGCAGCACGGCGTATCTTGCCGCTTCCGACAGTCTTGGGCAGCTCCGGAACGAATTCAACAACTCTCGGATATTTGTAAGGCGCTGTACGCTCCTTGACGTAGTCCTTTATCTCTCTTACCAGCTCCTCTGAGCCTGTCTTATCCTTTGTGAGGACGATAGTAGCCTTTACTACCTGGCCTCTTATCTCGTCAGGAACACCGGTAACTGCACATTCAAGCACATACGGGAGCTCCATGAGAACGCTCTCGATCTCGAATGGTCCGATACGGTAGCCCGAGGACTTGATAACGTCATCGACACGTCCTACATACCAGAAGTAACCGTCCTCGTCTACCCATGCTGTATCGCCTGTATGGTAGTAGCCTTCGCGCCATGTCTCGGCTGTGTTTTCCTCGTCGCCGTAGTAGCACAGTGCAAGTCCGGGAACGCCATAGCCGACAGCATTGCTGTCCTTCAGCTTAACACATATCTCACCTGTCTCACCGACACCTGCGGGAGTACCGTCAGGGAGAAGCACCTGTACGTCATACTGCGGATTTGGCTTACCCATGCTGCCTGGCTTGGGCTCCATACCAACAACGTTTGCGATCGTAAGTGTGGTCTCGGTCTGA
>Ga0129307_1000901_pt1 | contig 39034 bp, 36 predicted proteins | sample P1105metagenome_FD_94437 | JGI IMG/M metagenome (GOLD analysis project Ga0129307, IMG submission 94437) | Capybara group fecal microbial communities from Wisconsin, USA - P1105 metagenome | ecosystem: Host-associated > Mammals > Digestive system > Large intestine > Fecal | place: USA: Wisconsin...
GTCTGGGTATCTTTCTTTTTAGCCATTGTAAACCTCAAATAAAAAAGCCGTGAAATCGGCTGTGATTTCTCGGCAAAAGATAAAAATTTTTAGAGTATTTTGTTAGTCCCAGACACTCTTTTTAACGGGGGTCGGTTCATCGCCTGTTTCTACATCTGTTCCTGCAGTTGCGCCGTCTCTAACTGCTTGCGGGGCCGATTCATCGATGCTTTCTTCGACAGACTGGGCCTTCTTCTTTGATTTCGTGGAGACATTGTACGGGCGGTCCCAAACGCTGACTGTATTTTTGGAGCCATTGTCGACATCTTTTATGATATACGGGTCAATGGGAATTTCGATTTCGTCGGGGTAGGCCTTGTAAAGCCAAATGGACAACGCATAGGTGACCGGGATGAACAATATGCTCAACATTGTAATTTCGCGATGGATATTGGTGGAGCCGACTACTTGTCCATCCAGCTGTGCTTCTAGAATACCTCCAGCTCTCGTTCCGCGAGTTTGGAAAGAGCAGTCGTCATCCGAACCCATTTTGCAGACATGGTAACCGTTAAGGTATATGTCGTACGGCTTGGATGCGTAATGGCTGGCCGTCAAACTCGTGCGCCCTGAAAAACACCCGGTCATGCAGAATGACACGGATGCAATCAGTAAAATGGAGGTTACTTTACGAATCATTTTAGAATCCGACAGCGAGACCGAGGCCGAACTTGAAGCCGTTCATGTAATGCTTGTCCAGCTTGACAGATGTAGTTCCGTTTTTATCCGTGACTTCCTTGACAAACGGAGTTTCGAAGAAGTCGATAAAGTAGGTCGCTTGCATGACGAACATGACTCGGCTTGCACGGTTGAACAGAACACCGCCACCAAGTTCGAGAGAAAGGCCGCTCGTCTCTTTTTCTTCGTAGTCGCTTCGGATTGGAATGAAGCTGTTGCGCCAGCTATAGGCGAGACCGCCTCCGGCGTACGGCGTGATGTTTGTCGTCATGAACGGATAGTACACGGAAAGTGAAAGGTCGAAAAGCGAGGTCTTGTTTTTATTTTCGCTCAAGTTGCTGCCGGTCCATTCAAAACCGAACAGAAGGTCTCTTGCATCATATAGTACGAACATTCCAAGACCTGCGTCCATTTTGGCTTCGGACGGATTGAGCGGCAAGGAACCCATAATTTTTCCGCCCCAGTAAGAGGATACGCCCTTCTTTTTGGGTCTCCTCGTTTCTTGATCGGTGACGCTGAAAATGTCGGAATCATCGGTCGCTTTGTTCTTTGAACCGATATTGCGGGCGACGCGCTGGATAATCGGGTCGAAATCGTCCGGATTTTTGGCTTTGAGGCGGTCGCTCCAGACAGGGACTTCATTGTTGATGTCATAGAGCTTGAAAGACGTGATGACGTTTTCGCCGAGGCGGGTGAATTCGGCGGTGATGAACTTGGTGCAGTTCTTTTGGATGGCCATCTTGTTAGCTGTTTCGCGATCACCTGCTTTGACGGAGTCTTCTTCGCTGTAGTTGACGAGTACGTAACGCCCGTTATCTTCGATATAGGCGTTCATGAGTTTTTCGGCGGCAATGCCGTAGTCTTCGTTTAGGCCGACTATACTGAATGGGGACAAATAAACACGCTCGCTTGCATAAAGGAATGCGGCGAGAGTGAGAGTCGTTGCTAAAAGTTTCTTGATGCAGTTCATCTTGAATAACCTTTTGTTTGTCTTTTTTTAGTAAAAAAGAATTTTTTCTTCAGTATGAATTTAGTAAAAGGAGGGTAAAATGAAAAGCATTTTATGACTTAAGGGAAAAAAACGTCGATAAACGGAATGAAATTCATGCCGATATGCTTATTAGGCTGATGGAACGCGCTAATTTTGCAGTTCTTTTTCAAGAATTTCTTTCATTTTGTGGGTCAATTTGATGGCGCTCTTGGTCATGGGTATGTCTTCGTATTCTTTGACCGGAATCGGGTCGAGAACTTTCAAATTGTACCGGTAAATGTCTGTCGGGTGGAATTGCAATAATTTGTCGTGCTTGCGGAGCCCGATTTTTTCGTTGCCGCCAAAGAATATGGGAACAACATCGTTTTTAGAATAAAGAGCGAAACGTGCGGCCCCTTTTTTGAATTCCCACGGTTCGCCGGGCTTGGAACGAGTGCCTTCGGGGAAGATGATGAGGTTGTTGCCCTCTTCCATGGATTTCTTTGCTTGTTCAATCTGTTCGTCAAACGGGATGTTATTTGGAATGTAGAGGTTCTTTATAATAAGGGAAATAAATTTGTTTTGGATGAGTTCGCCTTTCACGATGCAATCGGCGTTTGGAATAAGCGAAAATAGGATTACGACATCGAATAATGACGGATGGTTGGCGATGACAACTTTGGAGCGGAGGTTTACGAGAGCTTCTTTATTTTCGACTGTAAGGCGTATCCCACCTAGAATTGTTGCGATTTTGACGAAAAAATTAAAGTAACGATGGTTGAATTTACGCACCATTTTCTTGAATTTCGTTTCGGAAAATCCAGATAGACAGTGCATAATCGGAAATAGCAAAATGGCAAGAATCAAGCTACAAATGCCGAAAAACGCAAAGCAAAAAAGCTTTACGAAAATACGTCGTATGTAGCGGATTTTTGCCATGCGTCAAGACCTTAGCGAATCGATGGCGCAGAGGAAGGCTATTGCCTGTTCTGCAGCCGTGTCAAAGTTGTTCCGTAGCATTTTGAGGAGCGAAAGCTGGTTGGCAACATCGACATTTTTTAGAGATGGGTCGGCTTTCGATTCGTCTTTCGTAAGTCGGAGTGCGACTGCGCAGACGGCATTCGGGTAAGGGACGCCTGCTACCGGGGCGTACGTTTCGGGAATGAGTTCGTCTGCAAAGATAAATGTGCGCGAGTCAGCTTCTTCGATGTCGAGGGCCGCAAGGCAGTCCGTGAGTCCTGTTGAAAAAGCGTCTTTCCCGGAGAATACGGCGGAATAGCCTGCGGTGTTCGATTCGAGAATCGTGGCGTTTGCGACGGAGGCGTTAAAAACGGAAAGGCTGAAATGCGCTGGGGAGACCATTCCGGTATCGATAAGCTTTTCCGAAATTTTCAGTTGTTGGGTAATTTCGCCAAACTGCGAAGAGAATGTCACCTTGCAGGGCGGGAGCTTGTTGCCGTTTTTGTCGCGAGAAATCTGGTCGCTTACGAGAACCACCATGCGCGAGACGTAACTCAGGCGGCGGCGCGTCAGCATGGGGACGAACGAAACGTCCGGCTTGGGGTGCGCTTCAGTCGGAATAAAGCTAGCCAATCTTTCGATGAATACTTTTTGCATGTTACTTTGGCTGGACTTTTACTTTTTACGGAACCTGAGGAGGGAATAGGCGTTCGGTCCTATGTTGTGGTGCGCTTCTTTCAGTTCGAATCCTGCGGCTTCAATAGCCTTTTTGAGTTCTTCGTAGCGGTACATTTTGCTGTTGCCGTTGGCGATGCAGGTGAAGTAGAGCGATGTCGCCTGGAGCGAGTAGGCTGCGGCTTCGAAACGCTGCTTGTCCCAAAGCGGTTCGAGTACATAGACGTCTGTTTCCGGAGTCGCGGTCTTGTGAATCTTTGTCAAAATTTTTGTGATTTGCCTGAGCGAAAAACAGTCCAGGAATTGACTCATCCAGACGGCGTTTGCACCTTGCGGGAATTCTGTCGTATCGTCCAGAACGTTGCAGGGAATGGTGTTGATGCGGTCGGCGAAGCCTGCATCGGCGGCGTTCTTTTCGGCGACTGCGGTTTGCCCCGGAAGGTCGATGATGGATACCTGCACGTCCTTGTTGTACTTGCAGCAGGCGATGGCCCACTTGGCCGTGTTTCCGCCAATGTCGAAAAGCTTCGGATTTTTCAGTTCTGCAAACTTTTCGAACACAATCGGGAGTGCTTCGGGAAACGCCAAGTCGGAGTAAAAGTGGTCAAAGCCGAACCAGCTTTTTTTCTGCTGCTCCGTGAGCTTTGAAAGTCCTTCATAGACCGTTTTCCATGGCCCCAAGTGGGGGAGCCCTGCCGGTTTGCCTTCGCGGATGGACTGTTCGAGGTTTTCGGCCCCGCGGTAGCAGATGTCTTGCGCAAAGTCCATGTTCACTTGCGTCATTTCGTCTTTCATGAGGAAAAAGCCGATTTTCCCGAGCGTGAGACGCAAGTCATCTTCGCCTGAATCCTTGTGGATTTTGATGGCTCCCATGCCGAGTCCCATTTCAACGAGAACGCCCACTCCGTAAAGTGGAATGTTGAGCTTTTTGGAAAGTTCCGAAATGGTGATGCCCTGTTTGCGGGCGTTGCTAATCTCGTCTAAAATCCCCATGTCCCGTAAGGCGCGTGCCGCTTGGAAACTGAGTGGGGCAAAAGCGATTTTTTGGGCTTCGAACTTTGCGTTTACGGCGTCGATGGAGTCGTTTTTATAAAAATCGAACATGTTTTCTCTATAGCGAAATCTTGAAAAATAAGGTTCCATTAATATAAAATTATTTTTCTATATTGCCTATCCAAGAAAATGTAAACCTTGCTTGAGGTCACAAGAACGTTATGTCTGATTTGAACACCCGTATTAAGGAAGTCATCATAGAATCCCTTGAACTGGAAGATATTACCCCTGCCGATATTGTGGATTCGGCGCCGATTTTCGGAAAAAATGCTGCTGGCGAAGGGCTCGGTCTTGATTCTATTGACGCTTTGGAATTGGGTATTGCCGTCAAGGAAAATTTTGGTGTTACTTTTTCGACTGTAAAAGAAGAAACCAAGAAGCATTTTGCATCGGTCGATGCGCTTGCAGCCTACATTTCTGCGAATACAAAAGGTTAGTTCATGGATAAAAACGCCATTTTCGAAAAAATCAAGGCTGCCCTTATTGAAGATTTCGATTTGGAAGAATCAAGGATTGTCCTCGATGCCCGTCTTTACGAAGACTTGGAACTCGACAGTATCGATGCTGTTGATTTGATTGTCAAGTTGAAGTCGTTCCTTCCGAGAAATATCGATCCTGAATCGTTCAAAAAAATGCGCACTCTACAGAACGTGGTCGATGGTATCTATAATCTTGTTCAAAATTCGGAAGTCAGATAATGAAACCCGCAGCGGGAAAGATTTTCTTTACCGCAATTTCTGTTCTGTATCCCCTTATTGTCTATTGCGGGCTTGAATATTGGGGGCTTTCGCCACGGCGCCTGAGCATTGTGCTTTTGGCGCTTGCTTTTTATCATTTTTTGAACTTTACGCATGGCAAGTCTCACATGGATCGTGGACGGGCTGCTGTTTTTGTAGCGCTTGTTTCGATTTGCGCGTTTTTGGCTTTTTTTGCGGATAATATTTTGTTTGTAAAACTATATCCGGTATTGGTGAGCCTGAGCTTGCTTGCCTTTTTTGGGGTTACGCTTTTTCATGGCGAAAGTTTTGCTTTTCGCATGGCGAGCCTTGCCGACAAGTCGTTGATGGTTTCGCCTTCGCTTAATGCGGTGCGCCGTTACTGCCGGAAGGTGACGATTGCCTGGTGCATTTTCTTTTCGGTGAATGCTTTTATTGCTTTGCTGACTGTTTTTGTGGGCTCCGATAAAATCTGGTCGCTCTACAATGGACTTATTTCTTACATTTTAATCGGTATAATTTTCATTGTGGAATATTTGGTTCGAAAAATGGTGCAGAGTAAAATGCAGTCGTATGTTCCTGTATGTGACTTGGAACTTGATTCGCGGCCTAAAGGCTCACTTGTAAGCTTTGATGCTTATGATGATAACGGGGCTGGGAATGCTGCCGGTAAAGTCTCGGGAATTAAAACGTGGGATGACTTTGTAAAAGATGTTTCCAAGGTGCGCTATTATTTGGAAGCACGTGAAAATACGCCGTGGATTCTGCATTGCGAAGATTCGTATTACTTTACGGTGGCACTTTTGGCCATGCTGCAAAGCGGGCGCAAGGCGCTGGTGACGGCGAACCGCCAGGAAGCTTTTATCAAGGAAATCAAGAAACCGGAATACGGCTTTTTGACGGATGAGCCTTTTGTCTGTGATGCGGGCGAGTGCTCTGCAACGATGATTCAAGATGTGCTTGCGGAAAAAGCTGGTGATAATGACAGTGAAAATGCTCACGAAATCAAGTTCGGCAAGTTCGACAAGTCCAAGGCCGAGATGGTGATGTACACGTCGGGCACGACAGGTGAACCGAAGGCTGTCTATAAGTTGTTCCTGCAATTCGAAAATGAACTTTTCGAGTTGGTGAAAGTTTTTGGAAACGACTGGGTGAACCGCAAAGTTTATAGCACGGTGAACCACCATCATATTTACGGATTGTTGTTTACGGCGCTCTTGCCGATTGCGACGGGGTTGCCGTTCCGCAGGCATCGCATTGATTTCCCGACGGAACTTGCAAACATTGCCGGTGACGCTGCAGTGATTGCTTCGAGTCCTGCGTTTTTGAAGCGCTTGTCTGCAGAAACGGATAAGGCGATTGCTTTTAAGTGTCCGCCAATCATTTATTCGTCCGGAGGCCCGCTCCCTGAAGATGTGGCGCGTAAGGCCTGTGAACTCACCGGTTTTTGGACGATGGAAATTTATGGCAGTACTGAAACGGGTGGCATTGCGTATAGGCAATCCAAGAATGGACCTGTATGGAAACCGTTTGAAGTTTGCAAGATGAGCGTAGCCGAAAACGGTTGCCTGAATATAAAGTCAAGCTATATTCTGGAAGCGGACGGTTTTACTACAGGCGATTTGGTGGAACTTTACGATGACGGTCGTTTTTTGCTCAAGGGCCGCTCCGATTCCATCGTGAAAATTGAGGAAAAGCGAATCTCGCTCCCCGAAGTGGAAAATCGCTTGAAGCAGACTGGCCTAGTGCAAGATGTACGCGTGGTCCCGATGGTGGGCAAACGCCAGTACTTGGCGGCGGCGATTGTGCTGAACGAGGCTGGTCGTGAAAAATTTGCGGGAGCATCAAAGCTTACCATCAACAATTATTTCCATGATTATCTGTTGAAGTTTATCGAAAATACGGTTTCACCGAAAAAATGGCGCTATCTTGAAGAACTCCCGCAGAATACGGAAGGCAAAATCCGCATGCGCGATATTCAATCGCTGTTTGGACTTGCGGAAAGCCCTAATTTCAAAATTTTAAAGTTCCGCCGCGAACCGGGTGTACTTACGGCAAAACTTTTGTTCCCGGCAACGAGCGATTATTACGACGGGCATTTTCCGGAATTCAAACTGTTGCCTGCTGTGGTGCAGGTGGATATGGTGCTTCGCCTTGCGCGGAATTTCTTGGATGTACCCAAGGAACTTTCCAAGATGAACCGCACGCGTTTGGTGAGCCCGATTTTGCCTGATGTCCCTGTAGTGGTGAAAATTACGTATGATTCGGATGCGGGCAAGGTGACATTTGCTTTTACAAGTGTTGATGGCGAAACCTCGTACTCTAACGGTTCGCTTATCATGAATACGGCAGAAGTTTCTGCGGACGAGGTCGCAAATCGTGGATAGTGCTGGTGTAAAAATTTGCGCCATTGTGCCAGTTTATCGTCATGAAAAAACATCGCGCCATGTCGTGGAATCGCTTGTGAATTTGAATGTTCCCGTGATTCTCATTGATGATGGAAACGCTCCTGAAGGGCGTGAAATTCTCGTGCAGATTGCAAAAGATTTTGCGGATGTCGAACTCGTTACGCATAAATGCAACCGAGGTAAGGGTGCTGCGATGCGTTCTGGCATGGAGGCTGCCGTTGCGGCTGGCTTTACGCATGCCTTGCAAGTCGATGCTGACGGACAGCACGATATGGAGGCTGTTCCGTTCTTTATAAACGAAGTTAGGGAACATCCCGATGATTTGATTTGCGGCTATCCGGAATACGATGAATCTGTGCCCAAAGCGCGTGAACAGGGGCGCAAGATTACGAATTTCTGGGTGGCCATCGAAACGCTTTCGCTCAAGATTCCCGATGCCATGTGCGGTTTTCGCATTTATCCGCTGGCTTCGTCTTGGCCGGTGATGAAATGTTTGCGCAACAACCGCATGGGAGTCGATATTGAAAGTATTGTAAGGCTTGCGTGGGCGGGCTTGCAAATGCGATTTTTCCCGATAAAAGTACGTTATCCCGAAGACGGTGTTTCGAACTTTAGAATGTTTCACGATAACGTCGTGATTTCGATGACGCATACGATGCTTTGTTTTGGCATGTTGATTAGGCTTCCGTTGATTTTGACTCGTCGCTTGTTTAAAAAGAAATAGATATGAATGAGCATTGGTCTGAAATTGAAGAAGTCGGCGGGAGCACATGGCATTTTCGTTTTATGCTCTGGGTGGTGTGTCATTTACCGCTTTTTTTGGTGGAGTTCTGCACCGCTGTTGTCTGCTTCTTTTTTTGGCTGGGGGCCGCTCCGGTTCGTGCCCGCTCGAAAATTTATTTGAAGCACTTGCAAAAAGCGGGGGTACGTGTTGGCGTATTTGGAACGTACAAGCACATCCTTTCGTTTGCGCTTTCCATGATGGAAAAATTGCTGGGTTGGAAGGGCGCGATAAAGCTGAACCGTATTGAATCACAAAACGATGATTTGCAAATGTTGGTGGATCAGCTGAATCAAGGTCGAGGTGCATTTTTGCTGTGCTCGCATTTGGGAAATATGGAAATGCTGCGCTCGCTGACGGAATATGGCGAGTTCCATACGGACAAACGATTCCAGGTTTATCCTGTTATAGATCTTTCGGGCTCAAAAAAATTTAACGCCCTCCTTCGTGAATTAAATCCCGATTTGATGGAAACTGTGATTGACGCCAATTCGATAGACGTCGATTCTGCCATTTGGATGAAGGATAAAATTGCGGAAGGTAATCTCGTCGTGATTGCGGGTGACCGTACTTCGGAAAATACGAGAAACCGCGTGATGGAAACGACATTCTTGGGTGAAACGGCTAGTTTCCCGGAAGGTGCTTTTACGCTCGCGGGTGTTTTGAACGCTCCTGTTTATTTTGTTTTTGCGATTCGTAAACACGATTTTAATATCCGTTCGTCTTACGAAATGCACGTGGTTCGAGCCAAGACGTCTTTGGACTGCCTTCGCAAGGATAGGCCGGTACGCTTAAAGGAACTTTTGCGGGAATATACCGAAATTTTGGAATCGCTTTGCAAAAAGCATCCGTATCAGTGGTATAATTTTTACAATTTTTGGGATGGGGTCCCAAAATAGGTGGAGAACGTTTTGATGAAAACTGTTGTAATTGGAAATGGAAAACTCACAATCGAGGATGTTGTCGCGATTGCAAAAAAGCAGGTTGCGGTTGAACTCGATTCTTCTGCAGAATTCCAAAGAAAAATTGATTCCGGTGCTGAATTCTTGGACGAAGCGCTTGCTGAACATGGCGGTATCTACGGTGTGACGACGGGGTATGGTGATTCCTGTACACAGGTTTTGCCGCCGGAACATTATAGCCTGCTTCCGATTAACCTGACGCGGTTTCATGGTTGCGGTCTCGGTGATTACTTTGATGCAGAAACGACTCGCGCGATTATGGTGGTACGCTTGAATACGCTTGCGCAGGGATTTTCGGGCGTGAGTTATGCGCTTTTGAAGATTATTACGCAGTTTTTGCAGAACGATATTTTGCCGCTGATTCCGCAAGAGGGTTCGGTAGGGGCGAGCGGCGATTTGACTCCGCTTTCGTACTTGGCGGGGGCCATAATCGGTGAACGCGACGTGATGTATAAGGGTGAACGCAGGTCTTCTCTTGAGGTGATGAAAGAACTGGGGATTACTCCGCATAAGTTCCGCCCGAAAGAAGCTATTGCGATTATGAATGGTACGGCTGCGATGAATGCGGTTGCCTGTATGGCATATTCCCGTGCCGAATACCTTTCTGACCTTGCTTGTCGAATTACGGCGATGATTACGGTTGCAATGAAGGGCAATGCGTATCATTATTATGAACGTTTGTTTGAAGCGAAACCGCATCCGGGCTTGGGGCTTGCTGCAAAGAAAATCCGCGAAGCCTTGAATCTCGAAGTTGCGAAGAATGTGGTGCCCGAAAAGATTCAGGATCCGTATTCTTTGCGTTGTGCTCCGCATGTGATTGGACTTTTTTATGATTCCAGCGCTTTCTTGCGGCAGCTGATTGAAATTGAACTGAATAGCGCTAACGATAATCCGATTGTCGATCCGTTCACGAAAAATATTTTCCATGGCGGTCATTTCTATGGCGGGCACATTTGCCTTGCGATGGATACGCTTAAGAACATGGTCGCAAACATTGCCGATTTGCTGGATAGGCAGATGGCGATGATTGTCGATATCAAGTTCAATCGCAATTTGCCGCCGAATCTTGCGGGGAGCAAGGGTGATTACGACATCAATCACGGCTTTAAGGCGGTGCAGATTGGTGTGTCGGCTTGGACTGCCGAAGCGCTCCACCTCACGATGCCCATGAGCGTGTTCAGCCGTTCGACGGAATGCCATAATCAGGATAAAGTCAGTATGGGAACGATAGCGGCCCGCGATTGTATTCGTGTGTTGGAACTTTCGGAGCAGGTGGCTGCGGCAACGCTTTTGGCTTCGGCGCAGGCTTTGCGAATTCGCTTGGAACGAAATGAAATTGCATCTGACCGTCTCAAGAATCTCAAAGAAACTTATGATCAAGTCTTTGCAAAGTTTGCTCCGCTTGAATGTGATCGTCAGCTGGAACAGGACTTGCGCAATACATTGGAACTCATTCGAAGCAAGTATTACGCGGTATAGAGGAGTCTCGGAATTTTATGGCAACAAAGAGAATTAAAGAAACTGTCGAGTTTCAAATCGAATTTTACGATGTCGATTCTATGCAGGTCGCATGGCATGGCAATTATGTGAAGTTCATGGAAGTGGCTCGCTGTGCGTTGCTTCGGAAAATTGGCTACGACTATAATGAAATGACGCGTAGCGGCTATATCTGGCCTGTTGTTGACTTGCATATTAAATATGTCCGTCCGATGACATTCATGCAAAAGATTCGTGCGGAAGTAACGCTTATGGAATACGAAGTCTGCATGAAACTTTCGTATAAGTTTATGGATGCTGAAACAGGCGTTGTGCTCACAAAAGCGGAAAGTACGCAGATGGCTGTCGATATGAATACGAAGGAATCGTTGTGGGCTTGCCCTGCTTGCTTTGTCGATAAGGTGCGCGCGCTCCTTAAAACTTAAGGTGGTTCGGAATTGTCAAGACAAAATATTTGTGTTTTATTTTTGATGATGCTTCTCGGTATTGCTTCGTCGTGGGCCGATGTTTTCAAATATCCTTTGAAAGATTCTTCTAGGCCTGAATTGGAAAAGTCTTTGGCAAAAGTAATGGACTACAATGTGGCTTCCGGTGATTTTAAGCAAACCAAATCTGTCAAAAAACTCAAACGCGATTTTGTCTCGACGGGTGTTTTCCGCATTTCGAAAGAAAATGGAATTATTTGGAAAACGCAGAAGCCTATTGTGTCTGAATTAGCCGTCAATAAAGGCGGTGTCTTTGAACGTGATGCTAAAGGCGTGTCGCGTAGGGTTCTTTCAAAAGAAAATCCTGTCTTTGCGGATTTTTCAGGTCATATCCAATCGCTGTTGTCTGGAAATATATCGGAATTGGAGAAAAATTTTAAGATTTTTTACGAAAAGCAAAAATGCGGCTTTAAACTGGGCCTTGTTCCACGCGAGGGAATTGTCCGTAAGGCAGTAGCAAATATCGTGTTAGATGCTTGTGAAAATGTAGATAAGATCACTGTTATGGATAACGATGGTTCTCCTGTGACTTATGAGTTTCTGAATTATAAGACGGTTGGCAAGTCGGCTCCAGTGGCTCCTGCGCCATAGCTGAATACTTCGCGGGTTTATATGAGATTCTTTAACGGAATACGATTGAGTGCGAAAACGGGAATAATCCTATGGGTGGCGATTCATGCCGTTTTGATTGTTCTCGGTCTTTCGGTTCCGTGGAAGATGGATTCCGATTTGTATTCGATATTGCCGGATTCCAATGAAATCAAGAATGTGAGCGCTGCGGAAAAAGTGCTCAGTGCTCGTAACATGCGAAACATTACGGTGCTTGTCGGGCATGAAAATTTCGATGTGGCGCGCAGTGCTGCGGTTGCGCTGGATAGCATGTTTAAAGGCGATTCTTCGTTTGAAGAAACCCGCCTTTTCGTGAACGAAAACGCGATGAATGAGATGCGAGAGTTTTTCTTTAAGCATCGTTATACGTTGCAGGGGAGAACCATTCGCGAAATGCTTGCGAATGGTGATTTTGAATCGTTAAAGAATAGGGCTTTCCAAAAAATCTATGGCTCATTTTCCATGGCGGATTTGAACCATCTTGATGAAGATCCGTTTTTGCTAGGAGATGCGGCGTTCGAAAATTTTGTGCAGAATTCCCCGATGTCGTTGAGCCGTTTTGCAATTCGAGATGGCGTGCTCTATGCGACGGATTCCAATGCAACTTATGTGATGTGGAGTGCGGTACTCTCGGAGAAGGTCCCTTCGATTTCGTCTGAAGACCATGTTGTTGCCCGGTTGAATCATGTGCTGGATTCTTTGAAAATGACGCAGCCGGGGCTTCTTGTGGCGAAATCAGGCGTGCCGTTCCATAGCTTTGAAAGTTCTGACCGTGCAAAGTCAGAAATTGCTTGGATTTCGGGTGTCTCGATTGTGTTGATTTTGCTGTTGCTTTTATACGTGTTCCGTTCTCCGGTTCCAATTCTGGCAACGCTTTCGACGATTGCTGTTGGTATTTTTACGGCGCTTGCGTTTACCTGGTTTGTATTTGGGAATGTTCATGTTTTTACGTTTGTGTTTGGAACAAGCGTGATTGGCGTGAGTATCGATTACGCGGTTCACTTTTTTGTCCATAGAAAAGCGGGCGTGCGAAATGTGCGCTCGAACATTATCAAGGGGCTTTTGCTTGGTTTCTTGACAACGGAACTAAGCTATGTCGCGCTTTCGTTTGCCGATTTTTCGTTGTTGCGGCAGATGGCTGTGTTTTCGATGGCTGGGTTGTTGAGCTCGTTCTTGACGATTACGCTGGTGTTCCATGCGGTGCTTGAAAATGCTATATGCTCTGGTGAAGGTTCTGCGGCAAACTCGTTGCCTGCAAATCTGCCGACTCGATTACCTACAGTATTCCTCAATGCTTATGCAAAACTCCCCAAGTGGGGTGTTCGATTGATGTTTGTGCTGTTTGTTCTAGCGCTTATTCCTGGGCTTAAACAACTCCATGTTCATACGGATATCGGCAACTTTTACACAATGAATGATGAGATTAAAGCATCTGAAGCGTTGACTTCGAAACTGAATAATTTGGGTGTCGCTCCGACTTATTTTATTGTGGAAGGGAATGGTGAAAATGACGTTTTGGAAATGGAGGAACAACTTACAGAACGTCTTGCAAATGCTGAAAAAGAGGGTTTGGTAAAAGCGTATTTGGCGACATCAAATGTTATTCCCCCCGAAAAATATCGGATTGAACAATATGTTACTTTTTGGAAATTATTTTTCGTAAAATGGTCTTTGTTAAATAAATTTTTTGAAAACAAAAGTGTATTAATAAAGCCGAATGTTCGCGATTATTTAACTGAAATTGGTGTTGAAAATGATTCTGCTTTTGTGGCAAGTTTGGATCTTTCTAATAATATAACGATGATTCGTTCTTTTGAAAATGATTCGCTTCCACAAACACTTCGCTCTATATTACAGATGCTTTGGATTGGCCATATCGGGGACAAATATTATAGCGCAGTACTTCCGCTTCACGTGTCTGATAAGTTTGATGCACAAAAGATTGCAGAGGGCTTGCCGAATGTCTATGCGGTGAACAAAGTGAAAAACATCAATCATGCGCTTACAAAAATTTCGCATGTATCGCTTAAACTTGTTGGCGTTGCCTATGCGATTGTATTCTTGATTCTGATTATTGTGTATAAATTTAAAGATGCGGTACGGATTATACGTGCTCCGGTCTTGGCAAGTCTCTTTGCTTCTTCGGTCTTTGGTTACGCTGGGATTGATTTCAACTTCTTTGCGATTGTCGGCGTGATTCTCACGCTTGGCATCGGGATTGATTACGCATTGTTCTTTAAAGAAGGTGGTCGCTCGAACTTGACGACTGCGCTTGCGATTATGCTCTCTGCAGCAACTACGCTTATCTCGTTTGGTGGCCTTGTTTGCAGTGCCTTTGTGCCTGTCCATACGTTTGGCCTTGCCGTACTGCTTGGCATTTCGTGCTGTTTCCTGCTTTCTCCTTTAAGCGGTAAACGTTAAATTTCTAGATTGGCAAGAATAGCTGATGAATCGACCTTTGTACATTGATGATTTTAGCCTTCGTTGCATTTTGGGTAGCGACGATGCTCAAGTTCTTGATTTGCTCACGAATGCCAAACGTGGGGCTTTTACGACGTACGATGTAGCCGGAGTCATGCGCCCTGCAGCAACGATTGACCCTGCGACGCTTGCTCCTGTCTCTGAGAAAAAGTTTGATAATCGCGTGAACCGCTTATCGCAAGCGGCGCTTTCGGGAATTGAAAATACGATTCGCAAGGCTGTCGAAAAATTTGGTGCTGACCGTGTCGGCATATTCTTGGGTTCGTGCGATAACGGTTCCGAAGCGTCCATGGCTGCACTAAAGTGTTTCAAAGAGACGAGCTCGTTCCCGGAAGGTTATGTCCTTGATTACCAGCGTGCTGATTTCCCGGCTCAGTTTATTGCTGAACGTTTTGGAATCACGGGGATGCTTTCGGTACATTCGACAGCATGTGCTTCTAGTGCTAGCGCATTTGTCTCGGCGCGAAATAATCTCTATGCGGGCAACTGCGATGTGGCGATTGTGGGCGGTGTCGATATTGCGTCTCTTTCGGTGATTCTCGGTTTTGCTTCGCTTGAGGCGATGAGCGATAAACCGACGAATCCGTTTAGTGCAAATCGCTCAGGCCTTACGCTTGGCGATGCCGCTGTGTTCTTTGTCGTGACAAAAGAACCTTGTGCGGAGCTTTGCGCCGCTAAATGCGAAGGCTTGAAAGTTGTAGGCTTTGGCGAAAGCGATGATGCTGACCATATTACGGCTCCGCGTGCTGATGGGGAAGGCGCTTATCAGGCGATGAAGGCTGCGCTTACGGATGCCGCGCTGGATGCGTCTCAAATCGATTATGTGAATTTGCATGGAACGGGTACGGAACTGAATGATGCGATGGAATCGCGTGCGGTCAACCGTCTTTTCGGTGAATCAAATCATGCGGATGTTCCGGTTAGCTCGACGAAATCTCTTACTGGTCATACGCTTGGTGCCGCCGGTGCTTTGGAACTTGCGTTTTGTTGCCTTGCGATGACGGGCAGCCGCGAATCTAGCGCAGATAAAAATTGTAGCAGTGAAAGAGAGTTCCTCCTTCCGGCACATCTTTTTGATGGTGTTGTCGATCCGAATCTCCCGCCGGTCCATTTGGTAAAACCTGGCGAAACTTCAAAAAAACTCAAGTATTGCATGAGCAATTCTTTTGCGTTTGGTGGATGTAATGTATCTTTGATTGTTGAAAACGGTTTGGCATGAAAGAAGTATTTGATTCAAAAGATTTAGTGAGTGAACTTGTGCCGCACAAGGGTAAAATGTTATTGCTCGATCGAGTGCGTGATTACGATTTGAAAGAAAATTCCATTACGACCGAGATTGATATTTGCCGCAATAACTTGTTTTATGAAGAAGAACTTGGCGGCGTGCCTGTGTGGGTTGCTTTTGAATACATGGCGCAAAGTGTTTCTGCGTTGTCTGGAATTTGTGGGCGCGCAAAGGGTGAAAAGCCGAAAACCGGTTTTATCATGAGCGTGAGCGGTTTTAAGGCAGATGTTCCTGTTTTTAAAGAAGGCGAAACGGTTGTCGTCAATGTACTTGAAAATATCCGCATGGATAATGCTGTTACGTTTGAAGGTTCGGCGACAGTCAACGGAACTCTTGCTGTAACGACTAAGCTCAATACGGTCGAAGTTGATGACCCGAAGAACTCCTTGAATATGAATTGATTTTGAGGTATGGTATGGAAAATGAAAAGTCTGTCTTGATTACGGGTGCTAGTGGCGGTATTGGGCTTGCTATTGCCGAAGCGGTGGCAAAAGAGGGTTACACCGTTGTGGCGCACTATAATAGAAATTCCGCTCCGATCGATGAACTCGCTGAGCGTATCCGCGCCAATGGCGGGAACATTCGTATGTTGCAGTTCAATATTTGTGACCGTGAGCAGTGCAAGGAAGTTCTTGAAAAAGATATCGCCGAAAATGGCGTGTATTATGGCGTTGTTACGAATGCCGGTGTCTGTGCCGATGCTGCATTCCCGGCAATGACGGATGAATATTGGGACAAAGTCCTGAATACAAACTTGAATGGTTTTTACAATGTCGTTCATCCGATTGTTATGCCCATGTGTCGCAAGCGTAAAGGGCGCATCATTACAATATCGTCTGTTTCCGGCGTCATTGGAAATCGCGGACAAGTGAACTACAGTGCCTCGAAAGCGGGCCTCATCGGTGCTACAAAGGCGCTTGCTACGGAATTGGCGAGCCGCAACATCACTGTGAATAGCGTGGCTCCTGGCGTTATCGAAACGGAAATGATTAAGGATGCTCCGCTCGACATGATTCTCCCGACCATTCCGATGAAACGCGTTGGCAAGCCCGAAGAAGTCGCGGCCACTGTCGCGTTCCTGCTTTCGGAAGGGGCCGCCTACATTACGCGTCAGGTTATTTCTGTCAATGGAGGCTTGGCGTGAGTCGTCGAGTTGTCGTTACCGGTGGCAGTTGCGTTACATCTCTTGGGATGGAACTGGACGATATTTTTTCGGAACTCAAGACTCTGAAAAATCACATCGTCCGCATGGATGATTGGGACAAGTATGCGCAAATGAATACGCGCCTGGCTGGCCCGATTCTCTATGAATTGCCGGAATACCCGCGCAAAAAGGTTCGCGGTGCAGGGCGCGTTGGTGTCCTTGCGATTACGTCTGCGGATAAGGCGATGCAATTGGCTGGACTTGCCGACGATAAGGAACTCCTTAAGTCGGGTCGCGTGGGCGCGGCGTTCGGTTCGTCTATGGGTAGCGTGCGTCCGCTTTTGGATTTTGTCTCCATGCAGAATCCGCCTTATGACTGCTCGAATGTCTCGGTGACGACGTATATCCAGTCCATGCCGCAGACAAGCGCCGTGAATGTGAGTTTGTTCTTTGGCCTTACGGGGCGACTGATTACGACGAATACTGCTTGCACGAGCGGTAGCCTCTCCATCGGTTATGCGTACGAGGCGATAAAATACGGCATGCAGGATGTAATGATTGCTGGCGGTGCCGAGGAACTTGCTGCTACTGAAACTGCCGTGTTCGATACGCTTTTTGCGACGAGCATAAAAAATTCGACACCGGAATTGACTCCTGCTCCGTACGACCGCGACCGCGACGGCCTTGTGATTGGCGAAGGTGCCGGAACGCTAGTGCTCGAAGAGTATGAACATGCGAAAGCCCGCGGTGCGCACATTTATGCGGAACTCGTCGGCTTTGGGCACAACACTGATGGTGAACACATCACGCAGCCCAAGAAAGATACGATGCAGCGTGCGCTTGAAATCGCTTTAAATGATGCCGAGATTTCGCCGGATGCGATTGGCTATGTGAATGGTCACGGAACCGCGACGCATTATGGCGATATTGCAGAAAGTTGGGCGACCTACAATGCCTTTAAGCAACGTGCAGTGGCAATTTCGAGCCTCAAAAGCTATATGGGGCATACTCTTGGTGCATGTGGAGGCATTGAGGCGTGGCTTGGCATCAACATGATGAACCGCGGATGGTTTAGCCCGAATTTGAACTTGAAAAATGTCGATCCGGAATGCGCTCCGCTGGATTATATCACGGGCTCCGGACGAGAAATCGAAACGGAATATTTTATGACGAACAACTTTGCGTTTGGCGGCATAAATACTTCGCTTATCTTCAAGCGCGTTTAAAACTTTGTCAGCGATTCTACGCGGTAACCATCGAGAACTTCGCGACCTTTAAGGTCCGCAAGTTCAATAACAAAAGCGAAACATTCCACCTTGCCGCCCATTTTCTCAACGAGATGTGCCGCCGCTTTTGCGGTACCGCCAGTGGCAAGCAAGTCATCGACAATGACGACGTGTTGTCCAGGCTTTATAGCATCTTTGTGGATTTCCATGTGCGCCTGTCCATACTCGAGATCGTATGAAACGCCAATCGTTTCGCGGGGGAGTTTCCCTTTCTTGCGCTCGGGGACAAACGGCTTGTGGAAATGCTCCGCTATTGGTACTCCGAAAAGGAATCTGCGGGCTTCTAATCCGACAACGACATCGAACTCAACGTTTTCAAGCGTCTTGTAAAATGTGTCAAGGGTGAGCTTTAACCCGTCGGGGTCACTCAAAATCCCTGTAATGTCTTGGAATATGATTCCCGGCTTCGGAAAATCCGGAACAGCAATAATGTAATCTTCAATTCGTTTCATTTTCCCCTCTTGTTTTCATGTCTTCGTCATTCTGAGCGTAGCGATATACGAAACTAGCTACTTTAGTAGCTTTAGTTGAGTTATGCTCCTTGGGTAAGAATCCAGTTATTTCTTGTTCAGGCGTCATTGTCATTCCGGCCTCCGAGCTCTTTGACCACTTGCGCTTTAGCGCTTATGTGGTCATGATCCGCGAATGGGGACGGAATCGCCATCTTGTTTATTGCTAATGACTATCTAACAGCTTTTCGACTGTCGCGATAATTTTGTCTCTCTCCCCGCACCAGTCGGGCGCAATGAGCATTTCGCTCGGACTTTCGCCGCTGAAGCGTTCAATCGCGATATCCGTTCCGATAATCTTTATCATTTCGGCGACGGCCTCGCAATATTCCTCGAACGTCAAAAGTTTGAATTCTTTGTTGATGTAGTCTTGCGCCAAAGCTGTCCCGACAACGATGTGCAACGGATGAATCTTGACCGCTGCAAGTTTCATGTCGCGGACGACTTGTGCCGTGCGCTTGAAGTCTTCCATCTTTTCGCCTGGGAGGCCGACTATCACATGCGTCGTGACCGTGAGACCTGCGGCCTGGCAACGTTTCACAGCGTCTTCGAATTCAGCAAGCGTATGTCGGCGGTTGATACCCGCAAGCGTCAAGTCGTTCGCTGTCTGGAGCCCGATTTCTACGATAATCGGCTTCTTGCCGTTAATTTCTGCGAGGTACTCAATCTTCTCGTCTTCGAGACAGTCCGGGCGTGTGCCAATAGCAAGGCCTGCGATTTCCTTGTGCTTGATAATCGGATCGATAATGCCCTTCAGATGCTCCAGTGGCGCATGCGTATTCGTGTAAGGCTGCAAGTAGGCGAGGATTCCTGCGTTCGGGTACTTGTCGCGAAGTTTCGGAACAAACTTTTCGAGCTGTTCTTGGATGGAAACCTTTGCCTGGTCAAAGACTGGGCTAAAACTGCGGTTGTTGCAGTAACTGCATCCCGAGAATCCCTTGGTGCCGTCGAGGTTCGGGCAGCTCATGCCACCGTTGAGCGGGAGTTTGCGCACCTTGAGGTAGTTGGGGAAAAGTTCTAAAAGTAAATCGCGATAAGGTTTGTAATGCATGTAATAAAAGTAATAAACAACGCGAAGAAAATTTTTTTGGTATCCGTTGCGTTAAGGATTGATGCTGTTCTGTAATATTCATATTGCTACACTTGATACATATTTTACAATATTTAAATTATATTAGCGCTAAAAAAGCACACAAATTTGCCTGAAAATTCAGTTCTGGTATATATTTAGGTTGAAATTAAACCGAGGTAACCTCATGATTTTTAAGAATAAGAAAGCTCTTGCTGTTGCGGCGACCGTCGCTATGGCGCTCACTGTTCCGTCTTTTGCGGGCGGTGTGAGCAATGGCGATATGGAATATGGCGATGGTGGCTGGTATCTGTGGAACAATCCCGATGGTCCGGCTGTTGCTGAATCGCAAATTGCGGTGCCGGGACTCGGCGTAGATGGTTCCCAGGGGGCCAAGGTTGTGGTGAAGGAACTTCCGAATCCGTGGTGGGGCTTGCAACTTCAGCCGCCTAAATTCTTGGCTGACTCGGGTTTTTACAGGCTTTCGTTCAAGGCTCGCGGCAATATGCCCATCAATTCCGTGGTGCAGGGCGGCCCTCCGGATTATCGCCAAAAAGAAAGCGCATCGTTTGATTTGACGGACAAGTGGAAAACATACGAAATGATTTTCCTTGCCGACCAGAAGGGCTACGGTCTCAACAACATCACGTTCCAGATTGGTCTCAAGAAGGGCTGGATTCAACTCGATGATGTCGAAGTCGAAAAAATGGACGAGATGTCTGATCCGGCGTGGTACAACGCTGCTGAAGCTCGCATTGATAGCCTCCGCAAGGCGGATTTCACGGTTAAGGCGAATCCGGGCGAGAAAGTTCACGTGAAGCTCTTGCGCCATTCGTTCCCGTTCGGCACGGCTCTTGCGCTTTACGATACCAAGGACAGCACCGAAAACTGGTACAGGAATGCGGCCAAGAAGTACTTCTGGCATGGTGTTTCCGAAAACCAGTTTAAGTGGCCTGAATATGAACCGAAAGAGGGCAAAATCAAGCGTGATGAAATGAAGGAATACACGGACTTCACGGCTCAAAATCACTGGAAACTCCGCGGTCACGCGCTCATGTGGAGCCATCAGGGCTACGGCTTTGACAAGCACTACAGCAACAAGGGTAGCTGCAAGGAAATGGCCGAAAAGCTCAAAGCCCGCATTAACCGCGATCTCAAGGAATACAAGGGCAAGATTACGGAATACGACGTGTGGAATGAACCGATTCACGAATCTTGGACGTTCAACAAGTGCGGCTGGGAAATTCTCGACAGCGCTTTTGTTTGGGCTCACCGCGCTGATCCGAAGGCTGTGCTTTACATCAATGACTATAACGTCGTGGCAGCTGGCGAAACGGACCGCTATTATGGTTTAATCAAGGGAATGCTCGACCGCAAGGTGCCTGTAATGGGTATTGGCGTTCAGTGCCACTTCGGGCTTCGTCCTGTTGTGCCTGGCCTCATCAAGGAACGCTTGGACAAGCTCGCTTCTCTTGGCCTCCCGATCAAGGTGACTGAATTTGATGTGGGCGACTGGCAGGCCGGCATGAACGACACCGAAGAAGTGCAGGCGCAAAAGTTTGAAACGTTTATCCGCACGGCGTTTAGCCACCCGGCGGTGAACGGCATTGTGCTTTGGGGCTTCTGGGACAACCGTCACTGGGTCAAGAACGGCGGCATGATTGCCTCTGACGGTCGCGAAAAGCCTGCCGCAAAGCGCGTCTATGACTTGTGGCACAAGGTCTGGACAACGGACCTCTACGCCACGGCCGACGAAAATGGCGAAGCCAAGTTCCGCGGTTTCAAGGGCTACTATCAGGTCAATGCTGGCGACAAGAAGTTCCAGATTACTGTGAAGTAATTAACCATGTCATTCCCGCCTCCGAGCGGGCGGACAGCACTTAGCAACTTGTTGCCTTAGTGCGCATGGCCACCTTTAGGTGGGAATCACCTTATTCAAGCCGCGTTATGCGGCTTTTTTACTATCTTGCTTTCCATGAAACAGAAAATCCCCGGAATCCTCTTTTTGTTGGCCATGCCCCTTTCCGTTCTCCTGTACATTAAGGTGGAAACTGTTTCGGGTTCGGAGATTCTCGGGCTATTTGCAGCCGTGGCGCTTTATGTTGTCGTAGCGCTCGTTATCGCGCTCTTGTTCAACAGAAAGGATAGTGATTAGAATTTATCTATTCTTCTATGATGCGGTGGGGCAATAGCCTTATGCCGACAGGGTTCAGCTTTTGGTGCTCTCTGTCGTTTGTTGGGAGTTTTAGCCCGTATCCTGCCGCTTTCAAACGTTCTTCTTTAATTCCTTTATTTGTAAGGAATTCGAAAATGAGGTTTGCGCGAGCTTCCGAAAGGGCTTGCGGGTCCTTCGTTTCGCCTGATTTCACACTGCACTGGATTTCGATGGCGATTAGCTTGTTGTGACGCATGATGGAGACGATGTCGCTAAATGCCGTATAGGCGGAATTTAGCGGTTTTTCCGAGCCCTTATGGAATTGGATACGCCTTGCTATTTTATCGAGGTTCTGCTTTTCGCGGATGGGGCATCCGTCCTTATCGACTTCTGTGTTCTCGATGGTGTTGGGGCAGTTGTCCAGGTAATCGTAAATGCCGTCGTGGTCTGAATCCAACGGACATCCGATGGTGTCAACAGGGGCGTCTTCGGGAGTGTTGGCGCACTTGTCATCTTCGTCGAAAACACCATCGCGGTCCGCGTCCAATCGGCAGCCGACGCTATCGACTTTCACGCCTTGTGGTGTTTCTCCGCATTTGTCCATAACGTCCGGAATACCGTCTTCGTCGGAATCAACCGGGCATCCGTCCTTGTTCACGGCTTCGTTGGGTGCGCTGTCTTGGCACTTGTCCAATTCGTCCGGCACGCCGTCTTCGTCATTGTCCAGCATGCAACCGTATTTGTTGACCGCAAACCCGGTCGGTGTATCCGGGCATTTGTCGAATAAGTTTGGAATACCGTCCTCGTCGCTATCTACGAGGCAACCTTTTTCGTTGACTTCGTTACCTGCAGGTGTCCTGGGGCACCGGTCTAGTTCGTCTGGAACGCCGTCTTTGTCTGCATCGCGGATACATCCTGATTCATCGGTCGGGTAACCGGCCTTGGTGTCTGCGCATTCATCCAGATAATCCGGCACTCCGTCTTGGTCTTGGTCATGCGGGCATCCTTTATCGTCGACGGAAATATTTTCTGGTGTGTCGGGGCACTGGTCCAAATCGTCGGCTATACCGTCGTTATCTTCGTCGGGAGCGCACTTGTATCCGTTCTCTTTAAATGATCGACCGGACTTGGGGCACGAGTCCATGCGCTTCTTGAAATCTTCCATCTTTCCATTGAGGTCAAATGTTCGGCTTAGCCTGATGGATGCGGCAATGGGAGGGCTTCCCGGAACAGTATATGAATACGAGTGACCGTTGTTCTTTACCGTTATGGGGTGACCGCGACTGACTTTCCTCTTTCGGAAAAGGTCCATGCCGAGGTCGGCGCTTATCGAAAGTGTCGTACGCTTTGGGAGTCTTATTTTAAGTCCCGGAGAGAATCTTATCTGGTCGTTCACGAATTCGCTCAACATGTTTGACTTGATCCATGTCTCGCCAGACGCTTCGACAACGAGGGATACCCATTCATAGGCGAACAGGCTCAACCCGGAACCCCAGACGAAAACGTTTTCGCTGTTTTCAAAAGTCCTGAGGTAACCGGCGTAATTGTTCCAGATGATGTACTTATTGAAGTTTATGGACAGATAAAGCGTTCCCGCAAGGGCGAAATCTGCTGCGGAGTAGGGGTGCGTCGTGTTGTCTTCATGGATGTACCAAAGTCGTCTGGGGCGTAGGCCCTTTTCGTTGGTGCCACTTGGAATGAAAAATTCAAGCGCCGCAGATACGTTGACCTTGTCTGTTAATCTTTGGTTTGGCGGAGCCGCTTTGACCATGAGCCCAAGATCGCCAAAACCGAGTCCTTTGAGTTTTGTCCTGGCTGCGTTTCCGTCGTAGTGGAAATTCAGGTGCATCCCGACTTCCAGGTTCCTCAGGATGCCGTAGCCGATATAGCCGATGATAGAATTCGAAGGGGAGGCCTTGTCCAGTTGCTTTTGGGTCCCGTTTTCGTCGGTCATGTAGCCTTCGATGCTTGCAGTTTCCTTGCTGCTGGCCATTTCGAAGCCGCCCATGATGAACAGGTCTCCTGGACCCAAGGTACGTGCTCCAGGAATTTGGATTCCGCTATTGTTGTAGGAAAATCCAGGTTGCGCAAACAGAAAAACGGCGCTGATAAGAATAGTGATTAGAAACTGTTTCATTTTTATATAAAGAATTTAGACATTTTTTTTGATTAACTGTTTGCATTTTCAAATTTATGTATATATTTCACTTCCGAAGTGAGAAACAAGAACTCCGCAAACAAATTGCCGTCATGGCATCGAAAGTCGCAAAGGGCGTACAAGATCAACAGGATCATCATCATCCTGCAGATTGTGACTGCGCTTGCGATGTGCGGGGTAATCCTGTATGGAATGAATCGTTTGATGCAATAACAGTGGAGGAACCCTTAAATGAGTATTGCTTACTATTGTGGTCGTCGTCCTAAGAGTGATGCTTTCGATGATACGCCCGATCCGACTTTTTTAGGTGAAGAGGACGATCTGAACAAGGAAGAAGAAGATTTGTTGGAAGAAGAAGTTGACGAAGAAGTCGATTTCGACAAACCGTCCTTTGGCCGTAACCCCATTTGGTCTGACTACGGCGAGGATATGGATTTCGACCAGTGATATGGTCGCCTAAACTATTTCGACTAGGTCTCGCGCTCGCAATCTTGATGTTCTCTGCTTGCGCTTCTAAGCAGAAAAGAGTAGCCGCGTCACCTCAAGGAAAACCTATCCAGGCGGAGAAGGTTTCTATTGATGTACCCCAAGTGAACCCAGGAATGGAAATTGTCGGGGATTCTACAAGGCCTTCGTGGGTCTATTACCAGTATGGCCTTCAGGCAATCGACAACCATGAATGGGCTGTTTCCAAGCATTATCTCGAAGAAGCGCTTCGCCTGTTAGTCACGGAAAAATACGATTCTTTGAAGAGCGGACTTACCCGTTCTGAAGATTCCATCTACAAAATGCAGATGCCGCTTCGCATTGTGCAGGCCTTGGAAGACGTATATCCCAATTTGTCGGGCGAGGGGAACGACTCGACTTCTTTGGACAGCGTGTCCTTGGAAGGTGTCGATGCTTATGATGAAAAAATGGCGGATAGTGCCTCAATCCGCGTGATTGAGAACTTTTTGGACACGGTGGATGCTGGACGGTTCTCGTTGCCGATACGGTTTAACGACCGCGTCATGCAGGAAATTTACTACTTGACGACGTCCGCACGTGGTTTTATCACCAGGTCGCTCACCCGTAAGACGGCCTACGATTCGTTAATTTATTCAAAGCTTGCGCAAAAACGCATGCCGCGTGACCTCATTTACTTGGCCTTGGTGGAATCGGGCTTTAATGTCAAGGCGTACAGCCGAGCAAAAGCGGGAGGCATGTGGCAGTTTATTCCTGAAACTGGTGCCCGTTATGGTCTCGAGTCCGATTTCTGGGTCGATATGCGCCGCAACCCGGAACTGGCGACCGATGCCGCGTTGAACTATCTTTCTGATCTTCACGATGAATTTGGCGACTGGCTTTTGTCGATGGCCGCCTACAACTGCGGCGAAAACCGCATCCGCCGGTTGCTCAAGGAAAAACAGGCGGATTCGACGTGGGGCCCGAATCGTCCTGTGACATATTGGGACTTGCAGCTTCCGCAGGAAACCATGCATTACGTGCCGAGAATCCTTGCAGCCATGGTGATTGGGCATTTCCCGGAACATTACGATGTTGCGATAGAAACGCGTCATTTACCGGCATACGATACGGTCACGGTTTTCGATTCGTTCTCGCTTGACGAAATTGCCAAGTTCTTGAAAGTTCCCGAGGACACGCTCCGTTCGTTGAACATGGAATTGACCATGTGGTGTACGCCTCCGAATCGCGATGCCTACTTGTTGCGCTTGCCTTACGGGACTCGTGCCATGTTCGTACAGAATTACGACCGCATGGAAAAGAACGGTTTTACAAGCTGGAAACAGCATAAAGTCAAAAAGGGCGAGTCGATTGGAAATATCGCTCAGATGTACGGTGTCCGTGCGTCCGAAATCCAGCGGGCGAACGATATGCGTAACGGGCGCTTGAAAGTTGGCCGTACGCTCCTCATTCCGGTGAAGGTTGCGCCGCGCAAGTCAACAGGCAAAAAGCCGACGAAAGTCCGCACGTATATCGTGCAACTTGGGGACAATCTCGGTTCCATTTCCCGCCGTTTTGGCATTTCGCAGGAGTCGCTTCGTGTATGGAACAATATTGAGGCGTGGTCCAACGTGAAAAACGGCGATACTATTTTTGTCTCGAAGCCGGATCTCAAGCCCACCAGTTTTGTGCAGCAGCGCGTAGAGCTCAAGAAAGGTGAAAAATACGTTGTCAAGGCGGGGGATACTTACGCTCAAATCGCAAAGCAATTCAAGGTGCCTGTGTTCTTGCTATTGCAGGCAAACCGTGGCTTTACAAGGCGCTTGACTGTCGGTGATTCCTTGGCCATCCCGGTTTATGTCCGTCCGGCCCGTAAGATGTCGGGAGCCGTCGATGACGGAAAGCCGGTTATGGATCCGTCCAAGATGGTTGACGCTTCCGATTCTCAAAGCGGCTCCAAGTCCTCGAAAAAATCTTCAAGTTCCTCGAAGTCTTCCAAGAATACGACGATTATCTATACAGTAGTCTCTGGCGACAACCTGTATGCTATAGCGAAGAAATACGATACTTCCGTGAGCGCCATCCGTGAAATGAACGAAATGGGCAGTTCATCGAACATCAAAGTGGGGCAAAAACTCAAAATTCCGGGTTCTGCCGTTTCGACTCCGAGCGCACCCAAGATCGAAGAAGTCACTCACGTGGTCAAGAAAGGCGAGGGCCTGTGGGATATTTCCCGCCAGTACGGCGTGACCATCGAAGATATCGTCAAATGGAACGGGTTGAAAGACACAAAGATTAAGGTTAACGAGAAACTTAAAATCAAGACGACGAAGAAAAACAAAAAATAGGCACTTTATTTGATAAAAAAGTGTAAATTCGTGTTTTCTATTGTATGAATTTGAAAAAAATTGTTTAGTTTTAGACTTGAAAAATCAAAATTCATTGGAGTATATAATATGAATAAAAAAATCTTGGCCCTCTGTGCCGCTGGTTTGCTTATGAGCATGACCGGTTGTGAAGAAAAAATGGACCCGAACGATCCGCAGTCTGTTCGTAGGTATTTGACGAAAAAGCAGATTGGCTTTACGCCGAATCAGTTCGTCTCTTACGCGGTCAACAGTGATACCGCCAAGATGACTCTTTTCCTCCAAGCTTCGTTTGAAATCGACCAGCCGGCAGATAACGGCAACAATGCCGTCGCCATCGCTGCAAACAAGGGCAACATGATGGTGCTCGATTACCTCTTTGCACACGGCGCCAAGGCCAACGTTCAAAATGCTAACGGTGAAAGGGTTATCGACAACGCCGTCATGATGGGCAATGCTCAAGTTGTGAACCGCATCCTTGATCAGCTTAAGAAAGAAGGGATGGATCCGCAGAACTTGGGTACGGCCGTGCTTATCGCCGCCAAGACGGGCAAGGCCGACATGCTTGAAATTTTGGCCAATGCGGGCGCTCCGCTCGAATCCCGTGGCCCGGATGGCTATCTTCCGATCCATTGGGCTGTTAAGGGTGGCAACTTCGATGCCATGATGTTCCTCATCAACAAGGGTGTTGACGTGAATGCCAAGTGCGGTCAGGGATACTCTGTACTCGACTGGGCTACAAACGAAGGCTATCCGCGTCTCATCAAGGCTTTGAAGAAAGCTGGTGCCAAGAATACCAAGCAGTACTTCAAGGATTCGAAGAAATAGTTTATAGCAAGCATCTTTGCTCGTAGACTATTGTTTTCGACAAAACGCTTTGTCATGCCCGCCTCGTGCGGGCATCTCTTTTTATGGCATTGTCATCCCCGATTTTTTTTAGATGTCATCCCGGCCCCAGTGCCGGGATCACCTTTATTTTTTCTACTTTTATTTTCAAAGATTAATAGGAGTTTATATGTCCGTACAAGTGATGGTTAATGGTATTCCGGGTAGCATGGGTCGTATCGTGGCCGAAACATGTGTTGCCCGCGGTTTGGAACTTGTCCCGTATTCTTTGACGGGTGAAATTATCGTCGAAAACGAAGCCCAAGTGGCTGGGAGGACCATCCAGCTTTTGAAGCCGAGCAACCGCGAGGCCCGTATCGGTGAAGTGCTTGCCAAGTATCCGAACATGATTTGCATTGACTACACGCACCCGACGGCCGTGAACGACAATGCCGCTTTTTACGTGAATCACAAGATTCCGTTCGTGATGGGTACCACCGGCGGCGACCGCGAAGCTCTTGCGAAACTCGTGGCCGAAGCGAACCACCCTAGCGTGATTGCTCCGAACATGGCGAAGCAGATTGTCGCGTTCCAGGCGATGATTGAATTCCTCGCAAACGAGTTCCCGTCGGCATTCGACGGCTACAAGCTCTCTGTAGTCGAAAGCCACCAGAAGACCAAGGCCGATACGAGCGGTACGGCTCGTGCTGTTGTCGGCAGCTTCCAGAAGATGGGTTTCGCTTATACGCCGGACGATATCGAGAAGGTGCGTGTCGAAAAGGAACAGATGGAACGTATGCATGTGCCCGAGGAATATCTCGGCGGTCACGCTTTCCACACTTACACTCTCGATAGCGAGGATGGTACGGTTCATTTCGAGTTCCAGCACAACGTTTGTGGCCGTAAGATTTACGCCGAAGGCACCGTCGATGCAGTGAACTTCCTCGCCGAACAGATTGCTGCCGGCACTGCCAAGCCTTTTAACATGATGGACGTTCTCCGTTCTGGAAAAATGAGATAAATGCGTTCCTATATCCTCCGCCGCCTGCTCTTGATGATTCCGACTTTGATCGGAATTTCGTTGGTGTGCTTTATCCTGATTCAGCTCTTGCCGGGTGGGCCGGTCGAGGAGTTGATTTCTCGTGCGCAGCAGGCGGCTTCGATGAAGGGTGGGGTGGATGCGTCCAAGGCTCTCTCGCCGGACCAGATTGCGCAAATCCAGGCGTATTTCGGTTTCGACCAGCCAGCGTGGAAGCGTTACCTCACATGGCTCTGGAACGTGTTGCATTTGAACCTGGGTGAAAGCTACACGTACGGACTACCGGTGTGGGACGTGATTGTAAGCCGTTTCCCGATATCGCTTTTCTTTGGTGTGACGTCGTTCTTCTTGAGCTACCTTATCTGCATTCCGCTGGGGCTTTGGAAGGCCGTGCATCACGGCAGCAAGCTGGATTCTTTTTCTAGCGGCCTTATTTTCTCGGGTTACGTGATGCCGGGTTATGCGCTTGGCATTTTGCTCATCATTTTCCTCGCGGGCGGTTCGTACTTGGATATCTTCCCGCTGGGAGGTCTTACGAGCGACGACTTCGAGGATTTTACGTTCTTCGGAAAAGTGTTTGACTTGGCGCAGCATTTGGCGCTTCCGATTTTCTGCTACATGATTAGCGAATTTGCGTTCCTCACGTTCCTCATGAAAAATTCCGCATTGGAGGAACTGGGCCGTGATTACATGCGAACCGCCTTGGCTAAAGGATTGAATTTCAATCAGGCTCTTGTCCGCCATGCGCTCCGCAACGCGCTTATCCCGATTGCCACCCGCCTTTCCGAAATCTGCACGCTCATGTTTGCAGGGGCGCTCCTCATCGAAAAAGTCTTCGATATCGATGGCATGGGACTTCTGTACTACAATTCCATGGTCAACCGCGATTATAACGTGGTTATGGGCATCATCTTCCTCAGCAGTCTGATGGCGATGGTCGGCCGCCTGTTCAGCGATATTTTATATACAGTTGTTGATCCGCGAATCAAGTTTTCGTAATTATTAACCCTATTTTTCTTTGTCGTTTTCCTCTTTCTTTAAGTATATTAGGTGTATGCAAAACGAACCTATTCAAATTTCTCCGATCATTCATGAGTACCTTCTGTCTCATGGTTATTCTGACAGTTTTTTGATTTCTCCCATTGCCGGTGCCGGCTCGGGTAGGCGTTATTTCCGTATTGCCGAGGGCAATAAAGTTTGTGTATTGCAAGTCAGTGCCGAAGTAAATGAAGATTTCAAGCATTTTGTCGAATATTCTAAAACGTTTAGGGAATATGGCCTGCCTGTTCCGCGCGTTTTTTGCGTTGATGAGAATGCATGCCAGATTTTGCAAGAAGATTTGGGCAAACGTACGCTTTTGGATGAAGCTTATCCGAACGGGAGCAAGGTGCTTTCGGGGAGCGTCCGTATCCTTTATCCTGAAGTCATCGATGCGCTTATTCAGTGGCAGAATGCAAGCCACGCGTTATTCAGCCATCATACCGAAATATGGCTCCGTCGATTTGACTTTGCTGCCCTCAAGTGGGAGACGGAATACTTTACTGAAAATTATTTGAAGGGGCTCAAGGGCATCACGGAGATTTCTGAATCCGTCCGTCATTTCTATTCCTTGATTGCCGTGTCTGTCGAAGCGCAGACCAAGGTTCTGATGCACCGCGATTTCCAGAGCCAGAATATCATGATCCGCTCGAATTCCGAAGTGGCGTTTGTCGATTACCAGGGCGCGCGCCGTGGTTCGATGTTCTATGATATTGCATCGCTCTTGTGGGATCCGTATGTGAACTTGCCTTTGCCGATGATCAAGGATTTCTTTGAATACTGGCGCAGCCAGTACCGCGGAACAAGAATTTATACTAAAGACGATGCCTGGGAAGGCTTTGTCCATGCGAGTTTGCAGCGCTTGATGCAGGCGTTAGGCGCTTATTGCTTCCTCTCGAAAGTCAAAAAGATCGAGAAGTTCGAGCAGTATATCGAACCGGGCAAGGCAAAACTCCGCGAATTGTTTGGTGAATTCAGGCCAATGGCCAAGGCGACTGATCCCGAAGTGTTCAAATTCATGGATTGGGCGTTACAGTAATGGAACCCATCTATACGCGTATTTATACGCAACCCGTTGAATTTAATCGCGCCTTGGGGTTTGCCTACGACGCTCTTGTTCATGGTCCTTATCCGTTTGATGCCTTGGCTGCATGGAAAGGGCTTTCGGAGCGTGTTGCCCAAGGGATTTATATGGGGCAGGGGCTTCTGCTTCCGCATACGCGTGTTCCCGGTTTAAAAGGACCGCTGATGGCTTTCGTCGTTTGCAAGGAAGGCTTTACCGGTGTGAAAACGCGTAACGAAGAATTGGCGCAGTTCATGTGCATGCTTCTTTCTCCGGCGGAATCGGCAATGGCGCATACTGTCGCGATTTCAAATGTCGCAAAGCTTTTACTGAACCCAGAATGGAAAGAAAAAGTCCTCGCCGCAACCGACGAGGATGAATTAAAGAAATTGTTCTAAAAAGAATCGTCATTCTGAGTCCTTTAGGACGAAGAATCCAGTGATGTTTGTCCTGGATCCTTCCCTTTACAGGGTCAGGATGACGAACATCCTTCCTACTTCCTACTTCCTACTGTCTACTTCTAACTAGTAGACTACCACTGCACGCTGCCGACGGCGTAAGCGCGGTAGCCTTCGTAGTCCCCGAAGAATCTCGTGTAGCTGCATCTGAAGCTAAACCAGTCCCACGGCGTTACTGCCAAATTAAATCCAAGTTCCTTGTAGCGGAGCGTTGTCTTTTCGTTCAGGAACTTCTTGTCCATGGCGCTTTCGGGCGTGTGGATGTCGTTGATGTGCCCGCCGAATGCGGTGTCTTTGGCAACGGCTCCAAGGAATAGTGTCGCTTTGAGGAATTCGTATGTGGCGCTTACTTCGGTGTGGAGTTCCTGGCTGTTCGGGCCGAGGTCGCTACCGAGGCTCTGGGCGTAACTTGCGTAAGTGTATGCGCGTCCTTTATGGTGCGTATAGACCCAAGGTTCAATGCGCGTGTATTCGAACATCCAACCAAGTGTCGTGGGGCCCAAGACGATGTTGTCGCGTGCAACGCCGAGAGTGGTTGCCCATTTGTTGCCCCACCAGCTATCGTCGAACATGCTCGTGAGCGATTTCATGTCGTCCCACATGAGTTCGCCGTAAAATTCCCAGTTCGGGATTGTCTTGACGCTCAAATCGAACGCAAGCGAGATATTGTCTTGGTCGCCTTGCAGATGCTCCTGAAAAACAAACGGGATAAACGGGATGGCGTATGCCCATTCGAATTCGCGCCCGGTGCTGTCTCCATCGGGGTTCGGGTTTGTGCCCGCGGGTTCGATGGTGGAGCCGTAAAGTGCTGTTTCGGAAATGCCGAACGTGATATCCTTGGGGAGATTTAAGTTGAGGCGGTGGGCATGGAAATATTTGCCGAAGTTTTTCTTCTCGTAGATTTTTGCGGCGTATTGCGTATATTCTATCGGGCCCAGCGTGAACTGGTAGCCGAAATAAGGTGTCGGGGCGGCATCGGGGATGCGGCTGGAGCTGTCCTGCCACGGACGGTAGAAGTTCCTTTCACCGCGTAATATGACGTGGTTTCGGCGGGCAGGGCCCCATTCGATAAAGTCGAATCCGGCAAGCAACTTGACTGGCTTGAGGTCGTAGCTTACGTTTGCGCCGAACAGGTCCCAGGTGCGCTTGTTTTCGCTCTGCTTGTTGTAAGGGAGACCTTCGTCGGGATTGTAGTAGTTGAAGTTAATGTAGCGGTTTGTGTGGTCCGTGTTTATTTTTACGCGTGCGTCGAAGTGGAATGCGTCCGTGAATTTTCCGTTGGCAAAAAGCCTGACGGACATGGAATTGTCGTAATGCGTTTTCGCGTTCGTGAGGTTCGTAACCACGACGGAATCCAAAAGCTGAGCGCCAATGTTCAGCTCTTTTGAGTGGGCGGAATCCGAGAACGTGATATGATGTGGCATGTTCTCGACTGCTGCCGCATGGGCGAGCGCAGTTCCAACGACAATGTTAAGGACAAATCGCGAGGTCGATTGCCACGGTTGCATTACTTGACTTCCTTGTCTTTTTTCCAAACGCCGATGAGGCTCTTGTTCTTGCGGAAGGCGAGCCAGAGGGTGGGCCAGATGAGGATAAGGTCGCGGATGAGGCTTGTCCAAGCTTCTGCCTTGTCGTGGGCGTTTCCGTCGTCGAGTTCAAAGCAACCGCAAGTGATGCCGAGGTCGTTCCACAGCGCCCAGGCTAGCGCGATGATGAAGCTTACGAACATCCAGAAAATGGCGAATGAGGATTCTTTCACGAACGGCGAGACAATCATCGCAAGCCCGAACCAGAATTCAAATTGCGGATAGACAAGCGCAAAGAAGTTGTTCACGAAGTCGATGTGCAGAGCCGAGAAGAACTGGTACTGCGCGACGAGCGTTGCGAACTGGTGCGGGTCCTGGATTTTGAAAATCGAGGCGAAAATGAACATGCCGCCGATACCGATACGGCAGAGCGTTTCGAGAGCGCGGATGGCAAAATCCCGCTGGATTTTGAGGGCGGGGAAGATGAGTGCACATGCGATGATGACAGCGCCCACGCCAACGTGGATGTTGTAGCGGTAAGCCTTCGGCCATTTGTCTAGCAGCCATTCATGGTCCGTGAACGTGAGGAACGTTTCAGGGAAACTGATTTCGGCAACGCCGACAGCCACAAAGAATGTCGCTAAGAGGAGGAGAACGCCCGAAATGATGGTCTTCTTGAGATTCTGCTTTTCAAAACAATCGATCATGGTCGCTCCTTACAGAATGTCAGCCGGTTTTTCGAGGATTTCTTGAGAGCCAATCCAATCGACGGACTTGGAGTCATCGACGCGGATGTTGTTGATGATGGCAAGGATGATGCAGAAAGCCGCGATGCCGAGCAGGACAATCCAATTTAAGGATTTCAGATAGATGAGAGCGTTGTTTTTAAATTTTTCAAAGAATTCTTTCATGTTGTTCAATATACAAAAATGACGAACGTCATCCTGAACGAATGCGAATGATCCAGTCAATTATTTCGTCATCCTGAGGAACGTAGGGACGAAGGCTCCAGTGAATTATTCCGTCATCCTGAGGAGCGTAGGGACGAAGGATCCTGTGAAGTTTATGATATGAAAAAAGCCCTGCTAAAGCAGGGGCTTTGTATGGAAAAGGTGTTCCCGTCTAGCGTAAGAGCCGAGCGGTCGCTCAGTGAGCCATAAGCGACTCGTCTTAACGAGCCGTGTTGGCGAGAGCGAGGCGAAGACGGAGGTTCTGTTTTGCGACAGAGCCGAGCGGTCTTTTAATGTATACCGTTGCCGTCGGCGACGTCGCAGGTCACGGGCTTGCCGTTCACTTCGAGAGCGGTTTCGCCGCAGAATACGGCACCACCCTTTGCGGTGAGAGCAATCTTTTCGAAGTCCTTGACCTTGAGCTCGCGCGGTTCGCTAGGGGCGACACCCTTGAACAAAGCGCGGTCACCCGGCTTAGCGTCTTCCGGGACGGAGACGAGGCGGCAGGTGTGCGTTTCGGCATCGAGGTCGCCTGCAAAGAGCATGCCCTGGCTCATGATGCCACGGAGGGCGCTCGGCTTGAGGTTTGCGAACAAGAGAATCTTGCGGTCCTTAAGTTCTTCTGCTTTGTAGCTGCTCTTGAGCCCGCTGCAAATCGTGCGCAGTTCGCCTTCGCCGGCATCGACCTTCAGTACATACAAGCTGCTGGCGTCCGGATGATCGGCGACTTCCTTGATCTGGGCCACGCGCATATCCATTGCGGCAGGGACATCCGCTGCCATGAGCGGCTTGTTCTGCTTGGGCTTCTGCTGCTGTTGCGGCTGTTTCTTGACTTCTTCTTCAATACGCGGGAAAAGCGGCTTGCCTTCGCCGAACTTTTCGCCACCCTTGAGAATGCCCCAAACGAGGTCGTTCTGGTCGGTGAACTTGCTGCCCATCATGGCGAGACCTTCTTCGCTCTTACCCGGGATGACCGGCCAGAGGAGGCAAAGGCTCAAACGCACGGCTTCGGCAGAAATGTAAAGAACGGTTGCAAGTTCGTCCTTCTTGGATTCGTCCTTCGCGAGTTTCCACGGGGCCTTGACTTCGAGGTAGCGGTTGATGCTGCGGACAAGCGTCATGATTTCTTCGACGACCTGGGAAAGCTTGACCTGCGGAACCCATTCCATCACGTTCGTGCGGACGCGGTTTGCAATCGTAATCACTTCGTTTGCAGCATCGTCAAGAGCGTTCGGAGCCGGGAGCGTGCCGCCGAAGTTATTGAGCACCAGACGGTGCACACGGTTCAGCACGTTGCCGAGGTCGTTGGCGAGGTCGCTGTTGATGCGGCGGACAAAGCCGTCATGCGTAAAGTTTGCATCCTGACCAACGACCATTTCGCGGGCGAGGAAGTAGCGGAACGCATCGATGCCGTACTTTTCCATGTAGTCCATCGGGTTCACGACGTTACCAGCGGACTTGCTCATCTTTTCGCCGCCGTTCACGAGCCACCAGCCGTGGGCGAGGATGTGCTGCGGGAGCGGAATGTCGAGAGCCATGAGCATGGTCGGCCAATAGACGCTGTGGGTTGTCAGAATGTCCTTGCCGATGAGGTGGTAAGTGGCAGGCCAAATCGGCGTGCCGTCGGCATAAGTCTTGTGGAAGGCGGTGGAGGCGCTCACGTAGTTGAGCAAAGCGTCGAACCAGACGTAAGTTACGTAGTCCGGGTCAAACGGGAGCGGAATGCCCCAGCTCAAGCGAATCTTCGGGCGGCTGATGCAGAGGTCGTTCAGCGGTTGGCGCAAGAACCCGCGGATTTCGTTCCAGCGGTAATCCGGCACAATCCAGTCCTTGTGGCTTTCCAAGAAGTCAATCAACTTCTGCTGGTAAGAACCCATCTTGAAGAAGTAGTTCTTTTCCTTGAGCCATTCCACCGGGCGGTGGCTGATGGGGTCGCACTTGTTTTCGTCGAGTTCGTCTTCGCTGAAGAATCGTTCTTCGCCGACGGAGTACCAGCCTTCGTATTCCTTCGAGTAGATTTCGCCCTTGTCCCAGAGCTTCTGCAAGCATTCTTGCACGTAAGCCTTGTGTTCCGGCATCGTGGTGCGGATGAAGAAATCGTTTCCGATATTCATCTTCTTCCACAAATCTTCGAAGCGGTGGTAGTATTCATCCACGTGTTCCTGCGGAGTCACGCCGCGCTTCGCGGCAGCGCGCTGCACCTTTTGGCCGTGTTCATCGGTACCCGTCAAAAAGAATGTCTGGTAGCCGATAATCTTGTGGAAACGAGTCAGGATGTCCGCAAGGACGGTCGTATAAGAATGCCCGATATGCGGGGCATCGTTAACATAATAAATTGGAGTTGTAACGTAAAAATTTTTCATGGCCACAAATTTAGTAAAAGTGTGCAAGGCGAGTAATGCGCGAATGCTTGCTTTCGCATATTTGAGCCGTAGCCACGGACGCCTATACGAAACTTGCCACTTTAGTGGCTTAGTTGAGTTATCCTCTTTGGGGAAAAGGCGTCAAAAGTACCACTTGGGGAGTTTTCCTTCTTTTTCCAAAAGTGATTTTTTGAACATATTTGTTTTATCTGTTTTCTTAGCGACATTCCAATTGCTGATATCACCGTTGAATTTTGATTCTGAAAACATGAAGTGCATGTCTTGAACATGTGACACATCCCATTTGCTGATATCTCCGTTGAATATGCTTTTCTCAAATAAACGACTCATGTCGGTTACTTGAGAAACGTCGATATCATTCAGATCGTAATGGTTTGGCCCGAGGCTGTCTTTTTCGTTGTCATTTTAAATCCTTTTTTCATAATGAAATATATCATTTTTTGTCCTGTTTCCCGTCAACAAACTTGACATGAGAATGTTGTTTTTATACATATACGAGAAAATGAAAGGAGCTTTTATGGAATTTATTGAACTTGCCAAAAATCGTTACAGTTGCCGTGCTTTTACGGACAAAGCGATAGAACCCGAAAAGCTTGAAACCGTGCTTGAAGCGGGGCGTGTCGCCCCGACGGCGGTAAATGGCCAGCCTGTCATCGTGAAGGTACTCAAGTCGCAGGAATCGCTGGCGAAACTCCGCAGCATTACGCGTATGGCTTACAACGCACCTGTTGTGATTATGGTCTGCTATGACGAAGACAAGTGCTATTCGCCGGTGACGTACCATGACGATTTTAAAAGCGGCATCATGGATTCCAGCATCGTGACGACTTCGATGATGATGCAGGCGACCGATCTCGGGCTTGCAACCCTCTGGGCTCGCGGATTCAACGCCGCCGAAATCGAAAAGGCGTTCAACTTCCCGTCAAACATCAAGCTAGCTTGCTTCCTCGACGTGGGTTACGCTGACCCCGAGAACGGCGGTCCTTCGCCACGCCACCCGGTTCGCAAGAGCATGGAAGAATTTGCCAGCGAAATTTAGTAGTGACCGAAAAAGTCGGTGACATCAAAATAAAACTGGTATTTTCTTCCATCACCACCATCGGTTATCAATCGGTCGTAATGACGTCCATTCTCCTCGATTAATTCTTGGCGAAGGGGCCTAAAGCCGCTGAGATAAATAAAATCATATTCCTCGCTAATGTTGATGACGTACATGGCTGTTTCTGTGGAGTTTCCCTGACCTGATTCTCGGATGGATTTCAGCATTCCATTGATAACTTGTTTGTGAAATTCTTTGACGTTTTCATCAACGGAAGGGGTGGTGACGAACGTATAATGTGCTGAAATATTGGTAAAATCCATATCCAAAAGCTCTTGGGATACTTTCAATTCTTCAGCAGAATCTCCTGACTTTCGAGCTTGCTTTATAACAAGTTCGAGGGCCGTGGTATTAAAACGATCGGGCTGAGAAAGGCGGCATTTCAAGAATTCTTTCCTGAATTTCAGCCAGTCCGTGGATTCGATCGCTTTTAAGGAATCTGCACGAAGTACGGCAAGTTGTTTCATGTAATAAGATGAGTCGATGGCGGCATTGTCGTAGGCGGGGGAGCCGTTGGGCAATGTTTTGGGCTGCGTTGAAACGGATTGTCCACGATTGCCTGCGCAGGCGACCAGCATCAGTATTGCGAAAGAGAGACAAATTTTTTTGAAGTAAGACATTACAGGGATCCTTTTTTTTCCGTAATTTACCAAATATTATTCATCAATAAATTTTTTAAATGTAAAAAAGATTTTCCTTTTTCTAAATTTACCCCTGTAAAAATTCAAACAAGGACAAAAATATGCGCGATCAGTTCGAAAGCCCGCTTATCAAGCGTTACGCCAGCAAGGAAATGAGTTTCATCTTCAGCCCGCAGTACAAGTTCCAGACTTGGCGGAGGCTCTGGATTTACCTCGCCGAATCCGAAATGGAGCTCGGCCTCCCGATTACGCAGGAGCAGGTGGACGAACTGAAGGCCCACGAAAAGGACATTAACTTCGAAGTCGCCGAAGAAGAAGAAAAGCGCCGCCGTCACGACGTGATGAGCCACGTTTACGCTTACGGCGTCCAGTGCCCGAAGGCCAAGGGCATCATCCACCTCGGTGCGACGTCTGCATTCGTGGGCGACAATACCGACCTTATCCAGATGCAGCAGGCCATGATCCTCGTCCGCAAGCGTCTTTGCCGCGTGATGGACAAGCTTTCTAAGTTTGCGATGGAATACAAGGACATGGCCCAGCTCGGTGCCACGCACTTCCAGGCAGCCCAGCTCACGACTGTGGGTAAGCGCGCTTGCCTCTGGCTCCAGGACATGCTCATCGACCTCGAAGAACTGAACTTCCTCATCGAAGTGCTTCCGTTCCGCGGCGTGAAGGGCACGACCGGTACGCAGGCCAGCTTCATGGACCTGTTCAACGGCGACGAAGAAAAGATTATGGAACTCGACCGCCGCGTGACCGCGAAGGCGGGCTTCAAGCGCGTGCTCACCATCACCGGTCAGACTTACACTCGTAAGTGGGACAACCGCGTGAACCAGGTGCTCAGCTCCATCGCTCAGAGTTTGCACAAGTTCGCTACCGACATGCGCCTCATGCAGGGAGTCAAGGAAGTGGAAGAACCGTTCGAAAAGACCCAGATCGGCTCCAGCGCCATGGCTTACAAGCGTAACCCCATGCGTAGCGAACGCATCTGCTCCCTCGCTCGTTTCGTGATGGCTCAGGTCAACAGCACCGCCTTCACTCAGGCAACGCAGTGGTTCGAACGCACCCTCGACGATAGCGCCAACAAGCGCCTCGCCATTCCGGAAGCGTTCCTCGCTATGGATGCCATGCTCATCATCGCTGAAAACGTGACCAACGGCCTCGTGGTTTACCCGAAGGTTATCGAAAAGCGCATCATGGCTGAACTCCCGTTCATGGCTACCGAAAACATCATCATGGAAGGCGTGAAGAATGGCGGCGACCGTCAGGAACTCCACGAAGAAA
>Ga0129307_1000902_pt1 | contig 39026 bp, 36 predicted proteins | sample P1105metagenome_FD_94437 | JGI IMG/M metagenome (GOLD analysis project Ga0129307, IMG submission 94437) | Capybara group fecal microbial communities from Wisconsin, USA - P1105 metagenome | ecosystem: Host-associated > Mammals > Digestive system > Large intestine > Fecal | place: USA: Wisconsin...
GAATCAATAAAAAATTAAAAACTTAGCAAATACTATATAGATAAACCATTACAAGATAACTACATCGTCTGTACCACGGCTAAGACCTGTAAGACCTGTACGAGCCAACTCGAGAATGTCGTAATCTCCCAGCATATCAAGGAATGAATCCAACTTGCTCTGATTGCCAGTAACCTCAAGAACCATGGAATCATGAGTAACATCCACAACCTTGCCATGGAAAATCTCTACAATAGTAAGTACATCCTGTCTATCAGTGTTACGAGCTGAAATCTTAACTAACATAAGCTCTCTTGTAACTGAAAGCCCATCCTTTAACTCCTTGACATTCATGACTTCGGTAAGCTTTGAAACCTGCTTTTCAATCTGCTCTAAAATCATGTCATCACCATGTGTTACGATAGTAACTCTAGTGTATCTAGGGTCTGCTGTAACCCCAGCTGAAAAGCTATCGATATTGTAGCCTCTGCGGGAAAACAAACCTGAAATTCTGCTTGTAAGACCTGGTGTATTCTCGACAAGAATAGAAAGGACCTTTTTAGATTCCATATCGTCACTCCTAATAATTGATTTGTTTTATCACTTTAATGGTTTACAGTATAAAACTATAAAAATTCTATCACAATAAAGGAAGATGTCAACCCAAAATATAATCAAAATATAATGAAAACCGGCTGTTTTTTCTATTATAATAGCAAATAAAAAACTATTCAAAAACCTGGGTTCCTGAATAGTTAATAATATCTTCCATCATTTGGATTGTAGAGGCCCATTTGAATTGGCTGTCTGGAATCCTCATAACATAAAGTAATGTAATAATCTCTAAACTCAAAGCCTTGCTTGGTCCACTCCAGCTTGCCCTTTTCGCAGTCACAGTACTCACTGTAATCCACCCACTGCATCACCTGCATCAAAGGCCTATCCATCATCTTGCTGGTTGCCTCTTTGAAGGTCCATACTTCAGTGAACTTTTTATCCAGCTCATTTCTCTTAACAGATTCAAGAAATTCTAAATCGTACTTGGTAAAATATCGCTCCACCAATTTTCTATCAAAAGGACGAATTCGCTCCACATCAATACCAACCGGCTTGTCTGAAATGGCACAAACCGCAAAATAATCGGAATGCGAAATACTAAACTCAACATTCTTAGGCTGTATAAAAATAGGTTTGCCCTGGGATGTCGTTGAATAGACATAAGGTCTTTGGATATGATTCTCCCAAAGAAGTTTCTCTAAAAGGTGGTAAGCTCCCAATCGCTCGCACTTACCCTTCATGGTTTTGGCCTCATCAACATGAGCCCTTCTCTGAGGACTTATCATGTCGTAAATCTCGTCAAATTTAAAAGGATTTTGTAGTGGTTCACAATTGTATGCTGCCGCTTTTATCATAAGCCTTCCCCTTTGATATTTATATATAAAGTATATCATAGTACCCCAATTGTATGTTAAAATTTTCTGTGAAAAGTAATTATTCTGAATGATTACATGAGTATTCTCATTTTATTTTGCGGGGAGGCTTTTATGCGATTTTTAATTTTTGAAATGAAAACCGTATGTTACAACTCATATCTATATTTTGGAGATGCTTTAGGAGAGGTGCTAAAGTCTCTAGGTCATTCTGTTGAATATTTCAAAAATGAAGAGGATGACTTAGATGACCTTGAGCAATATATAGGTCAACAATTCGACTGCATAATTGACTTCAACTCAGATTTGCCCTGCGCTCTTATGGATGATGATTCCTTCTTTTTAGATCATATTGATGCTCCATTTTTTGATATTCTTTTGGACCATCCCCTCTATCATCATGACACACTTAAAAGCAAACTAAAAAACTTTAACGTAATCTGTCTCGACCAAAATCACAAGGATTACGTTTTAAAATATTATCCTCATATAAAGTCTGTTTTAGTTACGCCTATGACTGGCGAGCTTGCCTTTGGTGTGGATTCTATTGACTGGGATAGCTTTGAAAACAGGCCTTTTGATGTACTATTTTCCGGCACTTATACTGCCCCAACCAGGATAGAGGCTTCTATATTAAAGCTGCCTGATATGATAAAGGATAACGTATATACGTTAATAGAAATGATGAAGGCAGACTCCGGGCTTACAATAGAAAAGGCTGTTGATGCACTTGCAAGTAACGAGATTTATGACTATATCAACTCTGACAAGCCTTTACACACACAAATATTCTATCTGGCAGACACCTATATTCGCTGCCTTAATAGAAAGGCTTTAGTTGAGTCACTTGATAAAAATGTATCTGGTCTGCACCTTTTTGGAAATCTATGGGAAGAGCTGGATTTAAAACATGCAACAATTCACCGCGAGATTCCATTTAATCTCACCTTTACTGTTTTTAATAAGGCCAAAATTTCCGTAAATATCATGCCAAACTTTAAGGCAGGTTGTCACGATAGAGTCTTCTCCGGCCAGCTTAACGGTGCTGCAGCTCTTACCGATGCAACCACTCTTTTACTAAAAGAATATAAGGACAAGGAAAGCATTTTATTTTATGACCTTAATAATATAGAAGAAACAGCTTCAATTGTAGATTCGGCTTTGTCCGATTTAACAACACTTAAAAAAATAGCCCAGAATGGTTATGAAATTGCTTCCAAAAACCATACCTGGGCCAATATTGCTAATATAATTATTAATGCTCTAAATTAATCTAAGTTAAGCATCTCCTGATAGAAAGCGAAGTAATCCTTTCTAGCCTGTTTTGTAAACTCAATTGCTGTACGTGGATGCTGATTTAAGAGACCTGTTGTAAGATACTGAAGGTCGTAACCCCATACAACGCCCTGCTCTTTAAGTGGCATCATGAAATCCTCAGCAAACTTGAATGCATATCTCTCCTTGTACTTAGGGTTCTTGAGGAAACCTAAGAGCAATTCCATGGCACAGTTACCAGCACCACGTCCCATGCTGCAATATGTAGCATCAAGGAAGTCTACATCATCACCTACTGCCTCGATTGTGTTGGCAAATGCAAGCTTCTGATTGTCATGAGCATGAATACCAACCTTCTTGCCGTACTTAGCAGCTGCATTGCAGTACACATCAGCAATACGCTGAATCTGCTCAGGATATAATGAACCATAGCTGTCTACGATGTATACGCACTCAATAGGTGTCTGACAAACAATATCAAGAGCTGCCTTGATGTCATCCATCTGAGCTGTTGAGATTGCCATGATGTTACATGTAGTCTCATAGCCCTTCTTAGCAGCGTCCTCAATCATAGCTACTGCACCTGGTAACTGGTGAAGGTATGTAGCAACTCGAATCAAATCAACTGGGCTCTCGCTCTTGTCGTGAATATCCTCCTTGTAGTTACATCTTCCAACGTCTGCCATGATAGCAAGCTTAAGATCTGTGTCGTTGTCTCCAACTATCTTTCTAATATATTCATCAGATGAAAACTTCCATGGTCCAAACTTTGACTCATCGAACTGCTCTTTGTCAGCACGATAACCCATTTCCATGTAATCAACCCCGGCCTTTACATTAGTTAAATAAAGTGCCTTAGCAAACTCGTCTGTAAAATAAAAGTCATTAACAAGACCTCCATCACGAAGTGTTGCATCAACTACACGTACGCTTTCTCGAACTTCGAGAAGCTTTGAAACCTCTTTCATCTATCTGTCCTCCATAATTTGTATTAGTGCACTTTAGTGGTTAAAAGTGCTAAAGTATTGTCTAGTATACTCGACCGACACAAATATGTCAATATGCATAAAAACAGCCAATCAGCTCAAAATCGGCATTTCTTTAGTAATTATTCACTAACGAGCGCCTAATTTTGAACTGATTGGCTGATAAAGAACCTTATTTTTATAAATTCCTACAATGATTTATACTATCTCAAACATCTGAGTACTTGCATTGAGTTGCTTTGTAACATCGTTGTTTTGATCCATAGCATCATTGATACCCTGAATCTCACTAACAATCTCTGATGCAGAAGATGCTGAAAGTGAAATCGCATTTGAGCTTTCCTGAACTGAGCAAGAAATAGACTCAATTCTATCTGCCATTTCATTCATTACAGCATTAAGGTTGTCTGCCTTTTCAGAGAACTTTTCAAGCATCTCATCAATCTTTGTTGCGGTCTCTTCGTATTTAGAACCAGTCTCAACAAAAGCATCGTAATCTGTAAGAACATTATTGTTTATGAAATCAATTACCTGCACTGCATTGTCAGAAAGAGTCTTAACAGCTGCTGTAACCTTTCCAGAAATCTCCTGGATATTTCCTGCAGTATCCCTTGAATTAGAAGCTAGCTTACTAATTTCATCAGCAACAACAGCGAAGCCTTTACCTGCCTCACCGGCACGTGCAGCCTCAATCGATGCATTAAGAGCAAGAAGGTTAGTCTGGCTAGCGATATCCAAAATTTCATTTGTCAAATCGCCAATCTTATCAACCTGCTCTGATTCCTGAACTGAAACCTCAAGAACTTTTGAAAGCTCTTCCATCTTGGCACCAGTGCTTTCCTTCTTGCTGTTAGCTTCACGTTTGATAGTATCAGCCTCCTCCTTGATGTCATTTGCCATCTCGGCACCAGCCTTAGCCTCTGTATCAATAGCCTCTGCAGCCTCTCTAACCACCGAAAGTCTCTCATTTAAATCGTCAGATGTTGTTGCAACATTTTCCATTGATGCTGCAAGCTCTTCCATTGCTGCAGAAGTGTTGGTAACATTGTCACTTGCACTTTGAATCTTAACAATCATTCTGTCAGATGCAGCTGTAAGCACACCTGCACCATCCTTAACATCCTTGATAACACCCTGTAATGTACTCAAGAATTTATTGATACCACCAGAAATAAGTCCTAGCTCTGTGTTAGTCTTGGTATTTAATCTGGCAGTCAAATCCCCCTTACCATCATCAATATTTTTAATGATACTCTGAATCTCATTGGACATGCTGCGGATAGTCTTGTTAACTCTCACATAAGTAAGAACAAAGCTTGCTACAATAAGAATCATAACAATTGCCATCAAAATGTAGCCCTTAGACATCTGCTCACTAATAAATACATCCAGATATGCGCCGAAGCCATCGTTTAACTGAACAATACCATCTTCTATAGAAGCAAGTGCCGCATATACGTTATCAAGACTTGTACCGTAATCCTGAGAAACATATGAAATAGCACCTGGTAAATCTCCTGCAACTATGCAGTTTTCAAGATTGGTTGCAGTTGTGGTAAATGCTTCTACAGTTGCTCTTAAGTTTTGTACACGCTCCTGTCCATCAGGTAAATTCTGAGGGATAAGACAATCATCCATGTACACAAGCTTATCCATTGCTTCAGCTATATAACCTTCCATATCTGCAAAATCAGCCTTAGTGAATGTTGTACCTGCCTCAAACTGGCCAAGATTCTTGTTGATTTCTGCAGAAATATGGATAATATCCTGCTTTAATACAGCTGCCTCATTTGCCAGCTGTAGCTGATTAGTGTTGGCAAGCATAGCCTGCGCCTTTACACTGTTGATTCCAGCTGTTGCCATAATCGAAAATACGATAAAAGCAACCATAATCGCAATATTTACGATAATGTTTTGGAATGTGATAGTCTGGAAGAAGCTTCCTGATGTGGCTGAATCAAGCCTAGAAATTGTTGTTGTGTCTTTTTTCTTCATTTTCTCGTTGTTTTTTCTCTTGCTACTCATAATAGCCCCCTATAATTATTTATAATGTACTTTGCTTCGTCTAATATTTGTCGCAAGTTAAAGAACAAAATCTTTAATGCTATAAATTTCTCAACCCCTCATTTAGCCTAGTGCTCACTAGGATTATATAATGTTTAATGCCATAAAGGACAAAAAACACACAATATTCATTAATTTTTAAATAATGTCATATTTTCTATAAAGGCGAAATAAAATCCCCTGAGCCAACCTGAATAATCAGACTGACTAGGGGATAAAAAGTTCTTATAATTTACGCGAAAGGATATCGGTTAATTAGAACTTACCAGCTGTAGCAGCTTCCTCAACTGAAACTGCAACTGCAACTGTAGCACCAACCATTGGGTTGTTACCCATACCGATAAGACCCATCATCTCAACGTGTGCAGGAACTGAAGATGAACCAGCGAACTGAGCATCTGAGTGCATACGTCCAAGAGTATCTGTCATACCATAAGAAGCAGGACCTGCTGCCATGTTATCTGGGTGAAGTGTACGACCTGTACCACCACCTGATGCAACTGAGAAGTACTTCTTGCCCTGGTCTACGCACTCCTTCTTGTATGTACCAGCTACTGGATGCTGGAAACGAGTTGGGTTTGTAGAGTTACCAGTGATAGAAACACCAACGTTCTCGTGGTGCATGATAGCAACACCTTCCTGAACATCGTCAGCGCCATAGCACTTAACTGTTGCACGAAGACCGTTTGAGTATGCCTTCTCAGAAACGATGTTAAGCTTTGCATCATGATAATCGTACTTTGTCTCAACAAATGTGAAACCGTTGATACGTGAGATAATCTGTGCAGCGTCTTTTCCAAGACCGTTAAGGATAACGCGAAGAGGCTTCTGACGAACCTTGTTAGCCTTCTCAGCGATACCGATAGCACCCTCAGCAGCAGCGAATGACTCGTGACCTGCGAGGAAGCAGAAGCACTCTGTCTCCTCTTCAAGGAGCATCTTACCAAGGTTACCATGTCCAAGACCTACCTTGCGGTGATCAGCAACTGAACCTGGGATACAGAATGCCTGAAGACCCTCGCCGATTGCTGCAGCAGCATCAGCAGCCTTACGGCATCCCTTCTTAATAGCGATTGCAGCACCTACTGTGTAAGCCCAGCAAGCGTTCTCGAAGCAGATAGGCTGAATCTTCTTTACCTGCTCGTATACGTCAAGACCAGCGTCCTTAGTAATCTTCTCAGCTTCTTCGATTGAGCTGATACCATAATTTTTAAGAACAGCATTGATCTGATCTATTCTTCTTTCATATGATTCAAATAAAGCCATTTTATTTCTCCTTTCCTAATTATTCCTGACGTGGATCGATAATCTTAACAGCATCATCAACACGACCATACTGGCCCTTTGCCTTTTCCCATGCTGTGTTAGGATCATCACCCTTCTTAATGAAGTCTGTCATCTTTCCAAGAGAAACAAACTGGTAACCAATAACTTCGTTATCAGCATCAAGTGCGATACCTGTTACATAGCCTTCTGCCATCTCAAGGTAACGAACACCCTTTTCCTTTGTTGCGTACATTGTACCAACCTGTGAACGAAGACCCTTTCCAAGATCCTCAAGACCAGCACCAACTGGAAGTCCGTCATCAGAGAATGCAGACTGTGTACGTCCGTAAACTATCTGAAGGAAGAGCTCTCTCATAGCTGTGTTGATAGCATCGCAAACAAGGTCTGTATTAAGAGCCTCAAGGATAGTCTTACCCTGGAGAACCTCTGCAGCCATAGCTGCTGAATGTGTCATACCTGAGCAACCAATTGTCTCAACAAGTGCTTCCTCAATAACACCATTCTTAACATTTAAAGATAATTTGCAGGCACCCTGCTGTGGAGCACACCAGCCTACACCGTGTGTGAAACCGCTAATGTCAGAAATCTGCTTAGCGTGTACCCATTTTCCCTCCTCAGGGATAGGAGCTGGTTCATGCTTTGCGCCCTTTGCTACAGGACACATGTTTTCTACTTCTTTTGTGTAAATCATTGTAGAACTCCTTTCTTATTTGACTGTATATGTCTATTGTATAAGGAATCTCCAGAAACAAGCCTCATACAATCCAAAAATGTAATTGCTACTTACATTATTGACATATCCATAAACACCGCATTACGGCATTATCGATAGAATTTTCTCATATTCTAAAGATTTAGTAAAGTACCCAAACGCATTTTGTTAAAAAAAAATCAATTGTTTTTGCACCGAAAAAATTCTATGAAAATATTCCATTTGAAATTGAGTGGAATTACTGTAAAAAGTATTTTAATTTTTCTTTACAATATTATCTGCGCTCTTGAAAATGCTATCTGCTTCTACCACTCCTCTAACTGGTGAAAGAGGATAAATGTTAGAACGTGGACAAACTACAGTGCCAGGATTTAAAACAGAATTGCAGCCAACCTCAACATTATCGCCAAGCATGGCTCCAAATTTCTTTAATCCTGTTTCAATTTTTTCACCATCTCGTGATTTGACAACAACTAAAGTCTTATCACTCTTAACGTTAGATGTAATAGAGCCTGCACCCATGTGAGACTTGTAACCCAAAACAGAATCACCAACATAGTTGTAATGTGGCACCTGAACATTGTTAAACAAAACTACGTTTTTTAGCTCTGTAGAATTTCCAACTACACAATTCTTTCCAACGATAGCTGAACCTCTTACGAATGCACACTGTCTAACCTCTGCGCCCTCATCAATGATAAGAGGTCCATTGAGATAAGCCGAATCAAAAACCTTTGCAGACTTAGCAACCCAAATATCCTCTCCTCGCTTCTCATAAACGTTAGGATCAAGTGTTGGTCCCAGCTTTTTAATAAAATCAGAAATCTCTGGAAGCACTTCCCATGGATAATCCTTTCCTTCAAATAAGTCCTTTGCGATAGTCTCATCTAAATTATACATAGATTTAATTTTTGCCTGTTCCATTGAAATTATCCCTTTCTCTTCTATCAATAATTTATATTTAGCTTATTTGGCATCTGAATAGTTTTCAAACTCGAACTCCGTGCGGCCCTCTTCATTAAGCTTTAATCTAGCATCAAAGAATAAACCTTTTTTGCTTAAAAATCCAGATATAAAGTCTGTCTTTTTCTCATTAATTAGTTTAACGAATTGCTCCTCAGGAATCTCAACCCCTGCCACCTTGCCTAAGTAAAATGGACAGCTATCCTGATTGTCTCGCACATTGTTTTTGCATTTGTATCCAAAGTGATTTTTGATGATTGGTGCACCGCACTTTGGACATACCACACCCTTTAGCTCAGTTTCGTTGTCTTCAAATACAAACTTTACACCTGAGACCTTGCCATCCTCATCCTTAGACAAAGCAAGCTTGGCATCAAACTTAGAGCCTTTCTTGGACTTAAAGCCTGTGATTGTATCAGTAATACCATTTGTAAGAAGCTCCTTAACCTGTGCCTCCTTAAGCTTTACGCCAGCAATCTGACCAATGTTAAACTTGCAGGAATGGTCTGGGTCCTCTCTATTGTAATTGCTACAGCCGTATCCAAATGTAGTAACAACGATTTTGCCACCACAGACTGGGCAGACTACATCCTTGATTTCCTTGGCCTCTACATTATCGAAGTCAAAAGTAATCTCATGCTTTCCTGTCTCCTCATTTTTCTTGAGAATCAAAACCGCATCAAACTTCTTTCCAGATTTCCCCTTAAAGCCACGAATAGTCCCAGTCTTTCCTTCGGTCAAAAGCTGAATACAATCATTTTTAGAAAGTTGCTTTCCAGCAATCTTTCCTATCATAAAGCGACAGCCCTTCTCTGGCTCGTCCTTATTGTAATTGCTGCAGCCATAACCAAAAGGTGTCTTAAGCATCTCGCCACCACAATCAGGGCACTTCACACCTTCAAGCTTTTCTCGCTCTATTCCATCAAAATTGAACGAGAGAACTTTCTTGCCCTCCTCATTTTCTTTTAGCTGGATGCGAGCGCTAAACTTCTGGTTACTCTTGGACTTAAATCCAGTAAGCACCTCTGTCATGCCATCATTTAAAAGCGTAGTAAGCTCCTCCAAAGACAGCTTGCGACCTGCAATCTCACCAACAGAAAAATAGCACTGATTCTCCTCTTGAAACCTATGCTCACAGGCAAATCCATAACCAGTCTGCACAATGCTTCCACCACAAACTGGACACTTAAGCCCTTCAACAAATTCGGTAGGCGTCTCAGAAAAATCAAAGGAAACGTTGAACTCGCCCTCTTCATTTTTGCCAAGTCTAAGCACCGACTTAAAAGGCTTGCCTGACTTGCTCTTGAAGCCTTCTATTAAATCAGTCTTGCCCTCAGTAATAAGCTTTTTAAATTGCTCCTCTGTTAGATCCACTCCAGCAATCTGACCTACGCTGAATCGACATTTAACCTCTTCGTTACCATAGTTGCTACATCCATATCCAAAGGATGTAGTGGTAAGCTCTCCTCCACAAGCTGGGCACTTAAGACCCAGGGGCTTTCTTGTGGCAATGCCCTTGGAATCCTTGCCAGTAAACTGGTTGATATTTAAAGCAATTGTCTGAGTCAAATCCTGCTCAATCATGTTTTTGGTTTCGCGACGGATGTACTCTTCTAGCTCATTTCTGTAATCAGCAAACTCAACTGTACCGTTGATGATGCCCTCAAGACCTTTTTCCCAGTTGGCAGTCTGCTCCGGCTTGAGAAGACTTGGAGTTGTAAGCAACACAACCTCGTAAATCATCTCACCTAGCTTTTCAGGAGTAATCACCTGAGTCTTATTGTTTTGATTGAGATAATGAATTCGCACAAGCTTTTCCAAAATCTCACCGCGGGTAGCTGACGTACCAATACCTGTGGTCTTAATCTGTTCTCTAAGCTCCTCATCCTCAATAAGCTTTCCTGCATTTTCCATGGCAAGGATAAGAGAACCAGATGTATATCTCTTTGGTGGAGATGTCTTGCCTTCCTTTAGCTCAAAGCCGTTAACCTGAACCTCATCACCAATGCTTGCTGCATCAACAAACTCCACAAACTTTTCTTTTGAAAAATCATCCTCCTGCTCTTCGCCATCCTCGTCACCCTCTGCCTGCTCTGCGCCTTTAGCTTTTGGAATGCCTGCAATCTCAAGGTATCCAGGTTTAACTAAAAGCTTGGCACCTGCGAAGAACTTTTCTTCATCTATCTGAACGGTAATCTTGACGTTCTTGTACTCAGCCGGTGGATAGAAAATTGATAAGAATCTGCGAACAATCAAATCGTAAACCCTTTGACTAAGCGCTGGCAAATTCTCAATGCCATTACACTGGCCAGTAGGAATAATCGCATAGTGATCTGTAACCTTGCTATCATCTGTATAACTTGTCTTTTCAATTCCTACATATTTCTTATCCTGCAATATCTCATGGACATACTTTGCAGTAGGACCGTAACCCTGCAAACGATTGAGGTTCTTGGTGATTTCTTTAGCAACAGCAGTTGTAAGAACTCTAGCATCTGTACGAGGATAAGTGGTGTACTTCTTTTCGTAGAGCTCCTGAATTATGTTAAGTGTCTGGGCTGGAGAAATCTTAAAGCGCTTTGAACACTCCGACTGAAGCTCCGCCAAGTTAAACAGTAAAGGTGCCTTCTTTTTAGAGATACCTGACTCTTTATCTATAATAGAAGCTTTTTGATTAGTTAAATCTTCAATTAATTTCTCCGCACTTTTCTTTTCCTTAAATCCATTACCCTTATCGCCATAGAGCAAAGGTGATTCAAAGTATTTGGAACCCTCAACAGCCTTCCACTCAGCTGGGAAGTTAACCTCAGAAAACTTACCAACCACCTTAAAGAATGGGTCCTCATTAAAGTTTCTAATCTCACGCTCGCGCTCAACAACCATGCCAAGTACGCAGGTCATAACTCTACCAATAGCAATGGCTGAATAACTTGTGGTTGCCGCAGCGTCATTTATTAATCGACCATACTTAACAGATAAGGCTCTAGAAAAATTGATACCAAGGCTGTAGTCCTCGATGGTTCGCATGATACCGGATGCACCAAGCCTAGCGTAATCAGACATTGGCTTAGCCTCATTAATACCACGCAAAATCTCATCGTCAGTCTGAGAATCAATCCAAACTCTAAGTTCAGTCATTCCCTCACGTACGCCACCGAAATTACGGATGTTTTCCTCTATAGTCTGACCTTCTTTTCCCGAGTCACCTGCCCAGTATACTGTGTCGATATCCTCACGATGTAAAAGTCCATTAACAACCTTATACTGCTCAGCAGCCGACTCTACCACCCCATACTTGTATTCCTTTGGAAGAAATGGTAAATCTTCAAGATTCCAATTCTTGTACTTTAGGTCGTACTCCTCTGGGTATACCATCTGAACTAGATGACCGTAACACCAGCTGACTACATACTCGTTATTTTCAATGTAACCATTTTGATTGCCGCTGACTTTAAGGACTCTTGCAAAGTCTCTGGCAACAGATGGCTTCTCTGTTATAATGAGCTTCTTTCCCAAACCTAAACTCCCTTATAGTAAATTTAATCTAGTTTTAATAAGCAAAAATCTTAAGGATAATTCCATCAAAAATTGCCCGAAGGAAACCATAAAATAATTTCTACTAATATAAAACCTAGAGCCCCTTGCGACCTTGCAAGGGGCTCTAAATATTATAACTTTATAGCTCAGTCATGTCTACTAAGACGACTGTATTATTTTCTTTTGAAAGCTGAACAAGCTTATCGTCAAACTTTGTTGCTGAGAATAGGAAAATGGTGTTGGCATTAATGCGTGCCATCTTCATTGACTCTAACAATTCCTCGTATCTCTCGTATCCCATGGACTTGTCTGTCCAATTGCAGATACCAACCACATTCTCGCGGTTAGAGCTTTGACCAATAACGTCGATTGTGCCTTCCTTACCTACCCACGTACCAATCTTGGTGAGCTTGATATTAAGTTGTCCCACCATGTTAAGTAAGTGCAAATACTCACGGCATACATTAACGAAGTAGTTCTGCAAATACTCATCCAATGTTGGAGCAATATACTTGTCATAAAAGGCCTCTGGCTTGTGTGATATCACCTCTGAAAGATGAGGATAAATAAATGTAAACCAGAAGTTTATGTATGGATCAGTTATACGATATACACCCTTTTTGGTGTTGTCCCATCCACCTGTCTCAAAGGAAACAACCTTATCGACTACATCAAAGGCTGCTAAATTCTTCATGTAAACAGAAATCTTGGCTCTAGAATATCCTGTATCCTCAAACAAATCATTTAGCTTCTCGTTTCCTGAAGCAATAGAACCAAGAATTGTATTGTAACAAGAAAGCTCTCTAAGTTCTGTTGAAATATATCCCTCAGCTTCCTTGTAAAGAAAACCTGTTGGGCTAAGAATATTGCTGCAAATGTTGTCCTTGATACTCATGGTGCTGTCCCATCTGTCAAGGTAATCAGCCACGCCACCGATTATGCCGTATGTACTAACGCACTCAGCAACTGAATAAGAAGGAAAGGCCCTAACTACATCAAGAAAAGAAAGATTTTCTAGCTTAATACGCTCGTCTACCACAGACTTAGTCGTGCCTGCAATATCATCAAATGTACTCTCACCCCAAACAATTGAAGCACTAGTAAGAATAATCATTACCTTATTTGAGATAAGATTTCCCTTCTTTAAAGAAACGAGGTTTGCCAAAAGGTCATTGGTCTTTTTGATTGCGTAGCCTGCGTCATCGATAACTACAACAAGCTTGTCGCCATTTTTAGGAGCAATAGCTTTAAAGCAATCGGCAAAGCTGTCAAAAGAAGTAGATAAGCTATAGCTTTCCTTAATCTGCTGACTCATATACTGAAGCTGCTTAGCATCCGAGCACTGACGACTCCTATAATAAAAATAATTCTTACCAGTAGTAAATGAACCAAGTAAATTCTCTTTGCCACAGCCTAATCTACCATACATTAGCACAAGATTGTTGCTGTCACTCTGATATATAGCTTCTAGTTTCTTTAGTTCGTTAGATCTTGTAACCATTTCACATTCTCCTACCAGTAATTTTTATTTATTTTAGTCCGCGTATTATGATAACACACTTCACTTTAGCAGACTACCACAAAAAAGAATTTTATTTCAATTTAATTTATAAAATTTTCCCATTAAAATCCTTTAGTTATGGGAAATAATGGAAACATATTATCATTAGTCCGATATTCTATTTCTGCCCTATTAAGAAACAACTTTATCAGAAAGGCTATTTTTTCTCAAGAGATTTAATGATTATTTATGAATTAATTATTAATTTTTATACACTTATACAAATCTTTTTAATATACGGGGAAATCATTATAAAAAATTACTTAAAACAAGGGAGTTTCCAGTTTGAGAAAAATAAAATTATTCGGTATAAGAGATTAGGAAGAACTTTTTCTAAAATAAAACAGACTGAAGAAGAAACCCCCTCATCAGTCTGCTAACGCAGACAGCTTCTCCCCAAAGGGGCGAAGCCATCCTATAAACTCATAATTAAATTATTTCTTTGTGATGTAACCCTGTGCCTTAAGAAGCTCTGCACAAAGTACAGCTCCACCTGCAGCACCACGTACTGTGTTGTGAGAAAGTCCAACAAACTTCCAATCATAGATGCTATCCTCACGAAGACGACCTACGTTGATACCCATGCCGTTCTCGTAATCTACATCAAGTGATACCTGAGGACGATTATCCTCTTCCATGTAACGGATGAACTGCTTTGGTGCTGAAGGAAGCTTAAGCTCCTGTGGTGCACCAGAGAAGTTGTTAATTGCATCAATAAGCTGCTGCTTTGTAGGCTGCTTCTTGAACTTAACAAATACTGCGGCTGTGTGACCATTAAGTACTGGAACACGGATGCACTGGCTTGTAATCTTAACATTATCTGCAGGAACAATAACACCGTCCTTGATTTCGCCCCAAATTCTAAGTGGCTCCTTCTCAGACTTCTCTTCCTCACCTGAGATAAATGGGATGATGTTGTGCTCCATCTCTGGCCAATCCTTAAATGTCTTACCTGCGCCTGAGATAGCCTGATATGTTGTAACAACAACCTCGTATGGCTCAAACTCTTTCCAAGCTGTAAGAACTGGTGCATATGACTGGATTGAGCAGTTAGGCTTAACTGCAACGAAACCTCTTGTTGTACCAAGTCTCTTCTTCTGGAAATCGATAACCTGCATATGCTGTGGGTTGATTTCAGGTACTACCATAGGAACGTCTGGAGTCCATCTATGTGCTGAATTGTTTGAAACTACTGGAGTCTCAGTCTTTGCATATGCTTCCTCGATGGCCTTGATCTCGTCCTTAGACATATCAACAGCTGAAAATACAAAATCAACTTCAGAAGCAACTTCTTCTACTTCATTAACGTTCTTTACGATGATGTTCTTAACTGCTTCTGGCATTGGAGTATCCATCTTCCATCTGTCACCAACCGCATCAACATACTTCTGTCCGGCACTTCTTGGGCTAGCTGCAATAGTTGTAACCTCAAACCATGGATGATTCTCTAAAAGAGAAATGAATCTCTGGCCAACCATACCTGTACCACCAAGGATACCGACTTTTAACTTCTCGCTCATTTTCAAACAATCTCCTTAATATTGTATTTCGTAGACGGACATTTGTCCGCGATAGATTGTATTATAATAAAAATACACAATTATTGCAAGAGTTTTTTGCATATTATCTCTAAAAAAATAGGACAAAAAATAAAATTATCTTTTGCCCTATCTTCTTTAATTATTTAAGTGATTATTAAGCTAAAAACTTCTTGCACTCTGCTATCTCATTTACCATTGCATCGTGACCTGGAGCGCCAACTGTAAGACGCTTGTTTACGCATGTCTGCATAGAGATTGCATCGTAAATATCCTCCTCAAAGGCTGGAGATATAGCCTTAAGCTCCTCAATTGACATGTCATCAATGGCAATACCCTTGTCGATACAGTAAAGAACAATCTGACCGATGATACCGTGTGCGTCACGGAAAGGCACACCATGGTTAACAAGGTAATCAGCCGCATCTGTAGCATTTGTAAAGCCGTTCTTTGCACTATCAGCCATAACGTCCTTGTTGAACTTCATAGTAGCAAGCATACCGTCAAATAAAACAATACAATCCTGAACTGTCTTCATGGCATCAAAAGCCATCTCCTTATCTTCCTGCATATCCTTGTTGTAGGCAAGAGGAATACCCTTCATTGTAGTAAGAAGTGAAGTAAGGGCGCCGTATACACGACCTGTCTTACCACGTACAAGCTCTGCAATATCTGGATTTTTCTTTTGAGGCATGATTGAGCTGCCTGTTGAGAAACCGTCATCTATTTCTACAAAACGATACTCGTTGCTGTTCCAGATAATAACCTCCTCAGAAAATCTTGAAAGATGCATCTGAATAGTACAAAGAGCTGATAAAAACTCGATTAAGTAATCTCTGTCTGAAACGCCATCCATAGAGTTAGCTGTTGGGCCATAAAAATCAAGTAACTCTGCAGTCATATTTCTGTCTAATGGATATGTAGTACCTGCAAGGGCACCTGAGCCAAGTGGACAATAATTCATACGCTCACGAATATCCTGTAGACGAAGCACATCACGCTTGAACATCTCAAAATATGCTCCCATGTGGTGAGCAAGTGTAATAGGCTGTGCCTTTTGAAGGTGTGTGAAACCAGGCATAATTGTATCAATATGCTCTTCCATTATTCCAAGAATTGTGCCAAGAAGGTGCTTGACATCCTCTGCTGTAGCCTCGACTGCGTCGCGAGTGTAAAGGCGCATATCAAGGGCAACCTGGTCGTTACGGCTGCGGCCTGTGTGAAGCTTCTTGCCTGGATCACCTATTCTATCAATAAGATTAGCCTCTACAAAGCTGTGTACATCCTCGTACTCAGATGTAATCTGAAGCTTGCCTGAATTAACATCTGCCTCGATGCCATCTAACCCTTTAAGGATTTCATCACGCTCTGCCTCTGTAATAACGCCAACTTTTGCAAGCATCTTAACATGGGCTCTACTGCCCCTAACATCCTGCGCAAAAAGCTTTTGGTCAAAGCTAATTGATGCGTTGAAATCATATACCATCTGATCGGTAGCCTTAGTGAATCTACCGCCCCACAACTGTGCCATAACTAATCCTCCTGTGTCTAAATGATTGGTGTAGTGTTATTTTGATTTGCCTCTGCTTGTCTTCTCTCCCTAAGTGAGTAAACGCAGCCGCAATAATCTTGTCTATACATGTCGTATTCCTTTGAAAGCTCAGTGGAACGCTTGTAGCCTTCTCGCTTTTTGAAATCGTTGACTAGCCATTCTACGCCAACTTCCCCAGCAATTTGCTGGCCTATTTCATTAAGCACTTTAGAATCTTTCATTGGGGATATTGTAAGTGTTGTAGCGAAAAAGTCAAATCCTTTTTCTTTAGCTATCTCTGCAGTTCTCCTTAAACGAAGGTCATAACACTTGAGGCATCTAGCTCCCTTTTCAGGCTCATTTTCAAGGCCCTTAGCCATCTCATAGAACCTATCAGTGTCGTAATCCCCCTCTATAAAAGATACTGGATGCTTGGTAGGAAACTCATTGATAAAACGCTGTTGCTCCTTAACCCTGTGATAATACTCCTCATCCGGATAGATATTTGGGTTGTAATAGAAAACAGTTATGTTGAAATAATTGGACAAATACTCGATGCAATAACTGCTACAAGGCCCACAACAGCTGTGTAGTAATAAAGAAGGCACGCGGCCTTCTTTTTCTAGTGATGCTATTAATTTGTCTAGCTCTTTTTGATAATTTATTTTATTCATGATTGGTCCAAATAAATAAAAATGCTATAGCCAAAACATAGATAAATACCATGAGAATCATAAATACAACCTGAGATGCCATGATGCCAAGTACTATCTCAGCAATAAAAACAAGGCCATGAATCCAAAGTGGTATCTTGTTAAGACATGCTCCTAAAGCTGCCTCAAGAACAACCATAGCACAAACTACTACAAAGTTAATCTGAAGTACAAAGCCTGAAACAAGAATAGCTACAAGGGCATAAATGCCAAGAACTATGAGACTGATAAGTGGCAAATTGTCTCGTGAAAAGAAATCTCTGATATCAAACTTTGATGCTCTAGCTGGTCTTTTATTATTCATAAGAAATACTCCTTGTAAATCAATTTTTAGTACAAATGTCATTATAATAAAAAGACGCTAGTTTCTCAACAATTTAATTGTATTTTTACCTTCATTATATTAAAATAGGTGTCGCGTAAATAAATAGGTTTCTTGTGGGCGCTACCTACTAGAATCTAATTAATTGCTCCGATAGCTCAGTTGGTAGAGCACCTCACTCGTAATGAGGGGGTCGTCAGTTCGAGTCTGATTCGGAGCTCTTTTTGTATAATCATTAATTTTCTTTAATTTAGGAGGATAAGGGATTGGAATTTATACAATTCGACCATGTATCAAAGAGCTATGAAAAACAACTGATTTTAGACGAGTTGGACCTTTACATCAAGGAAAATACCTTCGTAACCTTGCTTGGTCCATCAGGCTGTGGCAAGACCACTACTCTTCGTCTTTTGGGGGGATTTGAGAAGCCGGATTCAGGCAAAATCTATCTTAACGGAAATGATATTACTGCTTTGCCAGCCAATCTTCGTCCTATCAATACTGTATTCCAAAAGTACGCATTATTTCCACACATGACAATCGAAGAAAACATTGGTTTTGGTCTCAAGATTCAAAAGAAATCCAAGGACTATATAAATGACAAGATAAAGTACGCACTTAAGCTTGTTAACCTTGATGGCTTTGAAAAGCGCAGCATAGATTCTCTCTCAGGCGGACAGCAGCAACGTATTGCAATCGCAAGAGCAATCGTAAACGAGCCTAAGGTACTGCTTTTGGATGAGCCTCTTGGAGCTCTTGATTTAAAGCTTCGTCAAAGTATGCAGTACGAGCTTATGAAAATCAAGCAGGAGCTTGGCATTACCTTTTTATATGTAACTCATGATCAGGAGGAGGCCCTTACCATGTCCGACACTATCGTGGTTATGAACCAGGGCTATATCCAGCAAATTGGTACTCCTGAGGATATTTATAATGAGCCAGAAAATGCCTTTGTTGCTGACTTCATTGGCGAAAGCAACATCATCGAGGGTATCATGATTAAGGATGAGCTTGTATCCTTCCTTGGTGTTCAGGTGCCTTGCGTTGACAAGGGCTTTGGCACTATGAAGCCGGTTGACGTGGTTATTCGTCCAGAGGATGTGGAGCTTGACGCACCTGGCAAGGGCTTTATGGATGGTGTCATCACAGACTGCCTGTTTAAGGGTGTTCATTACGAACTTGACGTACAGTGCGGCGAGTACGAGTGGCTGGTTCACACCACCAAGTATTTTGAGGTGGGACAAAAGGTATCCTTAAATGTAATTCCATTTAACATTCAAATAATGAACAAACCAGAATCCGAGGATGAGGAGGTATTAAAGGAAGATGATCAATAAAATGCGCTCCAGCTTCCTTGCTACGCCTTATGCCATCTGGGTGATGATATGCACTATCCTTCCACTATTTTACATATTAGGATATGCACTTACTAACGACGCAGGAAGCTTTACTCTTTCAAACCTTACAGCCATTGCAGATCCTGTACATCTCAAGTCACTTTGGCTGTCTATTCGTGTTGCCTTTTTTACAACTGCCATATGCCTACTTTTAGCTTATCCAGTTGCACTTATACTTCACAATCTTAAGCTTACCAACAAGGGGCTAGTAGTATTTTTGTTTATACTTCCAATGTGGATGAACTTTATGCTTAGAATTCTTGCATGGCAAATCATCCTTTCAAACAATGGAATTTTAAACAGCATTTTGTCTACACTTGGCCTTCCAACCTTGCACATTCTTTACACTGAGACTGCTGTAACCCTTGGAATGGTTTACGACTTTTTACCATACATGATTCTTCCAATTTATAATGCCCTTTCCAAAATCAACGACCAGGTTGTTGAGGCAGCAGCGGATTTGGGTGCCAATTGGTGGACTACCTTTACCAAGGTCACTCTTCCACTTTCAAAAGACGGTATTATTTCAGGAATAATCATGGTGTTTGTTCCAGCACTTTCATCATTCGTTGTTTCCAACCTTTTAGGTGGCGGCAAAGTCCTTCTTATCGGTAATGTTATCGAGCAGGAATTTACTCTTGCCCGCAACTGGAACCTAGGCTCAGGCCTTTCTATTATACTGATGATATTTGTGCTTTTATCAATGTCTGTAATGAACAAAGTAGATGATTCAGAGAATGGAGGTATGCCTGTATGAATAAATTTAAAAAGGGTGCTTCATCTCTTTATCTTGCACTTATATTCTTGTTTTTGTACGCACCAATTTTGGTACTTATCGTCCTAAGCTTTAACGACTCTATGTCAAGGACTGTCTGGGGTGGATTTACCCTCAAATGGTATGCAAACCTTTCATCCAACGACAACATTATGGAAGCGCTTGGTACCACAATAAAAATTACACTTACATCATCTATATTTGCAACAATACTTGGCACAACAGCAGCCATCGGTATTCATTACATGAAAAAGCGTCACGCTGCCATCATGCTTGGAGCTACCAACATCCCACTTTTAAATGCGGATATTGTTACTGGTATCTCACTTATGCTTTTGTTTACAAGGTTTACTCCACTTGGTGAGTTCTCAGTAATCCTTGCTCACATTGCATTTTCAGTGCCTTATGTAATTTTTAATGTATTACCACGATTGCAGTCCCTTTCAGAAGCTTGCTTTGAGGCGGCCACAGACTTAGGCGCGACTCCTATGTATGCGTTTTATAAAGTGGTTTGGCCAGAGATATTCCCAGGAGTTTTATCAGGATTCTTAATGGCTCTTACCATGTCACTTGATGATTTCACAATCACCTATTTTACCAAGGGTGCCGGAGTCAACACTCTTTCTACTATGCTTTACACTCAGTTAAGAAAGGGTATCCAGCCTGAGCTTTACGCCCTGTCTACCATCCTGTTCCTTTTGGCATTTGTACTGCTTTTAGTGATTAACTTTAAGGGTTCTGCAAGAAAGGAGGTCTTTAAAAATGAAAAATAAATTTTTAAGCCTTCTTACTATTACAGGCCTTGTCACCACTTCCCTTTTTGGGTTTACAGGCTGTGGCTCAGATGCCGAGGACAAGGACACTCTTGTGGTCTTAAACTATGGAAAATATATTGAAAGCGATGTACTTAAGAGATTTCAGGAAGAGACCGGAATCAATGTTAAATACGAGGAATACGAATCCGTCGAAGATATGTACGCCAAGTACAAGGCCGGTTCCATCAATTATGATGTAATTTGTACCTCAGATTATATGATAGAAACAATGCGCATCGAGGACGAGTTGATTCCTATTGACTATAGTACTATTCCAAACTATAGCAACATTGATAAGGACATCATCGAAGCCTCTGCCGCTTTTGATCCAAAGCATCAGTATACCGTGCCATATTTTTACGGCACTGTTGGCATTCTCTACAACACCAACATGGTAGATGAAGACACTGTGTCATCTTGGGATTGTCTTTGGGACCCTGATTATCGCAATCAGATTGTAATGATTAATTCCCAGCGCGATGCATTTATGGTTGCCCTAGAAAAGTTGGGCTATGACATTAATACTACCGACACAAGGGAGCTTAAAGAAGCTTATGATTTGCTTTGCAAAGAAAAATCCTTAATCTATGCATACCTTCAGGATGAAACCTACGAATGTATGATTTCTGAAGATGCGGCCATGGCTGTCTGCTATTCTGGCGAAGCTGCCATGGGTATGGAATACAATGAAGATTTAGCTTACACAGTTCCAAAGGAAGGTGGCAACCTGTGGATTGACTCCTGGTTTGTCCCACGTACATGCAAGCACTACGATGCCGCCATGAAGTGGATTGATTTTATGTGCCAGGAGGAGGCCGCCACCGAAAACTTTCAGTATGTCTGGTATGCTACGCCAAATACCAAGGTCGCTGCACACGAAGATGCAGAAACCTTAGCTGACGAGACAGTATTTCCAACCAAGGAAACACTTAGCCGTTGCAAGCTTTACGAAGCCTACGACAACGATACTCTAAACTATACTACTAACCTTTGGAAAAGGCTTAAAGCTTATTAGTCTCTTAATCAACAATGCACAACTCACCGGTCACTCGAGAGTAAAAATACAGATTGTCTGAAAGCACTTCCTGCTTGGCAATCTCCTCTCGATTGACCTGATATATCATCTCTTTTAGTTTAGTTGTGTCTACACATATCCCCTCTATCGCTTCCACGATAATTACCTCGTTAACTGAACATGGTATCAAAAACAAGTCCGATTTTAACTTGGCTGCCAAGGCTCTTAACGTATCCTTATACAAAATAACAGCGGCTCCGTTGCTCTTATACTCATTAGTCGCAACAAAAATTGGAGTATTCCTATCCTCCACCTCTGCCATTTCCATAAGATTGCTATCGCCAATATACTCACAAATAGTCGAGAGAATACCCTGAAGCTTAAATCCCATAATTCTTGGAGTGTTTTCCATGGCATCATTCATTAAATCATCCACAGTAACATTCCAAAGCTTAGCGTGTTCATTTTGAATCATAATGCAACCCACACCATCAGCCACGCTAAGGTCTGGCATATAATAGTAAAATACAATGGCCAAATCTAAATACTCAATATGGGGTGTATTCTTAAGCAATTCCATATTCATCTCTTTATTGATTAGCTTGAAAATAATTTGGGAACTAACAGACTTGTAGTCGTTAAATAAAAAGCTAGTGTCTAAGAATCCCTGACCCTTGCGCTTATCATATATAGATACAATAGTTTCAGAAACCTCATCCAAATTCATTCCACGATTATAAGCATCAAAGTATGGTTCCAAATAAATGGTAGGCGAAACATTACTGCCTTTATGCTTAATGGTAAGCCTATCACTAACAACACCATTGTACCTAAGAGCGGAATCTACATACACCTGCCCCGAGTCTCCAAGCCTAAGTTCAAGCTTAGCAACTACATCAGTTTTAAACTGCTCGTAAGTCATATTCTCTTTAAAAGAACTAACTGGGAAAATAAACGAAAAAATAGAGCGTGGAATCACGCTCCATTAATATACCAATACATAAGTTAAAAAGCAAGCACTAAATTTTTTGCTTGAATTCCTTAGCCATATCCTTCATCTCTTGGGCGTTAGTAAGTACAGCATCTGTTATAGCGCTACCACCAAGCATGCGGGCAAGCTCAGAAATAGTCTCACCATCCATAAGCTTCTTGATGCCAGAGATTGTATGGCCATTTTCTACACTCTTTTCGATAAGGAAGTGAGTGTCAGCCATTGCGGCAATCTGAGGTAAATGAGTGATACAGATTACCTGGTGACCAGATGCTACTGTAGAAAGCTTTTCAGAAACAGCCTGTGCTGTACGACCTGAGATACCTGCATCGATCTCATCAAAGATGAGGGTGTCGATGCCGCCGCCTGAGGCAAGTACTGTCTTGATGGCAAGCATGATACGGCTCATTTCACCACCTGATGCTATATCCTTGAGAGGACGCAGTGGCTCCCCCGGGTTGGTGCATATTACAAACTGGCCGTCGTCCACTCCATTTTCGGTGTAGTGGTCGAGGCGGTTAAGCTCTACTTCAAAATCTGTGTTGAGGAAGTTAAGGTCTGCCATGGCTTCCTGCATTTTTTTAGAAAGGTCCTTGGAAGCAGCCTTTCGGATATCGGAAAGCTTTGAAGATAAATCCTCAAGCTCGGCTGTGGCTGCGTCAACCTTGGACTTAAGCTCTGCAAGATAAAGGTCGAAGGACTCGTACTTTTCCTTCTTTTCCTGGCGCTTTTGAAGCTCCTCAAGTATGGCTTCGATTGTAGGACCGTACTTGTCCTTTAATCGGTTGATTTCGTTAAGGCGGATTTCTACTTCATTGAATCTGCCGGCGTCAAAGCTGGCATCTGACATGTAGCTTGAAAGCTCGCGGTTGAAATCCGAGATGATGCTATCGGCGTCGTTGAGCATTGCAAGAAACTCTGATGCTCTCTCGTCGATGCCCTCGATATGGCGAATCTCTGATATGGCTGTGCTAATGGCATCGGATGCGCCGCCGTCTGATGACATAACCTCGTGGGCTCTACCAAAGGACTCCATGGTCTTGCTAAAGTTGGAAAGACGCTTGTACTCATCCTCCAGTTCCTCATCCTCGCCCGGCTTTAGATTAGCAGACTCGATTTCGTTAATCTCGTGTTCAAGAAGGACAATCTCTCGCTCCTTGGAAACGTCGCTGGCCTTGGCCTCTTCAAGCTCCTTTACAAGGTCGCGGTAGCGCTTGTAGCTTTCTGCCACCTGGTCCTTAAGGTCACCGATGGAAGCCTTGGCAAACTCGTCCAAAAGCTCCATGTGCTTGTGTGTATTGAGAAGTGACTGGTGCTCCTTTTGTCCGTATATATCAAGAAGGATGTCGCCTACCTCCTTGAGCTTGGAAGCCGGCACCTGCTCTCCATTTATCTTACCTACGCTGCGAGACTCAGTAATCTTGCGACTCATGATAACCTCGTCATCGTAAGGCTCTACATCAAGGGCTCTAAGAGCCTCCTTGGTCTTTTCGTCGTTGATGAGATAAACCGCCTCAACAAAAGCCTCGGAATCTGCATCTCTAAGAAAATCCTTAGATGCCTTGTCTCCCAGGCTAAGGTGAAGAGCCCCAAGTATGATAGACTTTCCGGCTCCGGTTTCTCCCGATAAAATGTTTAACCCCTTTGAGAAAATGATTTCCTCCTCATCAATGAGGGCTAAGTTTTTCACGTGCAAACTTGCTAGCATGTAATTCTCCTTTTCTATGCCAAACCCACGATAGGAATTGCACTTTCCTAATTATCGCTGCTCGATTATTCTCTTTAATTTGCCCATAAGCATAATTGTATCGTCGATTGTTCTGATAGCGCACATAATTGTGTCATCCCCTGCTATAGAACCGACAATCTCAGGGTAATCCATGTGATCCAGGGCTGCCGCCACAGCCATGGCCATACCTGATACGGTCTTGATAACCAATATATTTCCAGCATTGTCCATAGACACAAAACCATCTAAGAAAATGCGGATGTACTTGTCATTCATGTCCTCGTTGGTGGACTTGAAGGCAACGTAACGAAGCTTTCCAGTTGCATCTGCAATCTTGGTAAGCTTCATCTCACGGATATCACGGGAAACAGTGGCCTGTGTGGCGTTAAAGCCAGCCTCCTCAAGCTTTGCTGTAAGCTCCTCCTGTGTTCCGATTTCGTTTTTTACGATTAATTCTAAAATCTTTGCTTGTCTTTCAATCTTCATTTAGATCTCCTGCATTCTCGCTCTAATTCTTTCCAAGAAATTAACGTTTTCTAACATTACCATGTGACTTGTAGTTGCTGAACGGTATATTTTGATACGTTCACCCTTTTTGAGAACCTGTCTAAGGGTGCCGTCGTAAATGATGTTGGCCTTAGGCTCATCCTCCTCGTGACGCGCTTCGATGGTAACCTCCACCACATCTGTTGACGCCAAAATAATACTTCTAGAATTAAGTGTATGTGGATTGATAGGTGTAAGTATAATGCAATCAGCATGTGGGCTAACAATAGGGCCGTTAGCTGAAAGATTGTAGGCTGTTGAGCCAGTTGGTGTAGATAAAATCAATCCATCACAGTTGTGGGAATAAAGCTGAATTCCATTAACTTTAACTGTAAGATTTAAGACATAGAGACCTGCAGCTTCAGAGGTAACCACAATATCGTTTAAGGCTCTGAATTGCTCTGGAGAATTGGAACAATCTCCCTCTAACATCATTCTCTCATCTATTTTGTAATTGTCACTAAGTAGCTGGTCCAAGCAATGCTCAACGTTATCTACGGACATATCGCAAAGATAGCCTAGGTGACCGCAGTTAAGGCCTACAATAGGCACCTTACGGTTGATGACATTTTGAGCAACTCTGACAACTGTGCCATCGCCACCAACTGTAATGATACACTCGATGTTGTCATCCACTCTAACCTCGGACTCAGAGCTATCTGGACATGTATCCAAATCTAGCACACACATACCGCCGTGGTCCTTGATGTAGTCTCGAATTATGTTAATGTATTTTTCGTGTAAATCGCTAAATGACCTTGCAACAATTAAAAAATTTTTCATTATTTGTCTAAGCTTCCATGTGCCGCTGCCACTGTTGCAGCCACATCAATAGCTTCCCCCTGTTTATTTGCGTTTGAAATGTGTATCAGATACTCGATATTGCCTTCTGGCCCCTTGATAGGTGAATACTCCAAATGAAGAACGGAAAATCCTATCTCGGTAACAAAATCGACTATCATATTAATAACTTCTTCGTGTACTGCTCGGTCTCTCACGACACCCTTCTTACCTACCTTTTCACGGCCTGCTTCAAACTGAGGCTTGATAAGGCAAACCATCTCAGCATCATCTTTAAGTAGTGCCTTCGCTGGGCCCAGAACCTTGGTAAGACTGATAAAAGAAACATCTACAGAGGCAAAATCTAGCTGCTCGCCGATATCCTCCAATGTAACATATCTAATGTTGGTCTTTTCCATGCAGACAACTCGTGGATCCTGGCGAAGCTTCCATGCAAACTGGCCATAGCCTACGTCCACAGAAAATACTTTGCTGGCACCGTTTTGAAGCATGCAGTCAGTGAAACCACCTGTTGAAGCTCCGATGTCCATGCAAACCTTGCCATCTAAGGAGATATCAAAATGTGTCATTGCCTTTTCAAGCTTTAGGCCACCGCGGCTAACATACTTAAGCTGCTGACCGTGGATTTCGATATCCGCATCCACATCTATTTTGGTACCTGCCTTGTCCTCGCGATTACCTTTAACGAAAACATTGCCAGCCATTATCATTGTCTTGGCCTTCTCCCTTGAAGGAGCAAGACCTCTGTCTACTAATACAACGTCTAGTCTTTCTTTCATTCTACTTTCCTAATGCATCTAAAATACGTTTTGTAATTGATTCAGAATCCATCTGTAATTCTTTAAATAAAAGTGTAACACTGCCGTGCTGAACAAACTCATCTGGAACTGCTATCTTAAGCACCTTACCAGTATAGCCCTTGTCAACCATAACACTTTGAACCTGCTGACCAAAGCCACCTGTCAAGACGTTTTCCTCCATGGTTACAACCATGTCATAGTCCATGAGGGTTGATAGATAATCCTCATCCAACGGCTTGGCAAATCTGGCATTGCAAATGCCGGCATCTATGCCTTGCTCCTCAAGCTGTGCAACAACCTCCTCGGCCTTTTTAACCATTGAGCCAAGAGCAAAAAGCATAACCTTGGAGCCTCTTTTAATCTCCTCCGCTTTACCTAATACTATATCAGCACGATGCTCCTTGAGACCACAGTATGCTTCACCTCTTGGATATCTGATTGCTATTGGACCATCAAAGGCTACAGCAAACTTAAGCATATCTGAAAGCTCCCATTTATTCTTTGGAGCCATCACTGTCATGTTAGGCATGGCAGTTAAAAATGAAACATCAAAAATACCCTGATGGGTGCTACCATCTGCACCTACAAGACCTGCTCTATCAATGGCAAAAATCACATGCAGATTCTGTAAACACACATCTTCAAGAATCTGGTCGTAAGCCCTCTGCAAAAATGATGAATACACTGCAAATACCGGTACTCGACCACCTAAGGCCAGACCAGCTGCAAAGGTTACTGCATGCTCTTCTGCTATTCCCACATCAAAGAATCTATCTGGGAACATGTTTCTAAAACGCTTTAACCCTGCACCCTCAGCCATAGCTGCTGTGATACAAACAACCTCTGGATTGCGGTCACCCATTTTGCGCATAACCGTAGAGAACACATCGGTATAACCTGGATTGCTACTGCGTTGTGGCAAGCCAGTCTCTATCTCGAAAATATCTGTGCCGTGGAAACGAGATGGATGTCTCTCGGCTGGCTCATAGCCATTACCCTTCTTGGTAATCACATGGACAATAACTGGCCCATGGATAGAAAGAGCCATGTTGAATGTCTTGACCATTGCCTGAATATCGTGACCATCCACTGGACCAAGGTACATGATACCCAAATCCTCAAACAGCATATTGGGAAGCATCAAGGACTTGATGCTGTTTTTAGTGTTACGAATCTTGCTGATGATTCTATCACCGTTGCGAAGATGCTCCAACGCTCCAATAATGCGATTCTTGAGGCCAACGTACTTGGAATTAGTACGAAGACGCTCAAGGTTGGTAGACATACCACCAACATTTTTAGAGATAGACATCTCGTTGTCATTTAATATCATCAAGCAGTTGGACTTATTGCTAAGCTGTGATGCATTATTTAAAGCTTCGTAGGCAAGACCACCTGTGAGAGCGCCATCACCAATAACAGCCGCCACCTTGTAATCTTCCCCTGCCAAATCTCTTGCCATGCAATAGCCTAAGGCTGCAGATAAAGATGTAGAGCTGTGGCCTGTGTCAAAGCTATCGCAGTCACTTTCCCCTCGCTTTGGAAAACCACTCAATCCACCAAATTGACGCAGATGCTCAAAATCAGCTGCTCTTCCAGTAAGAATCTTGTGAGTATATGCTTGATGACCTACATCCCATATAAGCTTGTCCTTTGGAAAATCCAGCACTAAATGAAGAGCCATAGTAAGCTCAACAGTACCTAAATTGGAAGCCAGATGACCACCAGTCTTTGAAAGATTTTCAATCAAAAACTGTCTTATCTCACCTGGAAGTGCCTCAAGCTCTTCCGGTGTTAAATTTTTGATGTCATTAGGCTGATTTATCTTATCAAGAACCATAGTCGTAATTAGTTGTCTCGATAAACAAGGTATTTAAGAAGCTCATTTAAAAACTCATTGGAAACCGGAAGCTTTTGGAGCTCTAATATTGCCTCGTCTGTAAGACGCTTTACCTCTTCTTTTGATTTTTCTATACCAGCAAAAGTTACATATGTTGCCTTTTGATTTTTCTCGTCAGAGCCAATTGGCTTGCCAAGTTTGGCCTGGTCGCCTTCTATATCCAAAATATCGTCCTGAATCTGGAAAGCCATACCGATTTTGGATGCTACCGACTCTACCAGCTCGATGTCCTGAACACTTGCACCTGCCAAGGCTGCTCCAATCATCATGGAAGCCTCGATAAGGGCGCCAGTCTTTAGCTCATAGATGAATCGAATCTTGTCCTCTGTAATGTCTGACTGATTCTTCTCTGACTCAACGTCCACAACCTGGCCGCCAATCATGCCAAAGACACCAGCCTTTCTTGCTAGTATACGCATAGCAGCTGTTACTGCATTTACATCGGCATCAGGTGCATCGTAAGCATTTAAAGCTGTTTCAAATGCGTAGTTTAAAAGTGCATCTCCTGTGAGAACCCCCATTGCCTCGCCATATACTGCGTGACAAGTAGGCTTGCCCCGGCGCAACAGGTCGTTGTCCATTGCTGGCAAATCGTCGTGCACAAGAGAATATGTATGTATCATCTCTATTGCAGCCATGAAGGACTCAATAATATCCGACTGGCCTCCAAAGAGCACGTAAGTCTCGTTCATAAGAATAGGGCGAAGTCGCTTGCCACCAGCAGTGACACTGTACTCCATGGCATCAAATATCATACCTTGATAGCCCTCAACATCAGGCAAAAATCTGCAGACAACATCCTCCGCAGCCTCTACCCTAACTGCAAGTTCATTTTTAATATCCATGCTACTCATCCCCTTCAAAGATTTCTAGCTGGCCCTCCTTGTTGAGAGCCATAACTGCCTTTTTGGTCTGGTCAATCTTGGCGTTTGCATTTTGCAACTCCTCCATGCCAGCCTTGTATAAAGCAAATGATTGATCTAAGGAAACATCTCCTTCTTCCATCTGTCCTATAATATCTTCGAGAATTGCGAAGCTTTCTTCGATTGTATTTTCTTTATTGTCACCCATAATTTCTCCTATTAAATATTGGAAAGATTTGTAATCGCGCCGTCAATTGAGCCATCCTTGATACGAACGCTAAAGCTATCGCCAACCTTAAGCTGCTCTATAGAATCAACTCTGCCCCCCTTAGAATCTGTGACGTAACCAAAGCCTGCCGCAAGCTTCTTGGCTGGAGATAAGCCATCCAATCTACCTGAAAGAGCAACTAAGCGGCTTTCGTATCTGTCAAGCTTGGCCTGCATAAGTGAAGCCAAACGAACAGCAAGCTGTGAAAGCTTTTCCTCATTAGCCTTAATCTTGTTCTCTGGACGAAGCAACTGCAGTCTTAGTTTGTAATTGTTAAGGCGCTCTACTATGGTATCAATCTTGTAATCTAATGCTCTATTTAGCTTGTCAGAATAACGCTCAAGCTGATTTGCAAAATCCTGATAAACAAAGTTTGCAATCTCTGCCGCCTGTGAAGGTGTGGCTGCGCGCCTGTCTGCAACAAAATCTGCAATGGTAACATCTGTCTCGTGACCTACTGCAGAAATGATAGGTGTCTGAGCATGGAAAATTGCTCTGGCAACCTCCTCCTCGTTGAAGGCCCACAAATCCTCTATAGAACCGCCGCCTCGACCAACGATAATAACATCAAGTCCCATGGAATCTAAGCAGTTGATACCTGAAATAATTGAAGGTGCTGCCCCCTCGCCCTGCACCTGTGCAGGATAAAGGATAATCTGTACGAAAGGATTCCTAGTCTTGGAAACCCTGATAATGTCGTGAACTGCCGCACCAGTTGGAGCTGTAACAACACCTATTTTCATGGCGTGACTTGGAAGTGGCTTTTTGTACATGGAGTCAAACATTCCGCTATCAGCAAGCTCCTGCTTTAAAGCCTCGAATCGCTGATACAAATCGCCTACACCTGCCAGCTCAATCTGGTTGGCATATACCTGATACTTGCCCTGTGGACTGTACACCCCGACGTAGCCTGTAACTACAACCTTGTCACCATCCTTCATGGTAAACTTGAGGCCCTGAGCCCTTTTGCCTGCAAACATAACACAGGAAATTGCGGACTTCTCATCCTTGAGGGTAAAGTAAATGTGCCCAGTGTGATTATACTTGCAGTTGGAAACCTCACCAGTAAGGGAAAGGTTACCAAGCATGAAATCATCACTAAACATCCGCTCAATATATGTATTTACCTGAGTAACACTATATATGTTTTTGTTCATTATACTAGTTTAGCTAATGCTCCATTTACGAAACCTGCCGAGTTGTCAGTACCAAACTCATCTGCAAGGGAAACTGCCTCGTTAATTGCAACTCCAACAGGGATGTTCTCATACTTAATCTCGTAGAGCGCAAGCCTGATTAGGGTAAGGTCTACCTTGGCCATACGAGTAGTCTTCCAACCATCAACTGACTTGTTAATCAAAGCGTCAATCTCCTCAAGCTTGGAAACAATATCCTCTGACTTGCTCTTAATGTAAGCCTCGTCCTCATCAGTCTTGTTGTTCTTGGCAAGGTCCTCTGTCTCAGCCAAATCGCGACCTTGAAGGAAAGTGGAAATCACCGAATCCATTTCCTCTGTATCGTGAAACTCGTTCATGAATACAGCCTTGAATACTTCTTTTCTGATCTCGTGTCTATTCATAAATATATACTCCTGAAAAATCTAGATTTTATAGACTAATATAGGGTGCTATCTTCAAAATAGCACCCCATAATTATACATTAATATGCATAAAAAATAAACAATCCAATAATTAGATGTACCTATTAAAACTAGTTGTTTGAAACGCTAACTGTAGCAATGCGAATATCTACAGCTGTAACGTTAAGACCTGTCATAGTCTCCACTGCCTGCTTAACCTTTTCCTGAACAAGGCCGCTGACCTTTGGAATCTCATAACCGTACTTCATATTGATAGCCATGTGCACAGCAATAGCACCTGGATCGTTGTCAACTACACGTACAGCCTTAGCAAGCTTACCTGCACCAGCCTTAGAAATAGTATCTGTTGTAAGATTGCCTGCAAGGGAATCAACACCCTCTACCTCAACTGCACCAAGGCCTGCGATAATACCAATAACCTCCTCAGAGATATTGACACCGCCTCCTTTAACATTTATAACAAAATTCTTATTCTCTGCCATATTTGCCTCCTAATATTCCTAGAAAAACTACATAGATTATAACAAACCAAGGTTAATAGGTAAACCCTATATTGTTGACGATTCCTACGGAAACATAGTTGTTTAAAATAGCGTGAAAATCGGTGTCCTCCTCGGCCTGAGGGCTATAAACTCCCTCAACCATATAGCTGATTCCTCCATCTTCAAGCTCCTCTACAACGTTGTAGTGGTCCTTGTAAAACGAGCCAGTTGAAACTGTCCTGTCATAAAGAATCCCCTGACAATCCCCAAGCTCACAATCTGGAAAATTGACGTTGTGAATGAACCCTGGTTTAAGAGGCTCATTGATAAGCTTACGTAAAATATCCTTTATATATTTGTCTGTTACTGCATGATAATTGCATCCCTCTGAAAGCGCAATCGCATGGTAATCCTGAAACGCTGCCTCGAAAGCCGCTCCAGCTGTGGCTGAATACTGTAAGTCCGTTGCCACGTTGTGTCCAAAATTAATGCCTGACAAAACCACATCGGGCTTGCTTGGCATGACGCTAAGGGAGCCGACCCTGACACAATCCCCCGGTGTACCACTGCATGAATATGCATGAACACCTTCAACTGGAAAATCCTCGTAAGGATAAATGTTCACTGGGTTGTGCAAGCTGATGCTGTGGCTAGCACAGGAACGCTGTGACTCTGGAGCCACCACCCAAACCTCGCCAAAATCCTTGGCAGCATGAGCTAAGCGAACAATTCCCTCAGCCTCTATTCCATCATCATTAGTAATGAGTATTTTCATAAAAATTCCCCTAATCCATCTTTTTCTTTTGCTGTCTAGCAGTTAGCTTTACAAGAATAGGCATTGGTACAATAGCCTGAAAAGCCATGGCAAGCTTCATCCTTAAGCTTGGCACAATAATTGTCTTGGCTCTGTCCATTCCCTTTAACGCCTCGCTAACGCACTGTCTTGCACTAATACCCTTGAGAGCAAAGACAACATCTGCAGTATCGTTAAACTCTGTATCTACAGGACCAGGACAGAGCGCACTAACCTTAACGCCACTTCCTGATTCCTTAAGCTCTACGTCAACAGCCCTTGTAAGGCTAACCACATACGCCTTGCTTGCATAGTAGGTTGCCATATATGGACCAGCAGGAAGAATCCCCGCTGATGATGCCACATTTAAAATCTGACCCTTTCCAGCCTTATTCATCTGCTGCAAAATTCCCTTGAATAAAATGTGCATGGCGATGTCGTTGACCTGAACCATAGAAACCTCGCGGTTGACATCGGTCTCTACAAACTTGCCGCAAAGGCCAAAGCCTGCGTTGTTGATAAAGACGTCGATATCCTTGTCAGCCACCTGGTCAAGAAGGCCAAAGCACTCCTGTTGGTTGTTAAGGTCTGCCTTGATAACATCCACAGGAACAGAAAGGCTCTCCTTAAGCTCCTGCAGGCGCTCAACACGGCGCCCAACAACTATAAGGCCAAAGCCTCTGTCGGCAAGCTGCTTTGCAAACTCGTAGCCGATACCAGAGGTTGCCCCTGTAATTAAAGCTGTCTTCATATAAATCTCCTTTAATGACTAGTTCATGATGTCCATGTCGCCATCGTAATCGATATCGCCGGTGCCCATGAACTCACGGCCAACTACACGCTTAGCCTCGCGCTGCTGCTCAACCTGAACAGAAAGCATTTCCTTGACATTTGCTGAATCCTTGACGCTTTCAATTACAAAATTGCCAAGACTCTTGTCTGAAGAGCTAACATAGATTGAACCCACGCCAAAAAGTCTCTGGAAAATGCTGCGTCTCAACTGAACGTCAAGAATTCTATATAATCTGACCTCGTTCTGCGATAAATTCAAAAGACCACTCTCAACAAAGAGTCTGTCCTCGCTCATGCTGTATTTAGTGAAACTTATTGGTAACCCAAAATATCTCTTTTTATCCTGCCATAAAATATTTGCCATAGTATTATCCTCCTAATATTAAAAAATGACGGGGAATGGCTTCCCCGCCCCTGTTCTATTATTTTATTAAAAATAGCACCTTTTGGCAACCATTTAGGACCCCTGCCCCTCTTTTAAGCGACGCTTCATTTCGTACATTTGAGCATCCGCCTGATCAATTATACTATCTAAATCCATATCCTTAGAAAAGACAGCTGTCCTTGCACCAACGCTTAAAGATACTGTGTATCCAAGCTTGCGACTTTCCTCATCTAAAATGTCAATGATACCGTCGATTACGGCCCTCGCATCGCAGTCGCCAATGATAAATGCTAGTAGCTCATCTCCACCTAATCGAACGCACAGCGAGCCAGGAGGACATGCACATTTTAAAGCTTTTGCAGCTGTGGCAATGGCCTTGTCTCCTGCCATATGGCCTAAGGAATCATTTATCTGCTTAAGACCATTCAAGTCTCCCATTACTATAGTAAGCTCTTTGCCTTCGTTAAGTGGGTCTTCCCTTAAGATATCAACCTTTGAACGAAAAGCCAAGCGGTTGTAAAGCCCAGTCAAAGCATCATACTGATACATCTTTTGAAGCTTGCTTCTTAGGTAACGCTGATTTTTCATACTGACATAGCCACCAAAACCCATACCCAAACTATTAGTGATACTTGGGGTCTTGGAATAGTCAAGATTGTCCATCCTAGGGAAGGAATAACATACAAACCCAGGGGATTTATCCATATACTCAAGGCAATTAAAAATTAAAGGATATCCCTTCTTCATGATTTCATCCAAATGCGGATGGATGGTATCTGGATTGTAAGGCACAACCCCATCTACATCACTATAAGAATCATAAATTATAGACATACTGCCGTGAGGCACATTTTCTTCCAATAAATAATTGTTTTCCAAATCAAAGCAGGCGTCATCAACCACACAAAGGAGATGCTCAGTCAAAGCATTTCTAAGATTGCTCACACCCTCCTCAATTGACTCTGCACTCATAATCTTGGAAATCAAAAACAACATGATGTGAATATCATCCTGGTGGTGGTAGAACCTATTATTAAGGCCATCAATTGCTGTAAGCAAATCCAGGTTGCGACGGGGGCAACCACAGGAATCGTTGGTCATAAGGGTAGGCATAATCCACCTGTCTACATTTTCTGCACCAGATAAAAGCTGCTTTAGGACGTCAAAGATTTCCTTGGCAAGCTCCTTGCTGTCGCACTTTGCGGTGGTGATGCCGGGACTTGCCCAGAAGGCCTCATCCATACCGTCAAAGCCTGTGATAATAACATCCTCAGGTACATTGACTCCGGCCTTTCTAAAGACATCGCAGACATTGATAGCCATGATGTCGTTAGCACAGATTACTGCCTCCGGAAGCTGGTCTCGCTTTAAAAGCTCCTTGGCTGCAGCCCTGGATGGAATAGACCAGAAATTGCCGTAGCTTAGCATGGAATCATCATAGGCGATTCCATTTTCTGCAATAACCTTTTTAAAAACTTCGATTCGCTCGTTAGAATATTCACTACTACGCTTGCCTGCCATGAGATGAGGTTTGCGCACCTTATGATGTTCAATAACATGACGCACCACCTGCTCAAAACCCTTGGCATAATCAAAACGCACTAAAGAAACACCCTCATATTCTCCATCAACAACTATGGTTGGAATATTAAAAGCCCTAGTCTTTAAGATTATGCTTTCCACGGTCTTTCGGCTCTTAATCTTTTCATCCATAATGATGATAGCGTCAATCTTGTCGTAAGGAATAATGTCAAAAACAGCCACCTCGGCCATATTTTCTCCACTGTTACCTATCTCGGCATTAAGGGCATATATAAATAAATAACAATCCTGTGCGCACAACAACTTATTCAGCTTGGAAATAAAGCTGAAAACCTGGGAATCGTAAACACGATATGCGCATAATGCAATTATCTTTTTACCGTTAATCATAGGATTAATTTTACTCCAAGTATATGAACTTTCTGTTATACTCTGCCGTTAGTATCCTATTTGTTTAAACACTTCATCCATCAGCTCTGCATTCTTAATAGAAAATGCTGCAGAAACCTTTGGTCTTTCTCCACCTAAAATGCAGCGGTTCATCTGACTGATTTCAAGAGAATAATTCTGTGGGATGTTGATTTTACGCTCATCAACACCTGTAACACCATAAATCAAGTACTTTGCAGGGCCCTGCTGGTTGTACTCGACCTCGGAACGAATAGCTCCTCTGCTTCCGTGAATATATAAATGGTCATATCGGCTGTTGGTGTTTTCCCCAAGAATCATACCAACGTTAAATGAGGCCCGGACTCCATTTTTAAAACGAATAATAGCCGAAGTCATAGAATCAACATTCTCATCAGAAAACTCTGCTACCGCTTTTACGTATTCTGGCTCGGAATCAATCATAGAAAGAATCATAGTTGTACAGTAGCAGCCAAGATCATACATTGCTCCACCGCCGTTTTCCTTGTGAAGACGAATATCCTCCTTGTAACCTTGAGTCACAAAAGCAGTCTCGATGTAATCAACCTTTCCAATGACACCCTGAGTCAAATCTCTGCGAAGGCTCTCAATATATGGACTGTGCAAATAAGCATAAGCCTCCATCAGAAACACGTTGTTGTCCTTGGCAGTTTGATGCATCTCTTTAACTTGCGAAGCGTTTAAAGCCAAAGGCTTCTCACATAGAACATGCTTGCCTGCCTTTAACGCCGCCGTTACCCATTTGAAATGCAAATCATTTGGAAGCGGAATGTAGATTGCCTCCACATCCTTGTCCGCAATAAGTTCCTCGTAGCTGCCATAGGCTTTCTCAAATCCAAACTCTTCCTTGAAGCTATTGGCCTTATCTAAACTCCTGCCAGCAATTGCCCAAAGTTTGCACTCTTTTACCAGCTTCATCCCTGGAATAGTACATCCCTTTGCAATGTTTGCAGTACCCAAAACTCCCCATTTTACACTTTTAGATTCTGTCATAACATGCCCCCTTTTGTTTAAACTTCTCCTAGTAGTATTAGAGGTAGTATACCACAATCAAGGAATCAAAGTCATTCATATTGCCTTATTGTATATACAACTGTTAAAATGTGTTTATTCATTACTTTGTGTAACAAAATCAGGAGGATTTTTATGATAAAGATACTTGCAGACAGCACCTGTGATTTGTCGAAGGATTTAATTGAAAAATATCAGATTGGAATCATCCCTTTGTATGTGCATCTAGGCGAGGATGAATACAAGGATGGTGTGGACATTTCTCCTGAGGAAATCTTTGCCTGGTCGGATAAAAATGATTTGACACCAAAGACTGCTGCCCCAAGTGTGGCGGACTTTGAAGAGTTTTTTGATAAGGACGGCGAGGATGAATATATCGTATTTACCATATCATCCGAGTTTTCTTCAAGCTTCAGCAACTGCATGCTGGCTATTGATGATATGGAAATATATGAAAGGGCCTACGTTATCGACTCGGCCAACCTTTCTACAGGAATCGGCCTGCTTATTATCTATGCTGCTGAGCTTGCCGAGCAGGGAATGAAGGCTGAGGATATCGTAAATACGATAAAGGAAACCAGAGAAAAGGTAAGAGCCAGCTTTATTGTGGACACTCTTACATATCTATATAGAGGCGGCCGCTGTTCAGGTATTGCAGCGCTATTTGGTTCCGCTTTAAAAATCCATCCAAAGATTATGGTAGAAAATGGCGCCATGCGCCCTGATAAAAAATATCGCGGCAAGAACATTAAGTTTGTGATGGATTATGTAAAGGATCTGGAAGATGATTTAAAAACAGCCAGAAAAGAGCGAGTATTCATCACTCATTCTGGCTGCGATAAAGCAATCGTAGATTCAGTTAGAAAATACCTTGAAGATCTGAACCAGTTTGATGAGATATTGGAGACTAGAGCCGGAGCTGTAGTTTCCTCTCACTGTGGGCCAGGTACTTTAGGTGTGCTTTTTATTGTGAAATAGCCTGCTCTGCTAACTCAACTGCATTTCTAACACAGCTGTCGCAATCGCACAATACTTGACCTGTCTCAATACCCTTTAAATCCTTGCAGATTGTGGCACCGCACTTGGCCTCAAAAGCTTTTGCCAAACCGGCGGCATCCTTTAAAATTGGCTTACACTGATACTGCTTTAACCCAAGAATCATTTGAGATGCACAAAGAGCTCCACAAGTTGCTTCCATGCATCCCATACCAACGCCAAAGGCTGCGCCCATTTTCTTTAAATCTTCCTCTGAGAGATTAAGCTCATCCTTGAAGGCGAGAAGAACCGCCTGTGCACAGTTGCAACCACCGTGCTTGTATTCTACCGCTAAATCTTTACGTTCCATTATTTTGACTCCTATTACTTCTGATAGTAAGCCTCAATTCCATCGGCGATACCCTGGGCAATCTTGGTCTGGTACTCGTCGGTGTTAAGCTTGACGTCCTCATCCTTGTTGGTGAGGTAACCCACCTCGATGATGGTGGCAGGAACCTTGCTCCAGTTGATACCGGTCATGCCGTCAGTCTCGATAATCTGGCGCTTCTTGCAGCCGGTGGCTGAAACCACTCCGTCGAGGACACACTCAGAAAGTGCGTAGCTTTCGTCGTGAAGGTTGCCGTTGTATGGATTGTCGGCTGTCTGGCAAAGGGCGCTGGCCCCGTGAACTGATGATATATCTGAGCCGTCAGCATGAATCTTGACGAAAGCATCTGCCCCTGCTTCATTGGCGATTGCAGCTCTCTCGCTGTTGCTGATGTCTACATCGTTGGTGGTGCGAACCATGACAACTGTGTAGCCTCGGCTCTCAAGCTCCTCTTGAAGCTTTAGAGAAATATCCAAAGCCAACTGATACTCCATAAGACCTGACTTGACGCCTCTGGTGCCTCCGGCAACCTTAGGCTTTTTTTTGCTGGAACCAGGTCCGATTGGCTCCTTGCTCATGTTAGCCTTTTGCTGGTGTCCGGCATCGATGCAGACTATGTGATTCTCTGCCTCAACAGACTTGGACTTGGTGGTCTCCTCTGTCTCGGTAACAACCACCTCATCAGCCTGATCTGAAATGACAGGCTCCTCAGGTGCCGTCTCCTGCTCTAGCTCTTTAGCCTTAACCTGCTCTGGCTCAGAGTCCTTGGATGATACAGGTATAGTATCATTGAAGACCATTACGCCCAGGCATACCAGACACACAACAATA
>Ga0129307_1000904_pt1 | contig 38955 bp, 25 predicted proteins | sample P1105metagenome_FD_94437 | JGI IMG/M metagenome (GOLD analysis project Ga0129307, IMG submission 94437) | Capybara group fecal microbial communities from Wisconsin, USA - P1105 metagenome | ecosystem: Host-associated > Mammals > Digestive system > Large intestine > Fecal | place: USA: Wisconsin...
CATTGTTTCTATTTTCCGTACATTCTTGGTTTTATATTATCTGGGGAACCCGCAGCCCGGGTTCCTTCCAGCGTCTAGTGACCAGAGACAAGTGACTAGTGACCCCAAAAGAGGGGCTGTTGCGCATGCAACAGCCCCTATCTTTTACATTCCCAATTTCGCCATGATCAGGGCCAGCTTGGCCTTGGTATCGTCGTTTTCCTTCTTCAGGGCATCCACCTGATTCTGGAGATCCTTGACCTGGGCATCTTTGGCCTGGTTGTCTTGTTTCAGGTTCCGGATTTCCCGGGCCATGGCCGCTTTGGTCAGCCCCGTCACAGCGGGATTCCGGTCCAGGGCGATGCTGAATCCGGCATTGATCATGTTCTCTCCGTTGCCCACGGTGGCACCCATGTTGAACAGGACGTTGTCCGAAGCCCGGTAGAAGGTCCCGAAAGCCAGGGAGTTGGCATTCCGGTAGCTGCCGAACCCGGCGGAAAGGCTCCACCGGCCGTCGGTTTCCACAGGATGGAGAGCTGCCAGAGCGGCTGCCCCGGCACCCACCCGGTTGATCCGGTTGTCCATCCGGTTCAGATGGTTCCCCAGTTCATTGATGGCCTGTCCGGCAGAACCGGCGATCTTCTCCAGCTGGCCCACGGTGGCTGCATCGTCTTTTTTCTTCCCGTCAGCCACGCCTTGGATCCGGTTGCCCCCAGCGTTGATTTCCTCGCTGGAGACTTTCACCTTGCCGGCCTGGAGGCCGTCCTTATCCAGGGTCATCTTGCCGTCCCCGCTGCCGATGGTCACCTTGTCGAAGGAGACATCCTTCTTGGTGGCGATCTTGATGGCACCGTTGTCGTTGGACAGTTCGATGTTGTCCCCGCTGGTGAAGTTCTGGACGTCGCCAGCCTTGACCTTCTTCACGGTTTCCCCGTTGATCTGGCTTTCCCAGCTGCCGTTGGCTGCATCCTTCACCTTCTGGTTCAGGTTGTTCAGGGCATCCACCACATTGTTGTTCTCCTTGTTCCGGATGTCTTCGCTGATCTGGGAAACATCGCCCAGATCCGAAGCCTTTGCCACATTGTCGATGGTGATATCCTTCACCCGGTCCGGATGCATCTGATCCTGGACATGGAGCTTCACCTGGTTGTCATCAGAAACCTTGTAGTCCCCGGTGTAGTTCCCCTCCTTGTCCTTTTCTCCCACCAGCTGGAAGTCGGAATTGTTTTTCTTGATTTCGCTGACATTGTCAGCCACCTGTTTCAGCTGCTCTTCCGTGGCAGCCCGTCCCTTAGTGGCAAAATCCGAAGCATCGATGGTCCTGTTGGTGAGACCGCTGATGGTGCCGTCATTGCCGCTGATGGTTACCTTCTGGTGGCCGCTGGTACCGTTGCCAATGATCACCGTCCCGCCATTCCCATCGATGACCACGGAATTGTTCCCGGTGGAGCCGCTGCCCACCGTCACTTTTCCATTCTGTCCATCGATGAGGATGTTGGGATTGCTCTTGGAATCCTGGCCCAGCTTCAGAGTGTCGCTGAGCTTCACCTGATAGTGGTTGGGATTGTCTGCAGCAGGGGTCACCGTGATATTGTCATTGACGCCGCTCACGGTCACCCGTTTGGCTTCCGTTTCAGACTGGGCAGCCGCCTGGGCAATGTTCTTCACATCCTGGATGGTAGCAGCGTTAGTCCCTACTTCATCACTTTCGTAATGGTACTTCTTATCTTCCTCGTTGTAGATACCGCCGCTCTTCAGATGGGTGATCTGTTTCCCGTAGTTGTTGATCCCGTCTTTGGTGATCATGGGACCATCGGTGATGACCACCCCAGCCACGGTCTCCGTCTTGCCATCCCGGGTAACCGTCACCTGGCCCATATTCACCGGATAGACCCCCTGTGCATCGGGAGTCCCGGCATGGACCGTGGTGAAGCTGGGCGCCTTCTTCATCTGGATGATGAGGGCATCGCTCTTCCCATCCGGTGTCTTGCCGGCGATGACATTGAGGTTGGATGCATCGAAATCTCCTGCCTCCCCGGTGCCGGTGCCGATGATCCGGACTTTAGAGCCCAATTCAGCCGTAATGCCCTGGCTTTCGTCCGCCGTCTTATCTGCATCGTGGTTCCCTAGGAAAGTGAGAGGATTGTCCCAGACCTGCTTTTCCAAATCGTTCAGCTGGCCTTCTGTAGCCGCCCGGTTGGGGCTGTAACCCACATTCATCGGATTCCAGCTGGTATTGCTGAGGCCATCGATGAAGTTCCCGGTCTGAGACCCTTTTTCTTCATTCGTGGCCAAATCCAGCAGCGGAGCCGACTGCCAGCCGATGGTAAGCGGGTTAGCAATGACACTGCCGTCGGACGAATGCTGCCCGCCGAACTGTACATAGCTGCCGCCGTTGATGGTATTGGCTGTCCCATCCAGGGTGATGGACTGGCCGGCACTGCCTACGGTCACCTTGTCGCTGAGGGCCACATCATAGGCATGATGGATGCCGTCCTTATCCAGAGTATCCGTCAGGGTCAGGCTGCCCTCAGGCTGGTTGTGGTTCACTGTCAATGTGGTAGCCACACTGGCTTTGGATTCCACTTCCTTCAGCTGCCCGTAAGTAGCCGCATCGCTGTCCTTCACCCCATCAGCCACATCATTGATGGTCTGGTTTCCAGCAGAGATCCCGTCATCGGCGGTAAACTTCGCCACATATTCCGTACTGCTCTTGGGGTTCAGATAGAGGCCGGTCTTGGTCAGATGGGACGCATTTTCCCGGTTGTTCCCCATGTAGATGTCCGTCATCCCATCCAGGACTTTAGCAAGCCGGATGCTGAGGCCGCCGTCTTCCGCCACTACCCCGATGTTCTTATCCGTCAGGGCTGTAAGCTGCTGGGTTTCGGTTTGCCCGCCAGTAATATGGAGGGTCTGGTCCAGCTGGGTCTTCACCACGTTCTGTTCAGCCTTGTCTCCGCTGGCTGCCACATAGTTGTCCCCGGTGAACCGCAGCCCGTCTTCCAAAATGGCGACTTCATGGGCATTGCCCACATTGCCGTTGTTGTAGGTCAGCCGGGTGGTGGCAACGTCGGTGCTGGCCAGGGAAGCAGTGCCCATCTTGGTCATGATATTGGCCTGGGCATTTCCCATCCCTTGCAGATGCAGCTGGCCGATGGAACTAGTCTCTCCATCCATTTTCACGGCGATCAGAGAAGCGGCATCGCTGCCTTTCTGGCCCACATGGAGCTCGTCCACCTGGACTTTCCGGTCCAGCTGGAGAGTCATGGTCCCATTCTTCACCGTAGTATGGATATTCTGGGCCCCATCCTGATCCGTGGCACCGGCGATCTTCAGGGTATCCCCCAGATGCACCGTAGCCGATGTGTTGTCCCCAGCCGCAAAGGTCAGCCCTTTGATATTCCCATCCGTATTGATAATGGATTTGATCTGACCGTAATTCACCGCATCCAGGTCGGAAGTCCCGGCTTGCACATTGGTGATTTTATTCTTGCCATTGTCCAGGCCGTTGCTGGTCAGGCTCACAGGCGATTTGCCCTCCGCCTGGGCGTTCAGCGTCAGCTTCAGGTTCTTGGCATCGATGACCGCCGTATCGCCGTTGTCGTTGGTGAAGGTGGCACTGGTCAGGCCCATCAGGTCCTTGGCCAGCCGGATTTCCACTTCCCCACCCTGGGTAGAGCCGTCTTCGTTCAGGACCTTAGGCTTCGTCACCACGCCGATGTTGTTCTTCGTCAGATACGTGTTGGCCGTATCCGATGTAATCTGGGATGCATGTGCGTTATCCATGCCCCGCAGCGCCACGGTGCCGTTCAGCTTTTCCGTCAAGTTCTTGTCCCCGTTGTCACCGGAGAAGATATAGCCGTCGTCCAACGTAGCGATCTGGTGGGCCGTGTTGTAATTATCCCGATAGGCAAGACGCACGGGCTGATTCTTCGTGATGCTTCCGGAACTGTTAGTCTGGTACACTTCCTGCAGGAAAGGTGCTGCCGCATACGTCTGATCCGGATCGGCGCTGAGAACGGAAATATCCGCCTGGGCCCGAGGATAGGCGTCACTGACATGGGTGGCATCGCCTCGCAGGGTCAGGATCCCCGTCTGGTTGGCAGCATCGGCCGTCAAGGCCACGCTGTCCACACTGGCATCACTATGGGTAGGATAGGTGCTGCCGATATGGACGCCCTGCAGGTATACATTATCTTTCAAGGAAACCTGCAGCGTACCATCCTTGGCCGTATCACTGCCAGAAGAACTGGTACTGATATTGGGATCCCCGGAAATCTTCAGGGCGTTGCCGTGGTTCAGCTTCACCGCAGAACCGGTATCCCCGGCCACATCGATGGTCTGGTTCCGATAAGTGATCAGTTCGTTCAGCTGACGGCCCGTGACCGCATCGGTGGAAGTGGAACTGATGGTCCCGTCTGCCAGGTTGGTCAGTTTGACCGGCGAAGCAGAACTGCTGCCCCCCAGGGTCACCTGGGTCTTGGCATCACTGTCATAGACCACTGCATTGGACCCGCTCACATCGGCTCCCTGGAAGTCGGCAGCCACCGTATAGATGGTATGGCCGTCTTGGGCGCTGGTCGTGTCTTTGCTCACGGTCACGTTCTTTCCGGCCTTCACTTCCGCAGAGGCGGCCGCCTTGGCTTCACCCAGCTGCTTCACGTTCACCGCATCGGTCTCTTCTGTACCGGCCAATACCCCGCTGATGGCTTTGCCACCGGCGTTGATCCCTTCCTGTCCGATGCTGACGGTGGAATCGGCAAAGCTGATCTTCTTCAGCCCCGTCAGAGTATCCGCCAGTTGGACCGTCAGGGTATCTTTCCCATCGGAGACCACGCCGATGTTCCCGGCCGAAAGACCGGAGCCAGCGGTGGTGTTCCCCTGGATCTTCAGGGTGCTGGTCAGCGGGAGGTTCAGGGTATTCCCCTGGTTGGTATCCCCTTGGACGTAGAACCCGTCATCCAGGGTGGCTACAGTATGATCTCGCTGGTCCACCCCATCCCGGTATAGGAGCCGGGTCACAGCCCAGTTTTTGTCGGTCCGGTCGGAACCCAGGGCTTCTTTCACATAGATGTCCGCGGAAGTCGAACTGGTCTGCCCGTCCTGGGTCTCTTTGATGCCAGTCAGCTTCAGGTGGCCGGTCAGGGTACTGTCCGTATCGCTGGCAGGCTGGATGTACAGCTGAGCAGCCGGATCGGCTACCTTTCCATCGCTGCCGATCTGTCCCAGGTTCAGGGAACGGCCCACCATGTCCTGCTTCATATACAGACTGGTGGTCACAGAACCGTCGCTGTTCCCCACGGTCCGGGCCGTCAGGTTGGCTTTCGAGTAGTCAGCGGACAGGGCTTCCTCCAGGGTCTGGCTGCCCGTCAGGGCCACATCCGATCCCTGGAAGGCAGCCGTCTTGCCCAGGGTCAGGGTGGCGGTGGTGCCGTTGTTCCCAGCGAACACGTCACGGGCATCACTGAGCAGGGTACGCACATCCCCGATATTGGCGGCGTGGTTGTAATTTTCCTGGCCTGCCACCGTATCATCATAGAGATAAGAGGTATCAGAGACTTTCTTCAGGCCGCTGCCCACTTTCGTCACCTGCTGGCCCCCGGCGCTGATGCCGCTGCGGGTGAACCGGGCCGCATCCTGGCCGTCTCCCAAAATCAGGCCAACAGAAGATACCACGGCCTTCCGGGCTTCACTGCCGGTTTTCCCGTTGGTGAAGGACGCACTGGAAAGGTCGGAAAGATCCTTAGCCAGGCTCACCTGGTAATCGGTCTTCTTCCCATCGGTGCTGGGCGTGACGGTGATATTAGACCCCTGGCTGATAGAAGTCAGGGCGCCGCCGGAAATGTCACCGCTCTTGATTTTGCTGACCACATCCTGGAGCTGGCCTTCCGTGGCTGCCCGGGATTCGTGGATCTCATCCGCTTTATAGGTCACATTGGAAAGGCCGGTGAGGGTGTCCTTATCCACCCACTGGGTCTTGTCCTTGTCCGCCGGATGGCTGTCCGCACTGTTCAGGGTCATGCCGCCCACAGAGACAGAACCGGCCGCCACATTCCCGGTAGTGCTGAAGGAAGCAGCCGTCACCTTGCCGGTTTCCCCTTCCAGGGTAATCTGCTGGCCGATGGAAGCATTCCCATTTACCCCATCCAGGGTAATCTGTTTGGCCGCACCTGTCCCCAGGGTCACCTTGTCATTCAGTTTCACTTCATAATTGGTGGAACCGTTGTCGTTCGATGTGGTTTGGAGAGCCAGATCATCGCCGCTGACAGAGACGGTGGTATGTTTGGCCGCTTCCGTCTGGGCCGCTTCCGCTTTCTGCTGGACTTTGTACACATCGCCCCCGTTGACCCCATCCGTAGAACCGTCTGCCACGGAGCCGGAGCCTACGTTCTGGACTTTCCGTCCGCCCAGGTCGATCTGATCCGAAGTCAGGGTCAGAGCCTTGGCGGAAGAACCCGCATTGGGCGTTAGCTTCAGGCCCGTGCCGTCCACCGTGAGAGAGGTAGTGTCCCCGGTAAAGGTGGCAGAGGTCAGACCCGTAAGCTCCTTAGCCAGGCGCAAGTTCAGGGTATCCGTGCCGCTGTCGGCCACCACTCCGATGTTCCCGCTGGTGAGCAGAGCATCCGCCGTATGGTCAGCATCGATGGTGACACCGCCTTTCAAATTCAGGGTCTTATTCAGCAGGATATCCGCTTTGCCGCTGTCTCCTGCCGCATGGAAGCCGTCGTCCATGGTAGCCAGGGCATAGGTATAGTTCCCTTCATCGGTATAGTAGATCCGGGTGACCGGAGAATCCGCGTTCAACAGGTCCCCCTTGGCATTATCTCCTTCCGCACCATCTTTCACGAAGATATCCGCAGAAGTATGGGTCACCGTGGGATTTTCCGTATACGCCGTGCGTTTTTCTCCCGCCAGGAACAGATGGCCGGTCAGAGCCGTATCATCCTTTGCCTGGGACTGGGCCTGATACAGGGAGGCAGTCCGGTCGCTTTCCGCCACGTTCCCGTCGGTGCCAATGGTCCCCAAAGTCAGGGAACGGCCCACCAAATCTTTCTTCAGGTACACCGTAGTGGTCACATTGCCGTCACTGCCGCTGACCTGGGTGGTCACATTGGCAGAAGAATAGTCATTGGCCAGCTTGTCTGCCAGGGTATCCGTAGCGGACAGATCCACTTCCGAGCCATGGATGGAAATGGTCCCGCCCAGGGCCAGTTTAGCCTGGGTGCTGTTGTTGCCGGCCACGTTGGTGCCGACGGCAGCCTTTTCCTGGACTAGTTTGTGCACATCCCCGATGCTGGCCGCATTGTTGTAGTCTGCCTGGCCGGTGACTGTGGTGTCATAGGTGCTGACCGTCCCATCCGTACCGGTGATGCCGCTGCCCAGCTGCTTGATCTGCTGGGAACCGGCGCTGATGCCGCTGCGGGTGAAGCGGGCTGCGGTGGCATCCGTATCCGTTCCCAAGATCAGTCCATTGGCATCCAGGACGCTGGTCTGGGTCACGTTCCCATCGCCATCCTTCTTTTCGAAGGTGGCACTGGCCATATGGGTCAGGGCATCATCCACGTTGACCGTATAGGTGGTCACTTTATTCTCTGTCTTCGAAGACACATGGGTGTTGGTGCCATCAGTCAATCCCGTGGTCCCGCCGGTTACCTCACCTTTACTGATTTGATCCACCAGGCTCTGCAATTGGCCTTCCGTAGCCGCCCGGTTGGCCAGGAGATTGTTCTGGTCAAAGGTGGTGTTGTTCAATCCAGTGATGGTGTTGGTCTTGGGATCAAGGGAAATATCCTCGACTTGGACCCCACCATTGGCCATAACCAGGCCACTGGTGGTCAAAGCTCCGGCGGTGATGGCCCCGCTGCCTGCATCGAAGGAGATGGATTTCCCGAAAGAAGATTTCCCCGTATCGCTGCCGTCCAGGACCACCTGGTTATCCCCGGTCCCCAGGGTGACCTTATTGTTCAGTTTCAGGGCATAGTCAGCCCCCTTGGTATCGCTTTCGTCTGTAGTCGTCAGCACCAGGTTGTTATCTCCCACGCTGACGGTGGAATGTTTCCTGGCTTCTGCCTGAGCTTGGTTGGCCGCCTCCTGGACCGTATATAGCTGGCTGCCGTTCACCGCATCGGTGGAACCGGCCCCAAGGGTGCCAGCCGTAAGGCCGGTGACCTTCCGGTTCCCCAGGTTGATGCCTGTGCTGGCATTGATCACTAGGGAACTGGTCGCAGCATCGCTCCCCACAGGTGCGATGGTCATCCCGTCCCCTGTAAGGGTGGTGGCGAACTTCTCTCCCGTCACGGCAACGCTGGTGAGATCTTTCAGCTCCTTGGCCAGGGCAATGGTGAGGCCCTGGTTCCCATCACTGGTCACCCCGATGTTCCCTGCAGTGAGCTTGCTGGTATCTGCCCCGCCAGTCACATCCAGCGTACCGTTCAGCAGCACCGCCGAAGTGTTTCCATTATCTCCTTTGAACTTCAGCCCGTCTTCCAGGGTGGCCAGTTCATGGGTTCCGCTGCTTTCATCGGCATACATCACCCGGGTCAGCTTCTTGCTGTCCGCCGGCTGTAGTTCATCACTGCCGTCCTGGACGTAGATATCCGCGCTGGTCTGAGCCGCTGATGTCACGGTATCCGTTGGCTTGGTCCCTTTCAAGACCAGATGGCCGGTCTGGGTGGTATCGGTGCTGCTGGCAGCCTGGGCCTTCAATACAGCCACGGGGTTGGCAATGGTGCCATTTGTATCCTGGGTCCCCAAAGAGAGGGAACGGCCTGCCATATCCTTTTTCCCATAAATGGTGGTGGTGACCGTCCCGTCCGCAGCTTTTGCCGTGGCCGTGGTCAAGTTGGCGGTGGTATAGTCCGCTGCCAGGGTGGTCCCATCTGCCAGATCAGCCCCTTGGATCTTGGTCGTCTTCCCCAGGGCCAGGGTCTCTTCCCCTGTATTTCCAGCGAAAACGATCCCCGTATCCGTCAGGGTCTGGTTCTGGGCTTTCAAGTCCCCGATGGTGGCCGCACTGTTATCAGCTGCATCCGTATAGGTTGTACCAGTCAGTCCGCTGGCCACATGCTGGATCTGCTGGTTCCCAGCGCTGACCTTCGTCCGGGTGAACTGGGCAGAAGTATCCTTGCTGCCCAAGCTGATCCCGTCAGAAGTCACTACTGCCGTCTGTGCCTCCGTCCCGGTCTTGCCGTTGGTGAATTGGGCGCTGGTGAGCCCGGTGAGCACAGGGCTCAGGCCGATGGTGTACTGGGTTTTGGAAGTATCCGACTGGTCATCAGCTACCACGCTGATGTTGGAACCTTTCTTCACGGTGGTCAAGAGCCCCTTGACGATGCTGCCGTTCTGGATGCTTGCAATCACATCCCCCAGTTCCCCTTCGGTAGCGGCCCGGTTGTCCACCAGCTGGGTAGTGCTGGTGTAGCTGGTGTTGGATAGGCCCGTGATGGTATTGGCCGCAATATTGCTGTCGGCATTGGCCGTACTGTTCAGACGGATAGCACCCACAGCCACGCTCCCGGCCCGGACATTGCCACTGACCTGGAGGGAAGAGCCTGCGATGGCCCCCGTCGTTCCGTCCACCGTCACCGCAGTGGTCCCGGAACCAATGGAAGCCGTCCCCTGGGTCCCATCCAGAGTGATGGCCGTCCCGTTGCTGCCCAGGGTCACCGTATCTTTCAGGCTCACGGTGTAGTTCTTAGAACCGTCCGTATTGTCCGAAGGTGTCACGTCCACATTCCCGGATCCGCTGACGGTGGAATGTTTCTGGGCTTCCGTCTGGGCGTTTTCCGCAGTTTCTTTCACCCCATAGAGCTGGCTGCCGTTCACGGCATCCGTAGAAGCGGCAGAGAGCACTCCCGCCTGTACCCCGTGGAGCTGCCGGTTACCCAGGTCCAGATGCTGGGCCGTCAGGGTCACGGCGTTCCCACCGGTCGTAGGAGTGATGGTCAGTCCATTCCCAGTGAGGTGGGTGGTAAAGTTCCCATTGCTGAAGGAAGCACCGGTCAGGCCGGTGAGATCTTTAGCCAGCCGGACTTCCAGCTTTCCATTACCATCTGCCACCAGGCCGATGTTCTTGTCACTGAGCTGGGTCAGGTTATCGACACTGGTTTCTCCCCCAGTGAGGGTCAATGTCTCGTTGAGCTTTTTGGTCACCGGCGTGCCGCTGTCCCCGGCAAAGGTCATGCCCGCCCCATCCAACCGGGTGGTCAGGCTGCTGATATTCGTTGTATTGGTGCTGACCTGCTGGTTGGTGGCAAAGAGCTGGCTGCCATTCACCGCATCGGCGCTGTCTGTGCTGAGCGCCCCGGCCTGGACAGCCGTCACTTTCTGGTTATTCGCATGGAGCCCATTGCTGTCGATATAGGTCTTTGTGCCTACTTGATAAGCAGGGGCTGTCACCCCGCTGGCATCGATCTTCGTCTGGACGGCTCCGCTGTTAAAAGTGGCATCGGTCAGGCCCGTCAGGCTCTTGGCCAGCTGGACCGTCAGGCCGCCGTTGCCACTGGAGACCACACCGATGTTGTTTTGGGTCAGTTTTCCCGCATCATTGATGCCGCCAGTGATGCTCAGGGTACTGTTCAGGGCCAGGGTGTTGGCTGTGCCCGTATCCCCGGCAAAAGTATAGCCGTCACTGGTCAGAGCCACCAGATGGGCGTTGTTCTGGGCATCCAGATAGTCCAGGCGAGTCTTGCCGCTGGCGTCCTGATCAGCCGTCAGGTAGAGCTGGGAACCGTTCTTCCCCTTGATGCCCACATAGCCATAAGTATCCGTCCCCACGGTGTTTTCGCCCAGGATGATCGGATAGTTCACCCTCCCCGTAGGACTGCTTTCCTTCGGGATCTGGGTCCCTACGTAAATCTTGTTTTCCTGGATTTCCGGTGCCAGGGTCACGGTCAGTTCACCCTTATCGGTGACCTGGGTACTCAGGTTCTTGTGACTCGTGTCACCGCCGGCCCCTTTCAGGGTCACAGTGCCGCCGATGGCCACACTGGTAGGGTTCGTATGGGAGCCCGCTGCACTTTCAGCCCCGAAGGAAATCCCCTTGGCAGACCCATCAGCGTTCAGGATATTCGTCAGCTGGCTGCCGATGATGGCATCGGTGGACGTGCTGGAAATGGTACCGGCTGCTACATTTGTGATTTTCTTGCCCCCATTGTCCAGTCCGCTGGCCGTGAGGGAAATTCCCGTATCCCCCAGTTTCAGTCCACTGCCATCGATGGTGGTGGTCCCGAACTGGGCGCTGGTCAGATCAGTCAGTTCCTTGCTCAGTTTGACCGTCAATAAGCCGTCCGCACTGCTGGCCTGGACTCCGATATTGCTGTCGCTGAGATTGGCGGCATCGGCCCCGCCTTTGATCTGGAGATAATTGGTGGTAGCGTCTTTCTCAGGTTCCGTAGCCCGGAGCTTCCGGGAAATGACATTGGTCCCGGAGATCGTACCCGAATCGCTGTCGATCTGCACCTGGGAATTGTCCCCGCCAAAAGACAGACCGTCCGTCAAGGTAGCCAGATGGTGGGCATGGCCTTCCTGATCCGTATATTCCAGACGGGTCATCCGGGATTTGCCTTCGCTGTCCGCATAGTTAAAATCACTGCCCGGGATAGGAGACCCGGCATAAGAAGTGATGACTGCTGATGTCCCATTCTTGCCGTTGATGCCCACGTACCCGATGGTGGCATCGGTTTTGTCCGTTCCCAGGACCACCGGATAATTCACCCGGCTGTCCTTTGGTTTGACCAAGGCCGAACCCACATCGATCCGGTCTTCCACCAGTTCCTTATCCAGCAGAATCTGGAGCACGCCGTTTTCATCCACGTAGGTTTTCAGATTGGTGCCGGAGTAATTTGCATTGTCTTTCGTCCCGGTGCCTTGGATCAGGATGGGATTTTCTCCCAGTTTCCGAGAAATGGTACCGCCGACATTGCCTCCCACCTGGATGGTTTTATTTTCAAAGGCGGACAGATCGCTGGAAACGGCACTCAACTGACCGAAATTCACTGCATCTGTAGTGTCCGACCCGTCGGCCAGGCCGGTGATCTTCTTGCTGCCCATGAAAAGGCCATTACCGTTCAGGGAAATATCCGAAGTCCCGTCTGCCGTAGAGGAGTTTTTCACGGTAATGCTGTTTTTGGCTGTCACAGAATCAAAGGAAGGTGTGGTGGTCATGACCACTTCCAGGCCGTCTCCGTTGGCATTTTTCCGCACGCCCAAGTTGGCGGTGCTGGCTGCTCCGTCCTGCAGGGCATCCCCGGTGAGACCGCCTGTGATGTTGAAATTGCCGCCCAAAGATTGGGTAACTTTCTGGTTATCATTGCCCGTAAGGGAAAGCCCTTCCTGTTCCAGGGCTTTCAATTGGGCCACGTTCACGGCGTCCGTATCATTGGTGCCGGCAGCCAGGTTGGTGATCTGCCGGGTGTAATGGAGAGTGTCTGTACCCGGTTTAAAATCTCCCCCCAAAGAGACGGCTCCCATGGTAGATTTCCATACATAGTCAGCCTGATCCGCCTTTTTACTGCTACTGAGATAGCCTTCCCGGCCAGCAGCCGTACTAGCCTGAGAACCCATACCCAAAGCCACGCCACCGGTAACAGTGACATTAGCACTACTGCCCAGAGCCACGCCGCCTAAACTAGAAGAACTGGCATTGCTGCCCAAAGCTACATCGCTGGAGCCAGAGGAACTGGCTTTACCGCCCAAAGCAATGGATCCCCATGCTTGAGCATTTGCATACGAGCCTATAGCCAGTGAACTATAACCTTTTTCATTCTCCAATGCATTTCCTGCAGAAGAATTATTGCCGATAGCCAGGGAACCTCCTCCATAAGCTTGGGCCTTATTCCCCGCTGCCAGGGAATTGTTCCCGTGGGCCCCGTCGTTCAGATAATTGCTGCCGGCATCCGTATCGGTGGCATTGACGCTGTAATAGCGGGTAGCCGTCTTGGCCACATTCTGTTCCACTTTTTCGATGGACTGGGCCACCCCATAGAGCTGGCTGCCGTTGATGGCATCCGTAGAGGTATTGCTTACCCGGCCGGCGGCCACATGGGTGATGGTCCGGGTCTGTTCCGTAGAACCGCTGCCGGACCCTACACTGACGGTCCCGGTGGGATTGGTTCCGGCAAAATTATACGTAGTGGAATCGGAGGTTTCCCCATAGGTGTCCTTAATAGCCATAGAGGCCGTGCCTGTCGTATCCCCATTGTTCACTTGAGAACCGGCGCCCAAAGCCACACTGGTCTTATTGCCGTTTTCTGCAGCCACAAAAGCACCGCTGCCCAGGGCCACGCCTTTGTCCCCATTGACTTTTGCTCTGTACCCCAAAACCGTACCTTCGGTGGCATTGGCTTCGGCCGATGTCCCTACGGCAGTAGCGTGTTCTTTGCTGTTGGTGACTTTGGTCTGGTAGCCGATGGCTACACTGCCATTGCCTGTACTGCTGCTGTTCTGGCCCAGGGCCAAAGAGTCCGTGCCGCTGGCTTCCGCCCCCGTGCCAAAGGAAGCAGACCCGCTGGCCGTGGCTTTGGCATCCGCCCCGATGCTCACAGAAGCACTGCCGGTGGTAGTTTTGGAATCCGTCATGGCCCCGATATGGACGGACCGTTCCGCCGTAGATCTGGCATTGCCGCCGATGGCCACGGAGTTAGCATAGGCTCCGGAACCATGGCCGATAGCTACGGCGTTATCGTTCTGAGCGCTGGCATCCTGGCCCAGGGCTACACTGCTGGTGCCATGGGCCACGGAACCGGTACCGATGGCCGTCGCCCCTGTATTGGAAGCATTGGCCCCGTTGCCCAAAGCCGTTCCCTGGGTCTGGGCCTGTGCATTGACGCCCACAGCGGTAGACTGGGTCCCTGTGGCCCCATCGTTGTTGTAGTTTCCGGCATTTTTCAGGGCGTCATCATTATCCCAAGTATTATTTTTCGTAACGCTGACAAAATGGCCGCCGCTGCCAGAACCAGAACCGCCGCTGGCGCTCAGGTCAAAAGTCCGGGAGCCGTCATCATTGTATTTGGGCGTGATCTTCACCGTGCCATCCGCCGAAGATAGAGTGGTCATGGAAGCCTTCAGCTGGGCCACGTTGACAGCATCCGTATCCTGGGTCCCCGCAGCCACCCCGCTGATTTGCCGGGTGACCCAGGTAGATTTATCTCCGGTAATATCCCCGATGGACAATCCGCCTTGAGTGGATTTCCAAACAGCAGAACCCAAGCTGTTTTTAAAGTTAGAATTATCCACGTTCCCTATATTGCTGCCTTCCCAGGGTGCGTATCCCTGCTGACCCGCATTGAGGCGCCAGTCGCTCTTGGAAAAGGCACCCAAAGCAATGGCATCGGAACCTGATGTATTCTGTGCCTTATACCCGATGGCGATGTTGCCGTTCCCCCCCTGGTTGGTTTCACTGCCGGTCCCAATGGCAATGCTGTTCGCATCCCCGGCCAGAGCCCCTTTCGTAGTAACGTTCCCGGAGGCGTCCACAGCAGCTGCCCCGATGGCAATCCCATTATTGTGATAAGTCATGGCATTATTACCCAACACGATACTGCTGGAAGCCGCCTGGGTATTGGGGCCCAATACCACAGTATACGGATTGTTCCCGTTGGCACTGCTGCCGATGACCACGCTGTATTTTCCACCTTGTGCTTGATTTCCTGCGACAAAGCTGTAATCTCCTGTATTGAACGTTTCTCCTAAAGAAATCGTATACTTGGATGTGTTATCCTTGTGATACGTCTGACCTAAGCTGAAAGAATGGGAAGCATTGTTATAATCGATATGCATCCCATTGACCACCAGATCAGAAAGCGTAAACCCCTTAGCAAAAGTAACATCACTGTTAAAAGTTACAGCTCCCCAGAAATTTGCAGGGGAATAAGAAGTCAGATACCCCTGTGTCACATTGCTTTCGTCTCCAATCGTCAGGCCTTTGGTAAACATTCCATAGTCATTCCAGGTCGTCCCCGCCCAAGCTGTCCCGTTTCCCGTCAACAGCCCCAACAACAGAGCCCCGGCCAAGAGAGAAATCCCTTTTCTTCCCTCATGGACGGATCTGCCCTTGGCCCCGTGGTTCCGAGCGATTTCCGACACGACGACCCAGGTGCAGCGAACTTTGCTCCAAATGACTTTGTAAATTTTATTCATAGCTGGAAAACTCCTCCCCGTGTAAACAAGCAAAAAAGCCCCTTTCCGGTCCTAGAGGACCAGAAGGAGGCTTCTCATCAGTTTCCAAATGAAAATGAATTTGTGTAACTGACCGGAAAGTCTGTGTTCTTCCTAGAAAAAAGCAGCCGGAACCGCTTACCGCAACCAGAAGAAGCCCCCGGAACTTCTCTCTGTTTGTTGTAGATTTTGGTATATACACAAATCTTGAATTTATCTTTAATGATAGCACAACATGGGATGGGTGACAAGGTCCACTTCCGCTGTCAGCCAGGCTTCCTGGCCCAGCTTTTTCCCATTTTTTACGTTTTCCTGTCAAACCTTTTACATTACTCTTTTACAATGATGGGCAGAAGCATCAGCCATAAGGAGGCATTGCATGAACAAAGTCTTTGTATCATCGACGCTGTTTTGGGGTTCACCACTTTCAGAAATCCTGCCCTTAGTCCATCAAAATGGACTGACAGGTCTGGAGCTGTGGGCCCAGCAGTTCTTCCTGGAAAACTTCCAGGAAAAAGAATATCTCCGTTATGTGGAGAAATATGGTTTGGAAAGCACCGTACATGCCTGCAGCTGGGACCTGAACCTGGCTTCCGCCAATAGGGGCATCCGGGAAGCTTCCGTCCAGCAGGTGATCCGTTCCCTGGAACTGGCTGCCCGGATCGGAGCCCGGGAGGTCACGGTCCACCCAGGGCATATGACTATGGTCTGCTGGCGGGAGGAAAGCGTCCGGCTCCTGCACCAGTCTCTCTGCCAGATAGAAGAAACGGCTCGAGCTCTCCAGATGCCGGTTTCCCTGGAAATCATGGAAAAGATCAAAAAGGAATTCGTCACGGATCCCCATTCCCTGGAAGAAGTCACGGGAGACCTTTTCTCTTCCTTCTTCTATACCTTGGATCTGGCCCACTGTGACAGTACGGAGGAAATGGAAATATTCCACCGGACCCTTCCCCGGATTTCCAAGCTCCACATCAGCAACCGGGTAGGCTCTCAATACCATACCCCTCTCCCGGACGGGGACTACGACTTCCAGGCCCTGCTGCCCCGGCTGAAAGCCTGGGAGCTTCCCATGGTGGTGGAAGGCTACGACAGTACGGCAGCTCATGAAGTCTTTACCAAAAATATCCATTTTTTACAAGAACAAGGAGGCATCATTGAACATGTGTAATTGGAAAAAGAAAGCGCTGGTTTTGGCTCTGGCTGGTTTGGCCCTGTTCTCTGCCGCAGGCTGCGGAGGTTCTGCGGACAAAAAAGGAGCCGGGAAAGGCGGGGAGATCGTCCTTTATACCTCCCAGCCGGAAGCGGATGCCCAGAAGCTCATAGCAGCCTTCAATCAGGATCACCCGGATATCAAGGTGAAAGTCTTCCGTTCCGGTACGGAAGAAGTGGTCAGCAAAGTCCTGGCAGAACAGACCGCCGGCACCGTCCAGGCAGATGTGCTGCTGGTAGCGGACAACGTCACCTTCGAACAGCTGAAACAGAAGGATATGCTGGAGAAATATGCTTCTCCGGAACTGAAAGGGATCCCAGAAGCGTACGTCGACAAGGACCACACCTATACGGGGACGAAAGTCATCACAACCGGGATCATCGTGAATACCTCCAAGGCAAAAGGAGATCCCAAGGCCTTCGCCGACCTGGCCAATCCTGAATTTGCTGCCAATGCCATCATGCCTTCTCCTTTATATTCCGGGGCCGCCGCCTACAACCTGGGGGTCATCACCCGCACCCAGGGCATGGGCTGGCCCTATTACGAAGCCTTGAAGAAGAACGGCATGACCGTCACCAAAGGCAACGGGGCCGTCCAGAAGGCAGTGGTAGCCGGTGAGAAAGCCTATGGGCTGATTGCCGATTACATGGCCAACAACTCCCGGAAAAAAGGCGCTCCGGTGAAGTTCATCTACCCGGCAGAAGGATCTCCTGCTGTGACCGAACCCATCGGCCTCTTGAAAACCTCCAAGAACAAAGAGGCCGCCAAAGCCTTCATCGATTTCGTGCTGTCCAAGAAAGGCCAGGAAACCGCTGCCAAGATGGGCTATACCCCGGTGAAAGAAGGGGTCCAGCCGCCGGAAGGTCTGAAAGCCATCACCGATTTCAAGGCCCTGACCGTCAGCATCGCGGACCTGTTCCAGAACCGGTCCGCTGATAAGGAACGTTTCACCACGCTGTTCCAGAAATAAGGAGGCGCGGGATCCATGCAACGACCATCGTTCCTGAAGAGGGGCAGCGCCCTGCTGTTCTATCTGCTGCTGTTCCTCTTTTTCGCAGCGCCTGTGCTGCGGCTGATCTCCATGAGCCTCCGGATTCCTGGAGGCTGGGGGTTGGCCAATTTCCAAGTCCTTTTCCAGGATCCCCGGACCTTGGAAGCGATCCGCAACACCCTGTTCATCTCTCTTTTTTCCGCCGTGCTTTCCACTGTTTTAGGCACGGCCCTGGGATTTTTGATGGCTTATACGGATCTCCGGCATAAAAGACTTTTGGAACTCCTGATCCTCCTGCCCTTCATCATCCCCTCCTACATCATCACCCTGAGCTGGAGCGGCCTGTTCCTCCAAGACGGCAGGATCAATCTTTTCCTGCGAGGACTGGGCTTTGCAGGGGTCAACCTGTACACCCGGGGCGGGATCCTGTTTGTCCTGGGGATCGTGAATATGCCCGTGGTCTACCTGAGCGTCATCCATTTCCTGCGGAAGATCCCGGTGGATCTGGACCTGGCCGCCCGTTCCTGCGGCTTTTCCAGCTGGGAGACCTGGCGCCGCATCGACTTGAAGGAAGCCCTCCCGGCCATCGCTGCAGGAGGACTCCTGGCGTTCCTAGCTGCCATGGACAATTTTGCGGTTCCGGCCTTTTTGGGAATTTCTTCCAACATCATCGTACTCAGTACCATGATCTATGAAAAGGCCATCGGCATGGGCCCTGGAGCGTTCCCGGCAGCTGCCGCTCTTTCCGTGGTCCTGTCCTGCCTGGCGCTGGGTGGGACCCTGCTGGAAAGCGGCCTGGTCTCCAGCCAGAGTGCATTGGAAAGCATCCAGGAAAACCGGAAACCTCGGATCTACTTCCGGCCGGCTGTACGGTCCCGTGTGGAAGGGGGACTTTTCCTGGGACTGGGGCTCCTGGACCTGGTCCCGCTGGGGGACATGATGATCAACGCCTTCTTGAAGAACTATGGCCTCCCGGCCACGGCTGATAATTTCTCCTGGGAGAATTTCCAGTTCGTCTTTTCCAGCACCGGGGTGATGGATGCCCTGGAAACAAGCCTGTTGCTGGCTTCGGCTGCAGGAGCCATCTGCCTGGTGGCAGGGACGCTGATTGCCTATTGGAAACTGCGCCGGCACAGCCTGATCGCCCTGCTGGCGGAACGGGGGGCAGCTCTGGTCTATGCCCTGCCCGGTATCGTCCTTGCCCTGGCGGAAATCTTCCACTGGGTGGAACCCCTGCCCGGCATCAAACCGGGGATCTACGGGACCATGGGGCTCCTTCTCATCGCCTACGTGACCCGGTATATGATCCTCCAGATCAAAGGGAGCACCAATGCCCTCCTGGCCATCAATCCGGAACTGGAAGACGCGGTGCTGGCCTCTGGGAGAGACTGGCGGACTCTTTGGCGCCAGGTGCTGCTGCCCCTTCTGCTGCGGCCCTGTGTGGCCAGCACCGCCCTGATCTTCATTTCCGCCCTGACGGAACTGACCCTCTCCTCCATGCTGGCCAGTGCCGGGACCCGGACCATCGGCCTTGCCATTTTCAACTTCCAGCAGGCCGGGGACTACAACCTAGCCGCCGCCCTTTCCACCCTGATCACGGCGCTGATCCTGGGCGGATATGGGCTCACCTGGCTGGAGACTCTGCTTAAGAAAGGAAACCGAAAATATGAGTTTGTATCTGGAACACATCAATCAGTGGTTCGGGAAGACACAGGCGCTTAAAGACATCAGCCTGGAAATCAAGACGGGAGAATTCATCGCCATCCTAGGGCCTTCCGGCTGCGGAAAATCCACCCTGCTGCGGATCATCGGCGGCTTCTTGGAACCCACCAGCGGCGTTGTCCGCCTGGATCAGCAAATCTATTCGGGAGAGGGGACCATGGTGCCCGTAGAGAAACGGGATCTGGGGATGGTCTTCCAGTCTTTTGCCCTATGGCCCCATATGACGGTCCGGCAGCATGTGGAATTCCCCATGGAGAGCCGTCGGCAGAAAGGGCTCAGCGAAAAGGAAAAAGCAAAAGCCGTGGAACAGGCCCTGGACAGCATGGGACTGACGGAACTGGCCGACCGTTACCCTGGAGAGCTGTCCGGAGGCCAGCGGCAGCGGGTCTCTCTGGCCCGGATGATGGTGGGGCTCCCCTCTCTGATGCTCATGGATGAACCTCTCAGTGCCCTGGATGCGGAACTGAAGCTCAGCATGCGCCGGGTGATCCAGGACGTCCACCGTTCCACCGGTTCTACGGTCCTCTATGTGACCCATGACCAAAGTGAGGCCCTGGCCATGGCCGACCGGATCATCGTCATGCAGAAAGGCCGGATCGAACAAATCGGCACACCTCAGGAAATCTACCTCCATCCCCGGACAGAATTTGTTGCGACTTTTGTCAGCAAATGCAACCTGATTCCCGGTGTGTGGATGCCAGATTGTTTCCAGGTAGCCAATACAGATATCATCTATCCTGCCGGAGACATCCCCAGCCTGTTCCGTACCCGTGGATATTATCCCGTCCGGCCGGAACAGTTCCGGATTTCCAGAAGGGAAAAAGGGATTCCGGCGGTCATCACCAACCGCCAGTACAATGGCCGCTGGATCAGCTACAGTCTCCTCCAGGGCCAGAAACAAGTCCAGGTAGTAGCCGGACCGGGCGAAATCTATGAGCCTGGAGAAAAGGTCCAGCTGATCTACACCGCCTGATCTGAGTGGGAAAAAGGGAGGGAAAAGCAAGATGGAACTTTTGTTCGACCTGCACACCCATACGGTAAGCAGCGGCCATGCCTTCAGTACCCTGAAGGAAAATATCGAGGAAGCCCGGAAAAAAGGACTGCTGGCCCTGGGGACTTCGGACCATGCCAGTGCCATGGAAGGAGCCCCCACCCCCAAATTTTTCAGCAACTACCGGGCCATCGGCCGGGAGATTTTGGGGGTCCGGATCTTTCGGGGGGTGGAAGCCAATGTGATGGATTACTCTGGCAGGCTGGATATGGAAGAAAAACTCCTGCAGCAGATGGATTACGTCATCGCCAGTCTCCATTCCGCCTGCATCCGTCCCGGCACCCGGGAAGAGAACACCGATGCCCTGATCGGCGCCATGGACAATCCCTGGGTCAAGATCATCGGCCACCCAGATGATGACCGGTATCCCCTGGATCTGCCCCGACTGGTCAGGGCCGCTAAAGAAAAAGACATCGTACTAGAAGTGAATAGTGCCTCCGCCTCCGGAAAGACCGGCAGGCTCCATGCGGACCATAACATCCCCCGGCTCCTGGAACTGTGCCGACAGTATGAGGTCCGGGTCATTGCCGGCAGCGACGCCCATATCTGGTACGATGTAGGGAACTTGTCTCTCGCACGGAACTTCCTGGAAACAGCCCAGTTCCCCGAAGACCTGATCGCCAACACCAGCCTGGACCATTTGGAGTGGGTGGTGAAAAAATAAAAATAAGGGGATGTTGCACGTTGCGTGCAACATCCCCGGTCTCATGAGCCGCATAGCGGCTCGGTCTCGGGTCTCGAGTCTCGAGACCCGAGACCTCAAAAAGGGGGCTGTTGCTCATGCAACAGCCCCCTTTTTTTACTTCCGATCCTTGATTTCTTCCTGGAGTTTGGCGATGAATTCGTCCACAGGCATAGCACCCTGTTCGCCCTTGTCCCGGCTGCGGACGGAAACCGTGCCGCTTTCCACTTCTTTTTCGCCGACGATCAGCATGTAGGGAACCTTCTTCATCTGGGCTTCCCGGATCTTATAGCCGATCTTTTCGTTCCGGTCATCCAAGTGGGCCCGGATCTTCTGGCTTTCCATCTTATCCACGATGGCTTTGGCATAGTCGTTGTACTTATCCGTGATGGGCATCACCCGGACCTGTTCCGGAGCCAGCCAAGCCGGGAAGGCACCGGCGTAGTTCTCGATCAGGATACCGATGAACCGTTCGATGGATCCATAGACCACCCGGTGGATCATCACAGGACGGTGTTTCTGGCCGTCTTCCCCGGTGTAGGTCAGGTTGAATTTCTCCGGCAGCAGCATATCCAGCTGGATGGTGCCGCACTGCCAGGTCCGGCCGATGGAATCCTTCAGATGGAAGTCGATCTTCGGACCGTAGAAGGCGCCGTCCCCTTCGTTGATGGAATACTTCAGGCCGAAGTCATCCATGGCTTTCCGCAGGGCGTTGGTGGTCATTTCCCAGGTGGCATCGTCCCCCATGGAGTTGTCCGGACGGGTGGACAGTTCTGCATGGTAGGTCAGGCCGAAGGTAGCGTATACTTCGTCGAACAGACGGATGGTCTCTTGGATCACGTCTTCGATCTGGTTGGGCATCATGAAGATGTGAGCATCGTCCTGGGTGAAGCAGCGGACCCGGAACAGGCCGTGGAGGGCGCCGGACAGTTCATGCCGGTGTACCAGGCCCAGTTCGCCTACCCGCAGAGGCAGTTCCTTGTAGGAATGGGGTTCGTTGGCATAGACCAGCATACCGCCCGGGCAGTTCATGGGTTTAATGGCGTAATCTTCCCCATCGATCTGGGTGAAGTACATGTTTTCTTTATAATGATCCCAGTGGCCGGAAGTTTCCCACAGCTGCCGGTTCATGATCATAGGGGTCATGACTTCCTGATAGCCATATCTGCGATGGACTTCTCTCCAATAGTCGATCAGGGTGTTCCGGATGATCATGCCGTTGGGCAGGAAGAAGGGGAACCCGGGGCCGTAATCGCTGAGCATGAAGAGGCCCAGCTGTTTGCCCAGTTTCCGGTGGTCACGTTTTTCTGCTTCTTCCATCATGTGCAGGTAAGCTTCCAGGTCTTCCTTGCTGGCAAAAGCCGTGCCGTAGATCCGCTGGAGCATCTTGTTGTGTTCATCGCCCCTCCAGTAGGCACCGGCGATGCTCATGAGCTTGAAGGCTTTCACCCGGCCGGTGGACGGGCAATGAGGGCCGGCGCACAGGTCCGTGAAGTCCCCTTGGGTATAGGTGCTGATCACAGCATCTTCCGGCAGGTCTTCGATCAGTTCCACTTTATACGGTTCATTTTCTGCCTTGAATTTGGCCAGGGCTTCCGCTCTGGGCAATTCTTTCCGCACCAGGGGATAGTTGGCTTTGATGATCTTGCTCATTTCCTTTTCGATGGCCCGGAGATCTTCCGGCGTGAACACGTGGTCGCTGTCCAGGTCGTAATAGAAGCCTTTTTCAATGGCCGGCCCGATGGCGAATTTGGTGCCCGGGAACAGGTGCTGGATAGCCTGGGCCATCACATGGGAAGCGGTATGGCGGATGGCATGGAGCCCTTCTTCGCTGTCCGGAGTCACGAATTCCACTTGGGCATCATGATCCAGCACATCGCTCAGGTCTTTGTTTTCCCCATCTACTTTGGCCAGGAGAGCGGTCTTCCCCAGTTTCTGGTTCAGGCTCTTGGCAATGGACAGCAGAGAGCTGCCGGCTTCGAATTCTTTCACGCTGCCATCGGGCAGGCTGACTTTGATGTTGGACATAACTATTTCCTCCTTATATTCCCTGCAAGATCAGGACGGACATAGAAAAAGACCCGTCCCACAAAGGGACGGGCCATAAGCTCGCGGTTCCACCCTCATTGACCCGGAAATCCGGATCCTCTCGGCATCCTTTAACGCAGGACATACGATCTTGCCTACTTGGTTCAGCAGATGGCTCAAAGGTGGTTGGCTGTCATTCGTCTCCAGGCCCTTCTCAGCTGCCGGGCTTCTCTGTACCGTATCCTTGACAGGTTGTCCTTGTCATCACCATGGGTTCTTTGAAATTGTTTACATTATACCACCGGCAAAAACTTTGTCAAGGAAAATTTCCCCAAAATCGGTACATTTCCGGCTCCCGCCAGGAAGGTCCCCAGAGAGTCCTCTTACCGCGTCATTTTCCTTGATAGCTTTCCAGATCCTTCTTCCAGGACGCATCGGTCCTCCGGCCTCCCTGGCGCAGGAACTGGACCGTTTCCCCCACCGTGCTGTAAGCCGTCCTGCTGCCCTTGGCGTCACTCACATAATTGGCTGCGTCATTGGCTTCCATGCCCATTTTGGCCGCTTCCGCCACCGCATCCATATTGGCTCCCAGGAACAGGAACTCCCAGCCGGCCTCTTTGCACTGGGCGATCAGTTTCCGTACCCGGCCCAGGGTGTACTCCCTGCTGGCATTTTCCATCCCGTCAGTGATCACCACCACGATGGTCCGCTCCGGCCGGTAGGCAGGGACCAGCCGACGCTGATTTTCCCGCACCCGGCGCAGAGTCCTGCCCAGGGCATCCAAAAGCGCCGTACATCCTTCTGGCTCATAATCCCGACCCGTCAGGGAACGCACCCCTTTCACCGGACAGCGGTCATGGAGCACCTGGATGTCATCGGAAAACAGCACCGTAGTCAGGACGGCTTCCCCTTCCATAGCCTGCTGTTTTTCCAGGAACCCGTTGAAACCGCCCAGTGTCTCCTTTTCTAACCCGCTCATAGATCCGCTCTTATCCAGGATGCAAACCAATTCTGCAAAATCTTTCATGATGAAGACCTCCTTGTTTTCTGCTGGTTCCAGTGTAGCAGAAACAGGAGGTCTTCGGGTCGCCTGGCAGGCGACATTTACAGCTCAGGCTGGCCGTATCGGAACAGGGCTGCATTGATGGTGTAGATATCGTATTGGCCCTTCTCCAGGAAATACCGGACGATCACATCCGTTTCCCGGCTGGAAGAGAGGGCATAGCCGGCGCTTTCCAGGAACTTCTGGGTTTCTTCCACCGTCAGATGGAGGGCCACTGCCAGGGCCAGGACCGTTTTCTTTTTGGGCTGATATCCCCGGTTGCTGCGTATCTTGGAGAACAGCTTCCGGTCCATATTGGCCCGTTTGTACACTTCCACATCCCCATAATGCTTTTGGTCGATGAGCCGGAAGAGCTGCTGGCTGAAACTTTCCGCCAGGTGGTTCACATCGTCTTCCAGAGAACGGGAAGCCTCGGAAGCCATGGCATGTTCCAGAGACAGCACCTGGAAAGCCTGGATAACCGTTTCCGTCTGCCGTCTCCCCCTGCTTTCCGGCTGGCAGTAGGTGTGGACATAGTGCTCCAGTCCTTTTTCCAGCTTTTCACCCAGCTCTACGGCACTCCGGTCCAGGAGGGCCAGATAGACCTCCATTTCTTCATAGTCTTCCAGGAACCGGGTGATGGCTTCCCGGGCGACCAGGAGGGCTGCTCTTTTGGGATAGCCGAAGATGCCGGAAGAAATCAAGGGAAAGGCGATGGAACGGCAATGGGCTTCCCAGGCCAGACTCAGCGCAGAGCGGTAGCAGCTGGCCAGGAGGGCTGCTTCACCATGGTTTCCGCCCTGCCAGATAGGGCCTACCGTGTGGATGATGTACCGGGCCGGGAGCCCATAACTGCCGGTGAGCACCGACTGTCCCGCAGGACAGGGAGCCTTGGCCAGGCATTCTTTCTGGAGTCCCTCAGCCCGGCTGCCTGCTGCCCGGAAGATGGCTCCGCACACCCCGCTTCCCGCCAAAAGCTGGGAATTGGCTGCATTGACAATGGCGTCCGTATCCAATTTCGTGATATCTGCATGGATCAGATGGAATGGCATATCTCTCTTCCCTCTTTACTCGTTATTCGTTACGCTGCCTGCTTCTTACGGCAGCCCCGGGAAACTGGTCACGTACTTGATCCGGATATCCGGGAAGCTGGTGACGAACTGGATGGTGAAGTCTTCGCCGTATTCCACGAACTGCCATTCCCCGATTTCCGATGGGAAATGATCCACCACTTTCACCTTCAGATCCGGGAAGCTGGTGACCACCTGCACTTTGATATCCGGGTTATATTCCACCACCCGTACCTTGCCGGCCAGCCGGATGCCCTTGAAGGTCCCGTCATCCCGGACCGCCGAAGAAGCCAGGGCGGCAGAAGCCCAGAACAGGCTGGCGATACAAGCCAGCAGCACCAGCAGTTTCCTCGTAGTCTTTTCCATCTCTCTCCCTCCTCTGCTGCGTGAATTTTCTGTCCTTATGGTCCCATTATACCATGGATGCAAAAAAATACCCACCAGGCTTTCCGTCTGGTGGGTCAACGGCATTAGAGGACTCTTGCCGCTCCGATATAGTGTGCGCCCCAGTATCCGCTGAACACATTGGATACGGTGACACCGGTGCTGCTCCCTGCCTGGAGCATCTGGCCGTTGCCGATGTAGATGCCGCAGTGGGAAGGTCCTGGTTCGTAAGTTTCAAAGAAGACCAGATCGCCTGGTTCCAGCTCGCTGGAAGAGACTTTCGGGTACGCATAGTATTGGGCATCTGCCGTCCGGGGGATCTCGATCCCCATCTGCCGGAATACGTATTGGGTATATCCGGAACAGTCAAAACCCCAGGGAGTGGTCCCTCCGAATACGTAAGGCACCCCCACATAATCATAAGCCGTACTGATCAGTGCTCTGGCCGTACTGCTGCCATATCCATAGCTGCTGCCATAACTCCGGTTGGAATTCAAGCTGCGGCGGGAAGGCATTTCCTTGCCCATGAGCTTTTTGTAGGTGAAGTTCCCGATCACACCGTCCGCTGCCAGGCCCATGCTGGCCTGATACTTCTTCACAGCCGCTACGGTCCGGGCTCCATACACCCCATCCGGGATCCCGATATCGTAGCCTTCCATCAGGAGCTGTTCCTGGATGGCCGCTACTTCCGGGCCTGACTGACCTTGTTTGAAACTGGCAAAAACGTTCTGCACAGGTAATGCGACCGCTGCGGTGGTAGCCGCTGCCAGCACTACGCCAAGCATCATCCTCCTAAATATAATAAACACATCCTCTCGATTACGCCTACGAAGTTAGCTGCCGGGTGCGGGTCGAGATGCCCTATTCCGAAGAAATTAACCCCACTTTGGTTCCCCCGTTCACATTGCTGTGATTCGGCTTTTTTTATTTAGTTTTGCCGTTTTTTATTATAACAATTCTCTTATTGTCTGTCTATTCCCTGTTACCACTTTTCACGATATGTTCACGAATGATATACAAAGGTCTTTGCTTTACTTCGTCGAAGATCCGGCCCACATATTCTCCCACGATGCCGATGCCGATCAGCTCCACGCCTCCTAGGAAGAACTCGGCCGCAGCCAGGGTGGTCCAGCCGGGCACCGCATCCTGGACGATATATTTCACATAAATGACATGACCGATCAGGAGGATGCTCCCCAACCCGGCAATGCAGCCCACATATAAGGCCAGACGCAGAGGGACCCGGGAAAAAGCCGTGATCCCATCCAGGGCGAATCGGAGCATCTTCCGCAGATTGAACTTGGAATGGCCGGCGAACCGGGGCGGTGCCACAAATTCCAGGGTAGTATATCGGAAACCCAGATTGTTCACCATGCCCCGGATGAAACGGGCCCGTTCCCGGAACCGGTTCAGGGCATCCACGGCTTTCCGGTCCATGAGCCGGAAATCGCTGCCACCGGGAGTGATCCGGACTTCGCTCATGGAATTGATCAGTTTGTAGTATAAGCGGGACGTTATGTTCTTGAACCAGGTTGCATCTTCCGTGGACTTCCGGACGGTCTGGACGATTTCATAGCCTTCTTCCCATTTCTTCAGCAGATCGGGGATCATTTCCGGAGGATGCTGGAGATCCCCGTCCATGGAAATCACCGCATCCCCGGCAGACTGGTCCAGGCCGCAGGTGAGAGCCAGCTGATGGCCGAAATTCCGGGCGAACACATAGCCCTGGACATGGGGATCTTTTTCCGCCAGTTCTCGGGTCAAAGAAGCAGTCCGATCTTTGGAACCATCGTCAATGAACAGGATCTCATAATCGTAGGACAAAGGCGCCATTACTTGCGTAAGGCGCCTGTAGAATTCACGGATATTTTCCTCTTCATTGAAGACGGGCACGACAAAAGAAAGCTTTTTCATGCAGCGTCTTCTCCTTTGTTACAACACGGCTAGGGCTTCTTCGTAGGCACTTTTGGGTTCTACCCCCACAAAGCGCTGGACTTCTTTACCAGCCTTGAACAGGACCACCGTAGGGATGGCCGAAACACCGAACCGCATGGCTACATCCGGTACCTGATCCACATCCAGTTTGGCGAACTGGACTTCTGGATGTTCCGCCGCCAGTTCTTCGATGACTGGGGCCAGCATCCGGCAGGGACCGCACCAGGTGGCCCAGAAGTCCACCAACACTGGTTTCTCACTGCCCTGCACCAGTTTGTCAAAAGCTGCTGCACTGCCAATCTGTATCATATCCATGGTATCTCCTCCTCTGTGCCTCCGGCACAAGGTTCTCTGTCAGGTTGTGAGTGCTCAGTAAGCCGAGTTCTGTCAAGGATAATCATTTATCTAGCCCTGCAGTTGCCTGCAGGTTCAAGCGACACTACCCGGAAGGATCAGCGGGCCGCTTCATCCCTTCCCTATTTGGTCTTGCTCCGGATGGGGTTTACCAAGCCGATCAATCACTTGACCGCTGGTGCGCTCTTACCGCACCGTTTCATCCTTACCGGCAAGCCGGCGGTTTGTTTTCTGTGGCACTTTCCTTAGGGTCGCCCCCACTGGACGTTATCCAGCATCCTGCCCTGCGGAGCTCGGACTTTCCTCATCAGCCATTGGCTGCCGCGATTATCTTTTGCACTCACATCTTGAAATAATATCATAGGAACGGGAATCCGTCAAACCTTCCACAGATACCGCTGCAGCATCTTGTCATATTCCCAGCTGCCGCTGCGTTCTTTCTGGTGGAACTGGTTCATGATGGAATCTACTTCATCGGCATAGTGGACGATGAAGGCTTCTTTGGTGACGCAGACCACCGGAGAGCCCTTTTCCTGGTCCCCGTGATGGGACAGGATGATATGGAGGAGCTTCTCCCGTTTTTCCGCTGTCAGTTCCGGGATCTTCCTCCCAGCCCGATCCACGGCCATGGCTCCGATGGAGATATGGCCCATGAGACGGCCTTCCGTGGTATAGGGGAAACCCAGATCCGAAGAGATTTCCCGGATCTTCCCCAGATCGTGGAGCAGAGCTCCGGCGATCACCAAGTCCAGGTCCACCTGTCCGATGGCGCTGCTCATGGCCACGGCCAGCCGGGTGACACACACCGTATGGTGCAGCAGTCCTCCGGCATAGGCATGGTGCAGGCGCATCCCTGCCGGATTCTTGCAGAACTGCCGGTAAGTTTCCCCGGAAAAGACCGTCTCTACCAGTTTCCGCAGCCCCTCATCCCCGATCCGGCCGATGAAGGTGTGGAATTCTTCCTCATATTTCGCCAGGTCGATATGGCCACTGGGCAAAAGGCAGGACAGATCATCTGCCTCCGTGACGGATTGGACCTTTTGGACGATGATCTGGTAAGCCATGGTGGTAGAATATTTATTCAGTTCCACTTTCCCCCCGATGATATACGGAGAGGGAGCTTCCATGGTCCGCAGCCGTCCGATGGGACCTGCTTCGAAACAAATGAAGGGGATGCAGCCGCTGTTGTCTTCCAGCAGCCCCTTGGCATAGGCCTTGCCATTGGAAGAAGTGCCCACTTTTTGGAGTCGGACCAGGCAAGGCTGTTCCATGGCATTCCCCAACTGCAAATCCTTGATCATTGCAATCGCTCCCTTAGACCGTCTGGAGGATCCGGTCTTCTTCGGCCCGGATCACTTCGAAATGACGACCGGATTCTTCGCACCAGACCTTCAGGACTTCTTCCAGTTTGTCGATGACGGGAGATTCTGTCAGCTGATGGGTGCCATCCACCACATTGAGTCCCAGGTTCAGGGCCTTTTGGGCTACATGGTATTTCAGGTCGCCGGTCACCAGGGTATCGGCACCAGCCGCCAGGGCATCTTCCATGAAATCAGCTCCGCTCCCGCCTACCACGGCCACTTTGTACACAGGTTCTTCCCCTCCTGCATAGGTCAGGTGTTCTGCCCCCAGATCGTCCCGGACTTTGGCCGCGAAATCCTTCAGATCCATGGGTTCTTCCAGGACCCCGATCCGGGCCAGTCCCTGTTCCGGGCAATCCTTCCGGGGAATCTCCGTCACATCTTCCAGGCCCAGCCGGGCCGCCAGCACATCGTTGACCCCGCCTTTGGCTGCATCTAGGTTGGTATGGGCTGCATACAGGGCGATGTCGTGTTTGATCAGTTCATAGAGCACTTCCATCTTCGTATCCGTCACCGCCAAAGTCTTGGGCAGGCTGAAATAATAAGGATGATGGGTGATGATGAGATCACATTCCTGTTCGATGGCCTGTTCTGCCACTTCGGGGCTCAGGTCCAGGGCCACCATGATCTTATGGACGTGCTGGGCCAAGTGCCCTAAAAGCAGGCCGGGATTGTCCCAGCTTTCCGCATAAGCCACCGGAGCCAGTTCATTCATGAACAGGCAGATGTCCGTTACGGTGGTTTCTTTCGTTTCCATTTCTTCCGTTTCCACGTGCAATCGCCTCCAGTTGTTTCCAAAGGGTTTGGTATTCCTCATACTGCCGGCTGGACCGGGCCCGCTCACTGCGTCCCATCTGTTCCAGCAGGCCATGGAGCTTCTTTTTCCGTTCTACCAGCAAGTCCTCCAGGAGAGGATGGTGCCGCTGGATCAGATCGCTGCCGATCTCATAGCAGGTGCTGGGATAGCGCCAGCCGGGTGAAGGTTCTAAGTGCAGCAGTTCGTACAGCCGTTTCCCCTCCCGGGCCAATTCTTCCCGGACGATGGCCCAGCCGTTGTCTTCCGCCCAATGCCGGAGACGGCAGGCATCGCTCATGGGCTGCAGGATCAGGTGCCGGAACCCCGGATGCTGCCACACAGCCGGTGCTTCTGCCAGGATCTGGAGCATGGTTTCCGCTCCCATCCCGGCCATCACGGCTGCTTCCGCCTCGCCCGGTGTCACCACCGTCAGGCCGCTGCCCTGCCGCACCGTGATCCGGTCTTCCAGGTGGAACGCCCGGACCGTATGCCGAGCCGCTTCACAGGGCCCAGGGACTACATCTCCAGCAATGGCCTGCTGGATCTTCCCCTGTTGGAGGAGCAGGACCGGCAGATAGGCATGATCGGTCCCTACATCCACCAAAGTCTGGCAAGGGGGGACCAGGGACGCCACAGCCTCCAGACGCATACCGAAATTCATCGTGCCACTCCTTCTGATTCCCATTCCAAGATGAACTTCCGGGCATCATCCAGACTGGTCACATCCCGCCAGCCGAAGCACCGGAGTCTCTCACACAGGCAGAACGCAGTCCGGTACTTTCGGATCAAGGCACGGGCCTGGCGGACGATTTCCCGGCCCACTGGGCTGTTACAGTAGCTCTTCATAGCTGCTTCCAGGAGGGAACGGTCTTTCCAGCTTTTTTCCCGGAAACAGCTGTGGACGAACAGGAACAGATCCAGGACCCGGGGATCGGCTTCGATGAACCGCTTTTCATTTTCCCAGTCCAGGAAAGTGATCCGGTCGTTTTCCTTATCGTAAGCAATATCCCGCAGGGCCGGACGACCATGATGGAGACCGGCCTGATGCAGCCGGGCCAGCCCTTCTCCGGCTTTCTGGAACGCCCGGACCCGGCAGTCCGCCCAGGGAGCTTCCTTGGCGACCCCCTGGAGGGTCTTGCCCACTGCCTTCATGACAAAATAGCCATCCTGGAGCAGGACGATTTCCGGTGCCAGGGGAAAATACTGGTTCACCGTCATGATTTTATAGACTTCGCACCAGAAAGCCGCCTCCACGCTCTGTTTGGCAAAGGCATTCCGGTGGTTGGACACTTTCCGTTTGACGAACAGGGCCTGATCCCGGTACAGGAACGGCAGGACCCGTTTCTCCGGCTGGAGGGCGATGGCCTTCTCCACCGCCTGCTGCAGATCCAAATCGATCAAATGGCCTGCGCCTCCTTTCTCAACGGGATCTCAGGGTACTGATCAGCTTCCTGGCTGCCAAGATCTTCCCCGGTGCCATGCTCAGCTCATCCACCCCCATGGCCACAAAGCTGGGGATCAGGGCCGGATCCGCTGCCGCTTCCCCACAGATGCCCACCCAGCAGCCTGCTGCGTGGCCGTTTTCGATGGTCAGCCGGATCAGACGCAACACAGCCTTGTGGCTGGCCTGTCCCAAATCTTCCAGACTGGCATTCTGCCGGTCCACCGCCAGGGTATACTGGACCAGGTCGTTGGTCCCGATGCTGAAGAAATCCACTTCCTGGGCCAGTTCATCACTGATCAGGGCCGCCGCTGGAGTTTCTACCATGATCCCCACTTCCAGTTCCTCATCGAAGGGGATCCCTTCTTCCCGGAGCCGGGCTTTGGCTGCTTCCAGGAGCTTCTTCGCCGCCCGAACTTCTTCTGCTGAGATGATCATGGGGAACATCACCGCTACTTCTCCGTAAGCAGAAGCCCGCAGGATGGCCCGCAGCTGGGTATAGAAGATCTCCGGACGCTTCAGGCAGATACGGATGGCCCGGAAGCCCAATGCCGGGTTCTCTTCTTCCGGCAGATGGAAATACTCCACCTTTTTGTCCGCCCCGATATCCAGGGTCCGGATGATCAGCTTCCGGCCTTCCAACTCCTGGGCTGCAGTGCAGTAGGCTTCGAACAGTTCTTCTTCCGTGGGGTAATCTTCCCGGCCCAGATACAGGAACTCGCTGCGGAAAAGGCCGATCCCTTCCCCATCGTTCTGGAGGACCAGATCCACATCTTCCGGCTGGCCGATATTCCCATAAAGAGCGATGGTCCGGCCGTCAGCTGTACAGGTGGGCTTTCCCCGATACTGTTCCAGGGCGTCTTCTGCCGCCCGGTGCTGCTGTTGTTTTTCCTTCAGGGCTTCCAGCACCTGGGGTTCCGGATCCAGATAAAAGGCGCCGGCGCCTCCATCGATGGCTCCCAGGGTCCCGTTCCAATCCTCTGACAGCACTTTTTCTGTATGGACCACCGCCGGGATCTTCATGGTCCGGGCCAGGATGGCCGTATGGGAATTGGCACTGCCGCCGCTGGTCACAAAGCCCAGGATCAGGGATTTATCCAGCTGCAGGGTTTCACTGGGGGTCAGATCATCGGCACAGATGATGGAAGGCCGGGTCAAAAGTTCCGTCCAGTTCCGTCCCCCGGCAGACAAGGCCTCTTCCAACTGGCCGCAGATGGCCCGCACATCGGCCCCCCGGGCCTGCATATATTCATCGTCCATGGCTTCCAGCATGGCTGCGAACTGGCTCCCAGCTTCCCGGACAGCAGCTTCCGCTGTGAAATGCTCTCCCTGGATCAATCCTTCGATGGCTTCGCACAGATCCGGATCCTGGACCATCAGCTGGTGGACTTCGAAGATCCCGGCTTCCTCTTCTCCCACTTGTTCCCGGGCTTTTTCCTTCAGGGTCTCCAGGATCTGGAGGACCTGCTGCTGGGCAGCCTGGAACCGTTTCAGCTCCTGCTGGGGATCCAGGCAGGTGTCCAGCTGGAGTTCCGTTTTCCGTCCAGCTGGTTTCACCAGGATGGGGCCAGCCGCCACACCGGCGGAAGCCCCTTTTCCTTCCACGAACTTCATGGATATCCCCCTTTTACAGATTGGCTTTCAGGAAAGCTTCCAGGGCAGCCGCCGCTTCTTTTTCATCGGGGCCTTCCACGGACACCGTGAGTTCCATGCCGGCTTTGATGCCCATGCCCATGAGAGAGAAGATCCGTTTCAGGTCACCAGTCTTGCCATTTCCGGCCACACTGCATTTGGACTGGAATTTGGCTGCTTCCTTCACCAGCATGCCGGCAGGACGGGCGTGGATCCCCTGAGGATCTTGGATCGTATACGTAAATTGAATCATGGAAATTCCTCCTTATAGTTGTAACTTATTTTTCATTATACCATAAAAAGACAGGGCCGGAAAACGCCAATCCCTACCGGTCTTTCTTCAGCAGCCCCAGCAGCACGGCTCCTACTGCCGTCCCAGCAGCCAGGGACAGGAGGTACATGGGCCAGTTGTGCACCACACCCAGGACGAAGATGCCTCCATGGGGTGCCGGGATGGTGCATCCGAACACCATGGAAAGGGCGCCGGCCACAGCTGCTCCGATGGCACAGGCCGGAATCACCCGGGAAGGATCTTCCGCCGCAAAAGGGATGGCCCCTTCTGTGATGAAGCTGAGGCCCATGATGAAATTGGTCAGGGAAGAGCTCCGCTGCTGGACCGTGAACTTCTTCGGGAAGAGCCGGCAAGCCACGGCAAGGGCCAGAGGCGGCACCATGCCTCCGATCATCACAGAAGCCATGAAGGGGGAAGAAACAGCCTGGCCGTCAGCTCCGGCCAAAGAGGCAGTCCCGAACACGTAGGCCGCCTTGTTGAGGGGGCCCCCGAAATCGATGCTCATCATACCACCCAGCACCAGCCCCAGTAGCACTTTGCTCCCGCCGCTCATAGCCGTCAGGCTGCCGTTGACCCAATGGTTCACGGCTCCCATCACCGGGTTGATGAAAAAGACCATCAGGGCTCCCATGATCATCAGCCCCAGGACCGGGTAGAGCAGGATGGGTTTCAGGTTTTCCAGGGATTCCGGCAGGAAAGACAGGCACCGTTTCAGGGCCAAGATCAGGTAACCGCCTACAAAGCCCCCTGCCAGGGCTCCAAAGAAACCACTGCCTCCGTTGGCTGCCATGGCCCCTGCCAAAAAGCCTACCAAAAGGCCTGGACGGTCCGCGATGCTGGCAGCGATGAAGCCGGCCAGCATGGGCATCATGAAGCTGAAAGCCATCCCGCCCACATTCTTGAAGAAAGCGGCCAGAGGTGTACTGGACCCGAATTGGGCGGTCCCAGCCGCTCCCATATCGGACAGGAAGGCCAGGGCGATCAGGAGCCCGCCCCCGATGACGAAGGGCAGCATATGGGACACCCCGTTCATCAGGTGCTTATAGGCTTTCCGGGCCTGGCTCTCTTCTGCCCTATCGTCCCCGGCTGGGGCGGCATCCCTTTCTCCCGGATAGAGGGGAGCCTGGCCGCTCAGGGCTTCATCCAGCAGGGCATCCGCCTTATTGATGCCATCCGCCACTTTCACGATGACAACGGGTTTGCCCTTGAACCGATCCATGGGCACGTATTTGTCCGCTGCCACGATGATCCCCGTGGCACCAGCGATATCTTCGGCGGTCAGGGCATTCTTGACCCCGCTCTGGCCGTTGGTTTCTACTTTGATGGAGATTCCCCGTTTGGCGGCATGCTGTTCCAGGCTCTCGGCGGCCATGTAGGTATGGGCGATCCCGGTGGGACAGGCAGTGACGGCCAGCACCTGATATCCTTTAGGAGGTTCTCCTTCTGCTGCAGCCGTTTCTTCTGCCGGCTGTCCCTCCCCGGTTTCTTCCGGGAACTTCTCCCTTTCCGCCTTCCCGATCAGATCATACAAACCATCCACACTGTCCACCGCCATGATCCCGTCGATGAAGTCCGGGTCCATGAGCAGGGTGGACAAACGGCTGAGCACATCCAGATGCACATTGTCCTGGGTATCCGGAGCAGCGATCAGGAAGAACAGCTTGGCCGGCTGGCCGTCCAAAGAATCGAATTCCACTCCGTCGGCACACCGCATGAAGGCCAGGCCCGGCCGGGTCACGGCAGATGTCTTGGCATGGGGGATGGCCACCCCTTCCCCCACTCCGGTACTGCCCTCTTCTTCCCGGGCAAAGACCTTTTTCCGGTATTCTTCCGGGTCCGCGATGTTCCCCTGTTTCACCATGAGCTGGATCAGTTTGTCCAGTGCTTCCTGTTTATTGGCCGCGGAACCGAACAGGTCCACGCTTTCCCGTTTCAGAAGATCTGTAATCTGCATGTCATTTCCCCTTTATCAATTTTTCAATAGATTCTCTCTCAGCCAGATGCATGGTGAAGGCCGTAGCGCTGCCGGCACAGATTCCCCAGTGGAGAGCCTCTCCATAGTCCTTATGCCGGAGATAGCCGGCCAGGAATCCGGCCACCATACTATCCCCCGCACCCACCGTGTTCACCATGGTCCCTTGGGGTGCCTGGCGGCGGCTGGCCTTCCCGTTCTCATCCACCAGCAGGGCTCCCTGGCCCCCCAAGCTGATCAATACGTTCCGGGCTCCCTGCTGCTGGAGTTCCCGGGCGCCCTGGACCAGCGCTTCTTCTGTAGGCAGTTCCCGCCCCAGCAGTTCTTCCAGTTCCTCCCTATTGGGCTTCACCAGGAAGGGGTGGGCCGCCAGGGACTCGCCCAGGAGTTTCCCAGTGGCATCCACTACACAGGGGATGTCCCGCCGGGTCATGGCAGCCGCCAGCTCTCCGTAAAGAGACGGAGCGCAGCCGCTGGGACCGCTGCCGGAAAGCACCAGCATATCCCCGTCGGTGAGCCCTTCCAGCTGGGCCCGGAGCCGGTCCAGGTCCCTGGCAGTGACTTCCGGTCCTTTTCCGTTGAGGGCCGTCTCTTCTTCTGCCCGGATCTTCACATTGATCCGGGAAAATCCTTTTTCTATGGTCAAAAAGCTGCAGGGGATCCCCCGTTCCTCTACCAGGCGCTGGATCTCGTCCCCGGTAAAGCCAGCCTTGAAGCCCAGGATCCGGGTAGGGACCCCCAGGTTCTGGAGCACCCAGGATACGTTGATGCCCTTGCCCCCGGGGAAGATCTCTTCTTCCCGGGTCCGATTGATGGCTCCCGCCTGGAGCTGGGGCAGGGTCACCACATAATCCAATGAAGGATTGAAGGTAATGGTATAGATCATGACAGATTCCTTTCTCTTCCCGTTTTCTTCACAGATCCCTGAAGTTTCCGATTCGGATGCCCTGATCCTGGACAAACTCCAGGATATCTGGATCCGTGGCTGCAGCCAGTTCGGCCTCGAAATCATGGTCCCATTGGGTGGCAGGGATCAGGATCTCATTGCTGGTACCCGGGTGGAGCATCACTTCCGTGGTGCCGTCCTTCAAGTTCAGGAGGATGGTCCGCAGGGCATTTTTGTCCACGGCTTCTCCCGCAACAATGCCTCCGAAATGGTCCGGGGTACGGATGCCTGCAGCCTGGGCCTTCTTCCGGGCCCGTTCTGCCAGTACATGGAGCCCCATCCGCCCCACCTGTTCTCCCAGGTTGGACGGCCGGGTCGCTCCCAGGCTCACCGGGATGGCCGGGATCCGCAGGGCCGGGATGCCATGATCCAGGCAGAGGTCCAGGATCACGTCGATGATCCCGGGCAGCACATGCATATGCTGGTGACTGTCTGCGTGGGTAGGCACCAATCCCGTATCCAGGAAACGGTCCAATTGTGCCGTACATTCCCGTCGGACATCCTGGAGCCGTATCTTTCCCTGGAGGAAACGTTTGACGAAGGCCCCATGATCCGGAACCAGCTCCTCCGTCCGAGGATCCACCAGGGAGGGGATCTCTGCCGGAGGCAGTACCGGTTTGGCATTGACCAAAGTGAAATGGATCCCCATCCCCAATCCTGGCATCCGGCGGGCCAAAGCTGTGGCATCAGCAAACGCGGGACCAGTGACCATGACCGTAGCGGACCGGATCAGGCCCCGCTCCACGCCCTGGGCCACAGCCCGGTCGATCAGGGGATGCCGCCCGAAATCATCGGCATTGATGATCAGTTGTTTGGACATGGCAATCATCCTTTCCAAAATAAGACAGCCAGTGAAGGCCAGAATGATAGAAGTTGTGACCATTTATTATATCAAATGGGGAGGGAAAATTGTAGAAGAATATGGTGATTAAGTGGTCATATGTGTCCCCACTCCGTTGACATCCCCCCCTGCTTTTGCTACACTGACAGTGTTTTATCGGAAAGGAGTTCTCCCATGAACCGTGCTCTCTCGCCCCGGGCGATGGTGTTCATCACCGTCCTGGGGGCTTTATCTTCTCTTTTGATGGCCTTTGAATTTCCCCTGCCTTTTGCTCCAGCCTATATGAAGTTCGAGATCTCTGACCTGCCGGCGCTGTTTGCCGGGTTCTTCCTCGGTCCAGCAGCAGGCGCCCTGACAGAGCTGCTGAAGATCCTGATCAAACTGGTCCTAGTCGGCAGCTCTTCCGCCTTCGTGGGGGAAGGGATGAACCTGCTGTGCGCCCTGGCCTATGTGCTGCCTTGCACGGTATCCTACCACTGGCACCGGACCCGGGAAGGCGCCTTGACCGCCCTGGTGGTGGGGAGTTTGGCAGCCAGCGTCTTTGCGGTAGTGGCCAACCGTTTTTTGGCCATTCCCCTGTATGTGGAACTGTATAAGATCCCTCTGGCCGCCATCCTGAAGATGGCCCGTGCCGCCAATCCCCTGGTCCACAGCCTGACGGATTTCCTGCTGCTGACGGTGCTGCCCTTCAATCTGCTGAAGTACGGGGTCGTATCCTGGATCACCTACCTAATCTACAAGAAAGCCAGCCTGGCGCTGACAGAGATTTTGAAGAAATGAGAGGGTGTTGCACGTGTAAAAGCTGCACACATGCAACACCCTCTCGTCATAGGTCAGCTGTCTCTCATCGGCGTATGGCTTATGCCCTATGATGAGTCTGTATCCAGTATACATTTTTGATTGAACTTTCAGTAAAAACAGAAACATGTTACAATGATAAAAAAGCGTTATCTTGTTCCAGCTTGACGAAGGAGGATGTGGAATGATCGAAAGACGGACCGTAGGCATCGTCGGTGTCGGCCATGTAGGAGCCCATGTGGCTTATTCCCTGGGGATGATGGGCGTCGCAGATGAGATCCTGCTCTGTGATAACAAGGAAAAGAAACTGACCAGTGAATGCAATGATTTGAATGATGCCGTCCCTTTCATGCCCAACCGGGTGGTCTACCGTACGACGGATTACGCCGGCCTGAAAGACTGTGAGATCATCGTCAATGCGGTAGGAGACATTTCCCTCTGCCGGAATTTCAACCGGGATGACGAACTGAAGAACAGCGTGATCCAGGTATCCGATTTTATCCCGAAGATCATGGATGCCGGCTTCAACGGGATCTTCGTCAACATCACCAATCCCTGTGATCTGATCACCTGCGAGATTGCCAGCCTGTCCGGTCTTCCCCGGTCCCAGGTGATGGGCACGGGCACCCTGCTGGATTCGGCCCGGCTCTGCCACGCCCTCAGCGATGCCACCGGCCTGGACAGCCGCGGTTTCAACGCCTTTATGATTGGCCAGCATGGCAATGCCCAGTTCGTTCCCTGGTCCTTGATCCGTTTCTCTGGCATGACTGTGGACCAGTACGAAAAGGAAAGCGGACAGCCCTTTGACCGGTCCAAGATCCAGGAACAGACCATCAAGGGGGGCTGGGTCACGGTTTCCGGCAAATGGTGTACGGAGTACGGGATCGCGGCGGCAGCGGCCACTCTGGTACGGACCATCCTCCGGGATGAAAAGCGGGTACTCCCCTGCTCGGTGGAATTAGACGGGGAATATGGCCAGCAGGACCTGTTCATCGGTGTACCGGCCGTGATCGGCAAAGAAGGGGTGGAAAAAGTCCTGGACCTGCCCTTGACCCCGGAGGAACAGCAGCAGTTCACCCAATGCGCCGCGGCCATCCGAGAAAATGTAGCCAAAGCATACGATGTGATTTTTAAAGAGAAAGAGCTATAAAAGGGGGTGTTGCACGTGCGAAAACCACACACGCACAACACCCCTTTGTCATAGGTCAGACGTCATACGTCATACGCTTTTGGAAATCAATTTTTACAAATTGATTTTGAAACTTTAAAATC
>Ga0129307_1000905_pt1 | contig 38875 bp, 32 predicted proteins | sample P1105metagenome_FD_94437 | JGI IMG/M metagenome (GOLD analysis project Ga0129307, IMG submission 94437) | Capybara group fecal microbial communities from Wisconsin, USA - P1105 metagenome | ecosystem: Host-associated > Mammals > Digestive system > Large intestine > Fecal | place: USA: Wisconsin...
GTTCTCAATGTTGCTCCATGAGCAGGTGAAAGAACCTGCACTGGGGTTCATTGAAGCCTGACCCTGACCATTCTGATTCCACATCTCATAGTCAAAACCGCCGATATTACCTCTTGTCTGCTGATCAGCAGCACCGGCGATCATCGGGAGGCTCGATGCGATCATCAGCGCTGAAACGGAGCCGCTGACGATCTTTTTGATTTTGGACATTTGCACTAAAATCACTCCTTTAATTCTGTCTGCATTTTTTGCAGTGTAATAAGAATGGAATTTAGTATTCCCCCAAATGTGAATATATATCTATATGTATGTTCATTATAACACTTACGGTAAATAAATCAAGTTATTTTTTGTCTAATTTTGCGTGAAAAATATACGTTTCTTATCATTTATTGCTATTTTATACAGATAGTAATTATTTTTACGACTTTCCCGCCCTGCTTGTCAGGGCATATCATTCATCTGTTCTGAACTGAAGTATTCATTGCATTTCATGAGCAGTCAGGTGTCTGATTACGCATTATGATAATGAATGACTTTGATAATATTATGTCATGAATGTCCTGTAAGCCGTCAGTCCGACGATACAGAGCTGCGGCATGACTATCAGGAGAAGCTCTTACCTATAATTAGGGAAAAGTTTTCAAAAAAAACAAAACACATTTTCACAAATATACTTGACAAATCAATATTGATTTGTTATAATTTAATAGATTGTTAATGAAACCGACAATAATCATTCAAAATTTAGCAATCATTTGTGCTATAAGGGGTAAAAAATAAAGGTGATGCAGGGAAACAAGATCTGATTATAACAGCGTTTTATTTTCAGATACGTTTATAATTAACGCTTGGGACGATAACGCCCCGACGTATTTTTATAAATTAAAGGAGGGTTTTTTAAATGAATTTTTGGAAGAAAGTGGCTGCAACAGCATTTGCGCTCACTATTATCGGAGGCACAATGCCTGCGGTAACAGGCGGAGCTGCTCTGTTCCGGCCCGAAATCTCTGCGGATGCAGCAGGTACGGTCTCTTACGATTCAGCATCGAAAACACTGACTATCAGCGGAAGTTTTACCAAGGAGGAAATATGGAATTACGCCGATGCAGAGCAGGTCATCGTAGCAGATAATACTGTTTTTCCGTCGAACTGTCAGTCACTGTTCACAAGCTTCAGCAAAATGACTAAGTTCAAGCTGGGAAATGTGAACACAAGCAAGGTAACGAATATGAACTCCATGTTCAGCGGCTGTCACAGCCTTGCAACTCTTGATCTCAGCAGGTTCGATACAAGAAACGTTATCGACATGAGTTTTATGTTCAGCGGCTGTGCAAGTCTTGAAACGCTGGATCTCAGCCATTTCAACACAAGCAAGGTCGAGGATATGAGCTTTATGTTCTCTGACTGTTCGTCTCTTACTCTGCCCAATCTCAGCAGCTTTGATACCAGCAAGGTAAAAAGCATGTCCTATATGTTCAGAGGCTGTGCAGCTATCACTTCTGTAGATGTCAGCAACTTTGATACGAGCAGTGTTACTGATATGAGCTATATGTTCAACAGATGCTATGCTCTTACCTCACTGGATCTCAGTAACTTTGATACGAGCAATGTTACGGATATGAACAATATGTTCAGCAAGTGCTATGTTCTTTCCGACCTTGAGATAAGCGATTTTGATACAAGCTGCGTTACGGATATGTCCTATATGTTCTATTACTGCCACCAGCTCACAAAGCTTGATCTCGGCAATTTTGTAACAAAGAGCGTTGATGATATGAACTATATGTTCACAGGCTGCAACAAGCTTGCTTTCCTCAATATCGTAAGCTTCAACACAGCGAATGTAGACGGTATGCTCTGTATGTTCGAGGACTGCTCGTCTCTCACTTCACTTGACCTCAGCAGCTTCGATACCAAGAAAGTAAAGTATATGAACTCCATGTTCCACGGCGATGAAAAGCTTGAGACCATATATGCGGGAGGCAAATGGGATACAAGCGCCGTTATCAAGAGCCCCGATATGTTCGCAGGCTGCTCTTCGCTCGTGGGCGGCAGCGGCACAGTCGTTGACTCGCAGCATACGGATAAGGAGTTTGCACGCATAGATTCAGCGGACAGCAAGGGCTACTTCAAGAAAAATCCCATAAGCAGCGTTTCGCTTACCCTTTCCGACAGCCTCGGACTCAATTTCTATGTAGGCAATGCAAATGATGATAACGCCAAGAACTACAAGATAGTATTCAGCGGCAAATGCGCAGAGAAAGGAAAGGACCTCACCCTTGCAAAGAAGGACGGTGCTTATTCCGTTACTGCAAATGTTTCGGCAAACAACATGGGCGAAACAATAACAGCAAGCGTTTATTATAAGGACGGTTCGGAATACAAGCTCATCGGTACGAAGTGCTATTCCGTAAACGTTTACCTTAATGCGATAAATACGAATGAAGCTACTCTCCAGAAGCTCGTGGATACCATAAAGCAGTACGGCAGAGTATCGAAGGCATACTTCAGCGAGCGCAGGATACCTGCTGTATCGGATAATGCAGCCGATATAAATGAGATCGCGAATATCGCACCTTCATTTGATTCAAACGACGCCAAGCTCACTCTCGTTCTCAACTCCAAGCTTGCCGCACGTCTGTATATTCCCGGACTGAGCGCAGGAGAAAAGGACGACAAGAACAAGTATACTGCTGTTGAAGGCTACAACGGAGAGGCCTGCTTCGAGTTCAAGGAGATCACTCCCACACAGCTGACAAGACAGTACAGCATAACATACGGCGGAAAGGAATACAGATTCCTTCCTATGTCATGGGCTTACCGTGTAGTCGCCAATCCGAGCTCCAGCAGGAGCAACAAGGCTATGGCGAATATACTTTATGAGTACTACAGAGATACTCAGGCATTTGTAAAGTACTATTCGACACATCCCGAGACTCAGAATCAGTAAAATAATGAATTACAGCACCCCCGTGAGCCGTTAATGATGTGCGGCTCAGGGGGTGTTTTATAGCAGTCCGTGTATGGGATATTAAGGCAAAAGGAGGAATAGCATGTTAAAAAGGATATTTGCATTGTTACTGTCCGCGGCAATGTGTCTTGCGGCAGCTCCCGCAGCGGGGGCTGCGGCTGCTGAAAAAGCCGCTGTTGACGGAGATGTCAACGGGGACGGGAAGCTCAGTATATCCGATGTGGTCCTGCTTCAGAAGTGGCTGACGGGTTATCCTTATATTTATGTCCATGACTGGCTGGCAGCGGATCTGTGCAAGGACGGAGTGCTCGATGTATTCGATCTTGCCGCGATGAAACGGCTGCTGATCAGAAACTCGGCTGATAATGAGGATAAGCTGATAACCCCTCCGGTAAGTGTGTTGTCTCCCTCGCTGCCGAGCACCGGCATTAATCACATACTCATGTTTGCGGTGGACTTTCCGGACTATCACTTTGAAGTGTATAATCCGGCGGAAGTGCTGAAGAATGTGTGCTTCGGCCCCGAGAATGATTGTAACAGCGCATATCCTCTGGAAAGCGTCTTTGCTTTTTTTGAGCGCTCCTCATACGGAAGAATGCATCTGACGGGCGACGTTTTCAATTATACGGCAGAATATCCCATTGATCACTATGAAGGGGATAACGGAAAGGCCCTCCTTGAGGAGGTGCTGGAGGCATATGACGGACAGACAGATTATAACGAATATGACGTCAACGGCGATAAGGTGCTGGATTCGGTAACAATAGTAGTCCCCACCATGGTGTCGGAGATAGACAGGGACGATGACGGTATTCCCGACTGGTGGCCGTTTTCGGTGCCCTATTACGGCAGCGGAGTATATGACGGAGTAAAGCCGGGTACATACTGCGTGAATATAAGCTCCTTCGGAGACATTGCGGGCTTTAACAATATGCTTGCACATGAACTGTGCCATGCCATGGGACTTCCCGATTATTACAGATGCACCGCTGATGATCTTTACGGTACGGACGGAATGGTAGGAAATGCGGGCTGCGAGCTTATGGACGAGGGCTACGGAGATCTTTCCGCCTTTTCAAAGCTCATGCTCGGCTGGCTTGCTGAGGACGAGATACAGATATATACGGGTGAACAGAGTACGTTTGAGATCAGTTCCATGCAGCATAAGCCGTCCTGCCTGATAATACCGCGCGATAAGGATAAAGGCTTCCTGAGCGAGTTTTTCCTTATCGAGTATATAACGGGTTACGGCAATGATTCCGCATATTTTATTGACGGCAGACCGAATAAGCTGATAAACTACGACGGCGGCGTCCGAATACTTCACTGTAATGCGGAGATAGCCGAGGGACAGAACGGTCCCGAGTTCAGGTACAGCATCAACAGCGACTATTATGACAGCAGCGATACCAGGCAGAGAGTCCTGCGGCTCGCAAGCGGCTACAATCTGGTCTCGGGCTACGATAACGGCAACAAGTTCTTCAATGACAGCATAGAGGACTTCCATTGGTATGACGAAGAAGGGGGACTGACAGAGAGAACGGGGATAGCGCTCGGTATTTTCGGTCCTAATCCCGGACCGGATTATGTCGAGGATTCCTGGAGTTTGTCCTCGTCGGGAGCGTACTGGGAGGACCCCTCATTCCTTGAAAACAGTGTATACACTATCGAAATATCTTAATAATCCGCACCGAGTACAGTATTATTGAAAAAGTCATGTCCCGCAGCGATATAGCTTATCGCTGCGGGGCATATGTTTTTATTCCGTGACCGGTCTCAGCGGCCGGTGACAGCAGGGACTGTAATGTCCGTGAAATATCCTGTTGCCTGTGCACATTAAAAAACTTGACAAATAATGCTAATGATTTTATAATAATTTACAGAGAATGCTGCGGCTGCATGGGCGGCTGCGGCGGTTTTACCGAACGGTGGGATCAGTATTGGAAAAGTATATTTACAGCGGAGGACGCAGACTAAGATGCGGCTATACAACAGGCTCATGCGCGGCAGGAGCCGCAAAAGCCGCAGCCGAGATGCTTCTGACGGGAAAGATCATCGGAGCTGTCGATATTGTAACTCCGAAGGGGATAATGCTCCGGCTCGGCATAACTGATGCCGTAACCGACGGCACACACGTTTCGTGTGCCGTTGTGAAGGACAGCGGCGATGACCCCGACGTTACAAACGGGATAAAGGTATATGCCGATGTGAGGCTGACAGACAGCGGTATCGAGATAACGGGAGGCAGCGGTGTGGGAACTGTCACAAAGCCGGGACTCGATCAGCCTGTAGGTGCTTCCGCCATAAATTCCGTACCCCGTGAGATGATAAAGCGGGCGGTGGCCGAGACGGCGGAGCTCTACGAATACAGTGGCGGCTTCAGTATAGTCATCTCTGTTCCGGGCGGAGAGGAACTTGCCTCAAAGACCTTCAATCCCCGCATGGGAATAACGGGCGGTATCTCGATCATAGGGACGACCGGGATCGTTGAGCCTATGAGCGATCACGCGATCGTGGAGACCATAAGGACGGAGGCGAATATGCGCCGTGCCGAAGGACACAGGACACTTCTCCTCACAGTGGGAAACTACAGTGAGAAGTATATCTCCGAAATGTTTCCAGAGCTGGCGGAGCGATGCGTGATGTGCAGCAATTTTATCGGCGAGGCGCTGGATACGGGAGCTGCATTGGGCTTTGAGAGGGTACTTCTTTGCGGACATATAGGCAAGCTGGTAAAGCTTGGGTCGGGCATAATGAACACTCATTCGTCCTGCGCGGACGGACGTATCGAAACGCTGATCGCCTGCGCAGCCCTTGCAGGGGCTGATGGAGAGGTATTCGTCAGGCTGACTGAGTGTATAACTGCCGATTCGGCGGTGGATGTACTTTACGAGTACGGCATTGCCGGAAAGGTGCTTGAAAAGCTGACGGAACGGATAGAATATTACCTGGCTGCGAGGGTAAAGTCGCAGATACAGACGGCAGCGCTGGTATTTTCCTATAAAAACGGCCTGCTGCTGAAAACAAGTCTTGCCGATGATATACTCAGAGCGGCAATGGAGGAATGAAATGGTACATTTTGTTGGCGCAGGCTGCGGAGCGGCAGATCTTATCACTGTCAGGGGAAAAAAGCTGCTTGAAAAGGCAGATGTGGTAATATATGCGGGTTCGCTGGTGAATCCCGGGCTCCTTGACTATACTGCTGCGGACTGCGGCATATACAACAGCGCTGAAATGACTCTCGATGAGATAATAGAAGTAATAAAAAGAGCAAATTCACAGGGAATGGACGTGGTAAGGCTCCATACGGGCGATCCGAGCATATTCGGTGCGGTGAGGGAGCAGATGGACAGGCTCGACGAGCTTGGGATAGAATATGAGGTTTGTCCCGGCGTCAGCTCCTTCTGCGGAGCTGCTGCGGCTCTTAGGGCGGAATACACTCTTCCCGACGTTTCGCAGACCGTGATACTCACAAGAATGGCGGGACGTACTCCCGTTCCCGAAAAGGAGAGCATAGAGCTCCTTGCGGCTCATCAATGCACTATGGTGATATTCCTCAGTGCGGGCATGATTGGGGAGCTGTCAGAAAGACTTGCGGAGGGAGGCTATTCTCCCGATACTCCCGCAGCCATAGTCTATAAGGCTACATGGCCGGAGGAGAGAGTGCTCCACTGTACGGTCGGGAGCCTTGCCGAGACTGCAAGGGAGAACGGTATCTCAAAGACGGCGCTGATCACCGTCGGGGATTTTCTCGGCAGCGATCATGAGCTTTCGCGGCTTTATGCGGCGGATTTCGAGACCGGCTACAGAAAGGCGAAGAACTGATGGATATAGCTGTTATATCTCTTACGGAAAACGGAAGAGAATTTTCGCGCAGGATAGCGGAAACGCCCTCGGGTCACCGATTCAGACGCTATTGCTTCCACAAGCATACCGACGGGAATGCGGAAGCCTTTACGGATATAAACGCTCTCACAGGCTGCATTTTCAGTACCTATGACGCGCTTATATTTGTATGCGCCTGCGGGATAGCGGTAAGGGCGGCGGCGCCGTATCTGCGTTCAAAGACAACGGATCCTGCCGTGCTGGCGGTTGACGACTGCGGAAAATTCATTATCCCCGTATTGTCGGGACATATCGGCGGTGCCAATGCTCTTGCCCGGCAGCTTGCCGTGCTTACGGGAGCTGTTCCCGTTGTCACTACCGCCACGGATACGGGAGGACGTTTTTCACCCGACTGCTTTGCGGCAGCAAACGGACTCGTCATAACCGACCTCAGGGCGGCGAAGGAGATAGCCGCTGCTGTTCTGGACGGCGAAAAAACGGGGCTTGTTACGGAATATAAATGCTTGAATATGCCCGAAGATGTGGTGTGCGGCAGCGGATCGCGTACGGGAATATATATCGGCAGCGGCGATGTTGAGCCCTTTCCCGTTACCCTGAGACTTGTCCCGAGAAATATAGTCATAGGCATAGGCTGCAAGAAGGGAATCACCGCCGGAACAGTAAGCCGCAGGGTGCATTCGGCCCTTAATGAGGCGGGCATACCCTTTGAGAGAGTGTATGGAGCCGCAAGCATAGATCTCAAGAGCGATGAAAAGGGGCTTCTTGAGTTTTGCAGCAGCTGCGGGCTGGAGCTGTCGTTCTTTTCTGCGGAGGAGCTTATGAGCACTGAGGGGGAGTTCACGCCCTCAGCCTTTGTAATGGAAACAGCAGGAGCCGACAATGTCTGCGAGAGAAGCGCGGTAAGGCTCAGCGGCGGCAGGCTTGTACTGCGGAAGAGCGCGGCTGAGGGAGTAACGGTGGCGGCTGCCGAAAAGCCGATCATTATCGATTTTGAAAGGAAAATGCTGTAATGCTTTATGTTGTTGGCATAGGTGCGGGGAGCTTGGGCGGCATGACGTCAGATGCCGCAAAGGCGCTGTCGGCGGCTGAGCTCATAGTGGGCTATACAAAGTATATCGAGCTCATACGTGAGAGCTTCGCGGAGAAGGAGTTCTATACCACGGGTATGAAGCAGGAGCGCGAGCGTGTGGAATATGCCCTGAAAGAGGGAGAAAAACGGACAGTTGCCCTGATATGCAGCGGAGACCCTCAGCTTTACGGTATGGCGGGGCTTGCCTTTGAGCTGAGTTCGGCATATCCCGATACCGATATAGAGGTGATCCCCGGTGTTACCGCCGCGTTCAGCGGAGGGGCTGTCCTTGGCTCCCCCCTTACCAATGATCTTGCGGTGATAAGCCTTTCCGACCTGCTCACACCTGCGGAAAGGATCCGCAGGCGTCTGCATTGTGCAGCTGAGGGAGACTTTGTGATCGTGCTGTACAATCCTTCCTCAAAGAACCGTTCCGATTACCTTGCGAGAGCCTGCGATATAATACTTGAGCACAGACCGCCCCATACGGTCTGCGGCTATGTAAGGAACATAGGCAGAGAGGGTCAGGAGAGCCGGGTGCTCACCCTCGGAGAGCTCAGGGATACGGCAGTTGATATGTTCACCACGGTGTATATAGGCAATTCGGAGACAAAGCTCATAAACGGTAAAATGGTCACGCCGAGAGGTTACGGAAATGTCTGAGCTGCTTATATTCGGCGGTACCACAGAGGGTCGCCGGCTGGCGGATATATGCGTAAAAAACGGCATAAGCGCCGATGTGTCCGTGGCGACGGAGTACGGTGCGTCTTTGCTTCCCGATGGAGTAAGGATCCTCTGCGGCAGGCTCGATGCGGAGCAGATGACGGAGCTTATGAAAAAGAGCCCGTACAGAGCTGTGATTGACTGTACTCATCCATATGCCGTTGAGGTGACGGAAAACATAAGGATCGCCTGTTTGGCGGCAGAGCTCCCGTATCTCAGGCTCATCCGCAGCAGCTCCGATATAAGGGGCACTGTTGCGAAGGATATGGAACAGCTCAGAGAGCTTCTCGGCAGCAGCGACAGGATCGTGCTGAGCACTCTCGGCAGCAAGGCTGCGGCAGAGCTTGCGAAGGTGAGAGATCACCGCAGAAGGATATGGCTCAGAGTGCTGCCGTCGGAGGATATACGGTTACTGACCGAAGAACTGGGCTTTGACGAGAGCCGCATAATACAGGAAAAGGGACCATTTACGGTCAGTCGGAATATTGAGCATATAAAGCTGAGCGGCGCAGAGATACTCCTCACCAAGGAGAGCGGCGAGACAGGCGGCTATCCCGAAAAGGCAGAGGCTGCCGAAAAATGCGGGATAGAGCTTGTCACTCTGGCAAGGCCAAGCGAGAAGGGCTTCAGCTTTGATGAGACAGTGCGGATAATAATGGAAATGAGGAGGGAGCGGCAGATATGAAGGTGTATATCGTAGGTATCGGCATGGACGGCAGGAATACTCTTACCCGCGAGGGGTGGAAGGCTGTCACGGAGGCGGAGCTCATTATAGGTGCGGAGCGTATGCTCGCTCCCTTTGCGGAGCTCGGCAAGGAGACCTTATGCAGCTATATCCCGCAGGAGATAGCCGAAGCTCTTCGCAGCTGCGGAAAGGATACTGCGGCTGTGCTCATGTCCGGGGACTGCGGTTTTTTCAGCGGCACAAAAAAGCTTCTGCCGCTGCTCGGTGACTATGATACGGAGACGGTTCCCGGAATATCGGCGGCAGCATACCTTTGCGCAAAGACGGGTATCTCCTATGAAAAAATGAAGTTTGTGTCCCTTCACGGTCAGAACGGCAACATAGCCGTGAATGTGATGATGAATGAGTACTGCTTCTTCCTTCTCGGCGGAGAAATGACAGCGGCAGGCCTTTGCAGCCGCCTTGCGGCATACGGCCTGCCGGAGGTCACGGTGTATATCGGCGAGGAGCTGGGATATGAAGGAGAGCGTATAGTAAGCGGAACAGCAGGGAGCCTCAGGGACGGCAGCTTCGGCAGGCTTGCTGCGGCTGTTGTATACAATCCGCAGTTTATCGGGCATATTCCCTCGGCTGTCAGCGACGGGAGCTTCATACGCGGCGGGATACCAATGACCAAATCCGAGGTAAGGTGCATAGCAGCTGCAAAGCTTGATATATGCTCTGATTCCGTGGTATGGGACATAGGCTGCGGCACGGGCTCGGTATCGGTGGAAGCCGCTTACAGGTGCGCCGACGGAAAGGTGCTGGCCTTTGACAGGAATGCGGAAGCGGCAGAGCTAACGAGGAAAAATGCGGCAGCCTTCGGCTGTGACAATATCATAGTACAGGAGGGCGAGTGTCCCGCCGTGCTTGCGGGTGCTGAGCCTCCGGACAAGGTGTTCATAGGCGGCAGCGGCGGCAATATGAAGGATATACTTGAAGCGGTATACAGAGCCAATCCAAAGGCGGATATAGCCGCGGCAGCCGTATCCCTTGAGACCCTCAGGGATACAGCGGAGGCATTCGGACAGTACGGAGCGGAATGCGAGGTAACGCAGATAGCCGTCACAAGGACAGAAAGGATAGGAGCTCATACCATGCTCCGGGCTCAGAATCCGGTATTCATCATAAGCGGGAGGCTGTCATGAAACGGTTCATCATAGCGGGAACGGGAAGCGGCTGCGGCAAGACCACCGTGACCTGTGCTGTTCTTTCGGCACTGAAAAAGAGGGGCACCGATCTTGCTGCATTCAAGTGCGGACCCGACTACATAGACCCCATGTTCCTGAGAAGGACACTGGGTACCGACGTCCATAATCTTGACAGCTTCTTCTGCGGCAGGGATACTCTTCTTTACCTCCTTGACGAGTACGGAGGGAGCCGTGAGCTCTCGGTAATAGAGGGCGTAATGGGCTTCTATGACGGAGCGGAGGGCTCGGCCCATGCCCTTTCGCAGCTGACGGATACGCCGGTCATCATGGTTATCGGCTGCAAGGGAATGAGCGATTCCATAGGAGCGGTAATGCGGGGATTTCTCAGTTACCGTCCGAATAATATCGCAGGCTTTGTATTTGACTGCCTTCCCGAAAGGCTGGAGCCCCTTGCAAGGAAGCTCTGCGCAGAGCTGGGCACGGGTTATTTCGGCTTTCTTCCGCAGAACGGAGCGGCTCTCGAGAGCAGACATCTCGGACTTGTCATGCCCGGGGAGATAGCTGACATAAATGAGAAACTGGACAGGCTTGGAGAGCTGGCCGAAAAGTACATAGACCTGGACGGGCTTCTCGGTCTGCCCGATATTCCGCTGCCGGAGTACAGGGCTCCGCGGATACCGCGTTTCGGCTCGGAGCCCGTGATCGCAGTAGCTTATGACAGTGCCTTCTGCTTTTTATACCATGAAAATATCGGACTGCTTGAAAAAATGGGCTGCAAAGCAGAGTATTTTTCTCCTCTTTCGGACAAGCATCTGCCCGGGGCTGACGGACTGCTGCTGTGCGGCGGTTATCCGGAGCTGTACGGAGCGGAGCTGTCTGCCAATGCTTCCATGCTTGCGGACATAAGGGAGAGGATATGCTCGGGTATGCCCGTTATGGCCGAATGCGGCGGATTTATGTATCTCCATGAGAAAATGACGGATAAAAGCGGGAAAACATATCCCATGGCGGGAGTGATAAAGGGCAGAACATTTCCGACGGAAAGGCTCCGAAGGTTCGGGTATATCACCGTGACGGCACGTGAGGACGGACTTCTGTGCGGAAAGGGAGGCTCCCTGAAAGCCCATGAGTTCCACTACTGGGACAGCACAGACTGCGGCGCGGACTTCCTTGCTGAAAAGTCCGACGGCAGGAGCTGGGAATGCGGACATACAGGCGGGAGCATTTACGCGGGATTTCCGCATTTCTATTTTTATTCAGATACCGGCATGGCCGTGAGATTCGTTGAGAAATGCTGTGAATACGGAGGAAAGAATGGAGCGCATACGTAAGATAATACCCGCAGACAAGGAAGCATACGCCGCGGCAAAGTTCTGCTGGGACAGCATAGCCAAGCCTCTCGGGAGCTTCGGTCTCCTTGAAGAGGCGGTGGAGAGGATAGCGGCTGTACAGCGTACCGATAAGCCGGATATATCAAAGAGGACGGCGGTAATTATGTGCGCCGACCACGGTGTGGTATGTGAGGGAGTGACTCAGTGCGGCAGTGGGGTGACAGCTGAATGTGCAAAGGCTATTGCGGAGGGACGCTCCAATATAAACGCTGTGGCAGCACAGTTCGGCATAGACGTCATGGCTGTGGATATGGGCATCGCCTCGGAAATTGACTGTCCCTCCCTGATAAACAGGAGGATAGCCTGCGGTACAGACAATATAGCTGTCGGCAGGGCTATGTCTCAGGAGCAGGCGGAACGAGTGGTGATCACTGGAATGGATATTGCCGGAGAGCTGGCGGCTGAGGGCACAAAGCTGATAATAACCGGTGAAATGGGTATCGGCAATACCACATCTGCAAGCGCGATTGCCTCCGTACTGCTTGGCATGGAACCGGAAAAGACTACGGGCAGGGGCGCGGGGCTCTCGTCGGAGGGACTGGAACGAAAGATAAGGGCTGTAAGACGTGCCATTGAGGTGAATTCTCCCGATCCAGACAGGCCGCTGGAGCTCCTCGGCAAGCTTGGCGGCTTTGAGATCGCAGCCATGACGGGACTGTTCCTCGGTGGGGCTTATTACCATGTTCCCGTGATAATAGACGGTGTAATATCGGCGGCGGCTGCCGCCGTGGCATACAGGACAGCGCCTGTATGCGGAGAGTATATGCTTGCGAGCCACTGCTCATCGGAGCCCGCGGGGGAGGGCCTGCTCCGCTGCATAGGCCTTGAGCCCGTGATAAGAGCGGGTCTCAGGCTTGGAGAGGGCACGGGAGGAGCTCTCCTTGTGCCGCTGCTTGACGGAGCTCTTGCTCTGTATTATAATTCTCACAGATTTGACGATACTTCGATAGAAAGGTATGCTGAACTCAGATGATAACACTTATTACAGGCGGCTCAAAGTGCGGAAAATCGCGGTATGCCGAGAAGATACTTGAAGGCTTTCAAGGCAGGAAATTCTATATTGCAGCCATGAAGCCCTTCGGCGCCGACGCCCTTGAAGCGATAGAGCGGCACCGCCTTCTGCGCAGTGGCAAGGGCTTCGAGACGATTGAAAAATATACGGATATAGGCGAGCTGTCACTGCCGCCGGGCTGCGGAGTGCTTGTTGAGTGCATAGGCAATCTCTGCGCTAATGAGATGTTTCAGGGCAGGACTGTGCAGTCCTGTTCAGAGAAGATATTGAGCGGCATAAAAGCCCTTACTGTAAATGCCGCGGAGACAGTGATAGTCACAAATCAGGTGGGAGCTGACGGAGTCCCCTATCCGGAGGGCACAGCCGAATATATTTCGGAGCTCGGGGCGATAAACACCGGTATCGCAGCCCTTGCGGACAATGTGGTGGAATGTGTTTACGGCATACCCGTTATCCTGAAAGGAGGCAGGCCGTGCTGAGATCGCTTTTTTCCGCTTTTCTCATGTATTCCCGCATACCCGTTCCGAAAACGGAATGGAAGGAGGAGAACCGCCGCTATGCCCTGGGATTTTTTCCCCTTGTGGGTACTGTGACGGGAGGACTTCTGCTGCTGTGGCGCTTTGTATGCGATCGCCTTGAGATCGGACAGCTTCTTTTTGCAGGTGGAGCAGTGCTTATCCCCATAATTGTGACGGGCGGAATACATCTTGACGGCTTCTGCGACGTCAGCGACGCAAGAGCTGCCTGTGCAGACAGGGAGAGGAGCCTTGAGATAATGAAGGATCCCCATATAGGTTCCTTTGCTGTGATAAGCCTCTGCGTATACCTTATTATTCAGACTGCTCTGTTTACTCAGGTGGATTCCATGAAAACGGCAGCAGTTATCGCTGCGGGATATGTGGTTTCACGCGGGCTCAGCGCCGTATCTGCCGTTACCTTCAGGTCTGCAAAAAAGGACGGCTCTCTTCAGAGCTTTGTCCGTCCCGCACACAGGAACATAACACTTGCAATGGATATAGCGTCTGCGGCGGCAGGTATCGCTGTGCAGACGGTACTGCTGCCGGTACAGGGCGCTGCAGCAGCACTGGCCGCCTTGCTTGTCATGGCATATCACAGGTACTCCTCCTACCGCCGCTTCGGCGGCATAACAGGGGATCTGTGCGGCTGGTTCCTCCAGCTGTGCGAGATATGGATACTTGCGGCGGCTGTATTTTCCGAAAGGATAACGGAAGTGATGAAATGAAGATAGTTCTCATACGCCACGGCATGACTGCGGGCAATATGGAAAAGAGATATATAGGCGTTACCGACGAGTCTCTTTGCAACGAGGGCATAAGAGCTCTTTCAGAAAAGAAATATCCCCGCTGTGAGCTTCTTGTGTGCAGTCCCATGAAGCGCTGCACAGAGACAGCAGCTGTCATATATCCCGGTCAGCAGCCGATTATTGCCGACGGACTGAGGGAATGCGATTTCGGTGAGTTTGAAGGAAAAAACTATAAGGAGCTCTCGGGCTCTGCCGAATATCAGAGCTGGATCGACAGCGGAGGTGAGGCGGCATTCCCGCACGGAGAGGTGCCTGCGGACTTCCGCAGGCGAAGCAAGGAGGCCTTTGAACAGATCCTGTACGCTCACAGCGGAGCAGAGTCGGCTGCCTTTGTTGTCCACGGCGGCACGGTAATGTCTGTGCTGGAAAAATACGCCTTTCCCCATAAGGACTATTTTGACTGGCAGCTTCCAAACGGCAGCGGCTGGGTCTGCGAATGGAACGGAAATAAACTTACTGTTACGGAGCGAATATGAGATTCTTTATACCTGCTTTACCCCTTGTCATAGGCTTTATACTTGACGCAGCCATAGGTGACCCCTACAGCCTCCCTCACCCCGTAAGGATCATAGGACGGCTCATATCAGCCCTTGAGGGCTTTGTAAGGAAACGGTTCCGCAGTCTCCGCAGAGGCGGCGTTTTCCTTGCGGTCACGGTCTGCACTGTATCTGCGGCAGTTCCTGCGGCAGTCCTTTTCTGCTGCTACAGGCTCAATATCATACTCGGCATAGCTGCTGAGAGCGTCCTGTGCTGCTATCTTACGGCGGCGAGGTGTCTGTGCAGCGAGAGCATGAAGGTGTACAGGGCAGTACGGGAAAACGATACGGAAAAAGCAAGAAAAGCCGTATCCATGATAGTCGGACGGGACACGGACGTACTGGACCGCGACGGCATAATCAGAGCGACTGTGGAGACAGTGGCGGAAAATACCTCGGACGGCGTAACGGCTCCCCTTTTTTATATGGGCATAGGCGGAGCGGTTCTGGGAGCACTCTATAAAGCGGTGAATACCATGGATTCAATGATTGGCTACAGGAACGAGAAATATTCTGAGCTTGGCAGAGCAGCCGCAAAGCTGGACGACGTTCTGAATTATATCCCTTCACGCATAACGGCGGTGCTTATGGCTGCAAGTGCGGCGCTTTCCGGACTTGACGGCAGGAATGCTCTTCGGATATGGAAAAGGGACCGCAGAAAGCACGCCAGTCCAAATTCCGCTCAGACAGAAGCTGCCTGTGCGGGAGCGCTTCACGTACGCCTTGCAGGGGACGCGCAGTATTTCGGCGAGCTCCACAGGAAGCCTTACATCGGCGATGACGACAGAGAGATAGAAGCTGCGGACATTCCCCGCGCCAACAGGCTCATGTACGGTTCATCGGTGTTTATGCTTGTTGCAGCGGCGGTACTGAGGTGTATTATTTACGGAGGTCTTGTATGATACAGCAGCATGGCGGGAATATTTACGATCACGGTGCCATTATCGATTTTTCTGCAAATATAAATCCTCTGGGTATGCCAGAGGGGGTGCGCAGGGCGCTTCTCGGCGGACTGGACGAGATCGAAAGATACCCCGACCCGTACTGCCGCGGACTTACGGAGAGTATCGCGGCATATGAGGAGATAAACGCGGAAAGCATCGTCTGCGGCAATGGTGCCGACGACCTTATATTCCGTATCGTCCACGCCCTGAGACCGCGGAGAGCTTTGATATGCGCCCCTGCCTTCGGAGAGTACGGGCGGGCGCTGTCGGAGGCAGGCTGTGCCGTATACGAGCATATCCTCACCGAGGACAACGGCTTTGAACTGACGGAAGATATTCTCGGCAGACTGGACGAGGATATGGATATATGCTTTTTATGCACTCCCAATAATCCCACAGGCAGGCTCATATCTCCCGGACTTTTGAGAAGGATCGCGGAGAAATGCAGGGAAAAGGGTATCATGCTGGTATGTGACGAGTGTTTTCTGGGCTTTGTGCGGAATGGAGAAAGCTTCAGCCTCAGGGAGCATATGAACGGAAACTGTATTATCCTAAAGGCCTTTACCAAGCTCTATGCCATACCCGGACTCAGGCTGGGCTACGCCTTATGCGGTGACGTCGGAACTGCGGAGCTCATAAAGCGGAGCGGTCAGTTCTGGAGCGTTTCCGCTCCTGCTCAGACTGCGGGAAGGGCGGCGCTTGAGGATAAGGGATATGTAAAAAGAACTGTTGAATATATCGGGTCGCAGCGCGGAGAGCTCCTTTGCGGACTTGCTTCGGCAGGTGTAAAGGTCTTTGAGGGAGCGGCGAATTTCCTGCTTATAAAAAGCGCTGACGGACTTGCGGAAAAAATGCTGGAGGAAGGTATCCTTATACGTGACTGCCGCAGCTTCTCGGGACTTGAAAAAGGCTTTTACCGCATAGCGGTTAGGCGGCGTGAGGAGAACAGGATACTGCTTGAGGCTCTGAGGAGGTGTCTGAATGGCTAAGGCGATAATGCTTCAGGGGACCATGTCGAATGTTGGGAAAAGCTTTCTGACAGCGGCACTGTGCAGGATATTCCGTCAGGACGGATATTCTGTCGCCCCGTTCAAATCGCAGAATATGGCTCTGAATTCATATATTGCTCCCGACGGTGCGGAGATAGGCAGGGCTCAGGCGCTTCAGGCGGAGGCGGCTGGCATAGAACCCTCGGCGCTGATGAACCCCGTACTTCTCAAGCCCACCACTGATGTGGGGTCACAGGTGATAGTCAACGGCAGAGTGCGCGGGAATATGCGGGCAGCCGAATACTTCCGCAGGAAAAGGGAGCTCATACCCGATATTATGTCTGCATATTCGGCGCTTGCACGGCAGTATGACATTATCGTTATCGAGGGGGCCGGAAGTCCCGTGGAGCTCAATCTGAAGGCAGACGATATTGTCAATATGGGACTTGCAAGGCTGGTAAAAGCTCCCGTGCTGCTTGTGGGAGACATTGACAGGGGCGGCGTTTTTGCTCAGCTGATAGGTACTCTGCAGCTTCTTGAAGAGGAGGAACGCTCCATGGTGAAGGGACTTGTGGTGAACAGGTTCCGCGGCGATATATCACTTTTCCGTGACGGCATAGATATACTGGAGCAGCGTTCGGGAAAGCGTGTCGCGGGAGTCGTGCCTTATATAGACTGCGACATTGATGACGAGGACAGCCTTTCAGAAAAGCTCATGCAGACCACTGCGGACGGCCTTATAGATATAGCGGTCATAAGGCTTCCGAAGATCTCGAATTTCACCGATGTGGACGTTTTCAGGCAGTATAAGGGAGTATCCGTGCGCTTTGCCGGCAGGGTTGCGGCTCTGGGAAAGCCCGACATCATAATCATTCCCGGGACCAAGAGCACAGTGGAGGATATGAGGTGGCTCAGGAGCAGCGGGCTTGAAGAAGCGGTAATGAACTGCATTGCTGCGGGTATCCCGGTTTTCGGGATATGCGGAGGTTATCAGATCATGGGGAAATCCATATCCGACCCGCTGGGCAGCGAATCGGGGGGCAGCATAAGCGGTATGGGGCTCCTTGACTGCGATACCGTATTCGGCACCGAAAAGCGGCAGACAAGGGTTACGGGCCGTTTCGGAGCTGTCGGGGGCTTTTTCTCCTGCCTTTCGGGAGCAGAGTTTTACGGCTATGAGGTGCATATGGGCGAGACCGCCGGAGGAGACTGCGCTCTCACGGACTGCGGCGGAAGCTTCGCGGAAAATGCGGCGGGCTGCTATGTTCACGGGATATTTGACAGCGCGGAGGTGTCGGAAAGACTTATACGCAGGCTTTATGAAAAAAAGGGGCTGAGCTTTGACAGCGAAGCCGTGGACAGAAGAGAATACCGCAGCGCTCAGCTGGATATTCTTGCGGACAGTGTCCGGAAAGCGCTTGATATGGAAATGATATACAGGATACTGGAGGAGGGCGTATGAAGCTTGAATATGTGCTGCCGTCGGAGATCGAAAAGCGCAGCTTTGAGATAATCGGTAGCGAGCTTGACAGGGATATACCCGAAAAGATCAGGCCTATAGTGATGAGGGCCATACATACCACAGCGGATTTCGATTATGCGGATAATCTCTGGTTCTCGGAAAATGCAGTTGACAGGGCTCTCGGTGTACTTAGCCGCGGAGCTGTAATAGTGACGGATACGAATATGGCAAAGGCAGGCATAAACAAAGGGGCTCTTGCGCGTCACGGCTGCGAATGCGTGTGCTATATGGCCGACGATGACGTGGCGGAAACCGCAAAAAACAGCGGCACCACACGAGCGGCAGCCTCCGTGGACAAGGCCGCTCTGCTTGACAGACCTGTGATATATGCAGTGGGTAACGCCCCCACAGCTCTTGTGCGCCTGTGCGAGCATATCGCGGACGGAAGCTTTGTGCCAGAGCTGGTAATAGGTGCTCCCGTGGGCTTTGTGAATGTGGTGCAGTCAAAGGAAATGCTCATAGAGTCGGGCATACCCTGCATAGTTGCAAGGGGAAGAAAGGGCGGCAGCAATGTTGCGGCTGCGATATGCAATGCGCTGCTGTATATGCTTGACAAACAAAAACAGCTGTAAAAGTCGAGCACTCTTGTTGATAAAGCCTAAAATTCGCCAAAAGCTTGAAAAAACAAAAACAATCTGATATAATTGTTCTTGTTCATGAACCATTATATAATTAAATATGACAAACGGTGCCTCCTATGGCTGCAAGGTCATGCAGGAGGGTAAAAGGGAAGCAGGTAAGAGTCCTGCACGATCTCGTCACTGTGATTGAGGAGCGTAATGCTTTCCGCGGGTACTGCGGAGCCACTGAGCTTATCGGGAAGGCTGCATTGCGTGTTGATACATAAGTCAGGAAACCTGCCGTTTTGTTGGTACGGAAGCGAAAGCTTCAGGTCACGAGGTATTGATCGTACTGTTTCCCAGACTCTGTTCGCAGGGTCTGTTTGCAATGCCTTCTGCCTGCGCAGGGGCTTTTTTTGTTGCGCGCACGGTCTTTGCCTCCAAGGAAAGGAAATGATCACAATGAAAAACGGAAAAATCATCGCAATGCTCATGGGACTGTCAGTAGCTGCGGCTGCTTTTACAGCCTGCGGAGACTCGGAAAAGGCCTCAGAGAGCAAGGCTGAGGAGACAACAGCTGCAACAGAGGCTACTGAGGCAGAGACCACAACAGAAGCCGTGACAACCGCCGAGCCCGAGGACGAAGAGGACGAGGAGGAGAACTATGATACAGGCGACGCTTCTCTCGACAATGTCCGCAATCAGGACGGCATAGGCGAGAACGAGCTCCTTGTGGTGAGCTTCGGTACAAGCTACAACGACAGCCGCCGTCTGACGATAGGCGCTATCGAGGACGCACTTGAAAAGGCATTCCCCGATTATTCTGTACGCCGCGGATTTACCGCAAATATCATAATCGACCATGTTGAGCGCCGTGACGGCATACTCATCGACGATATAGACGCAGCGCTGAAGAGAGCTGTTGACAATGGTGTAAAGAACCTTGTGATACAGCCCACACACCTTATGAACGGTATCGAGTACAACGAGCTCATCGAAAAGGCAGGAAGCTATTCCGACGCCTTTGACAAGGTTGTCTTCGGCGAGCCTCTCCTTACGAGCGACGACGACTTCAAGCGCGTTGAGCAGGCGATAGTTGACTGGACCTCAGAATACGATGACGGCAAGACCGCTATATGCTTCATGGGACACGGCACAGAGGCTGAGTCCAACGGCGTGTACAGCAGGATGCAGGAGCTCCTCAAGGCTGACGGCCACGACAATTACTTCGTGGGCACCGTTGAAGCGGAGCCCTCACTGGAGGACGTTCTCGCGCTTGTAAAGGCGGGCGGCTACGAAAAGGTAGTTCTTGAGCCCCTTATGGTAGTTGCGGGCGATCACGCCAACAACGATATGGCAGGCGACGACGAGGACTCATGGAAGTCTGCATTTGAAGCAGAAGGCTTTGAAGTAAAATGCCTGCTGAGAGGTCTGGGAGAGAACGAGGCTGTAAGACAGCTCTATATCGAGCATGCCAAGAAGGCAGCAGAGACTGTGTGAGAATAAGAATATCGGAACGGGCGGTCTCGGCTGCCCGTTCTAAGTATATGAGGTAATGTATGAAAAAAAGCTTATTATTGATCCTGACCGCAGCAGTGCTTACGTCCTGCGGTACAAAGACCGCAACATCTGAAAAAACTCCCGGGGCAGCGACAGCCGTCACTGAAAGCACCGCAGAGCTTACCACAGAAGCTGCAACTGAGGCTGCCACAGAGCATGAGACCGCACCCCAGAACAAGGTGGGCTTTGAGGGAATGGAGGCTGTCGGCGCAGAGGTAGTTAAGGAAGGAGAATACCATATCTCCGTTGATTCCAGCTCTTCGATGTTCAAGATAGCAGACTGTGTGCTGAAGGTCGGCGGCGGGAAGCTTACCGCCGATCTTATCATAGACAGCAAGTCCTACGATAAGCTGTTCATGGGCACTGAGGAGGAGGCAAAATCCGCAGACAGCTCGGAATGCATAGGATATACCTCCAATGAATCGGGACAGTCCGTGTTCACCGTGCCTGTTGAGGCTCTCGACAAGGAGATACAATGCGCCGCTCTCAGCGCCAAGAAGCAGGAGTGGTACGGAAGGACTCTTGTGTTCCGTGCGGATTCACTGCCCGATGACGCATTTTCCGAGAGCAGATACACTACCCTCGAGGAGCTCGGACTTGCCGACGGCGAGTATACCGTTGAGGTGGAGCTGGAGGGCGGCTCCGGCAGAGCCACTGTGGCTTCTCCCGCAAAGCTCACCGTTGAGGACGGAAAGGCTACCGCAGAGATAGTGTGGAGCAGCGACAAGTACGATTATATGATAGTGGACGGAGAAAAGTATCTTCCTGTTATTACGGAGGGAAGCTCCGTATTCGAGGTGCCTGTTGCGGGCTTCGATCACGGTATGCCCGTATCTGCCGATACGACGGCTATGAGCGTGCCCTATGAGATCGAGTATACGCTCTGCTTCGTGTCCGGGTCGATAGCGTGACGGATATGCTTAGAAGGACCTGCGCAGTATTCTGCGGTCTCATATGCCTTTGCAGCTTTTCCTGCAAGTCGGGAAAAACGACTTCCACCGAAAAGGTACAGCTCGTGAAAACGGGCAGCATGGAGCTGCGATATGCCGAGCAGTTTTCGGTGGACTATTATGAGGGCGGATATTCACTCGCAAGGATAGGCGACGACAGCTTTCTTATCGTTCCGGAAGGTGCAGAAGTTCCCGGAACTGACGGGGACGTGACTGTAATACGTCAGCCGGTTGAGAACATATACGTTGCAGCTTCCTCGGCAATGGATCTTTTTGACGGCATAGGCAGCCTTGATGAGGTGGCCATGACCTCCACGGCTGAAAAGGACTGGAGCCTTCCGGATATAAGGGACGCTGTGGGATCGGGCAGCATAGCCTATATAGGCAAGTACAGCTCCCCCGATTACGAGGCTCTCGTATCGGGAAACTGCGGACTTGCGGTAGAGTCTACCATGATATACCATACTCCCGAGGTAAGGGAAAAGATAGAGGCGCTGGGCATACCGGTGCTGGTGGAGCGTTCGAGCTACGAATCCCACCCTCTCGGCAGAATGGAATGGCTCAAGCTCTACGGACTGCTGACGGGGGACGCAGAGAGTGCGGAGGACTTTTTCAATGAAAAGACAAAGGGCTTCGATGAGCTTATGAAGAAAGAACGCAATGACGGAGAGAGAAAGACAGCCGCGTTTTTCTATATAAGCTCCAACGGCTATGTGAACATAAGAAAGCCCGGAGACTACATTTCAAAGATGATAGAGCTTGCGGGCGGCAGCTATATATTTACCGCAGATCAGCTAAAGATCGAAGATAACGCTCTGTCCACCATGAATATACAGACCGAGACCTTCTACGAAACAGCCCGTGATGCGGATTTTCTTATATACAACAGCACCATTGAAGGCGAGCTTGACAGTGTGGAGCAGCTTATCGGGAAATGCGGCGTCCTTGCGGACTGCAAGGCAGTAAAGAACGGAAACGTATGGTGTACGGGACAGAATATGTTCCAGCAGACAACGGGAGCGGCGGACATGATATGCGACCTTGAGCTTGTTTTTTCACAGCAGGCCGACGGTAAGGAGATGAGTTTCCTGCACCGTCTTGAATGAGGAGGAAATATGGAACGTAAGAGAGCTGTAAGATGGACGGTATGCTTTTTGCTGCTGACTGCGCTCACCTTGTTTTTTGCGGTAACCGAGCTTGTCTGCGGCAGCAGCGGGCTGTCGGTCAGGGAGGTTGCGGAAGCGCTTTCCGGTGAAAGCAATGATACCGCGGCATACAGGATAGTATCGGAGATACGTCTGCCGAGGGCGGCGGCGGCTCTGCTGCTGGGGGGAGCCCTTTCCGTTTCGGGCTACCTTTTGCAGAGCTTCTTTGCCAATCCCATAGCAGGCCCCTATGTTCTCGGCATATCATCGGGAGCAAAGCTGACGGTAGCCGTTGCCATGATAGTATCGCTTCAGCACGGTTTTGTAATGAATTCTGCTCTTATGGTCGCTGCGTCCTTTGCAGGCTCCGTCGCTGCCATGGGTGTGATACTGCTTTTTGCCGGCAGGGTCAGGAACATGGCTCAGCTCATAATAGCGGGCGTGATGACGGGATATATCTGCTCGGCTGTTACGGAGCTGTTTGTCACCTTTGCCGACGATTCCAACATAGTCAATCTCCATAACTGGTCCATGGGCAGCTTCTCGGGTATCGACATGGCAGATGTCCGCGTGATAGCGGTGATAGTTCTTGCGGGCACGGCGGCAGCTTTCATGTTGTCCAAGCCCATGAGCGCATATCAGCTGGGAGAGAGCTATGCTGTGAATATGGGCGTCAATATCAGAATGTTCAGACTGGCTCTGATACTTCTTTCCGGAATGCTTTCCGCCTGTGTTACCGCCTTTGCGGGACCTGTTTCCTTTGTTGGCGTGGCGGTTCCGCATCTGATGAAAGGACTTTTCGGTACCGCAAAGCCGATCGTAATAATCCCTGCATCCTTTGTGGGCGGAGCAGCCTTCTGCCTTGCCTGCGACCTTATAGCACGCACGGTGTTTTCTCCCGTGGAGCTGAGCATAAGCACGGTCACGGCAGTATTCGGAGCGCCGGTCGTCATTGCAGTCATGCTCGGAAGGAATAAGGAGAGGAGGGGGATCTGAGTGGCGGAGGATACGGTTTTAAGAGCCGAGGGAGTCTCGGCGGGATACGGAAAAAAGGTAGTCGTGGACGGACTTGCCTTTGAGGTCAGAGCAGGGGAGATACTGACGATAATAGGCCCCAACGGTGCAGGCAAATCCACGGTGCTTAAAAGCATCGCCGCGCAGCTTCCTCTCATATCCGGCAGGGTCAGCATATGCGGCGGAGATTTATCCTCCATGAAAGAAAGCGATATATCGCGTAGGCTCTCTGTCTGCCTGACCGACAGGATAGACGCGGAGAAAATGACCTGTTCGGATATAGTTTCCACGGGCAGATACCCGTATACCGGCAGGCTGGGACTGCTCACCGACGGGGACAGGGCGGCAGTCAGGGAGGCCATGGAACTGACAGGTACGGCTTATCTTGCGGATACGGATTTCCGCTGTATCAGCGACGGCCAGCGTCAGACGGTAATGCTTGCAAGAGCCATAGCCCAGCAGCCGCAGGTCATGCTGCTGGATGAGCCGACTTCATTTCTCGATATAAATAATAAGCTGAGGCTACTCACCGTACTGAGGGAGCTTGTACGAAGCAGAAATATTGCGGTGGTGCAGTCACTTCATGAGATAGACCTTGCTCAGCGTTTTTCCGATAAGATACTGTGCGTACACAGCGGAAAAGCCGACAGACTCGGTACTCCCGAGGATATATTCTCGGACGGGTACATAAGCGGACTTTATTCCATGACAAGCGGCACCTTCAACGGGCTTTTCGGTACTGCCGAGGCAGAGCGTGTCACGGGCAGACCGGAGGTGTTCGTCATAGGCGGAGGAGGAAGCGGCATACCGATGTACCGTATGCTTCAGCGCCGCGGCACCGCCTTTGCGGCAGGCGTGATACATGAGAACGACCTTGACTTTCCTGTGGCGGCGGCTCTTTCAGCGGAGCTTATAACGGAAAAGTCATTTGAGCCTGTAAGCGCAGAAAGCTTACGCAGGGCAAAGGAGCTGATAGACAGGTGCGGAAGTGTAATATGCACGGTAAAGAGTTTCGGACAGATGAACCTTGCCAACAAGGAGCTTGCCGGATATGCGGACAGCCTCGGAAAGCTGCGGGGAAGCATATAGAACAGAAATATCCCGTAAGCGCAATACCGCTTACGGGATATTTCATTATATCAGGAGTCTTTTTCAGCTTGTCATATGCCCTTGAAGGTTATCTTCTGGTATTTCGGCAGTCTTTCCGCTACGGTCTGACGCTTTGTGGGATCCATGAAGAAGCCGCCCTGAACATCTGCTATCTCGTCGCAGTGAACTCCGCGTCCCTCCTCTGTGGTACGGTCGCGCTCAAGTCCGTTGGCAGCGATAACGAATTTCCACTTGCCGTCGTCGGTCTTCACAAGGTCGCCGCCTGCGCCGCAGACTGTACACTCTATGGGGTACTGGAGACCGCCCCACTGCGGCTCTCCGAGACAGAGACAGTTGCTGTGGCAGTTGGGACACCAGCTGGCCTCGGGATCGCCCAGCCATTTACGTTCAGCGGGAGGAGTGTTCAGTGCCTTCATTACGTTCTGACCTATCTCCCTTGCACGGGCGAGCTTCTCGTCGTACAGGAGCACCTGAGCGGGAGCGGGTACCATAGTTGCCATATACATATCAACTATCTTGAAACTGTTGGTGACAGTGGTGATCTGCATACATTCAAGAGCCATTGACTGCCATGAACGTGTGGAGCCGCCCACGGCGATAAGTGCGCCTACACGGTCGCGGGGCTCGATAGCTCCTATCTTGGTAAGAAAGGCTGTTTCGTATGCGAGATTGCGGTGCATGAATTTAAGGAACAGCGACGAGGGCATGAGCTCGTAGGTGGGAGCGGAGAAGATTACCGCGTCCTGATTGAGCAGCACATCCATTATGCGCTGTTTGTCGTCGGCGTTCTTTAACGAACAGCCTGTGTTTTTGCCCATTGACATACCTATCGTGCATGAGGTGCAGCCCGTACAATCCAGTATGTTGTAGTCTCTCAGATTGATCAGCGTTACCTCTGCGCCCATTTCCTGACATGCAAGCAGGGATTCCTTCAGCAATATTTCGGAATTGCTGTCCTTTCTGCCCGCTGTCACACCCATAACTTTAAAACTCATACTATAACTCCTTTTCTGTGTAATGTTGATTGGTTTCGGTTGTTGGAATTTAATCATTATAGAGGGTATTGCGTCATTTCAAATCTGTCATAGAGGATTTTTGATCTTGCGGTGATCGTTACAATTATTATACGATATTTTATACAAAAAATCAATGATTTAACACTGAAAAACTGCACAATTTTACGTTAAAAAATTTGTGATTGTTTGAGCTTGATTATTATAAAAAAATATGATAAAATATTATATGCGGGCTTAAAATTGAGAATTATCGCACAGGAGTCCGCTTTTACAGATAAAGAAGACCATAAGCATATCGGCTGCCGTACATTACCGACGGCAGGATATGCTTTTTTGTTTTGATACGTAAATATTTATGCGGCGGAGAAAAAAATCATAACATGACTTAGTGTTTTTGGCAGCGGGATACGACTAATAAGTGAAGGACACAGGAACTTACACGAAAGGAGTCTCTACAATGGATAACGGTGAAAGTAGCTACCGCCGTTTCCTTGCAGGTGATGACAGCGGTATGGTGGAGATCGTCCGCGATTACAAGGACGGTCTCATGCTGTACCTGCGCAGTTATACCAATGATCTCAGTTCAGCGGAGGACTGTGTACAGGATACATTTATAAGGCTTGCTGTAAAGAGACCGGGATTCAGCGGGAAATGCTCCTTCAAGACATGGCTTTACACTATAGGCAGGAATATCGCTGTAGATCATATGAGAGGCCTGTTCCGTCACAGGAGGCTGTCCATAGACGACTGCGGCGACCTTAAGGACGAAGCCGACATTGAACAGAGCTATCTTGTCAGCGAAGAGAGGATAATCCTCCACCGTTCGCTGCGGCAGCTGAAAAAGGAATACCAGCAGGTACTGTACCTTACCTATTTCGAAGAGTTCGGCAATTCCGAATCTGCGGAGATAATGGGCAGGTCGAAAAAGCAGATAGAGAACCTCCTGTACAATGCGAGGAAAGCGCTCAGGACAGAATTGGAGAAGGAGGGCTTCAGCTATGAAAAGTTATGAAGAAATGGCAAGATACGTGCTTGAAGTCCGCGACGAACATGAAAAGAAAAAAAGACGCATAGCAGGCGTGCTGAGGATATGCGTTCCTGCTGTTACAGGGCTGTGTGCCGCCGTTATCATAGGGCTTGCGGTATGGAAGAATATGCCCCCGCCGGACAAGATACCCTCGGCAGAGCATATCATTACCACGGAGACCTCGTCTTCCGAGGCTGCTTCCTCTCCGGTAAGCACGGCGAAGCCTGTTCATACATCGGCGACTACGGTAACAGCTGTGACAAAGATCACATCTTCGGCTGAGTTAACCGTTACCTCCACAGCAGTAACTGAGTATCAGCCGGGTACGTCCCGTGTATCTGCCTCTGCCATTGCGACTGCACAGACGAAAAGCACTGCGGAAGCTTCAACGGCAAAGACTACTGGAATCGTGCTGACTACCACGTTACCTGATGAGCAGGAAACAGTAACAGTAACGGGCGGCAATATGGGTATTCCCTATATGCGTACTACCACGTATCCGGACGGAGATATGGGTATTCCCTCCACTCGTACGACCACCGTTCAGGATGTTGCCGTTACCGAACAGCAGGAAGTCACTACCGCATGCGTGACTACAGGAACGCAGACGGTGACTACCGATAAAAGCTGGCAGCACGGGGGAGGCACCATGCCGTGGTCTATGATGACGATTGAACGGCAGTACGATACGGCTGCGGTCGAGGGCTATGAGGGAAGCTATCAGGCAGCATACGCTGTCAATCCAAAATACGGCTATATAGCGGGAGCGATAGGAACGGCCTCCATGTCGGGCTATGACAGTGCCTTTGACGAGGTCCATACCTGCAAAGCCATAGCTTATCATGTGAACGGTCTCGATGACAAGGACGCAGTTGCCATACAGTTCAGCGGCAATAACAATTACTACCTCTATTGCCGCAGCTATATGGATAAAAACGAGCTTATGAACAAGATACGTTCCATCAATCAGTAATTACGAAAGGGTGATCTGTATGACTAAAAATAAAATTATTTCATTCATCATCGGCGCAGCCGTATCCGTTCAGGCTCTTGCAGGTCTTGCAGCCTCGGCGGATCAGGACAGCCGGACAGGTTCGCTTATTATAAGCGTCTACAATGAGGACGACGGCGGATACTTCAGGGAGGACATGGACTTTCAACTGGTAGGCGGGACTGAGTGCGGTCCCGGAATGGGCGGCACGCTGTTTTTTGGCGGCTTCAATACCTCCGAGACAAATCCCTACATAGAAGAGAATTTCACCTCCCACTCCGATTATACCTATACGGTACTGTATGTGGGAAAGGATCTTGACGGATATAACTATATGCTTGACTGGTCTTATCAGGAGCCCTCATTCACCTTCGACAACGGCGCCAACAAGAAGGTTGAGCTGTACATGAAGAAGAGTTATTATATAGTCAGCTCTGAAAACGTTTCCGTTACCACTCACGGACAGGACACGGTGGATCAGAGAGATTCCGTGTGTACAGCTGTATACAGTGTTATTAACAGCCGTGAATTCATGCGTCTCAATTCGGTACAGAGAGTGAATGCGGTCGATGCTCTTCTTGAGGGACTCTGCGACATAGGCATGATCAAGGATTACCGCTACAACGACGAGGACAAGACCATGGAGTTCACCTATAACTTTGGTGTAACGGGTACTCTCAAGTCCTGCGTATTCCTTGGCAGCGGCAATGATCTCAATGACATACAGGCTCCGAGAAGAGCGGCTCACGATATAAACTATGACGGAAGCTTTGCGATCTCAGACCTTGTTTCACTTCAGAACTGGCTCATAAAGAGCGACAAATCCTCGTATATCAACTGTCAGGCAGCTGATTTCTGCAAGGACGGAAAGATAGATATATTCGATCTGCTGCTCATGAAGAAGATGCTGCTGCAGAAGACAGATCTTGCAGACGCTGTATCCTATGATTTCGAGGCGCAGTATTTACGCACCAACGGCCACGGCGCAGAGTACTATCCTCAGAAGGCCTTTGTTACCGACCGTGCGGGACTTGACAGCTACATCGAGGCTACAAAGGACAATTACGATCTCAGATCGAAAAAGGATAATCCCTTCGGATCTGAATTGGGCTTTGCGGACGCGGCTGAAAAGTATACGGACGAATGGTTCGAGACCCATAACCTCCTTATAGTGCTCACTCAGGAGCCCAGTGGCTCTAACAGACATGAAGTAACAGAGCTCACGGACAAATATGTGAATATAGACAGGCTGCTCCCTTCTGTCGGAAGCTGCGATATGGCACAGTGGCATATCCTTATAGAGACAGACAAGAGCTTCGATATAAGCGATAAGCAGTTCGGCGTTGTGTTCACGGAAAAAAGGACAGATGATACAGTTTATTAAGGCTGATAATGGTATAACCGATATGCCCGACCTATGGTCGGGCATTATTTTTGGCAAAAACCATTTTCCTGTTGACAAGAGGTATATACAGTATAACACGAGGTGCTTCATGAAGATAATTATAAAAAAGCCGCTCCGATATGCCTGTATGTGAACAGACAGAGGAGCAGGTAAGGTCTCAGATACTTTAAGGCAGGATGTTTTCGGCGTGCAGCGCTGTGAAAAATATCATTACAGCAGCTGCCGCAGTATTCTTTGGAATGAACAGATTCCGGGACTGCTTAGCAGCTAAAAAAGCCTCCTGCGGTGATAACGCCGCGGGAGGCTTTTGCTTTATTCCTTTGTGAATGAGAGTTCCTTGAAGTCTGCGTAGCCCGAGGAGTTGTCTGCGGTGATATTTACCCCGATATGCGAGACAATATCGCAGCTGTCTTCAAACTCATGCCAGTACTTGAGAAAATCTCCGAGATTGAACGAATTCTCGATATGACAGTATTCCTGCCCCTTTACGGGATTGTCCCGGCGGTAAAGGTATACCAGTGTGGATGTACCCGAGGAGTATATGTACATATCGTATTCCGTTCCGTTTACGGTTATGATACTTGATTTTGCGGTATCATTCATCATAATGTTATGTTCCGAAACGGTGTACTCTCTTGACCAGCCGTCATATATGTGGAAATCAAGCGTCCAGTAGCCGTTTTTAAGGAAGCCGTATATATCGACGTCCATGTCTCCGGTGCATCTGAGATCTGCGGAGTAGCTTATGTCATACTCCTTTGCGGTTTTCTTGTCAAAGCTTTCCGAAAGATCCAGCACGTCATAACATTTGAAGCAGTACGTATCTCTCCATTCGGAGGTGAAGGAGTGGTCCTTGCGCATTACCGTCCTGACGCTGTCGTCGTTGTATTTTGAACCGAGGGATGTGAATTTGCGGCTGCTTTCTTCATCGTAAAGCGAACAGTCTCCGATGTAAAGTATTTCTTCGTTATCGGAAAGGGGCAATTCCGAGGATACGCCGAGAACATATTTCGTAAGTATCACCAGGTCGCTGACGTTGCTCCTGAAATCGCCGTTTACGTCGCCTGCTGTCTCTATTTTCTTGGCGCCCATGGAATTCATGATCGCTCTGCGGCATACAGCTATATCGAGACTGTCGATCACGCCGTCGCCGTTGAGATCTCCCTGTATATCGGGATCGAAGTGTCTGATATTGAAAAGATAATCCGGATCGCCCGACGCCAGGAAGAAGTCGTCCAGACAGTAATCCACGGGCTCAGCGGGAGTAAAAACGATCCTGTATTTGCGGTAAACATTGTGATCGAAATCAAAGAGAATATCGTTGATATTCATCCATTGTCCCGGACTGCACAGTCTTGTGCCCAGGTTCTTTACTTTTGAAGGGACCGAAGGTATATCGCTGTATTCGATAAGATCCACGGTGAACTTGACGTCATGGCCTGCATTATGGAGCAGTCTTGCTCCCGCCTGATAGTATGAAGGAGTTGATTCCGTTGCGGGAAGATCATAGGGATCCAGCTCATAGAATACAGCCGCTGGAGTATCGTCTGATATTGGGATGTGAAGCGACCTGCTGCCGTTGAATGAATGGTCTCCGGTTATCTCTGCATTGTTTTCTTCGCCGGCTGTGCTGAATTTATCAGCTCCCGATTCAAAATCTACCTTTATGAATTTTCCTGTTTTGTCCATGGGGAGGGGATCATGCTCCTCATAGGGCACTATGGCCCGGAAGTAATCGTAAACGTTTTCCGATTCTATCTCCGCTCTTGTGTCCATGGAGTTGAGCTTGACTGAGCCGTTGCTTTTGTATGCGTCAACATTGAACATGATCTCGTAGAGACGTCCCAGATCGAGGCCTGAAACTGCCCATGCCTGAAAATGAGCGGTCACGTCGATAGTACCCTCAATATGGTTGGAACTGCCCAACTCAAGTGGATCTCTCTTCGCCACGCTCCAGTACACGGGATAGGTGGTATCGTGTATCTGTACTACCTTCATGTGCTTGTACAGGTCATATGTGGTGCCGCCGATAACGGCTGAACCGACCTTTGCGTCGGCCATATCTGTTCCGGGCGGCTCCCATTCGCCCCATGCTTCGACAATATAGAATTCCGCAGTTGGTTTGGTGAAAAAGCCCGTGACGCCTACGTAAGCTATGCCGTCAGTGGTAATATCAGCATCGTAATCGATCTGATATTTGTTGACCTGAAAAGCGCTTACGGTGTCTTCGGGGAAGCTAATACCCTTCTGGAGCGTCAGGTTGAAGATACCGTCCCAGCTTGCTGTAAAGCCGTTGTTTTCGGTATTCTCGAATTCAGCTGTGCCGGAGCCGCTCTGGTTCCATACATAGTAGCTATAGTCGCCGGACTTGCCTTTTTTCTCGTAATCGGCGGCATTTGCAACAAGAGAGCTGCTGCCGAATGTGCAGGTGGCTGCTCCGAAGAGACAGATGCCTGCGGTGATGGTTGCGATTAATTTTGTCAGTTTTTTCATATTATGACCTCCTAAGATGACAATTTATACTTTTATTATACTTTTCTGTCCTTGAAAAGCAAGTCGTTTATTGCTGTATATAAAATCGCGGAAAAGTGGAATAAAACAAGGCGTTTTGCACAGCTTTCCGTATTCTCGATACGAGGATAATGTTAAAGTGCAGCTGCGATGAGCAGACAGCAGCCGGAGGTCTCCTGCCGGCAATACCGTTTTTGCCGCCGGATAGGGGAGAAAAACGATTTTTTTCTTGACATAATACGGTATCGGTGATATAATTATCAATGTATACTTTAATTTGCAGAGGAGAAATTGTTATGCATTGGTCCGAACAGATTGCTGACCAGATAATCAGCAGAAATCCTGATAAGGAGGAGTATACCTGCGCTGCGGGTATAAGTCCGTCAGGTTCGATACATATCGGTAATTTCAGAGATATTGCCACCAGTTATTTTGTTGTGAAGGCTCTCAGGAAAAAGGGCAAAAAAGCAAAGCTGCTGTTTTCATGGGACGAGTTCGACCGTCTCCGCAAGGTTCCCGTGAACGTTGCCAGGGTCACAGAGGGCTTTGAGAAATATATAGGCTATCCCTATGTTGACGTACCGGATCCCTTCAATGCAGAGGGCGGCACCTATGCCGCTTATTTCGAGAAGGAATTCGAGACATCGATAAAGCGCTTCGGCATTGAAATGGATTACCGTCATCAGGCAGAGATGTACCGTTCGGGCAAATATCAGAAGCACGTACTCACCGCTCTCGATAAGCGCGGTGAGATATTCGATATACTTGATTCATTCCGTACTCAGGACGCTCAGGAGGGCGAAAGGGAAGCATACTATCCCGTTTCCATATACTGTCCGGAGTGCAAGCGGGATACCACGACAATAACCGCTTACGACGATGCGGCACATACAGCAGAATATACCTGCAAGTGCGGACACTGCGGCTGCTTCGACTTCACAAAGGACACCAACTGCAAGCTTGCATGGAAGATCGACTGGCCTATGCGCTGGATGTATGAGGGAGTGGACTTCGAGCCCGGCGGAAAGGATCATGCAGCTCCGGGCGGTTCCTACGATACCAGCAAGGTGATCGCAGAGAAGATATTCGGCATCAAGGCTCCTATCTTCAAGGGCTATGAATTCATCGGTATACGCGGTACAACAGGAAAGATGTCGGGCTCGTCGGGACTCAACCTTACTCCCGATACTCTTCTGAAGATATATCAGCCAGAGGTGCTTCTGTGGCTTTATTCAAAGGTAGAGCCCAACAAGGCCTTCAATCTTTGCTTCGACGACGGCATACTCCGTCAGTATTTTGAATTTGACAAGCAGTACAATGAATATATGGACGGAACAGCCAACGAGCACGTACAGTCCATAATCGAGTACAGCCTTATCTCAGACAGGAAGATAAACACCGTACCTATGGGACTTCTCGTTCAGCTGGGCTCAATAGTTGATTTCAAGGTTGATATGCTTGAGACCGTATTCAGCAAGATCAATCAGCCCTACAAGTACGAGGACTTTGCGGAGAGACTTGACCTTGCGAAGTACTGGCTGGAGAACTGTGCTCCCGAAAATGCCAACAAGCTTGTCAGGTACCGCAACTGGGAGGTATACAACGAGCTTACCGAGGACGGAAAGAAGGAGATAGCCCTTCTCCATGACTACCTCAAGAACAACACCTATACTCTCGACGAGCTCAATGCCGAGCTGTACGCTATCCCGAAGAAGCTTTTCGGCGAGGACGCCGAGAACCTCAAGGAGCTTCAGGGCGACTTCTTCAAGAGCGTTTACCGTCTGCTCATAGGCAAGGAAAAGGGACCGAGGCTTTATCTGTTCCTCTATGCCATAGACAAGGACAGCTATGTCCGTCTGCTGGATTTCTCATACCCCATGACCGAAGAGGAGAAGAATCCCGTTGCTGAGACGGAGACCGAAGCAGAGGAGGAGATCGTTTACGGCGATCCCGATCCCGTTGCGGAGATCAAGCCCGAGATACAGTTCGACGACTTCTCGAAGCTTGACCTGAGAGTGTGCAGGATAACAAAGTGCACCGAGATACGCAAGTCTCACAGCTGCTATAAGCTGACTCTGTTTGACGGACTCAAGGAGAGAGTCATCGTATCCAGCATAAAGCACTACTACAAGCCCGAGGAGCTCATCGGAAAGAAGATAATCGTTATCGCAAACCTTGCTTCCACCCGTATCACAGGTGTTACCAGCGAGGGTATGCTGCTGGCGGCAACAAACAACGCCTGCGGCTGCAAGGTGGTATTTGTGGACGATATGGTGCCCGAGGGAACAGCTATAATGTAATGACAAGGCCGCGGCATTTATGCTGCGGCTTTTCGTATATGGTAATTCTATGATGTTATTCTGCCGATCCGACTATTCGTCTTCCTTGCGTGAATTGTTATATCAGCATGGCATTATTTCATATCTGACTGAAATAAAGGGAATTTATTTGTAGAAAAACACAAAAGGACATTTCCCCGATTAGATGTTTAGCTGATTTTTTTCGCCGTATATTGTGAAATACCCGATTTTGTGCTATAATAAAATAACACATAAAAATGTGTAATCAGACATTTGGAGGTATTATTATGACAACGAAAAAATTTCTGGCAGGTTTGATGGCGGCATCAATGGTATTGGGCGCTTCACCTGTCCGCCCGCAGAGCTGCGGCAGTCTGTTTACGGCTTATGCCGAGTCGGCTTCCGTGGGCGAGGAGACATTGGACGGTATCACCTACGAGCTGTATGAAGATCATGCGGAGATCGTAAAAAGCGAGGAGGGTCTCAGCGGAGAACTTGTCCTCCCGTCTTATGTGGGAGAGCTTCCCGTAACGGTCATCGGCGATGAGGCCTTTAAGGCTATGTACGAGCTTAACGCAGTGACTTTCCCCGAAAAGCTTGAAAGGATCGGCAGATCAGCCTTTGAAGACTGTGCCCTGGTGAAGATCGTTCTTCCCGATACCATTAAGGAGGTCGGTGACAAGGCATTCCTGAACTGCGGCGTGCTTGAGGAGGTAGAGGCTCCCGAGGGCTTTGCAAATTACGGTATTCACTGCTTCAGAGGAACAGAGTGGCTCAATATGCAGTGCAACCACGACGGCTTTTATATCGTCGGCAACACGATCGTTGATACGGGAAATATCTTTGAAAGAGTTATAACGGAGGGAGTCGAGGAGCTCGGACCTGACTGCCTGTACACTTATTCCGTTGTTCAGGAGCTCACACTGGCAAAGAGTGTGAAGAAGGTATATGCCAGCAGCTTCACCAATCAGGGAAGGATATTCGAGATATATGTTCTCAATCCCGACTGCGAATTCATCGATGACCTTGATGATTATCCCAGCGGTTATTACTTCAACGGCGTCATCTACGGATATGAGAATTCGCCCGCACAGGAGTTTGCCGAAAAGAAGGGCTGGAATTTCCAGATACTGGGTGATCAGGAGTATGCCCTTGCTTCTGACGGTGACCTGAAGTTCTATGTATATTCCGACCATGCGATGGTAGTTTACTGTGACAGGCGCTTTGAGGGAGATCTGGTGATCCCTTCGGAGATACAGGGCGTTCCGGTCACTGAGATAGTCCCTGGCTCCTTCAATAACGTTCCCGGTCTCAGGTCGGTTGTTATCCCTGATTCCGTAAAGAAGATAGGCGACGCGGCGTTTATGGAGAGCGAAGCGCTGGAGAGCGTAACTCTTCCCGATGACGTCGAGATAGGCGCTATAGTTTTCAGAGGAACAAAATGGGCGAATGATCTCCTTGAGAAGGACGGCTGTATAATCAATAATGACACGCTCATAGACGGCAGCGGCATGAAGGGCGATGTTGTTATTCCCGAGGGCATAAGGACGATAGCGCCCTTTGCTTTCCAGTACGATGACGATATGACGTCTGTCAGCATACCCGATACGGTAACGACTATAGGCAAGGGTGCGTTCTCATGCTGTAACGGCCTGACATCGGTCGTGATACCTGATTCGGTATCCGAGATCCCACCTGTATGTTTCTATCAGTGTTCGGGACTTGAAGAGGTCAAGCTGCCGGAGGAGATAAACGGATGGGGCTTTGATGCATTTACAGGTACACCCTGGATGGAAAAGAAGGTCGCAGTGGAATCCCTTATAATCGAGAACGGTATACTTGTTAACGGTCTTGGCTGTCAGGGCAGGGTTGAGATACCTGATACTGTGACCTGTATCGGCGCAAACGCCTTTGCGGAAAATAAGGATATTACAGAGGTAATTGTCCCCGATTCGGTCAAGACTATATGCGAAAACGCATTCGGCGGCTGTTCGGAGCTCAGATCCATTGAGATCCCCGACTCAGTCGAGGTCATAGAGAACAGTGTATTCGGCTTATGCACAAATCTTGAAACGGTAAAGTTCCCCAAAAAGGTAAAGTCCTTCGGAAGCGGCATGTTCATCGGATGTCCAAAGCTTGAATCAGTGGAGCTGCCTGTCGGCGTAACGGTTCTCGGGAACAGCGATTTCGTTGACTGCGGCGTGAAGTCCATAATAATACCCGATACGGTAACAGAGCTTGAACTCAACTGCATAAAGGACTGCACTTCTCTCGAGAGTCTTGTTATACCCAAGAGCGTCAGGAGGATATGCGATGGAGCTATAACAGGCTGCACAAGTCTGAAGGAAATAACGATTGAAAGTCCTTATACCATGATCACCTTCAAGTCGTCGACCATCTCTTCAAATCAGATAGTGGGCGGCAGTGACGGTATGTTCAGCGGAGTTATCCGCGGCTGCAAGTATTCTACTGCCGAGGCTTACGCAAAGAGGTTCGGTTATAAATTTGAGGCTATCGACGAGGACGACACAGAGGTCGTACTGGGCGACGCAAACTGCGATACATCAGTAGATATGTCGGATTCGGTGCTTATCATGCAGTCTATCGCAAATCCGGATAAATACGGCCTTGAGGGCACTCACGAGAATCATATGACCATTGAGGGCTCGGTAAACGGCGACTGCTGCGGCGGCCTTGACGGCATAAGTGTTCTGGACGCACAGGCAATACAGAGAAAGCTCCTCGGAGTTTCTACGCTGCCTGTATAAACGTAAGGCTGCTTTTTTAGAATAATAAAGCCCGGAGATTTTAAGATCTCCGGGCTTTTCGTTTTTTATTCCACAACGTGTATGACTTCGTTCACTCTCAGGTTCCTCAGGAAGATAAGACGGGCCTTGTCTATACATTCGGGCTTTACCATATAATAGAGATAGTGCTCCATAAGGTTGAAGATGTCGAAGGTCCTGCCCTCTATCTTGAACTGACTGAAGCCCATGGGAACATACTTGTTCCATATATCATCGGGAGTTATATGTGTGCTGAGTCCCTTGATGTCAAAAAGCGAACGGTGCTCGCATTTACATTCAAATTCGTACTTGCTTTCGGGGTGATCCTCCGCGAACTTCTTTGAATCAAAGGGTACGTTGGGGTACTTCTTTACGTGATTTGCATAAGCGATCTGCTCTGTGCCTATGGTCTGGTAGTGGTGGGAGCGGTGCTCGCAGGCGGGATTGCAGCAGGCATTCACGAGGATCTCGCATTTCTCCTTGTTCGGTACCTTTTCAAGTATATCGAACTTGTTGTTCAGGTCGTAATCAATTACCACGATATGATAATCCTTTGAGACCTCCTCGGAGAGAAGAGCGGGATCAGTTATACGCTTGCAGGTAGAGCTGGTGAGCTTATAGCCGGGGTAGTTCTTGCGTATGTAGTCCTCGAGGACTGGTGACATAACGATACATTCGTTCATGCCGTTGTCGGCGATGTGCATCACCATATTGCAGAACTCATCGCTGAGGTGCTTCTTTTCTATCATGGGATTTGTGAATGTGAAGCGGAGCGGTATGCCCTTGCCGTTGAAGTAGTTTGTAACGCCCTTTACAAAGTCCTTCTGGCACATACCGTGCATTACTCTTCCGCCGTTCCAAAGTGACGGTGGGAACACTCCGTATATGGAAGCAATCTCTACTCCCTCGCGGAAGAGCTCGGGACTGTTTTCGAGCATAGTGAGAAATACGACATTGAATTTAAAAAGCCTTGCAAAATCGGGCAGATGAAATCTTACCTTCATGGTCATCCTCCTTGTTTATCGGAAATATAGTATAATTATATCATACTTTTCGAGGGAAATCAACTGTACGGAGGATACAGAACAAAGGCAAAGGCTGAAATGTGAAAGGAGCACTTGTAACGTGCTCCTTTCACTATATTATAATGATAACCCCAACAACTTTGTCCGGAAACAAAACCGACTTCGTAAAAATTACGAAGTCAGTCTTGCTGTGCTTTTTAGGGAAATTCTGTACTGTATGTACAAAATGTGAGGGATTTTTGCAAAAAAGAGGTTTTAGGGGAAAAAAGATCTATTGGATCAGTGATCTTAATAATAATTATTCAGCCTCTGCCTCAGTCTCTGTCTCAGCAGCTGCCTCAGTTGTAGCCTCTTCAGTCTGCTCTTCCTTGGGTCCCTTAGGTCCGTCTACAGGAGGTGCAGGGGGCTCAGGCTTCTCACCGTCGAGAAGGTGGGGAGGTGTAGGAGGCTCAGGCTTCTCGCCGTCCTCGGGAGCAACAGGAGGTGCCGGAGGCTCAGGCTTCTCGCCATCCTCAAGAGCAACAGGAGGTGCCGGAGGCTCAGGCTTCTCGCCATCCTCGATTGCTACAGGCGGCTCGGGCTTGTTGAAGTCAAGCTTAACAACAACCTTGCTGATCTCGTTCCAGTTCTCCTTGATAGTATCGTTGATAAAGTCATACTTTGTAACATCGATAACATCACGGAACTCGTTGAAGATGTCTGTGAGGTCGAGAGTCATCGGTCCTAAAGGCTTAGCAGGTGCTTCTACGTCAGCAGGAGCAACAGGTGCCTCAGGAGCAACGGGTGCCTCAGCAAGCTCAGCGGGAGCTTCAACAGCAGCTTCCTCGGAAACTTCCTCAGCAGCTTCCTCAACTGCCTCAGTAGCATCCTCTGCCTCAGCTTCTGTGTCCTCAACAGCAGTAAGTGTTACTTCTGCTGTATCCTCAGCCTTTTCATCCTGGCTTGTAGCGAATGCGCTTACACAAGTGCCAACTGAAAGAACTGATACTGCTGCGATGGCTGCAAGAATTTTTTTGTTTTTCATGGTTTAAGACTCCTTTGTAATAAATTTTATCCTCTCCTTTTCAGGAGGGAGATAAGATACGTTTTTCGCGTTCTGTATATAGCTTACGGAAGGGGTACAATAAAAACGGGGTATCATGGAAAATTTTTTCAAAAATTTTTTGAGATATTGCAATCTGTGACACCCTGTTGCAGTTCAGCTCATTTAATGCCCGATTTTACGGCACTTTTTCTGGTAGAAATCGCAAAACTACCGAAACAGCGCAAA
>Ga0129307_1000906_pt1 | contig 38730 bp, 50 predicted proteins | sample P1105metagenome_FD_94437 | JGI IMG/M metagenome (GOLD analysis project Ga0129307, IMG submission 94437) | Capybara group fecal microbial communities from Wisconsin, USA - P1105 metagenome | ecosystem: Host-associated > Mammals > Digestive system > Large intestine > Fecal | place: USA: Wisconsin...
AACCTGTAGTTTTACTGTCAGCGGAAGGAACGTCCTGACGGTTGCACCACTTCGCACCTGCGACGGTGTTGCACCGTGAAAGCGGGCGAATGCTTTTGTAAAGCTTTCCGGCGTTTCATACCCATACCGAAATGCAATGTCGATCACTTTATCATCCGTCTCCTTCAGATCCACTGCCGCTTGGTACAGCCTTCGGTTCCTGATGTACTCTCCGATACCGTATCCGGTCATCAGAGAAAAATCCCTCTGAAAAAAGAATGCTGGTAAGCCACTCCATCTTATTTGTTCTCCTCTCTCGAAAACATCCACTGGATGTTTTTGCAGTCGTTGCTAGACGCTGTCACTGACACTTAGCAACCTTTCCTTGACTCTGACACGATCAGTATATCTGATTAGGGAGGGATCATCCTGTCATTTCCTGTTCAAATCTGTCCTATCCATAATCTCCTTAAGTGCCGTATATTCCCTTAAATACATCCCTCTGCGCATCTCATCACTTTCGGCATAATCATTGTGTCTGGAGAATACAGCCATTATTTTCTCCAAAGGCAGCCACCTGGGTTCCATCCCCACTTCTTTTTCCCGGTCCGTAAGTTCTTTCTCACAGGTTCCTATAATTGTCCCTGTAAAATATCGATTGATAAATCTCCAATCCTCATAGTATTCATCAATTTCCAGCAGGCATTCCGACGGTTCGATCACAAAGCCGGTCTCTTCCGAAGTCTCGCGTATCACACAAGCTTTTTCTTTTTCCCCAGGCTCCAGACCGCCACCCGGAAGCATCCACTGATCCGTTTTCGTTTCATAGGATAGAAGTATTTCTCCTTCCCTAATTATGATGGCTCTGCACGCAGTACGCGTGTTTGCCCAATTTCCAAAATAATTATCTCCAATGATCTCTTTTATCTTCATATGTATTTTTCGTCCTTTAACCACTGTACTGAATGTTTCAATGCTTCGATAGTTTTGGTTTCCAGAACGCATCTGGCTCTGTGGATTTCGGCCAGCCGCAATCTGTCGGCAATGTCTATTTCTCCGTCGCCAAGCGCCAAATGATTCTTTGCAGGATACTCAGAGCCATCGTGGACATGAAAATGCAAAAGATTTCATGTATGTGTCAAAATCACGATCATACATCTGAACTTTCCTGTCCGGCAAAGTGATATATATTCCGTGATTCATATGCATATTAAGACTAAGCGGCTGACTTCTGTCTCCATACCGGTCACGTAAAACAACAAGCTTCTTTGCCGCCTCGATCGTCCGCCACACCGTTTCCAGATATGCTTCCGACACCAGAGGGTTAAGAAGAACCACAGTCTCGACTGTTGTACGCTTGAGCAACCGAATTGCCATCTCAGGAACCATTTCTACTAATGCATTTACCAATCCGTCATCTATTACGCCACTAATCCGCCATATTGGCGTTTTGAATAGTCCGGTTTAGTTTTGCCCCTTGAGCATTTTCTTTATTGCCTTATCAAAATCTGATTCAATAGGCTGGGTTCGGTTAAATATTTCATATTCAGCATTGGCCTTATCCATTGCCTGCTTATGAGATATTCTTCCGTTATCCTTAAGAATCTTGTACTGACGGAATTCAAGAAAAGCATTTACGCTCTTTTCAAACTCTTCCATCGTGAATACATTCTCACGCTCAATCAGATCCTCGATATAATCAAAATATCCTGTGACCGCACGTTCCAGCCTGCGAATCTGCTTCTCCTCCAGATAATTCTTTGCAATCGAAACATCCGATTTCAGTATTCTGCCATCCGGAGCATTCTTCCAGGTTGTAAGTCCCATATGCTCTTTCTCATGATCTGCTGATTCATATACTATCTCTGCAGCGGTATGATCTGTGATCGCATAATGAAACTTGTTCTGTATCGTTGCATAAAAATGATAAGCCACTTCGGAATCCTTTGTGTAATCAATGCTACACTCAGCAAAAATATCTGTAATCTGCTGCCAGATACGCCGTTCGCTGGCTCGGATTGAACGGACACGCTCCAACAACTCGCGAAAGTAATCTTTACCGAAAGCAGTTTTCCCTTGCTTCAGGCGGTCGTCATCCAGAACAAAGCCTTTTATCATATATTCTTTAAGAACGGTAGTTGCCCAGATCCTAAACTGCGTGGCTTTTTTGGAATTTACTCTATAGCCAACTGATATGATAGCATCTAGATTGTAAAACATAGCTTCACTGGTCTGGATTTTATCAGGAATAGCTCCATGAGGACTGGTTATTTCCATTTTGGAAATAACCACTTTTTCATCCAACTCGCCTTCTTCAAATATTTTCTTTAAATGCTTACTTATGGCAGGAACCTGAACTCCAAACAGCTCTGCCATCGCCTTCTGTGTTATCCAAATACTCTCGTCTTTAATGTATGCATCAACAGAAACATCTCCTTCATCTGAATGATAGAGAACCATTTCCATCTGCTTATCAAAATCTCTCATAGAAGGTTATCCTCCTTCCCTTTCACCAATTCCTCATAAGTCAAATGCATTACGGATGGATTTTCTTCTTTATCCTTGAACACGCCTCTATATGCATGATCCAATGTCTGGAAAACGGCATTTGGATAAGACCGCGAACATCTTTATTGCACCAGTAATCTATAAGCCATATTGCACTCTCCTCCTTACTGACAACAGAAAGTGATTCCAGCCGTTCTTTTCGTTCTGCGGATATCTTTTTCCTCAGATCATCATATGATAAATCCCGTAATATGGATTCTGTACTCCGCTTCACATCGGAAAGATACGAATATAATTCATCCAGATCGAGTTGCTCTGAAAAGTCAGCAATCTCCTGCTTAACCAGTTCATTTCCTGTGGTGATGATAGGTGAGTTAATTCTCTTTTGATATCCCTCCCTGAAAAACATCTGCTCATCCCCTTTGATTAATGTGTGAGCCACGATATCCTCGATACGAAAGATATGCCACAGCGAGTACGCAATGGTCTTGCTATGATAACCCTCAGCGTTGATATATGGTATCGCATTGAATTCTTCCCTGTTTAATTCTTCTTTGAAAGAGCTGACAGTGTCCCAAAGAGCGTCACGTAATGCAAGAAGTATATCGATACCTTCTTCATAGGTATCTCTTTTCTTTATCTGACTTTGCATGAGCTTGTTGAGTTCTGACCATTCTTTATTCATCTGTTTTCTTCTCCGTGTCCTTAATCCGATAATAATCTTCCATCTTCACATTCAGTTTCACATAGGAATCTGCTTTTCGGTTGCTCACACGCTCTAAGAGCACACAGCTCTCTACATGCACCGTATGCGGAAATTGATCATAGCACTGCCACTTCTCCACCTGATAATCCTTTTCACAAAGAATCTTTAAATCCCGAGCCAGCGTTGCACTGTCGCAACTTACATACACAATCCGATCCGGTTGCATTTCCAGCATGGTATTAAGCAACTTTTCGTCGCATCCCTTTCGAGGCGGGTCTACCACTACCACATCAATTTTCTCCGGGTTTTCTTTTCCGAGAACTTGATTGGCGAATACCTCCTCTGCTTTTCCAACAAAAAATTCAGCATTGGTAATACCGTTTCGCTCCGCATTCTCTCTGGCGTCCAAAATAGCAGGCTCTATAATCTCCACTCCGTGAACTTTACCTGCATACTTTGCCAAAAACAAAGAAATACTTCCGGTTCCGCAATACAAGTCCCACACATTCTCTTTTCCTGTAAGACCGGCATATTCTACCGCCTTGTCATACAGTTTCTTCGTCTGCACCGGATTTACCTGGAAAAAGGACAGGGGACTGACCTGATAAGTGATGTTACCCAACTGCTCCTTCATATAGGCATCTCCCCACAACACTTCATAAGAACTTCCCATAATCACATTGTTCCTTGTAGTGTTGGGGCTTATGGAAACAGACACCAGGTGAGGCTCCGCCTGCAATACTCGGTCACACAACTCCCGGGGATTTGGAATACTGCTACCGTTTACCACCAGACAAAGCATCCACTCTCCCGTAGTAAATCCTTTACGGATTAATACGTGACGCACCAACCCTTTTCCCGTTTCTTCGTTGTAGGCATGTACGTTATTTGCGTACATGTATTCCTTTACTGCATCCAACAACTTTCTGTTTTCTTCCGCTCCCAGCAAACAGTCCTCGCATTCCATAATGTCATGGGTTCTGCCTGCATAAAAGCCCATAATAATTCTGCCATCTTTTTCCCCCACCGGAAACTGTGCCTTGTTCCGATATCGGAAGGGATTGTCCATTCCCACAATAGGTTCCATTTTCTCGCAAATCTCAGGAGAAAAACCGCCGATTCTCATAAGGTTATTCTTTACCAGACCTTCCTTAAAACGCAGCTGCGCCGGATAGGACATTGCCTGAATTTGACAGCCTCCGCAAGCTTTATGAATCGGACAGGGGGCATTGATTCGATCTGCCGAAGGACTTACCAGCTTCATAAGACGGCCGTAGCCATAATTATTCTTCAGCTTGATAACCTTCACCTCTGCCACATCTCCGATTACCGTATCTTTTACAAAAAGCGGAAAGCCATCGGATTTCCCGATGCCTTCCCCTTTATGACTCATATCTTCAATTGTAATGGTTACTACATCATTTTTCTTCATACCTGATTATCCACCTTTATTTCTCCGTTGTACGACGAAGGTTCGATTCAAACAACCGGTTATAACCCATCCACTGGCTGGCCTCATCCTTCGGCGACAGCAACAGTTCCTTGAAGGTTTCCATTTTGGCGTCTACATTATCTGCAAAACTTAAGGCAACTGCCTCCATTAAAGCAGGCTTCTTCGGTGAACCAAATTCCAGTTCTCCGTGGTGAGCCAAAATACAATGCTTTAATTCTCCTGCCAGCACCGGCGGGAAGTCTTCAATCTTACGAATATACTCCGAAATCATTTCCGTTCCGATGACGATATGTCCCAACAAATTACCCTCGTCGGAATAATCATTTAACGGGAAGTCTGTCAGTTCCCGAATTTTACCGATGTCGTGTAAAAGCGCCGCCGTCAAAAGCAAGTCCCGGTTTAACAACGGATATTTTTTTGCAAAAAACGCACACACCTGGGTTACGCTTAATGAGTGCTCCAACAATCCGCCAATAAAACCGTGGTGAACGCTTTTGGCTGCAGAATGCTTCTTGTATTCCGCCACCAGTTCCTCATCCTCAATCAGCATAAGGGTTGCCAGTTTTTTCAAATAGGGGTTTTGCAGGCTATCGATGCAATTTTTCACCTTCTCATACATTTCGTCAATGTCCTGCTCTGTGGTTGGCAAATATTCCGAAGGATCGTACTCCCCTTCACTTACCTTGCGAACTCGCTTCACATTCAACTGCAGGGTCCCGGCAAAATTGGTGACGTCTCCTGTAATCTCCACGTAATCCAGCGCATCGCAATCTTCAATCCCCATGGAATTGGGATCCCAGATTTTAGCATCCATGGTTCCCGTTTTATCCTGAATAATCAGGGAGTCATAAGGTTTTCCGTTCTTTGTAACAGCAGACGTTCTCTGCTTGCAAAGATAAATATCGCTTACCCTGTCTCCCTCACGTAATGTTGCAATGTATTTCATTTCAAACCTCTTTCTGTTTCTATATTTTCTAATTTCGTTCCAGCCTCTCGGATATAATCACTTCAGCTGATACTCGCTTATAAGCACCGTTGGTATAACGCATAATCTGAACCTTTACGGAGTCCCGGGGACTTAATTCCATCAGGGCTTCTGCAAACTGTTTGGCAGAACCTATCTCTCTTTTTCCCATGGAAACCAGAATATCTCCCCGCTGGATACCTGCATCCACTGCCGGTGAACGCAAATACACGTATTCCACATAAGCTCCCCCCGGAATATCATAGGCCCTGGCAGTCTCTTTTGATACGGTACTTACCTGCACTCCCATAAAGGGTAGTTCCCGATTATTGCAAAGCGCATCCAGAAGCCAGGACAAATCACTGATTCCCAGCGCTTTTACCGTATAAGCCTCTCCTTCTTCATCCTCCCTATGGGAAATAATGCCTATTACATTGGTATTAGCATCCAACAAAAATCCTGCGGTATGCCGTCTTCCCACTATATTCGTTTCCAAAAGGGTATATTCCCGATCCGTCAATCTGGTCTTACCACCTACTGCGGTATACTGACCTACCACAATACTGCGATGTTCCTTCAGCGGATTTCCGATAGCCGCCGTACATTCACCGCGATGAAGAGTGGATGATTTACCAAACTTGGCAACAGTAACGGACTTCTTGGTATCTTTATCCAACACCTTCTTCTGCACGGAAACAACTGATATTCCTGTTTCCTGATCGGTTCGAAGTACTTCACCGCTTACGGTTTGTCCGTTAAAAAAGGTAATCTGCACGATATTGGTTCCCCGAATAGCATTGGGAGTAGATAAGATTAACAACTCTTTCTTGGACTGATACATTATGATACCACAGGCATACTCGGTATAGGTCTTCTTACCACCGTATCCTTCTGCGGAAACTTCATTAATACCCACCAAAAAATTATTGGCTTCGAAGGCTTTTTCATAAAAGGCTTCCGCATATTTCGAATTCTCCCCCATATCTACTCGTTCTTCCGAATTCCAATCTTCTTCCAGAGCTTCCTGTCCGGTAGCCTCTGTTTCAAACACAATACGATTTTCTTCCCGAGCCCCCAACATTTTCCGTATTTGTGAGCGGAAACAAAACAGCACCAATAATGCCACTATAGCAAAAACCGCACCGCATATTGCGGCTATGCAAATTCTCTGAATTATTCTTTTATAATTCAGTGGTTTCTCTTTATATCGAATTTCCATTCCCATTATCTCCTTACCCTACCCATTATAATCCCATTCCCTTGGAAACTGCAAGCCGCAACTTCGTCAAAAGCCAAAAGTGGGCTTTTCTAAAACCTTTTTTTAGGGTATAATACTAGCATGAATAGTAAAGTATTGACAACATTGGAATTTGATAAAATAATCAATCAGCTTACGGAATATGCATCAACCGAATCCGGAAAGAATATGTGTCGTCGGCTTGTACCATCCTACGACTTACCTTTAATCCGTGAAATGCAGTTAGAAACCTCTGCCGCACTTTCCCGGATTCTTCGTCATGGTCAGCTTTCTTTTTCCGGTGTATATGATCTGCGCTCTGCCTTAAAGCGTTTAGAAATTGGGGGTGTATTAAACACCACCGAGCTTCTTCGTGTCTGCTCCCTGCTTGACACTACACGCCGGGCCGCAGCCTATCAACGTAACGAGAAGGCAGAAGAGGAAGGAGACTGCCTCACCCCTTATTTTGATGCGTTAATGCCCTTAAGCGATTTGAATAATGAATTACGGCGCTGCATCTTGTCTGAGGATGAGATTGCAGATGATGCTTCCGCCAAACTCTTTTCTATCCGGAAGCATATCCGCCACACCAACGAGAAGGTACGCTCTCAGCTTACCTCCATTATGAACCAGGCCAACACCCAATCTATTTTGCAGGATAACGTTGTTACCATGCGAAACGGACGGTACTGCCTTCCGGTTCGTGCCGATGCCAAGGGGCAGATGCCCGGTATGGTTCACGACCAGTCCGGAAGCGGCTCCACCTACTTTATCGAGCCAATGGCCGTGGTGAAACTGAATAATGAATTAACCGAATTGCAGTTAAAGGAACAGGAAGAAATCGAAGTTATTCTCTCAGACCTCAGCAACCAGGTTGCAGAACACGTAGACGTACTTCGTGAGAATATTCGGAACCTGATTCGACTGGATTTCATTTTTGCCCGGGGAATGCTGGCAAGACAGCAAAACGCCATGATGCCGGAGTTTTCCACCGAAGGAATCATCCGAATCCGCAAAGGACGTCACCCATTGCTTCCTCAGGATAAAGTGGTTCCCTTAGATATTCATCTTGGCGATGATTTTGATTTATTGATTGTAACCGGTCCTAACACCGGCGGTAAAACCGTTGCCCTTAAGACCGTGGGGCTTCTTACCTTGATGGGTCAGGCCGGACTTCATATTCCTGCCGCAGACCGCAGTATGTTGGCGCTTTTTTCCGAAGTCTACGCAGACATCGGCGACGAACAGAGTATTGAACAGAGTTTAAGTACCTTCTCCTCTCACATGACCAACATTGTGTCTATCGGTGAGAAAGCAGATGAAAACTCTCTGATTCTTTTTGACGAGTTATGCGCCGGAACAGATCCAACGGAAGGTGCTGCCCTTGCCATCTCTATTTTATGGGATTTAATGCATCGCGGCAGCAAACTTATGGCTACAACCCACTATGCAGAGTTAAAGGTTTTTGCCCTTTCCACTCCCCGTGTGGAAAATGCCTGCTGTGAGTTTGACGTAAACACCTTAAGTCCTACCTACCGGCTTTTAATCGGTGTTCCGGGTAAAAGTAATGCCTTTGCCATTTCCGGCAAGCTGGGCCTTCCGGGATACATTATTGAAGATGCGAAAAAGCGCCTGGATAAAGATTCCGAGGCCTTTGAAGATATTTTAACCGATTTGGAGCAAAAGCGTGTTGCCTTGGAAGAAACAAGACAAGCTGCTTTGAAACATGAAAAAGAAGTTGCTTCCTTGAAGGCATCCCTTGAGCAGAAGCAGGATGACATTCAGGAGAAACGTCGCCGACTTCTGGAAGAAGCCAGTCAGGAAGCTACTCAGATACTTGCCAAAGCCAAGGAAGTGGCGGATCAGACCATTTCGGATTTTAACCGTTATGCCGCTGATGCCCCCAGCCTTCAGGAAATGGAGGCCAAACGTGCCAAGGTAAGAGATCATATTAAGGAAACTTCCAAGAACCTGTCTATTCCGGCCCCCAAAACCGGCGCCGGCAAGAAGCCTCCTAAGCTTCACATTGGCGATATGGTTAAGGTTCACAGCTTGAATCTTACCGGTACGGTTCACACTCTTCCGGACGCCAAAGGAAATCTGTTTGTTCAAATGGGAATTCTACGTTCCCAGGTATCTGTTTCAGATATCAGCCTGGTAGAAGAAGCAGATTCTTTAGCCAAACAGAAGAGCAAAAAGAGTACTGTTCATACCGGCGGCATTTCCAAATCCGGTTCCATTCGGGCGGAAATCAACCTTATCGGTATGACCGTAGACGAAGCCATGTTTGCTTTGGACAAATATTTGGACGATGCATATCTTGCCCACTTGGAATCTGTGCGCATCGTTCACGGAAAAGGTACAGGCGCTCTGCGAAATGCCGTATGCAGCCACCTGAAACGTTCCAAAATTATTAAATCCTATCGTGCCGGCGTTTTTGGCGAAGGTGATGCCGGTGTAACGATTGCGGAATTTAAATAATAGAACGAAAAATTTATTTTACGAGGAGGATTATCATGTCACAAAAACAAAAAATTCTGATTGTGGATGATGACGAAAATATTTCCGAGTTGATAACTCTGTATCTGACCAAGGAATGCTTTGAGACCCGTTCTGTTCACGATGGACAGGAGGCTGTTATTGCATTTGACGAGTTTCAACCGGATTTGATTCTGTTAGATTTGATGCTTCCGGGAATGGACGGTTATCAGGTCTGCCGCGAAATTCGTACTCGTTCCAAGGTACCTATCATTATGCTTTCCGCTAAATGCGAGGTTTTTGACAAGGTTTTGGGCTTGGAATTGGGTGCAGACGATTATATTGAAAAACCTTTTGATAACAAGGAACTGGTTGCCCGTGTCAAGGCAGTTTTACGCCGTTTCGCCAATGCCAATGACCAGTCTAACAATGACGATTTGAAGATTGTAGAATTTCCGGGCCTGTCCGTAAACCTGAGCAACTACAGTGTAACCTATCGTGATAAGAAAATCGATATGCCCCCTAAGGAGTTGGAGCTTTTGTACTTCTTATGTGCATCTGCCAACCAGGTTTTCACCAGAGAACAGCTTCTGGAAAACATTTGGGGTTACGACTACCTTGGTGATACCCGAACCGTAGACGTTCACGTTAAGCGACTTCGTGAGAAGATTAAAGATACACCGGACTGGCGTCTCGCTACCGTCTGGGGCATTGGTTACAAATTTGAAACACGCTAGTATCTTACGGAGAATCTTCCTATGAGAAAATCATTGCTAACCAAGGTCGCCTTTGGATACATTGCTTTTTTGGTTATTGCCTTTTTAGGCATACAGGTATTTACCTTTTCCCACATGCGTCAGGTCATCCAGACCGACGAAGCGGAGGAGTTGTATTCCAACGCGGTATCCATTGCCGGAAGCTATGGATACCGCTTCTTCAATGAGCAGATTACCAAAGAGACCCTTCATGAATATCTGGAAAATACCTCGGATATGCTAAGCACCGATATCTGGGTGGTTTCCGCAGACGGAAAGGTTTCCGGTGCTAGTATAAAGAACTCCATTCCTGCCCCCAAGTATATTCGGGACTTTGATGTTACCGGCATGTTCGGAGATTCCTTTTACAGCGTTGGCACCTTTCACTCCTACTTTAAAAGCGAATATTTGAGCGTCTATGCTCCTATAACCATTAAATACAACGTGTGCGGTTATGTCATTCTGCATAAACCAACCAGCAGTCTTTCCCGTCTGACCACTCAGGCAACACGGCTTACCTTTCAGGTGGCCTTCATTATTCTGCTGGCTTCCACCATCGTTTTTGTGGTTTTAATGAGACGAATTATTACTCCCGTTAAAAAGCTCTGTACCGTTGCAGACGAATTTTCGAGAGATAATTTTAAAGCCCGGGCCGACTTCGGCGTTCAGGATGAAATCGCCTATCTCGGGGAGGTTATGAATGATATGGCACACAAGCTGGATACCCACGAGGAGGTACAACGAAAATTCATTTCCAACGTTTCTCATGACTTTAAATCTCCGCTCACGTCCATCCGGGGGTATATTCAGGCCATGCAGGACGGAACCATACCTGACGCGCAATACAAGCGCTATTTAGGGATTATAAGTAATGAAGCCGACCGTTTAACCAACCTGACCAATAACCTGCTGGATTTGAACCGTATCGGCTCACAGAGCTCTGTTCTGGAAAAAGAGGAATTTGACATCAACCAGATTATTCTGGATTGTGCACATACCAGTGAAGTTCAGTGTGACAAAAAGGGCATCCGTCTTTCTCTTTTGCTTTATGACGAAGCCTCTTATGTATTTGCTGACAAAATGAAAATTCAACAGGTCCTGTACAACCTGCTGGATAATGCCATTAAATTCTCCTACCGAGATTCCGGCATTACCATAGAAACTGTTCAGAAAAATGACAAACTGTATGTTTCCGTTATTGACGAAGGCATCGGTATTCCGGAAGAATCCCTGCACAGCATCTGGCATCGCTTTTACAAAACCGATCTTTCCAGAGGCAAGGACAAAAACGGAACCGGCCTCGGCTTATCCATTGTAAAAGAAATTATTCAGGCCCACAACGAGACAATAAGCGTGACCTCCACCATTGGCGTTGGAACCACCTTTACATTCTCTCTGAGTCTTATTCAACCGGAAACAGAATAAAAAAGGCGTCTGCTTTCGCAGACGCCTAAATTATAATCTTATACTAACTCAAGTAAAACTTCTAATGCTCCGTCACCTTTACGCTGACCAATCTTAACGATTCTGGTGTAACCACCGTTACGGTTAGCATACTTTGGTGCGATTTCAGAGAACATCTTCTCACACATATCTACTTCTACAGTATTTTTCTTACGTCCTGCAGCCTGTGTAGGAACGTTCTTTACCGGGTAGAATACTTTCAGCATTTCTCTACGAGCATGAAGACGAGAAGGCATATCCTTCTTAATTGTCTTTTCTACTTCATCATAAACGGTAACTTTCTTGCCGTCTACAACTTCTTTTACACGCTTTCCGTTAGCGTCTTTCTTAGCAACCTTAGCTTTAACGGTTACTTCTTCGAAGTTATCTCTTTCCTTAACTGCAAGAGCGATAAGTCCTTCTGCAACTTTGCGGATTTCTTTTGCTTTTGCTTCAGTGGTAACAATCTTACCATTGTTAAGAAGTGCTGTTACCTGGTTACGGATTAATGCTTTTCTCTGGTCAGATGTTCTGCCAAGTTTACGATATTTTGCCATTTGTTTGTCCTCCATTTTGAATTATCCGGCACCGCCTGTGGTCTTACGCACCGAACATGGTTATATTTCATCTATGTTCTAACTTACCGGTGCCTGTTGGTCTTATCCGGCTAGCCTCCATAGATAAGTACGATAATTTACTCGTCGCCGTGGGATAACTGTAATCCCAGCTCCTTTAACTTCGCAAGAACTTCCTCCAAGGACTTACGACCAAGGTTACGAACCTTCATCATATCATCCGGAGTCTTCTGTGTAAGCTCCTGCACAGTGTTTATTCCTGCTCTCTTCAAGCAGTTATATGAACGAACGGATAATTCCAATTCGTCAATGTTCATCTCCAGCACTTTCTCCTTGCCGTCTTCCTTCGGCTCGATCATAACCTCAGCTGCTTTCGCATTCTCGGAAAGATCTACAAACAGATTTAAGTGCTCACACAATACTTTCGCTGCAAGACTGACTGCTTCATCCGGAGCAAGTGTACCATTGGTAAACACATCCAAAATCAGCTTATCATAGTCTGTCATCTGTCCCACACGGGTATTCTGAACCTGAAGGTTCACACGATCCACCGGTGTATAGATGGAATCTACTGCAATTACACCAATTGGTGTTTCGTCTGTCTTGTTCTTATCAGCGCTAATGTAGCCACGACCCTTGTTAATTGTAAGTTCCATAAATAATCTGGAATCCACGCCGCCGTTTAAAGTAGCGATTACAAGGTCCGGATTCATAATTTCAATTTCAGGATCCACCTGAATATCTCCTGCGCGAACTACGCCTTCGCCTTCAAACTCAATGTAAGCAACCTTCGGCTCATTGGATGAACTGGTGTTTTTAATCGCCAAATTCTTGATATTCATGATGATTTCAGTCACATCTTCTTTGACGCCTGGAATGGAACTAAATTCGTGTAAAACTCCCTCAATCTTCACCTGTGTAACTGCGGCACCCGGCAAAGAAGAAAGCATAATTCTTCTAAGAGAATTACCAAGAGTAGTACCATAGCCTCGCTCAAGCGGTTCTACTACAAATCTGCCATACCGTTTATCTTCTGAAATCTCTGTGATTTCAATATTTGGTTTTTCAAAATCGAACACTACAAAGTCCCTCCTTTAAAGTTCTATCTTAACAGAGCTACGGTCACGGAGAGGATTTTCCAGCATGAGCAAAGTGTTCAGTGGCTGCGCCGCTGTGAGTATTTCCCGAAAAAGCGCTCTCCCAAGCTAGCTTGGAGAGGCGCTCTTTCGGGAAATAGTTCACAGGATGTAATCCTGTGAACCCTTTGTTCATGCCGGAAAATCCGGTCTCGTCAACCCGTCCTTATTCTCTCTTATTGCTTACAAACTATTATTTAGAATATAACTCGACAATAAGCATTTCGTCTACAGGAACATCGATAGCATCTCTGTTAGGTAACTCTTTAACAGTTGCCTTGAAGTTTTCCTGATCTACATCTAACCATTCCGGAACTAATCTTCCACCGGTTACAGCGATGATGTCTTTGTATTTAACGGAAGACTTTGCTTTCTCTGTAAGCTCGATTACATCTCCTGCTTTAATCAGGTAAGATGGAATGTTAACCTTCTTGCCATTTACAAGAACGTGCTTATGATCCACGATCTGTCTTGCTTCTCTTCTGGTTCTTGCGAAACCAAGACGGAAGATTACATTATCAAGTCTTCTCTCTAACAGGATCATCAGGTTTGGACCTGTCATACCAGGCTGTCTGTCAGCCTTCTCATAGTAGTTGTGGAAAGGTTTTTCCAAAACACCATAGATAAATTTTGCTTTCTGTTTCTCTCTTAACTGAAGACCGTACTCAGAGATTTTACGATTTCCTCTGTTAGACTGTCTTCTTGACTTTTTATTATATCCTAAAACGATCGGATCCAAATCAAGGGATCTGCATCTTTTTAATACTGGAGTTCTATTTACAGCCATTCTTCAATCTCCTCCTTATTAGACTCTTCTACGTTTTGGCGGACGGCATCCGTTATGTGGTACCGGAGTTACGTCCTTAATGCTTACTACATCTAATCCGCTTGCGGAAAGCGCACGAATTGCTGCTTCTCTTCCGGATCCAGGACCCTTAACCATTACATCTACAGTCTTTAATCCATGAATAAGCGCAGCCTTTGTAGCTGTCTCTGCTGCTACCTGTGCAGCATATGGAGTAGATTTTCTTGAACCTCTAAATCCAAGACCACCAGCACTTGCCCATGAAAGAGCGTTACCCTGAGCATCTGTAATTGTTACGATAGTATTGTTGAAAGATGCCTGAATATGTGCCTGTCCGTGTTCAACGTTTTTCTTTACACGACGTTTTGCAGTTTTCTTTGCAACCTGTTTTGCCATATCTAAACTAACCTACTTTCTTCATATTTAATCAATTGTTTTCAAACTTATTTCTTCTTATTAGCTACAGTTCTTCTAGGACCTTTACGGGTTCTAGCATTGTTCTTTGTGTGCTGTCCACGTACAGGTAAACCTTTTCTGTGGCGAATTCCACGATAGCATCCGATTTCCTGTAATCTCTTAATGTTAAGCGCGATTTCACGTCTTAAATCACCTTCTACGGTGTATGTCTCATCGATAACAGCACTGATCTTCTTAACGTCATCGTCTGTTAAGTCTTTGCAACGTACGTCTGCATCAACGCCTGCTGCTTCTAAAATCTTTGTGGCACTTACTCTACCAATTCCGTAGATGTAAGTTAAGCCGATCTCTACGCGTTTTTCTCTTGGTAAATCTACACCTGCAATACGAGCCATGTGTGTTTACACCTCCATAATTTTTTCCTTAATTAACTGTTCCTCGACCCTTCCCACTTCTGACAGCTCCGGTTTCCCGGCCTGAAATGTGTGTCAGGCAAAAAGAGTCTTCTAATATCATTTGACGTCGGTTCCACTCTCGGTATAAAGCTTCCCCAACCAGTGTTTTGTCACTGTTTATTATGAACCAATGGCTAGATACACTCCATTGGCAGCCGCACATAATTTTAAAAAATAGAAATACAGCACAAAAACAAGCCTAATACTTCGATTAGCCCTGTCTCTGTTTGTGCTTAGGATTCTCACAGATAATTCTGATGCTTCCTTTTCTCTTGATGACTTTGCATTTCTCGCAAATTGGTTTAACTGATGATCTTACCTTCACAGCAAATCCTCCTTTCCACAAACTGTCCCATTCTGATGCACCAAAATGGTCTTGTTTCCAAAAGTGTCCAAATAGCATTGTAACATAACACTTTTCGGAAATCAAGTATTTTTTGTATGTTTTTATTTATCTCTCCAAATGATTCTTCCCTTGGTTAAATCATATGGGGACATTTCGATAGTAACTTTATCACCCGGCAAAATACGAATGAAGTTCATTCTTAACTTACCGCTGATAGTTGCCAGAATCTGGTGCTTGTTTTCAAGTTCAACCTTGAAAAACGCATTGGGAAGTTTCTCAACTACAACACCTTCTACTTCGATTACATCTGCTTTTGACATCTAAAATCCTCCTGCCCTTAGCCTTACATTAAAATTTATATATTCCTTCCGCGATCTCTTCCTCTGTAAGAGTAAAGATCTCCGGCATACCGTTCTCTGTAATGAGAATGGTATTTTCATAGTGGGCAGACAGGCTTCCGTCTGCAGTCACTACTGTCCAATCATCATCCAGCCATTCCACTTCCCAGGTTCCCAAATCAATCATTGGTTCAATGGCAAGAGTCATGCCCGGTTTCAAAAGAGGCCCTCTTCTTAATGGTTTATAATTTGGAATCTGTGGATCTTCATGCATATTGGTTCCAATACCATGTCCGCACAAATCACGAACCACACCATACCCAAAGCTTTCTGCATAAGCTCCGATTGCTGCAGACACTTCACCTAAATGTCTGCCTGCCTGTGCATTTTTGATTCCTTCAAAAAAGCTCTGACGCGTACGTTCAATCAGTAATCTTGCCTCTTCACTAATCTGTCCAACACCATGGGTTCTTGCCGCATCGGACTGATAACCCTTATGTATTACGCCAATATCCAGGCTGACAATATCGCCTTCCTGAATAATTCTGCTTTTCTTCGGAATACCGTGTACCACCTCATCATTAATAGATACGCACACGCTTCCCGGGTATCCGTTATACCCTTTAAAAGACGGAATACATCCGTAGGAGCGAATCATTTCTTCTCCCAGCCGGTCAATCTGCAGTGTAGACACACCCGGCTTAATCTCATGACCAAGCTCCTGATGAACCTTCGCCAGAATTACTCCGGCTTCTCGCATGAGCTCGATCTCTCTTTCTGATTTGATTGATATAGCCATTTCTACTCTCCAATTGTGGAAATGATGTCACGTGTCACCTCATCCGGTGTCTTTGTTCCATCAAATTCCTTTAAAATTCCTTTATTTCTATAGTAATCGATGAGTGGTTTTGTCTGCTCATGATAAACAGTCAATCTCTTCTGAACAGTTTCCGGCTTGTCATCATCCCGAAGTACAAGTTCGGACTGACAGCGATCGCAGATTCCTTCTTTCTGTGGTTTCATATTCTCCACATGATAAGTTGCGCCGCATTTGATGCAGGCTCTGCGTCCACCCATACGTTTAACGATTACTTCGTCTTCAACCTCTAAGTCAATGGCAAAGTCCATCGCTTCGTTTATCTGATCAAGTGCCTGTGACAAGCTTTCAGCCTGTGGAATGGTTCTCGGGAATCCATCCAGAATAAAGCCCTTCTCACAATCACTCTGTTTTATTCTGTCTACAACCAGGTCGCATACCAGTTCATCAGGAACCAGCAGACCCTTATCCATATATTCTTTTGCTTTTTTTCCTAACTCTGTGCCTTCCTTAATGTTCGCACGAAAAATATCCCCCGTGGAAATGTGTGGAATTCCATATTTATCTGATAAAACCTTTGCCTGAGAGCCTTTTCCCGCTCCCGGAGCGCCCAACATAATCAGCTTCATGTACGTCTCCTCCAATTTTAAACACTGTTCTCAAATTACCGCTATAGCACAAATCGAGTAGGTAACCTACTCGCAAAAATTTAAACAAAGGCAGGCGGAAAGCCCACCTTTGTTTAACATTATTAATCTTTTAAGAATCCTCTGTAATTTCTTACTCTCATCTGGGATTCAATCTGACTTAAGGTTTCAATGATAACACCTACAATAATGATTAAGGATGTTCCACCGAAGGATACATCTGCGTTAAATACGCCATTAAAGAGGATTGGAATCACAGAAACGATAACCAAACCAACCGCACCGATAAATACGATGTATTTTAACATATTGGTAAGGTAATCGCTGGTAGGTTTACCCGGTCTGATTCCCGGAATAAATCCACCCTGCTTCTTCATGTTATTAGCAACCTCTAATGGGTTAAAGCTAATTTCTGTATAGAAGTAAGCAAAAGCAATAATCAGCAGGATATATACCACCAAACCGATGGAATATACCGGCTGGTTCGGGTTACACCAGTTAGACTGGCTTAATCCACGCAAGATCTTGTGACCGATACCGGTTCCTTCGGACTTGCCAAGCAATCCGGCAATGATACCCGGTGTGGTCAAAATAGACTGAGCAAAGATTACCGGGATAACACCTGCGGTATTAACCTTTAACGGAATCTGAGAGCTCTGTCCACCTACCTGCTTGTTTCCAACAACCTTCTTGGAATACTGTACCGGGATAGTACGTTTTGCTTCCTGCAAAATGATTACCAGTACAACGGTTGCCAGAATAACAGCAAGGATAACTACTGCTGCTACGGCTGCATTACCAATGTTCTTTCCGCTAACAAATTTCTCCCAAAGAGAAACCATATCAGCCGGAATTCTGGAAATGATATTGATAATCAATACGATGGAGATACCATTTCCAACACCTTTTTCCGTGATACGCTCACCAATCCACATCAGTACAGCAGAACCTGCTGTAAGACCAACTACCATACCAATCACGCAAACTGCGGATGGATCCGGTACATAGCCCATTCTGATAAATCCGATGGTCATTGCCACAGACTCGATCAAAGATAAGCCAACCGTTACATAACGTGTAATTGCAACAATTTTCTTTCTTCCTTCTTCACCATCCTGCTGCATCTCACCAAGTGCCGGAATAGCAATGGTAAGAAGCTGCATGATAATGGAAGATGTGATGTATGGTGTAATGCTTAATGCAAATACAGACATCTTTTCAAATGATCCACCAGTGATTGCATTCATAAATCCGAAGGAATCTCCGGTATTACTTGCAAACCACTGACGGAAGCTTTCTGCATCCATGCCCGGTAACGGGATCTGTGATCCAAGACGGATTACAACCAGCATGCAGAACGTAAACAGAAGCTTAATTCTTAAATCTTTTACTTTAAACGCGCCACGAAGTGTTTCTAACATTAGATCACCTCGACATTTCCACCAGCAGCTTCGATTTTAGCTTTAGCGCCCTCACTAAAGGCATTTGCTTTTACAGTAAGCTTCTTGGTTAATTCTCCATTTCCAAGAATTTTAACACCATCTCTTGGATTTTTAACGATTCCGCTCTCAAGTAATGTTTCTACTGTAACTTCTGAACCATTCTCAAATCTCTCTAATGCGGAAACGTTGATTCCTACGATATTTAAGCTGTTTCTATTCTTAAAACCTCTCTTAGGAATACGTCTGAATAATGGCATCTGACCACCTTCAAAACCTGGTCTCGGTGCTCCGGAACGAGCTTTCTGACCCTTATGTCCCTTACCGGCAGTCTTACCGTTTCCTGATCCGTGTCCACGTCCTCTTCTGAAGTTATCACTATGTTTAGAACCTGCAGCAGGTCTTAAATTTGATAATTCCATTCTGACACCTCCTATCTTCTTAGTTCTCTTCTACTTTAATTAAATGCTGTACCTGATGAATCATACCACGAACTGCTTCGTTGTCCGGTTTTTCAACGGTCTGATGAAGCTTACGAAGTCCTAATGCTTCTACTGTCTTCTTGTTCTTTGGTACTGCTCCGATTGGAGATTTCACAAGTGTAATTTTTAATGTCTTAGCCATTTCTTTTTCCCTCCTTAACCAAGTATCTCTTCTACAGATTTACCACGGAGTTTTGCTACCTCTTCAGGAGACTTTAACTGGCTGAGCGCATCGATAGTAGCAAGTACTACGTTACGTTTGTTGTTGGATCCCAAAGATTTGGTACGGATATTCTTAATGCCTGCTAACTCACATACGGCACGTGCCGGACCTCCGGCGATAACTCCGGTACCTTGAGGTGCTCTCTTTAATAACACACTAGCTCCGGTATGCTTTCCGGTAATGTCATGTGTAATACTGTTATTTTCATCCAGCTTTACGAAAATCAGATTCTTCATAGCGTCTTCTTTTCCTTTACGGATTGCTTCAGGAATTTCTTTTGCTTTTCCTAAGCCAACGCCTACGTGTCCATTGTTGTCACCAACAACGACCAAAGCTGTAAATCTCATGTTATTTCCGCCCTTTACAACCTTTGTAACACGTTTGATAGATACAACTTTATCTTCGAGTTCAAGCTGTTTTGTATCAATGATTGTACGTTTCATGTACTCGTTTCCTCCTTATTAGAATGTTAAGCCAGCTTCTCTTGCTGCATCAGCAAGGGCTTTTACTTTACCATCATATTTAAAGCCGCCTCTATCAAAAACTACAGTTGTAATACCTTTTTCTAAAGCTTTCTTTGCAACAGCTGTTCCAACTGCAGCAGCCGCTTCCACGTTATTAGTTTTCTCAAGCTTCAGATCCTTCTCTAAGGTAGAAGCTGAGCAAAGGGTATTTCCAACTGTGTCGTCAATAATCTGAGCATACATATGATTATTACTTCTAAACACAGCCAAACGTGGTCTCTCAGGTGTTCCTGCGAAACGATTACGTACTCTTCTATGTTTATCTTCACGAACTAAAGTTCTAGATTTCTTTTTAACCATTTCTTGTCCACTCCTTTAATTATTTCTTACCAGTCTTACCAACTTTACGTCTAATAACTTCATCAGCGTAACGGATACCTTTACCCTTGTACGGTTCAGGTCTTCTCTTATCTCTGATTTCCGCTGCGTATTGGCCAACCTTTTCTTTGTCAATACCTTTTACAATGATCTTGTTTGCATCTACGGTACACTCTACACCTTCAGGATCAGTCATCTCTACCGGATGAGAGAATCCAAGGTTTAAAGTTAATGTTTTTCCGGATTTTGCTGCTCTGTATCCAACACCGTCAACAATGAGCTCTTTGGTATAACCATCTGTTACACCAACAACCATGTTGTTGATAAGAGTTCTTGTTAATCCGTGTAAGGATTTCATTCTCTTTAAATCATTTGGTCTTGTAACAGTTACTTCTGCTCCATCTAATTTGATTTCCATTTCAGATGGAAGGGTTCTCTCAAGAGTTCCCTTAGGACCTTTTACAGTCACATGATTATTTTCTGCAATTTCAACGGTTACTCCGCTTGGAACTGCGATTGGCATTCTTCCTATACGTGACATGCCCGTACCTCCTAATTCTTAATTTGGCTTGCGCCTTATTTATTTTCTACTCTATAAGGTAATCTAATTACCAAACAAATGCTAATACTTCGCCACCAACGTGAAGCTTACGAGCTTCCTTGTCAGTGATCACACCCTGGTTTGTAGAAAGGATAGCGATTCCAAGACCACCAAGAACGCGAGGTAACTCATCCTTACCGGCATATACACGTAATCCCGGTTTGGAGATTCTCTTGATTCCAGAAATGATCTTTTCATTCTTATCGTTTCCGTACTTTAAGGTGATGCGGATTGTTTTAAACATACCATCTTCGATTAAGTCATACTTTGCAATGTATCCTTCGTTAACAAGGATGTTTGCGATTGCAACTTTGATTTTAGAAGCAGGTACATCAACTGTATCATGTTTTGCAGTGTTTGCATTACGGATTCTTGTAAGCATATCTGCAATTGGATCACTTGTTGTATGCATTAATTTTTCCTCCTGATTATTCGTTACTGATTCTTACCAGCTTGCTTTCTTAACTCCCGGAATCTGACCCTTGTATGCCAGCTCACGGAAGCAGATACGGCAAATTCCGTACTTTCTCAAGTACGCATGTGGACGTCCACAAATTCTGCAACGGCTATATTCTCTGGTAGAGAATTTCTGTTTGCGCTGCTGTTTAATTTTCATTGAAGTTTTTGCCATGATAAAATTCCCTCCTGATTATTTCGCAAAAGGCATGTTGAACTGTGTTAAAAGTTCACGAGCCTCTTCGTCTGTGTTAGCTGTTGTAACGAAAATCACGTCCATACCTCTAACCTTGTCAACCTTATCATACTCAATTTCCGGGAAGATTAACTGTTCTTTAATTCCAAGTGCATAATTTCCTCTTCCGTCGAATGCGTTCGGATTCACACCTCTGAAGTCACGTACACGAGGAAGTGCGAGGTTGATCAAACGATCAGCGAACTCGTACATCTTCTCGCCACGTAATGTTACCTTACATCCGATAGCCATTCCTTCTCTTAACTTGAAGTTAGCGATGGAATTCTTTGCTCTGGTAACTACAGGTTTCTGTCCGGAGATGATCTCTAAGTCACCCATAGCTGCTTCTAATAATTTAGCGTTTTCTTTTGCTTCACCTACACCCATATTAATAACAATCTTATCGAGTTTCGGCACCTGCATAATGTTTTTATATCCGAATTTCTTGACCATTGCTGGTACAATTTCGTTCTGATAGTTCTCTTTCAGTCTACTCAACTTATGTTTCCTCCTCTCAATAATTAGTCAATAATATCGCCTGTAGCTTTAGCGAAACGTACTTTCTTGTCTCCATCCATCTTGAAACCAACTCTGGTTGCTTTTCCGTTATGAACTAACATAACATTGGAAATATCAAGAGCAGCTTCCTGAGAGATGATGCCACCCTCCTGGTTAGCCATGCTTGGCTTGGTGTGCTTCTTAACCATGTTCACACCCTCTACCAGTACGGTATGGTCTTTCTGATTCACAGCGATTACTTTACCCTGCTTATCTCTATCTTTTCCTGCGATAACCTTTACTGTATCGCCTTTTTTAATCTTTAACATTCCCTTTATTCCTCCTATAATACTTCCGGAGCCAGGGAAACGATCTTCATGAACTGTTTGTCACGAAGCTCTCTGGCTACTGGTCCAAAAATACGAGTTCCTTTTGGGGTCTTGTCATCTTTAATGATAACTGCTGCGTTCTCATCAAATTTGATATAAGAACCGTCTTTACGACGAGCACCTTTTACAGTACGAACAACAACTGCTTTTACTACGTCACCCTTCTTAACAACTCCGCCTGGTGTTGCATCTTTGACCGTAGCAGTAATGATATCACCGATATTCGCATATCTTCTGGTTGAACCGCCCATAACACGGATGCAAAGGATTTCTTTTGCTCCTGTATTATCGGCTACTTTCAATCTAGTTTCCTGTTGAATCATGCGGGTAGCCTCCTTTAATTATTTCACTCTTTCCATGACTTCCACAAGTCTCCATCTCTTATCCTTAGATAATGGTCTTGTTTCCATAACCTTTACGGTATCACCGATATTGCAGGTGTTCTCCTCGTCATGTGCTTTCAATTTATAAGTTTTCTTTACGATTTTGCCGTATAAAGCGTGTTTTACGTTATCTTCTACAGCTACAACGATGGTCTTATCCATTTTGTTGCTGACAACTTTACCAACACGTGTTTTTCTTAAATTTCTTTCTTCCACGATCGATTGCTCCTTTCTCTAGGATGGCTCTTAAGCGTTTGCCTTTGCAGAGATCACAGTCTGAATTCTTGCAATGTTTCTTCTGACTTCTTTGATTCTGCCGGTATTATCAAGCTGGTTAGTAGCGTTCTGGAATCTCAAATTGAAAAGCTCCTTCTTTGCTGCAACTAATGCATCTTCTAACTCAGCTACATTCTTTGTGTTTAAATCTTCTAAATATCTACTACTCTTCATTTGATTCACCGCCTTCTAAGTCTGCACGTGAAACTACTTTACATTTACATGGCAACTTGTGTGTAGCAAGACGAAGTGCTTCACGAGCAACTTCCTCCGGAACACCGGCAAGCTCGAATAATACACGGCCCGGCTTAACTACTGCTACCCAATATTCCAAAGTTCCTTTTCCGGAACCCATACGAGTTTCAGCTGGTTTTGCAGTTACTGGTTTATCTGGGAAAATTTTAATCCAAACCTTACCACCACGTTTTACGTGACGGGTCATAGCGATACGGGCTGCCTCGATCTGATTACTTCTAATCCAGCAAGGCTCCAGTGCCACGATACCAAACTCACCATAAGTGATTTTATTTCCTCTTAACGCCTTTCCGGTCATGCTTCCGCGGAACTGTTTACGGCGTTTTACTCTCTTCGGCATTAACATTATTTATCGCTCCCTTCCTTTACGCCTTTTGTTGGAAGGATTTCGCCCTTGTAGATCCAAACCTTAACGCCAACTTTTCCGTAGGTTGTATCTGCTTCAGCGAATCCATAGTCGATGTCTGCTCTTAATGTCTGAAGCGGAATAGTTCCGTCAGTATAGAACTCTGTACGAGCCATATCTGCTCCGCCAAGACGTCCGGAACATGCTGCCTTGATACCAAGCGCTCCGGCTTTTCTACTTCTTCCCATACAGGACTTCATTGCTCTACGGAAAGAGATACGATCCTCTAACTGATGAGCGATGTTCTCAGCTACTAACTGAGCATCCTTGTCTGGTCTCTTAACTTCTTTGATGTCAACAAGTAATTTCTTGCTTGTGAACTTCTGAACTTCACCTTTGATCTTCTCGATCTCTGCTCCGCCCTTACCGATTACTACACCAGGCTTAGCAGTGTAAAGGATAACCTTTACTCTATCGGTTGTACGCTCGATTTCGATTTTGGAAACACCAGCGTTGTATAACTTTTTCTTAAGATAGGTTCTGATGTTATAGTCTTCTACTAAATAGTCAGCGAACTCAGCATCAGCATACCATTTTGAGTCCCAGTCTTTAATTACTCCGACTCTTAAGCCATGAGGATTCACTTTCTGTCCCATGATTGCCCTCCTTATCGTTCATTGAGCACAATTGTAATGTGGCTCATTCTCTTTTCGATTCTATAAGCTCTACCCTGTGCTCTTGGTTGCACTCTCTTCATTGTAGGTCCTTTATTTGCGTAGCATTCCTCTACATAAAGGTTCTCAGCTTTCATACCATTGTTGTTTTCTGCGTTTGCGATAGCTGATTTTAATAATTTTTCTATAACACTGGAAGCATATCTTGGGTTGTAAGCCAAAATACCAAGTGCTGTTTCAACGTCTTTACCACGGATAGCATCTAATACGAAGCATGCTTTCTGAGTAGGAATTCTTGCGTAGGATAACTTAGCGCTAGGTCTTGTATCCTTATTCGCATTTCTTTCTCTCTTAATTTGGGCTCTATGTCCTTTTGCCATGGCTAAAAACCTCCTTTCAAAATTCTATTAACGACGAACGCCGGATTTCTTCTCGTCTTTTCCGTGTCCTCTGTATGTTCTGGTTGCAACAAACTCACCAAGCTTATGTCCAACCATGTCTTCTGTTACATATACAGGTACATGCTTTCTTCCGTCATGCACTGCGATTGTGTGTCCAACCATCTGAGGAAAAATAGTAGAACGGCGAGACCATGTCTTGATAACGGACTTGTCGCCAGAAGCGTTCATCGCGTCTACTTTTTTCAGTAAGCTTGCGTCTGCAAATGGTCCTTTTTTTAATGAACGTGCCATAATCTTCCTCCTTATTTAGCGCCTTTACCGTTTCTACGACGAACGATAAGTTTATTAGACTGCTTGTTTTTCTTTCTTGTCTTAAGACCGAGTGCCGGTTTACCCCAAGGTGTGCACGGGCCGGAACGTCCGATTGGTGCGCGTCCTTCACCACCACCGTGTGGATGGTCATTCGGGTTCATTACAGAACCACGTACGGTTGGGCGGATACCCATGTGACGTTTACGTCCTGCTTTACCGATCTTAACAAGGTTATGGTCACCGTTTCCGATAACTCCGATGGTTGCACGGCAGTTAAGCGGAACCATTCTCATTTCTCCTGAAGGAAGTCTTAAGGTTGCATATTTGCCTTCCTTAGCCATTAACTGAGCTGCAAGACCTGCGGAACGAACCATCTGGCCGCCCTTGCCTGCGTATAACTCAATGTTGTGTACCTGAGTACCTACCGGAATGTTTTCAAGTGGTAAGCAGTTACCTACTCTGATTTCTGCTTCCGGTCCGTTCATCAGCTTATCGCCTACGCTAAGTCCTGCCGGAGCAAGGATGTATGCCTTCTCACCATCTGCATAGCTGATGAGTGCGATGTTTGCTGTTCTGTTTGGATCGTATTCAATTCCGAGTACAGTTGCCGGAATAGAATCTTTTCTTCTCTTAAAGTCGATGACTCTGTATTTTCTTCTGTTTCCACCACCCTGATGTCTAACAGTGATCTTACCCTGATTATTACGACCAGCGTTCTTCTTTAAAGAAGTTGTAAGGGATTTCTCAGGAGTTAATTTTGTTACTTCTGCGAAATCGGAACCGGTCATATTTCTTCTGGAAGGTGTATATGGGTTATATGTTTTAATTCCCATTGTGGTTCTCCTTTCAATCTAATGTTTTCGTTATCGCGTGTTGTCCTCACGCTTAATGTAGAAGCTTCTCCTTACAGTCCGGAGAAAATCTCGATCTCTTTGCTGTCAGCAGTAAGCTGAACGATTGCTTTCTTAGTCTTAGCAGTCTTTCCGATTACCATACCACGTCTCTTTTTCTTACCGTCAAGATTCATGGTATTTACGGATGCTACCTTTGTTCCAGCGAACATTTTTTCAACAGCTTCTTTGATCATAGTCTTGTTTGCTTCTGGATGAACAAGGAAAGTGTATTTCTTCTCGCTCATAGCATTCATACTCTTCTCGGTAACTACCGGTTTGAGGATGACATCATAATATTTAATTGCTGCCATTATGCATACACCTCCTCAATCTTAGCTACAGCGTCTTTTGCAAGAACTACTGTCTTGTATTTCATAACGTCGTATACGTTTAACTCATTGATCTGAGCGGTCTTAACTGCAGGAATATTTCTTGCAGATAATACAAGGTTCTGGTCGTTGTCAGCTAAAACTACAAGCGCACCTTCTACCTTTAAGTTGTTTAACATTTCTTTAAAGTTCTTTGTCTTAACTTCGCTCATCTTTAACTCGTCAAGAACGATGAACTTCTTATCGTTAACCTTAGCGGTTAATGCAGACTTTAATGCTGCTCTCTTTTCCTTCTTGTTTAATTTGAAGGAATAGTCTCTTGGTACCGGAGCAAAAACAACTCCACCACCGGTCCACTGCGGAGCTCTGATAGAACCCTGTCTTGCGTGTCCTGTTCCCTTCTGCTTCCATGGCTTTCTTCCACCACCGCTTACTTCGGAACGGGTTTTTGCTTTCTGTGTTCCCTGACGGTTGTTTGCAAGCTGCTGTACAACTGCCAAATGAACCAGATGCTCGTTTACTTCAACGCCAAACACAGCATCGTTTAATTCCATGCTGCCAACTTCGGCACCTTTCATATTATAAACAGATACGTTTGCCATCTGTCTGTTCCTCCTTTCCTGTCCGTGCTATCTTAAGCCTTTACAGACTCACGAATTGTTACTAAAGATTTCTTTGGTCCCGGAACAGATCCTTTTACTAAAAGAAGATTCTTTTCAGCATCTACTCTTACTACTTCAAGGTTCTGAACGGTAACTTTTACGCTACCCATATGTCCAGGCATTCCTTTTCCTTTGAATACCTTAGATGGGCTGGAACATGCACCATTGGAACCCTGATGACGATGGAACTTAGAACCATGTGCCATAGGTCCTCTGTGCTGTCCGTATCTCTTGATAGCACCCTGGAATCCTTTACCTTTGGAAATTGCAGTTGCGTCAATCTTGTCGCCTTCAGCGAAAACGTCAACCTTAATTTCGTCAGCGAGTTTGAACTCACCAGCGTTCTCAAGTCTGAACTCGCGAACAAATCTCTTGTTAGCCACACCGGCTTTTGCAAAGTGTCCAGCCTCAGCCTTGTTAACACCGTGTCTGTTTCTGATTTCTTTCTTACCGGAAGCATCTTTGTTGACAACCTTTGCCTTCTTGTCAGCAAATGCTACCTGAACTGCACTGTAACCGTCATTTTCTTCTGTTTTAACCTGAGTTACAACGCATGGACCTGCTTCTAATACAGTAACCGGCACTAAAACGCCGTCTGCATTGAAGATCTGAGTCATTCCGACTTTGGTTCCTAAAATTGCTTTCTTCATTTCTTTTCCTCCTGTTAATCTACAGCGGAGCGCATTCGCGCTCATCCTAGAACAGTCGTATAAGTGGAACAAAAATGTTACTTCTATACTAAACCAATTCAGGATTTACTTATTTGTTTTTCATTTTGATATCAATGTGAACACCTGCAGGCATTTCCAGTCTGGATAATGCATCAACTGTCTTCTGAGTTGGTGTTGTGATATCGATGAGTCTCTTATGAGTTCTCTGCTCGAACTGCTCTCTGGAGTCCTTATACTTGTGAACCGCACGTAAGATGGTAACTACTTCCTTCTTAGTTGGAAGGGGTACCGGTCCGCTCACCTGTGCTCCTGTTTTCTTTACAGTTTCGATAATTTTCTTTGCGCTTGCATCTACTAACTGATGCTCATACGCCTTGAGAGTAATTCTCATGATTGCCTGACTTGCCATAAAAAAAGTCGCCTCCTTTTCGCACTTTTACTTAAGCACAACAAGTGGTGACTGTACACTCTCCCGTGTGTATCGTGAAATCTACACACTTCGTTTCCGTTACTACCAATGACAAAGTGATAGTGGTAGCTGTTTCTTATGAAGTACAGTGACTTGTCGCCATTTTTAAAAAACTGACATTTGCTCCACGGAAAACCTATTCGATTTATCGAATAGCAACCTCACGCTTCATCGCTCTTATGTCACAGCAAAATTGAGTATACACGATAAACAATAGGGTTGCAAGAGTTTTTTTCAAAAAATTGTACTTTTATAGGTACAATCCTCTTTTTCCTCTTGCAACCCTTATTTTGTCTGTTATTTTCCCGTTTTTTCCGCTATTTTCACTTCATTTAACCAGATTTTTACGGCTCCCATCTTCCGCTGGCTCCGCAAGGAAGAACTAAGCCCTTGGAAGAAACCGGCAAACCGATTTCTTGACTTTCCACATGTCCGCCAAAATCCTTTAACGCGGTGCTTAACATATAGGTTAAAACCGCTGGCTGTAATCCTGTTGTATAGGAGTTCACCAGGAAAAAGATGGCATCCTTGCTTAAAACCTTCGTACACAGTTCAATAAACGGGAAAATCGATTCTTCAATCTTCCAGGTTTCACCCTTCGGTCCTCTTCCATAGGAAGGCGGATCCATAATAATACCATCATAAGTATTACCGCGACGGATTTCCCGCTCCACGAACTTCACACAATCATCTACCAACCACCGGATTGGAGCATCTGACAGCCCGGATGAAGCCGCATTTTCTTTTGCCCAGGTTACCATACCCTTAGAGGCATCCACATGAGTTACTGCCGCTCCTGCTGCCGCCGCAGACAGCGTAGCGCCTCCGGTATAGGCAAAAAGATTCAATACTTTCACAGGACGTCCGGCATTTCGTATTTTTTCCGCACACCAGTCCCAGTTTACCGCCTGCTCTGGGAACAATCCCGTGTGTTTAAAACTAAAGGGCTTCAACTGAAAAGTCAGTTCCCTGTAAGAAATAGACCACTGCTCCGGCAAATCGAAAAACTCCCAGCTGCCGCCGCCCTGTTTGCTTCTATGATAATGTCCGTTAGGATTTTTCCATCCCTTATGCTCACGGGGTGTCTGCCATATTACCTGGGGATCAGGACGCACCAAAAGGTAGTCTCCCCAGCGCTCCAGTTTCTCTCCGCTGTCCGTATCAATTACTTCATAGTCTTTCCAATTATTCGCAATCCACATATTATCTTCCTTATCTCTATGTTCATTGACGTCCCGGTTTAACCCTCGTTCTTCGCTTTTTCAAGAACGTGATGCATAATGTCTTTTCGAGTTACAATTCCGATAAAGACTCCTTCATCATCCGTAACCGGTACGAAGTTTTGATTATACACCTTTTCGAACAAACTGTCCATATTTTCTGTGACAGCTACCGGTTTATTATCCTTGCGGCGTTTCACTTCTTTCAGCGGGATATCTTCCGCCTCAGTCAATGTCAGGTTTGCATGGTGTTTGATGAACCACAGCAGATCGCCCTCCGAAACGGTTCCTACGTACCGTCCATTGCGGTTAATAATGGGCAATGCCGCAAATCCGCTGTTTTCCAATTTCTCAAGTGCCTGTCTTACTGTCATATCTGATTCCACGCAGGAAACCTCACTCTTTGGCGTAAGAAAAAATAAAATATTCATATTCACTCCTGTTTTCTTCTATTCCATCATACTTCCGGTCTCCAGATAGCGGTTATGCATATCGAAGCAATGCGCAAGATCGTGAGGTGTATGCTGGCTTGCTGATACTTCCTTCGCTTTTTCAAAATACTCACGAAGCTGTTTCTTATAGGAAGGATGTGCACACTTTTCGATAATAAGCTCCGCACGTTCCTTTGGAGATAAGCCTCTCAAGTCAGCCAGTCCCTCTTCCGTAACCAATACGCATACATCATGCTCACAGCTATCCACATGGGTAACCATAGGTACTATACTAGATATTTTACCATCTTTCGCCAAAGATGGGGTCATAAAAATAGAAATTGCTGCATTTCGTGCAAAATCACCGGAGCCGCCCACTCCATTCATCATTTTTGTACCAATTATATGAGTAGAGTTTACATTGCCGTAAATGTCTGCCTCAATAGCTGTATTCATGGCAATAACATTCAAACGGCGAACCATTTCCGGATGGTTGCTTACATCCTGAGGACGCAGCACAATTTTTTCCTTCATCTTGTCGAAGTTAGCATAAAACTTCTCCAAGCCTTCTTTCGATAAGGAAATGGCCGTGGTGGACAAACTATCCATAATGCCGGCGTGCACCAAATCAACTGCAGAATCCTGACCAACCTCAGTGTACATGGACAGATGTTTAAACCCTGCTCCGGAAAGACCTGCCAAAACTGCATTTGCCACAGCGCCAACTCCGGACTGTAAAGGATAAAGATTCTCCGGAAGGTGTCCGCATTTTACCTCTTCCTTTAAAAATTCCACAATATGTTCTGCAATCTTGCTGGACACTTCATCCGGTTCTTTAAATACCGGCGTCGCACCAACTTCTTCGTTAATTACAATAGCTGCTATCTTCTCCGCTTCGCAAGGAATATAAGGCAATCCCACCCGGTCTGTGGGTTTGGTAATAGGCACCGGTTTGCCCTCATCCGGAGAAATGATGTCATGCATTCCATACACTTCCTTCGGCACAGAGGTATTTAATTCCACAATTAACTTCTTGGAATTCTCAACCAACGCATTGGTTGCACCTACCGTAAGGGTCGGCACCAATCCTTTTTCCGTAATCATGGCACATTCTACGATGGTATAATCCATTTCGCCAAAAACGCCCTGGCGCACCTGACGAGGCAATACGCTTAAATGAATGTCCGCATATCTGGTATCACCTGCATTAATGCTGTTACGACTGTCTTTGTCAGACTGGAACGGATGACGGCGGCCCATAAGTCCTGCTCTCGCCAGTTCTCCATCCAACTCTTTACCCGTAGAAGCGCCGGTAATCACCGTCAGATTCTTTGCAGTTCCCAGCTTTGCAATGGCAGTCGGAACTTTTTTTGCATATCCCGCGGAGGTAAAACCGGAAAATCCCAATGTCATATTGGGTTTAATCAGGGAGGCTGCCTCCTCCGGGCTCATAATTTTCTCCATAAGAGCCGGATTTAAAATTCTATCTTCATACATAACTTTTGTTCCTTTCTTACATTATATAGAAGGGGCAACATTCCTGCTGCCCCCGCTTCCTTCTTCCTAAAAGAATGTCTACTTATTATTCTTAATAATTTCTGCTCCCAATTTCAATGCTTTTTCGTTGATTTCCTCGGTTCCCTTCGGAACGTGTGAAAGAACTGCTGTCTTTAAGTCTTTGTACTCAACTAACCCCAATAACGCATTGATAGCTGCCACTGCAACGATGTTGGCAGTAAAAGCTTTTCCAACACCTTTTATAGCAGTCTCCAGAATCGGAGCTTTGGTAACCTGATTCGGATCCAAGTAATCCGGCACTGTCAGGCTGGAATCCACCAAAATCACACAATCCTTATCCACTGTCTTGGCATATTTCTCCAAGGACTGCTGGGTAAGAGCCATTAAGAAGGTCGGATTCTCAACTTTGGTGTATCCGATAGGTTCTTCGTCAATAAGCACCTCCGCCTTACACATACCTCCACGGGCTTCCGGTCCGTAGGACTGAGACTGTGCTGTATACTTGCCTGCTTCAATTGCCGCTTCCGCTAAAATAATGGTTGCAAGGATAATTCCCTGTCCGCCGCTTCCCGCAAGACGGATTTCCATTTTCTTGTTCTGCTTACTTGCCTTCGCGCTCACGTTCTTCAGCCTCCCTTCCCAGACGATCGATTAACTTCTGATATTCAGCCGTAAATTCCGGATAATTGGTATGTGCCAATACACCGATTACCAATTTACCTTTCAGCTCTTCGTAGGACATATTTACTGCCTTATCCTGCATAACAGCGTTATCACGCTGATATTTCATCATATCCACTGCGCTACCTTTTTTGTTCTTACGTCCGTAGTAAGTAGGACATACGCTGGCGCAATCGATAATGGAAAATCCTTTATGTAAAATACCCTGCTGGATGTAAGCAGTTGTCTGCTGCACATGATAGGAGCTTCCTCTTGCTGCGAAAGATGCACCTGCACCGTAAGCAAGACCTGCAATATCAAAGGAACGGTCAATGTTTCCGTATGGTGCTGTAGTTCCCTTTTCTCCACGTGGAGTTGTTGGAGAATACTGTCCACCGGTCATACCGTAAATATTGTTGTTAAATACCACTACTGTGATACCGATGTTTCTTCTTGCCGCATGAATCAGATGGTTACCTCCGATAGCGGAAATATCACCGTCACCGGCAATAACAATAACCTCTAACTCCGGATTTGCCAACTTGATTCCCGTTGCAAAAGCGATGGCACGTCCATGGGTGGTATGGATTGTATTAAAATCCATATAGCCTGCCGCACGGGAGGAACATCCGATACCGGAAACAATTACCACTTTGTCGTGGTCAAGTCCCAGGTTATCAATTGCCTGCGCTACATCACGCATCAAAATACCGTTTCCGCAGCCCGGGCACCAGATATGTGGTAAATGCTCCGGCCGCATATATTTATTAATTAATTCACTTGCCATTATTTTGCCCCCTCAATCTTGGTGAGAATCTCACGCGGTGTCATAACGGAACCATCGATTCTTCCAATGAAATCTACTTCACAATTATCTTTTACAACTCGCTGAACCTCTAACAGGATCTGTCCGTCGTTGTGCTCTGCAACAACAATACGTTTCACCTTCTTGGAAAGTTCCTCTAATTCCTTCTCAGGGAATGGCCAGATGGTAATCGGGCGGAACATACCGGCTTTGATGCCCTTATCTCTTGCCTGTTTTACAGCTGTAATAGCTGCTCTGGCGGTACCACCGAAGCATACAACAGCAGCATCGGCATCTTCGCACATAACCTGTTCAACCTGCACAATATCATCGCGGTTCTTTTCAATCTTGTCTAAAAGACGGCGGAATAATTTGCCTGCCTCTTTGTTATCATTAGTCGGGAATCCGGACTCATTATGAGCCAAACCGGTAATGTGGTAACGCTGTCCCTGTCCGAAAGGAAGCATTTCCGGAACGAATTTACCCTCTTCTACATGATATGGAAGTCCGTTCTGTTTTGCATAACGACGAACCGGACGGTTAATAATCTCTAAACTCTTCGGATCCGGAATCTCAATTCCTTCGCGAAGATGTCCAACAATCTCATCCATCAGGAAAATAACCGGTGTACGGTATTTCTCTGCCAGATTGAAGCAACGAATTGCCAAATCATAAGTCTCTCTTACGCTGCTTGGAGAAATAACGATCATCGGATGATCACCGTGAGTTCCCCAACGGGACTGCATTACATCAGCCTGAGACGGGCTGGTTGGAAGTCCGGTAGAAGGACCGGAACGCTGTACATCTACAATGACACATGGAATCTCAGCGATACATGCGTAACCTAAGTTCTCCTGCTTTAATGAAAATCCGGGGCCGGAACTTGCAGTCATAGCTTTTACACCTGCTGCAGATGCGCCGATAACGGCTGCCATACTGGAAATTTCGTCCTCCATCTGGATAAATTTACCACCAACCTGCGGAAGTCTAACCGCAGAGTTCTCTGCTATTTCTGTAGAAGGAGTAATTGGGTATCCTGCATAGAATCTCATTCCTGCAGCGATTGCACCTTCCACGCAAGCTTCGTTTCCTTGCATTAATACGGTTTTACCCATTGGTTTACCTCCTCAATCTCTTCTTCAATATAAAGTGCATAGTCCGGGCAGCGCTGCTCGCACTGACCACAGAAAATACAATCTTCCGGTTTTGCAATAGTGATCTTCTCACCTTCAAGCTTCAGTACCTGCTTCGGGCAAAATGCCTCGCAGATGCCACAGCCCTTGCACCAAGCGGCATTAAGTATTAATTTCTTCTGTGCCATAGTCTTAACCTTCCTTAATTATATGTTTCACTTGTTACTTCCCTTGGCGCATATCTCTGCGCCCAATCCTCATCTATCATAGCACCGGGGCTTTGACTTTAAAAACACTTTTTTCGTCCATTCAGGTACAACCAAAAGATTGTAGCTTATTGACGTGCCGCAGATTTAGGGGTAAAATTATTGCAGAATACAATATAAGGAGCATTCTTATGAACTTCTCGAATTTAAAATATTTTTTGACTGCCGCAGAGGAAATGAATTTTACAAAAGCATCTCATCGACTGCACATTTCCCAGCAGGCCTTAAGCAACCATATCACCAAATTGGAGCACGAACTGGGAACCGAATTATTCGAGCGCGGAAAATCCCTTTCCCTTACTTATGCAGGTCATCGTCTGGTGGAAACCAGCAATCAGATTTTGGACCTCCACAACCAATTTCTTGCAGAAGTCAATGATATCAGCGGAAACATCCGTGGCGAATTAACCATCGGCATCACCCACACCCGTGGACAAGCGCTTTTACCCCTACTGCTCCCGGAATTTCACAAAGAACATCCTTATATTAATGTAAAAATCGAAGAAGCCAACGCCAGAGAATTGGAAGAAAGTCTGCAGCACGGATTCGTTGATCTGGTTCTTGGTTTCACACCCTTTTTCACAGTAGATGCCCAGGTTACAGAAATTTCTCCGGACCGCCTCTTCCTGGTGGTTCCGGTTTCTATTATGGAAGATTTATACAAAGAAGATTGCGAGAAAATGCGGGAAAAATTCCACGAGACCGTGGACATTTCCGCTTTTAAAGAACAACCCTTTATTCTATTAAAGAAGGGCGACCGTATCCGAACAATTCTTGATTCCTATTTTAAAAAGCAGCATATCAACCCCCACATTCTGTTGGAAACCAGCAACATTCAGACAGCTTTCGCCCTGTCCCAGCGTGGAATGGGCATTTGTGTGTACCCGGAAATGTTCCTGCGTGGTGCCACCACTCTGTCCGCCAGCATGATGGATACCCAGCATGTAGATTTTTATCCGCTACAAAGTTCCACCACAACAGAGCAGTTGGCCATTGCATACAATAAAGACCGCTACCTGTCGGAAGCGGCCAAAGACTTTATTGCTTTATCTCAGCGGATATTGGGTTAGGCCTGCTCTTCGCGCATTCCTTGCCACCAGCGAAAAACAGCGGCCCCAATAATGGTCACGTATCCCACAACGCTGAGCCAATCGGGAATCTGTCCGAAGAACACAAACCCAAGAACAGCGGCAAAAATCACCTGTGTGTAATCATATACGGATATTTCTTTTGCCGGCGCCTTGGTATAAGCTGCCGTAATTGAAAACTGTCCTCCCATTCCCGCGAAACCGGCGCCTACAAGGGCACCGAACTGTGCCAATGTCATGGGATGAAAATCAAAAATCAAAAATGGCAATGCTACCAGCGATGAAAAAAGGGAGAAAAACGCTACGATTACACCGCCGCGTTCTCCCATAAAACCCATTTTTCGCACGAAGGCATAAGCGACGCCGGCACCAAATCCTCCCAAAATACCGAGAATGGCAGGAACACTTGCCACATCCGGAGTCGGCTTTGCCACAAATACCGCCCCCAGAAAAGCTACCGCAACCGTAGCCAAGTCTCTCTTAGACGGCTTCTCCTTCAAAATCATCCAGGACATCAAGATTGCAAAAAAGGGAGATAATTTGTTTAAAATATTTGCATCCGCCAGATTCATATGATCCACAGCATAAAAGTTAAAAATCAGCGCCGTGGTTCCAAAACCGGCCCGCAAAAACAAAAATGGCCAGCTTCCCTTTTGAACCTTGAATTTCTCCTCGCTTCGCGCCAGCATTATTACAGAAACAACGGCCGCAACACAGTTCCGAAAAAAGCTTTTCTGCATAGTAGGCAAATCTCCTGACAGCCTGACAAAAAACGTCATCAGCGAAAAGAAAAATGCCGCGCATATAATGAACAGAATTCCCTGATATTTTCCCTCAATTTTAATTCTCATTTTAATTATCCTTTCTCACTCCATATTTTCTTCTATCAAATCCATAGAGCGGTCCCTTTCTTGTTTTTGTCCCTTTCCCTCGTACTCTTCGCCGGATATTGCCAAATGGTACATTACCCGCACCAGCTTCTTCGCTGCATGGGAGATTGCTACATTATAATGCTTTCCAACCTCCAGCTTGTGACAAAGATACGCCGCAAAATCCGGATCCCATTTACACACATACTTTGTGGCGTTAAAAAGGGCGTAACGCAAATATCTGGACCCTCTTTTTTCCATGTGCGCATAGGGAGAATCAATTTTACCGGACTGATAGGTGGACGGGGACAATCCTGCATATGCAAGGATTTTGTCCGGGGATTCAAACCGTCTAAAATCTCCGATTTCTGCAATAATCATAGCTCCCATACCATAATTAATACCCGGAATCGTTAAAATCGGAGAATTGATTTCATCCATAATCTTCTGGATTTCTTTTTCAATCTCTTCTATTCCTTCATTCATCTTCAGAATCAGTTGCAGTGTATGTCGAAGTTCCATAGATTTGGCAGGCATATTGGTTCCGATAGAATTTCTCGCTGCCTCTCGAATAGCAATCGCCTTGTTTCTTCCATAATGACCATGGGATGCATCCGTCAGCAAGTTCGTCAACTTTGTCAAATGAGTCATTGCAATCATATCGGCACAGGGGTATTTAATCAGCAGCGCATACACAGAGGCAGTATGAACGCAGGACACCAGTTCCTCAAGTTCCGGAAATAGAATCGTAATTAAACGAGATACGGAAGTCCTTAATTTCGCACGTTCTCGAACTAAATCGTACCTATATCTGGTCAGCGATTTCAACTCATCTGTCCGGATTAATGTATCCGAATAGGACTTCAAATCCACATCCGACATCATCATGCTGGCAATGGTCTGTGCATCAATACTATCTGTTTTGGTTCTTCGCAGGCTTAAGCTCTTCCTATAAAAGCTGGTGTGAAGCGGGTTGATTACGTAGGTTTTAAAATTTTTCTTCACTAAATAACTAAGCAGATTGTAGCTGTAATGCCCCGTTGCTTCAAGGCCTACCCGCACGTCTTCCGTCGAGGATGCCACAGACATTATGTTTTCGTACAGTTCATTAAATCCATATTTATTATTCCTAATCGTAAAGGCGCTGAACAAAGCTTCCCCCTCGCTATTAGTAATATAACAGTCATGCTTGTCTTTTGCAACATCAATACCCACATAAATCATAGTAATACCTCCCACATTTTTGATTTTATAATGCAAAAAAGATGTCGCGTTCAGAACCTTCATTCAACCATCTATGTGGTAGGAGGAATTCACTAATACGTCGACATCTTTCTTGCGTAAAGTAGGTTCATTATAACGGGTGAATACGTTATAAGTGTGAAGATTCTGTGATGCGCTTGTTATTTTTATGTCATTATTTGGTGAATTTCGATAATTCCCTTCTTGACAAATGTTCTTTTCTCTTTTACAATACAACTATCTTCAAAAATCTATCGGGAATCCATCTCCCATTTATCACGAATGAATATCCAATTGAGATTATTGCAGGATAAAGGCTCATATTGTCTTTTTAGCATGCAGAAAGCTATACTATAAATAGCTTTTCGTGTATTATCTGCACCCGATTGATTGTTTAAAGAAATATTGAGAAGGCAGGTGTATTTTACGCAGGGAAAGGATATTGAAGAAAAACTTTTAGAAGATTACAATGATGTCTTCGCCGACATCATCAACGCTGTTGTTTTTGAGGGGAAGCAGCGTATTTCCGAGGACTCACTTACCAACGCTCAGGTTATCTCACAATACAAGGCAGATAACAATACTATTCATGAGCAGGAACGGGACGTCCTCAAAAACTGGACAGAACACAACGTGCTATTTTCGCTTTTCGGATTTGAAAACCAGACACAAATCGATCCACGAATGCCACTACGCATTATTGGATACGACGGTGCATCCTACCGCACTCAGGTTCTTCATAAGCCCAAAGCGACTTCGTTCGCTCCGGTTGTAACCATCGTCTTGTATTTCGGAACCAAGGAGAAATGGCGCAACCCCAAATCGCTCAAAGATTGTCTCGAAATCCCGAAGGAATTGGACTCCTTTGTAAACGACTACGCAATACGCGTAGTTAACGTTGCCTGGCTGGAACCGGAAGAACTGAATCGGTTCCACAGCGATTTCCGCATCGTCGCCAACTTCTTTGTAAACAAACGCAAGAATCCGGACTATATCCCGGATGACCCGCAGGAAATCAAGCACGTGGACGAAGTATTAAAATTATTATCAATTATGTCCAAAGATAATAGATACAAAGAACTTATCTCTCTACCAGAAGGGGGTGTAAAAAATATGTGTGAAGTTGCTGAGCATTTAGATCGCATGGGATTTGAACGCGGAATGAAAGAAGGCATCGAGAAAGGCATTGAAAAAGGTGTCAAACAAACTCAACTCTCTACCGCTACCAGTCTATTGAAGCAGGGCATTTCCGAAGATGTTATTCTTAATACCGGCATTCCTTCGGAAATTCTTTCTAAGGCTAAAGAACTTATTGCCGAAGAAAAATAAACAGTTATCATTACATATCAACTATGAGAAGGCAGGTGTATTTTACGCAGGGAAAGGACATTGAAGAAAAACTTTTAGAAGACTACAATGATGTCTTCGCAGACATCATCAACGCTGTTGTTTTTGAGGGGAAGCAGCGTATTTCCGAGGACTCACTTACCAATGCTCAGGTTATCTCACAATACAAGGCAGATAACAATACTATTCATGAGCAGGAACGGGACGTCCTCAAAAACTGGACAGAACACAACGTGCTATTTTCGCTTTTCGGATT
>Ga0129307_1000907_pt1 | contig 38672 bp, 39 predicted proteins | sample P1105metagenome_FD_94437 | JGI IMG/M metagenome (GOLD analysis project Ga0129307, IMG submission 94437) | Capybara group fecal microbial communities from Wisconsin, USA - P1105 metagenome | ecosystem: Host-associated > Mammals > Digestive system > Large intestine > Fecal | place: USA: Wisconsin...
CGCTTCGCTGGTTTGCGGATAAATACCCAGATGTTGAACTAGAAGAAAAAATGTAATAAAGACAGAAGGAGTTGAGAAAGTGCTCAACTTCTTTTGTCGTTCTTCATGCCAAGATAAAAATAACTAAAGGTCTGAACTTGCGTGTTCAGACCTTTTTAGGAGTTAAAACAAAAACAGCCCCGACGAATCAGGGCTATCTTTTTGAGATTATGAAAAAGAAAAGTTTTAGGATGTCTATATTCTATCGGAGAAACCTTAAAGAAACCTTAAACGACTAATAAAAATAGTCTTTTACAGAAAATTCTAACAATAGAAATTATGAAAACGTGTTATTTTAATAAATGAAACGTAAGTGTCTAGAGTTTTGGGAAATAAAAAATAAATAGAAAAAAACTAGGAGGAACGGAGAAATCTGTTCCTCCTTTTTCTGTTTTTAAATCAAAACGAAAGGACACAAAACCATGGCTGATGAATTAGAACTCGTGATGGATATTGATACTTTAGAAATTTTTGAAGTTATTTCTTCTGATGACAACAGTAAGGATGATTTAGCATCATCAGAAGAAGTGGTAGAAAAACAAGTATTAACTTCAAAATCCTATCACACTAATGTTGTTCAGTTGACCTTATTTGATGCTGTTAACCTAGCTGGTTTTGAAGATTCCTCTTAGTGAGGAATTAAGAAAAAATAGGAGGATACACTAGTAATGAAATTTTTTGATTTATTTGCTGGTATTGGTGGCTTTCGAATGGGATTAGAAAGTCTCGGTCATCAATGTGTAGGCTTTTGTGAAATTGATCCGTTCGCCAGAGCAAGTTATAAAGCGATTTATGATACGGAAGGAGATATTGAGTTTCATGACATCAGAAACGTTACAGCTGACGCTATTCGAGGAATCGGACGTGTGGACATTATCTGCGGAGGATTTCCGTGCCAAGCTTTCTCAATTGCGGGTAATAGACGAGGTTTTGAAGATACACGAGGAACTCTCTTCTTTGAAATTGCAAGGTTCGCATCTGTGCTCAAACCTCACTATCTATTCCTTGAGAACGTTAAAGGACTCCTCAGTCACAATAACGGAAATACTTTCGAGATCATCCTCAGAACATTGGATGAACTGGGGTATGATGTGGAATGGCAAGTGCTTAACAGCAAAGATTTCGGAGTGCCCCAAAACAGAGAACGGGTGTTCATTATCGGACATTCTAGAAGATCATGTACCAGAAATGTATTTCCTCTCAGAGGAGAAAGCCCAACAGTTGATTCTCTCAAACCAAAACGATTAGGTAATCTCAACCCTAGTGGTAGAGGAATGAATGGCGAGGTCTATCAGGTGGATGCTCTTTCACCAACAGTAACGACGAATAAAGGTGAAGGCAGTAAAATTGCTATTCCCGTACGAACTCCTGATAATGACCAAAAGCCGAAGATTATTCAAAAGGCGAGAGGCTATAACAATGGTGGTAGCCATCCTATTTCTCCAACGCTATCAAGTCATTCCTGGCATGAAAACAACTTGTTACAAGTTTATGATTTTTACAATAAGTCCTATCGAGATGAAGTCGGTACATTAACAACAACAGGTCACCGAGGATTTACAACAATGGGAACTTTTGGCATTACAGAAGGCTATCGTATCCGTAAATTAACTCCAAAAGAGTGTTGGAGACTACAAGGTTTTCCAGATTGGTCTTTTGAGAGAGCCAACGCAGTTAATAGCAATAGTCAACTGTATAAACAAGCGGGAAATTCGGTTACGGTTCCAGTGATTCAAGCTATCGCAAAGAATTTTAAAGAAGGAGTCTAGAGCGATATGAAAAAGACTAATGATAATAAGCAAGAAGAGATGACGTTAAAAGGCTGGCTGTATTTTGGGTTATTCCTTGCTCTCTGTTGTTTGGTTATTGCTATTGCTTACGCTTTAACTCAAATAATATTCGGCGGTTGGCTACTTGATCTGTTCGGTGTGAAGTAAAGAAAGTACAGAGGAGACGTCAATGCAACATGATTTAAGTTTAATACTCAGAGAGGAAAAATTATATGACATTTGGTGAAACGGGCCAATACGCTAGTCAATTGTTGTTATTACTAAATCTTGTGTGGGGATTTATTCTTTATAAAGACCCCTATGTAGACAGAGATAAGGCATCAATCGCTTTATTCTTAATGGTAGTGACTTTTATTCTTTATCAATTTGATTTAGTTATTCCGTTAATTCGTTTTTTGAAGTAATGGCTAATCCGTTTAAGAATTGGAAACATCAGAAGTAACGCTATGTAGATTACAAAGATTGCGCCTGCTCCTATAATAATAAAAGCTATTAATTTTAATTTCTCATTAATTGAAACTGGTACTAGAAACCAAAGCACGAAACAAAAGTATGATGAGAAAAACAAAATGAATCCTAAGATAGGAAATAGTTGTTTTGGATGCAACTTATAAAGAGCATGTTCTGTTGTCGTTAAGGTATATAGTCGTCTTTTATAATGATACTCATTGTTTTCAATCTTGAGATTTCTTCGAACTGACCAAGACAACTTGAAATAGCTACTAGAAAAAACATAGTAATGATTGTTTAAGGTTTTTAAATCTGAATTAGGATGTTTGATATAATCCTTCTCAATTGTTAACAGACAGCTGGTTAGTTTACTACCAAGCAAATAAAAGAGTTGCTGTTTTCTTGTATGTTGAATAAACTGATTGATTTGTTGTAACTTTAACACTTTATTTTCTTCTGTAATAGGCTGAAATAGTTGAAGTTCAATTGTTTCATAGAACGGAAATAAAATATCATTTAGTATTTGCTGATGCTTTGTCTCAATAAAAGGTTGATATTGATTCTTTGTAGCTAGAATGATAGTTAAGATGAGTGTTCCTAAATTGGTGAAGACTAATAAATGGCTAAGAAGCCAATTGAAGAAATTGATAAAAATATTGATATCCATAAATGTATTCCTCGTATTTTTCTGAAGGGAGCTGAGAAATGTTAACAACTCTAATTTGGGTAACTTTCTGGCTGGATTTAGCAGTAAGTTTTCTAATTTATAGCCCTATCGCTGTATTGCTATTGAAACGTAAAATTCCATTTTATTGGTTTTGGTATCCTCCTGTTATTTTTGTGAGTATTTGGTATTTATTACTCATTTCCTATTATATCAGTAGTTAGTAAGGAGTGACAAATGAGCCCATTGATTATTCTTAATATTAGTTTTGCTATGGTCTTTTATGCCATGTTTGTTATTCACTATTATCGCAGAGAACCCTCAGTACTCGATTTAATTCTCTTTGTGATGAATGCAACAGTAGCACTTTACCCAATTTTGAAACACTTTGGACTGTTCTAAAAGACCAAAAATAAGGTTTAGTATTGAAATACTAAGTTAGTATGAAAGGAATTTCGTCATGACTGCAAAAGAAAAGCAAGTACGAGAAACGATTATCACTTTTCTGATGTCAGAATTGCATCTTTCCCGTCAAGAAAGTCAGAATCACTTAGCTGAATTAGAAGAATTTGGCCTTGTCAAAATTCACCCAAGTGGAACATTCTATTTAAAGGTGGTGTAACCTATGATGTCATTTGAAGCTATTACAGCGAATCACTACGTTACGTCAGAGCGCTATTACAAGTTGCCTAAGACACTATTTGAAAGTCCTATTTATGAGGACATGCGACTAGATAGCAAAGTTTCTTATGCTTTCTTGAGAGATCGTTTGGAATTATCGCTTAAAAATAATTGGGTTGATGATAAAGGACGATTATATCTCATTTACTCCAATACAGAGTTGATGAAAATTCTGAATTGTTCAAAGTCAACTTTGCTAAGAATTAAGAAGCAATTAGCTGAGTACGGATTGATGAAAGAGGTTCAACAGTCTAACAGCAAAAATGGAACGCTAGCTAATAAAATTTACCTTGGAAGTTTGGTGGCAGATGATTATTTTAACGCACCCGTTCCAGATGATCCTAATCCTAAACCTACCCCGGTGTCAAATTTAGACCAGGGGGGTGTCAAAAAAACACTAGGGGGGTGTCAAAATGAGACGGGGCTAGTGTCAAATTCAGCCACTAGTGAGACTTACTATAGTGAGACTGATAATAATAGTGAGGATATTAGTTCTAGAAAGGCTGAGCAAAATTCTGACGAATTTTCTCAACCAACTAGAGCTGATCATCACTCTTCCCAAAATCAATCTGTGAAATATATCCCACCAAAGTATTATTCGTTATTGAATGTGATTGCGGATCGCTATAATGCCAAATTTACCCAGTATGATCTCTTTACAGGAGAATTCCAGAATTATAGCTTAACACATCATCAGAAAATGCTTATCGGACAATATTTAGCGGATGGCTATGTTACTAGTCAAGAACTGATTGACTTGATTGAAAACCATATCCCTGTTGATTGTGAGAGTCCATTGGCTTACCTCTTGAGATCCTTAGACAATTTAAAACGAGAACGACTGTATGAGCAAAAAGAAATCGCACATCGCAATGCCCAAAATTATTATGCGATGCGCCAACAGGGGGTGGTAGCCGATGAACGTTAATGATGATACTAAGCCAGATACTGCGATTGAAGAACAGTATCCCTCACAATATCGAAGTAAAGTCATATTTTTTCTACGTCAGTTGAGTTGCTATTTGATTAGTTTGGTATTGCTCATAGGCTGTCACGTTTTAATCGTTTCTATGCTGATGGGGGTATTTCAACAGTATTGGCAGGCTAACTCACTTCCGTTTTGGCAATTAGCGGGAAAACACCTGTTTGAACAAAAGGTTATTTGCTTAGGAATTGTCCTGATGCTGATTAACTTAACGCTACTTGATAACTAAAAGAAGGAGATTACATGTTATACGATGAGTTTAAACCAATATCACATAAAGCTTTAACTATTGGTCGTAGTCCAAAAGAGAAGTTTATTGCAATTCCAAAATCATTATTCAAAGATAACACTCTTAGCCATGAGGAACGTATGAAACGTGTTGAAGAAATAGCGAAAGAACAATTGGTTGGTAATTCTTTATCAACTGGAGCCAGTATGAATTTTGCAACAGCTAATCCACCATTTTTTATCAATCCAAGGTGGATCAAGAAAATCACGTTTAGAAAAGCGACTAACTAAATAAGGCTATCAAAACCTGAATGTCTGACCTAGGCAGGTCACTAAACTACCTCTGTTCTTTGACAACTGAAAACACCGCTTGCCCTAATACAGCGTGGCTATGGATAAAAAGAAAAATGGGGGCGAGTTGCAACTAGAAAAGGATATCTAGTCCAGCCACAGACGTAAAAGCATGTTAAAACATAAGCTGAAGGAGTTGGGGGAAACTAGACTATAACCCCTGCGCATGAAATACCGATGTCAGATACGTTCTGACACAGCACAGCGTCAATTCGCTTTTCAACTTCAAGGAGAAATCTATGACAGATGAAACATTAACCACAGTCACCCTAAAGGACTTAAACTATTTAGGAAAATATGGTGGTAGTACCGCCCGATTAGATGATGGCACAGAAGTTAAGCTTTGTGAGCATTATGCAAGTAAACGAACTAAAGGCTATGTTGATGGCAAACTAAGAGAAGTAGAACTTCGTTTGCGTTACAAAGATATTTATAAGCAAATTCGCACCATCAAAAAGGGGCACCAGTTAGTTGCTCGAAAAGAGAGAAGCCCTCAGGGTTATCAATTACGGCTAACTGGTGAAGGATACCATCGCCCAATAAGACAAAGAAAGTAAAGGAGTTTATTATGACTAAAAAGCAAGTCATTGCATCGTTAGCAGTATCAACTTTGGTTCTCTCAACAGCAGGAACAGCCTTTGCGGATGAAGTAACCCCACTTGATCCAACGACACCGTCAACGGAAGTAGTCGCTTCAGACCCTTCGTCATCAACGGATACGTCGTCTGGCACATCAGATACAGGTTCTACCACAGAACCAACCGTTCCTGTTGATCCAACAACGCCTTCAACTGGTGATAACACAGGGGATAACAGTTCAACAAATCCAGGAACTAGTGAGGACGAGTCAAGTGATCCAGGTTCTGAAACGACAGAACCTGAAATCCCAACTGAAACTGAGAAGCCTTCAACAGAAGAACCTGGTGAAGTAGAAGTTCCAACTACTGATGGTGGTAAAGCTACAGTCGTACCTGATCCAAGCGTTCCAACCAATAATCCAAACATTTCAGCGGAAACAGCTCAAAACGCTGGTGCTTCGCAGGTTGGGACAACATCAACAGTGACTGGTCAAATTGTACGAGATGTGACTCGTAGTAATCCTGTAACACTCTACAATGGTGCAAGTCTTGTTGATATTCGTGATGGTTTCGTAACACTTTCATCAGGTGAAAAAGTTACACCAGAGTCAGTTGGCGTGACGGCAAACGCTGATGGTACTTACACAGCTAAAACGATTCAAGGTGACATGGTAACTTTGCCACATACGGGTGAAAAAAATACAGCTGGCTTATCAGCTATTGGTTTCTTCTTGATGTCTCTTTTAGGAGTTGCCTCTTGGAGAAAACATCAAAAACACAAAATTTAATCGTCAGAACATTAGAAGAAGTGCTAAAATAAAGGAGTAAGGAAAAATGGCAGTTAAAGGAGTAAAAGACGTTATGAATAAAGCAAAAGTTATGACAGCTACAGCAACATTAGTAGCAGGTTTAGGAGTAGTTTCTCAAGTTAATGCAGATGAAGTTGAGCTTTCATCTCCAACCCAAAATCCTGAGGCACAAACTAATCAAACAGAAAACAATGTGACTAAAGCAGATGTCAATGCTGCTAAAGCTAATCTTGATACAGCTAATCAAGCAGTTAGCGTTCAAGAACAAGTTGTTAATGATGCTGCAACAGTTGCTGATGAAGCTCAATCAGCATATGATCAAGCACAACAATCAACTAGTGATGCTCAAAATCTTGTAGATCAAGCAACACCAGAAAATATTGCTAGTGCACAAGATGATGTTAACTCGGCTCAAGAACAAGTTTCTCAAGCTGATACTGCGGAAAAAGTAGCTGAAAACACAGTTTCTCAAGCTCAAGAAGCAGTAAATAATCAACAAGCTAGTGTTGATGAAGCTCAAAGTGCTGTTAATACAGCTCAATCAGATGTTGATGCTGCACAGAAGGATGTCAATGAAAAGCAAACGATTTTGGATGGCACAGGTCAAGCTGAAATTATCGCCAATCGTGATAAAGCACAAGATGATGTTAACTCAGCTCAAAATCAAGTAGCTCAAGCTGAATCTGATTTAACAAAAGCTCAAACAGCAGATGCTAACCGTCAACAAGCGATTGACAACGCTCAACAAGCGGTTGATGAAGCAACCCAAAATGTATCTACTACAAAATCAGATTTAGATGCTAAAACAGCTCAAGCTCATCAAACACAAGCTATTGAAGACGCCAAACAAGCAGTTGTTGACCAAGCTCGAAAAGATGTCAATGAAAAGCAAGTGATTTTGGATGGTACAGGTCAAAAAGCTATCTTGGACGAAGCTGAAGCTGCAAAAAATGATGAAGCCAGTAAACAAGCTAATTTGTCAGCTGCTCAATCAGCTTTGAAACAAGCGCAAGCCGCAGATGCTAAGCGCCAACAAGCGATTGACAACGCTCAACAAGCCGTTGATGAAGCAAATAAAACTGTTACGTCAAGCAAATCAGATTTAGATGCTAAAACAGCTAAAGCACAACAAGCGGAACAAGCTTTAATGGATGCTCAATCAACATATAAAACAGCTGAAAACGACTATAAAGCGATTAATACAATTACTTTAAGTCAAGCATATGTTGAGGCTTTGAAAAAATACAATGATTATTCATTATCAGCTGAAGAACGTCAACAAGTATTGAAAACATTAGCTGAAGAGTCAGAAGCGTTAGCTAAAGTCAATACTTACAAGAGCAATCCTAATGATGATAACTCAACAAAATATCAAATTAATGATCTTCCAGAAGACATTATTAAAGAGTTATCACTCTTTGCTGCTGACTTAGTGAATCAAATCAGAGTTGTATTTGGTACTCCTCAGGTTACCGTTACTGAGTCATCTGTAAAATTCGTTGACCTTGTTACAGATGGGTATGTTTCAGATCGTTGGAACGTTACTGAAGCTATGAAACAAGGACAAATTGGTCATGATGCTAAAGCGGTTAATAAGGCCGCTCAATACTTTGGCTTACCTACTTCATCCGCTGATGAAGAATCTGAAGGTGGTCAATACTATGAAGATTGGGCTTCATCGCAAGTCTATGATGGCATTACTTTTGCTACGTTAAAACAAAGAGTTTATCAAGCAGTCACAGACTTTATGTTTAACGCTGATGAATGGCGACATGCTAGAGATATAGTTGGTGGTGGAGATGTTAATTCGCAAGTTTACTTTGCTATTGATTTTTCACGTCCCTCAACTGACTCTGGTGCATTTGCTGGAGTACATTTTGTCTCAATTTCAGAAGATCAAGTTTCAAATTCAAGTAATTTTGATACGACGGCTTTTGCAAATACAAAATCAGCTGAAAATGTGACAGCTACTTACAATGCTATAAAATCAGCCTTAGCTAAGGCACAATCTGATAATAATGTGGCACAAGAAGCTAAAACAAAGGCTCAAGTAGCCTATGATAATGCCGTCTCTCAATTATCATCAGCCAGTGCTAGCTTGACCCAAGCACAATCAGTAGCCATTCAAACGCCAACTGCTAAAGCTAATCTTGCATCAGTAGAGACAGCCTTAGCTAAAGCTCAAGAACGTTTAACAAAAGCGAATAAAGCGGTTGAAGACTTGAATGCTGACATAAAAGCAAAACAAGCTGCCTTAACTTCTGCTAAAGCAACACTAGAAGCTACACAATCAGCCTTAGCCAAAGCTCAAGCTGAAAATAGTGTAGCGCAAGAAGCCAAAGTAGCTGCTCAAACAGCTTATGATAACGCAGTATCAAACTTGTCATCAGCAAGCGCTACCTTAACACAAGCACAGTCAGTAGCTATTCAAATGCCAACTGCTAAAGCTAATCTTGCATCAGCACAAGCTACATTGAAACAAGCCCAAGAAAACTTAGTTTCAGCTCAAAAAGCGGTGGATGATTTAAGTGCTGATATTACAGTTAAACAAGCTAATCTAGCATCTGCTAAACAAGTTCTTTCTACCAAACAAGCGACATTAGCTACTAAGCAAGCAACTCTTACAACTGAACAAAATCGTCTAGCAAGTTTGCAAAACAGTCTTGCAACTGCTCAGGCAAATGTTCTTAAGGCTAAAGAAAATGTTGTTACTGCTAAAGACGACCTTACTAAAGTTCAAACTTATTTGGCTCGCTTACAAAATGCACCAGTATTATTAGCACAAGCTCAACAACAAGAAGCAACCGCAAAAGCCAACTTGTTAGCTGCTCTTGATACCTTAGAAGCAGAATTACTGAAACTAAAAGATTTGCAAGTGAAACAAGCAGCAGCACAAGCGGTTTATGATACGACTTCAAAAGCTTATCAAACCATGCTTGATGCGCAAGAAAAACAACGTTTGCAAGATGAATATGATGCGATTATCGCTCAAGGAAAAACGCCTGTAGCAATTGTTGATGAAACAGGTAAAATTGTAAGCTATCAAGCTGAAGATCAAGCTGAAGATCGTCAAACAACTATTCAATCTTCAAGTGTCGAATCAACATCAGTTAAAGCTCAAGTTAAACCAGTTGAAAAAGTCTCAGTTGTTACGGCTAGCGCACTTCCAATGACTGGTGAACACAGTTCAGTGCTTGCTGTCCTATTTGGTTGTCTTATGACGATTTGGGGCTTAGTAGGTGTGCGTAGAAAAAATAATTAATCAAAAAGCAACTCTATGGTTTTATAATCATAGAGTTTTTGCTTTATTCATAACGTCTTTTTCTCTTTTGACCTAAGTAGGTCGTAAAACTGCTTTTTCTTATTCTTTTCTTTAATTTAAAGTAGACCTGAACACGTCATTAAACTGTTCATTTTTTTTGCTATAGAGTCATACGGAGGTTATTATGACAAATCAAAACACACAAAATGGACACGGATTTTTCCGCAAGAAAAAATGGGCTAAAGGATTAGCTTCAGGTATTGCGCTTGGTGCAGTGGTTACCATCTCAGGTGCTGCCTATGCAGATGATGCAACAAACACGGTTGAAACACAACCAGAAGTAACTGTTGTATCTAACAGTAATGCCACTAATTTAGCAGAAACACAAGCAGATAATAGTCAATCACACACTGATTTAACGAATCAGTCTGGTGAACAAACTGGTCAATTAACGGAAACAGTAACATCAGATGGCTTAGAACAATCGGTTTCAGATGCTAAACAAGCTGGTGTAGAAGTTGATGAAAATGGAACGGTTACTCACTCTAGCTATGCGGATGCTCAAGCAGATTTAGCGAAACAAAAAGAAGTGGTTGACCAAGCTGCTGAAACACAAAAAGAAGTTGACAATGCTAAAGCAACAGCTGAAGAAGCAGCTAAAGCAGCAGGTGTCGAAGTCTCAAACGAAGCAAGCAGTCAAGCCAAAACGTATACTTCGGTTGATGAAGCGAAAGCTGATGCTCAAACACAAGTTGATCATCTTTATGAAGTGACAGAAGCTCAAAAACAAGTTAACGAAGAACTTCCTAAAGCGGTGGAAGCAGCTACAGGGTCAGGTGTAAAAGTGAGTATTAAAGCTGGCGCTAAAACAAGTGATACTAAAAAAGCTCTTGAAAATTTAGCAAATCAAGTTGCTAATTTGAAAAAAGCTCAAGATACTCAAAACACCATTAACAATTCAATGGCACAAGCATTTGAAGAGGCTAAAAAAGCAGGTGTTACAGTCAGCACAACTGGTTCAAAATCTTATGATGATTTAGCTCAGGCTTTAGCAGATGCTCAAGCTCAAGTCACTAAACTTACTGAATTTAAAGAAACCCAAGCTAGTGTAGATAAAGCTGTTAAACAATCAGCTGATAACGCTAAAGCTTCGGGAGTAACCGTTTCGACTGGCGAAACCAAAACGTATACTTCGGTTGATGAAGCGAAAGCTGATAGTGCTAAACAAACATCAAGCTTAGATAATGCGGCTGAAACGCAAAAAGAAGCTAATCAAATCATTTCGGACTTAACGAAACAAGCACAAGAAGCTGGTTTAGACCTTACCAAAGGCGCCTCAAAATCTTATACTTCAGTTGAAGAAGCGAAACAAGATCTTGCTAAACAAGAACAAGCTTTGAAAGATGCGCAAGCAGCTAAAACTCAAGCTGAAACGACTAACTCAGCTAATAAACAAGCTGCGGAAGAAGCTCAAGCGGCTGCTAACAAAGCTATTGAAGATGCTGTTTCAAAAGCTACTGCTTCTGGAACAACTGTTACAAACGCTGGTACTATTGAAACAACTGTAGAAGAAGCTCAAAAGATTGCTCAAGAGCAAGTTGCTAAAGTTAATGAAATCGCTGCTAAAAACGAGCAAATTCAAGAAGAAAATGCGGCTAAGAAGAGTGCTTACGATTCACAAAAAGCTGCTGTTGATCAAAAAAATAAAGCAGCGTTTGATCGTGTGGGCTTAAATTATACTGGTGATTATGAAACAGACAAGGCTACAGCTGATAAATTTAATGCTGATGAAATTGAAAGAGTCAAATCACAGTTTGAAAAAGCTAATGACGGTAATGTTCTAGGCGCTAATGATGGCTGGGTTCAATATGTTGGTTCAAATGGCTACACTCAATCAAATACCAGTCAATTTAAGAAAGCTCAAACAGTCAATGGCGTTGAAATTGTAGCAACTGGTTCCCTTGAACCTGGTAAAGCTACCGTTTATGTTAAAGGTGACGTTAACCAATCTCATGTGATTGCTAATATAAACTGGGGAAATGTCGCACCAGAAGGGGCTAACCTTAATAGTGATATCGGATCAGATTGGGCTAGCGCTTATGACTATAATGTCAATGGTACAACGACTCAACTTTGGAAAGGAAAAATTCTAACTTGGTATCGTATTCCACAAGCTATTACGATGCTAGATGGTAGTGTTCACGATGCTTATGTCTTATTCCACACGGATACTTCAGGTTTAGCTTCACCAGCTGATGAAGTTGTTTTTTGGAACCAAGACGGAGCAATTAATGCTGTTGATGGTTACCGTTATGGCGTCAATGATCAATCTGATGGTATCCGTACAGTCATCCGTGTTGACTCACCAGATAATAATGACAATTACCTTTGGATTTCACTTCTAGGTGATTTTGACATTGGTCAATTCTTAGAAGCAGATGGGGTCACTGTTCTTGGTATTGGTGGTGGCTTTGCGACTAACTCAGGTGTTGGTGGTAACCGAGTTGGTGTTGATGAAAATCTTGGTTTAACCTATGGGAAAAACACTACCCCAACAAGTGCCTTGACTGGATTTAACTCAGCTCCTGATGGTGTGGCTTTGATTGCTCAATATAGCAATGAATATTCTACTGTTATTAGAAACACAGCTGGCGGAAATGGTGTTGCGGTTGCTCGTACGGACTTTGGTGCTGAAGCGAAAGTTAGCATTGTGACACCACGTCATGTAAGTATTTCAAATGTAGAAGAGCCAACCTACACAGAAACCTTACCAGTTTCCGTTCACACTGTTCATATCACAGCAGATCAAGTCACTGTTCCTAAGAGTGTTACTCTCCATGATGTTAACGTTCAAGCTGAAACTCACGCTATCAAACTTGCTACTGAAGTTGCTCCAATTACTGTTGAAACAGAAGTAACGACACCAGCTCTTTCAGCAACTGTTCATGATATTACCCTTAAAACAGCAGTTCATCCTGTTGAAGTGACTCAAAAACCAACGAATAAAAAAGCCGTTACTAACAATGACAATATTGATATTAATGGTAAGACAGTTGCGAAAGGCTCAACGGTTAAATGGGTGCTTAAAAATAGTAACCTATTAGCAGGTCGTGAAGAATTGACTGCTGTTGTGATGAATGATCCATTTCCGGCAGGTTTTGAAGTTGATAATGAAGCAACAGCTAAAGCAAACGCTGATTATTATACACTTAAAACAACTGAGGATGGTTCATATCAACTTGTTGGAACAGCTAAATTGTTGTCAATTTTGAATGCTCATCGTGATCAAGATGTTGAAGTTCCTAGTTTTGTCTTTGTTGGTAAACCATTAAATGACAATGCTCATTATGATAATGCTTTTGAAACCATTTATTCAACCGCTGATGGCTATTATAAAGTTGTTTCAAATATTCCATCAATTGATACACCAGATACGCCAAATCCAACGAAAACAGTCACAGATAAAGCTGGTAGCGATATTGATGGTAAGACTGTTTTTGATAAAGATGTAACATTCCACTTGATTACTGACTACAGTGTTTATGTTAATACGATTGTTGATGTTGACACAATGGCAAAATCAGCAGGTATCTACGATGATACGGATGATAAGACCATCAATCCAGATATCACGAAAGCTACTGTAACAGACAGTCAAGGTAACGATATTACCGCAAAAGGAACGTTTTACGATATTGAAGCAGGGCAACCAATTCCAGCTGAAATTCAAATTTTCCTAGATGGTGCTCATCTCACGCCAGATGGTGAATTTGTCGTTTGGATTCCAAATGACCTCAAAGATTACTACCAAAACTATGTCTTAACAGGCAATAATGTGACGGTTAACTTACCAGTTGAAATTATCGCTCAACCAGGTGAAACAGCTGAAAATACTTTTGTTCAAGTTGAATTCGGAAATGGTTATCAATCAAACCTAGTCTTTGTTAAAGTTCCTGACGTATCACCAGAGAAACACGTCATTAGTAAAGATGGTACGGTTCTTGACGGTCAAGAAGTTGGGCTTAATCAAGTCTTTAACTATAAACTTGATGGTGTAACTGTTCAAAAAGATCATGACACACTTTGGCAATATGATGGTAAAGACAAGTTAGACCTTGAGCATGACCGCTATACAGGAAACTGGAAGGGTGTCATCACTGGTACTGAATATACTGCTAAAGAGGATATGACTTTACCTTATGATGTCATCACTGAAGATGGTAAACTTATCAAAGCAGGTGATACTATCGCAGCTGGAACAAGCTATCACTTTATCTTTGAGTTTAATCAAGATACTAACGATGACTTTATTAATCAAATTGTTAAAGTCACTTGGGATGCTGAAAAAGGTGAATGGGCTTATAGTATTGATAAAGATTTCCTCAACTCTTTAGGTGTCGAAGGGACTTTTGATGCTGACTTCTGGATTGAAGTGGAACGTATTAAAGATGGTGAAGTTGAAAATACTTTCATCAATACTATCAATGGTCGTGAGTTGGTTGCTAAGGTAACAACTCATACGCCAACACCTGAAACACCAGCAAAACCAGAAGAACCAGTTAAACCAATCAAAGAAGTTCCAGTTGTTAAAGCCGCTACACTTCCAATGACTGGGGATGAAACAACCCCAATGAGTGTTTTGGCAACGCTTATTGGTCTTATGATGACTGTTGGTGCCGTTTTTGGTCTTCGTAAAAAAGAAAAACATCACTAATTGACATTAAGGGCAGGCATTGCCTGCTCCTAGAAGTACATTATCCTGCCTAAAATTGTTAACGTCTTTAAATCTCCAGATAGTGTGCTTCTAGGAGCAGGTAATTGCTCTCTAAAAATTCAATAAAAGACTGTAACAAATAAACTAATAGTTGTTATTAGGAGTGGATGAGGTGAACAAAGTGCTACTAATAACAGCCTAGAGTTTCCTAGTGAAATATGGTATACTTAACCTAATAACACTAGGGAGGACTTATGATGAGAAAGGATACGAAAATGGATGCACATGTGACAAAAAACGGCTATAAATACTATACGCCTCAACGGTCAACTCGGAAAGCTCAATTACCTAAAGAAAATAAATGGAAAAAGGGGCTTAAGCGATTGGGACAAGTGCTTTTAACAAGCATGAAAAATTTACCGAATTTTTTAGTTAAAGTAGCAATAACGCCAGTCTTTTTACTGCTTTTTATTGTTAACCTCGTTAAAAGCTTATTGTTCACAGCTATTGGCTGGTTTGTATTTAAAGTAATTGTTGGTTTTGTGGTTATTTGCTATTATGCTTTTCTGACGAAAGAAGGAAATGCTCCTGCTAGTGTAGAAACGTGGTTTCACAATTGGATTATGCCAGAAGGTGTTCCAATTCATTACTGGTGGGAAACGACTATTATCGTTGTCCTAGCAATCATTACCGCCCTTTCTCTAACCTTCCATCCAAACGAAGAGTAATCTTCTTTATTATTTATCCTATGAGACACTAAGATTCTTCTTGGTGTCTTTTTTTTGACTTTAAAAATAGAAAGCGAGAAATATCTATATGCAAACAGTTGTGAATTTTATTAATCAAGTTGGAACGATCGGAGGTCTAGTTGGTCTTGGCTGGGCAGCTTGGGGTGCTTGGGACTTGGCGATTGGTATTCGGCGAGAAATGGACGACAAGAAGGATAAGGGGATCCAAAGTGTGATTCTAGGAGCGATCATAGGAACGGTGCTGAAAGCTCTCTTTTCAGCTCTCGCTGCAGGACTCTCAAGCATGGGTTAAGAGAAGGAGGTGGTGGTCGTGAACCAATCCACACTAGACCAATTAACCATGAGTCTTAAAGACTATAATCCAACTGCCTACCAGCTCATGGAAACCGTTTCGGGTTCAATGGAGACCGTTGCCATTTTATTACTGTTACTTTTTATGGGGATTAACCTCATGAACTGGAACCAACAACTAAAAAGCAATGGTGGGGAGTTAACCCTGCAGCTCTGGATTGAGGAAATCCTCAAATATACCATTGCTCTTTTTCTCATCCTTTATGTGGATGAGATTTTTGACAGCCTCTCTTGGCTTTTTAATGTCATTATCAAGATGGTCGCTCAAGCTAGTTTAGATCCTTACAAAGCCCAAACACCAAATTTTAAAGGCTTAAATTTTGCAGCTAAACTAATGCTTCAATTTGTTTACTGGGTAGTTGACTTTATCGGTCAAATTTCAACGAAGTTGCTGATTTTATTGCGTTCCTTTACGTTATACACGTATAAAGGTATTGCTAAAATCATTGTCGCTTGTTACCTGATGGACAGTCTGCGCCCCATCTGTTTTGGCTTTTTCAAACTGTATATTGCGGCAGTGTTCCAAGGACTGATTCTGGTGATCATTATTATTCTCTATCCAGCCATTGTTACAGATGACCTCTTAACTGTTGCTAGTACAGGAGCTTGGACCAGTGCGCTTATGGCGATCGCTAAAGGGATTATTTATATTATGATGCTCTTTGGCAGTCAACGGATGGCTAAAAATATTATGCAAGTAAACTAAAGGAGAACGTTATGACTAATTTGAAAACATTGATAGAACAAGAATTTAACAAGGTTAAAAAAGACTCACATTCAACTCAATCTAACTTTAATGAACCAATGGAACCAGAAGATGTTTCAGATCTGAAAAGAGAAATTGAAGCCCTAGAAGAAATGGTTGCCTATCTGACTCCCTACAAAAGGATGTTTGAGTCTCTAAAAGAACCCTTGTATGACTGGTTACTTTATGGACGGGTGAAAATTGAGGAGCTTCCTTTGGAAGTCCGAACGGAAAGCTTGGCTTATACCCATGCCTGGCGTTATGCGGAAGCTAAGCGTGATGCAACCTATGGCATGGCTATTCTTGATTTATTTCAGTCAGACATGGCTGAACTTGTTCATTTGGGAAAGCTAGATCAAGAAGCTTATGGCGAATATCTTGAACAATGGTTACAGTATCTTGCCCGTGGTCTATCTGCCTTTAAAGACAGTAAAGACTATGACCAATATTTCCTAAAGCTGCAAGAAGCTCATAAAGAGTTATTTGCGGAGTATATTGGAGATATGGAAGATTATAGAGAATGTGTTTCTTTATTGTAATCATAAGTTTGGCAGTTCAACTTTCAAATTGTTTTTTTAGGTATGAGAAGGAGAATAATAATATGGTCAAGAAAGATAACCTTGATTTGGAGAATATGTCAGGAAAAGAAATGCTTCGAGATGTTCTAGGAAGCTATAATTTTAAGTACGGAGTTTTCTGTATTGAGGTAGGTATCTTTACCTATTTAGATTTGCTAATTGCAGTTGTTTTATTAATGACTAATCATCACGTTTTAGGCTCTTTGGCGTTTCTTTTTCATGTTCTGCTACTGGTGATTGGCTTCCTCTGCGGAGAGAAAAAATAGAAGGGAGGTTAACCATTGTTGTCAGTAAAATTGAACTGTATTTTTTAAAGAAACTATTTAATAAGGCAATTGTAGATAATAGCGTAGCTAACAAACTAAACGTATTTTCAGGAAAGACAAGTAGTAAGAAGAGAATAATGGCAAAAATGGGATACCATTCAAATATTTTTTGGTGACAACGATCCATAAATTGAGAATATAAGGGGTGAAATGGTCTGACTTTTCTCAGTTGGATTTCTAGAAAAATGAGTCCGTAAATGGCTAGAGTAATGAGTATCATAAGATAGCCTGCTCTAACGATATATGAAAAATCAATTTGTTTGAAAAGTGCTAGTGTATTATATTTTGAAATAGAAATAAACGCATGGCATATTGCCCATAGAAGTATACCTGCAGTCAAAATAATTCCAAGACTGATGAGGTAGGGGAAATAGTTTTTTAAAAGTAAACGGATTAACTTCATGTTTTAGCACCTCTGTTTTTGCCATTATTATATCATATGGAAATTTTTCCTTTGAAGATAGTAGAGCTACAGGTAATGAATTTATAATAAATATAAGATGGATAGAAAGGAGCCCTATGACACGTTTAGGTAGTGAATTTTTAAAAGCCTTGGATAGCTATGAACGGCCATTCTTAGGCTATATGACCTTAAGGCAGTGGATATTGCTTTTTGGGATTGGCTTGACAGTTGTTGTCACGTCAATCTTTTTTTGGCTAAAAACCCCCACTATGATTCGCTATGGCGTTGGTATTCTGGGACTAGCGCCTTTTGTGATTTTTGGGTGTCACATTGATGAAAAAATAAAGGATGAGATGCGCTTTTTGTTAACCAAACAAGAACGTACATATCAGACTGACTACGATAGAAAGGAATACACTCGAAATGACTTTATTCAGTCGAAAGACAACCCCGAAACTCTCCAAAGCTGAGAAGGAACGTGCGAAACGTCTCAGACGTACCATGACAGCGTCCACACAAAATACGCTCAATTATCAATATTTAACCCCAGATGGTCTCATGACCGTCACTGATGACACCTACTCAAAGACGTATCATTTGGGAGATACCAGTTACATTACAGCGACAGATGATGAACGCATCGATGTCATTGAAACCAATGCGGATATTTTTAACTCTTTAGACATTGATAATGATATGCAACTGCTTATTCTTAATCGACGGGTTGAGAGTGATAGTTTAAAAGCGATTCGGTATGATCTCGCTCAAGATGGCTATGACAATATCCGCAACGAATACAACGCCATGATTAAAGATCGCTTTTCTCAGGATCAAAATACCTTCAAGGTGGAGAAGTACCTAACCATCACGGCACAGGCCGACCAACCCAACCAAGCAAGGCGTATCTTAGATGATACGGCTAATGTTATTGAAAGTCAGTACAGCAGTTTAGGGATTTCCTTTAAGGAAATGGATGGCTTAGACAGACTGCGTGTTTTTCGTAAATTGCTACGAAAAGAAGCCTTTCTCGATTTTAGTTATGAAGATATCGCTGTAGCTGATCTATCAACCAGAGACTTTATTGCGCCATCTTACCTAAAGTTTGAGAAAGACTATCTTCGGATTGATGATTATTACGCTAGAATTCTCTACGTGAAACAGTATCCAACCTTCTTAAATGACAAGCTGATTAAGAATATTTTGGATACTGGGATTGAGTTGGCCATTAGCTTGCATGCGAAACCCTATGATACGGCTGCGGCTATTAAGAAAATAAAAACGGTTCAATCAAGTGTCCGTAGAGAAATGATTAAAAGCCAAAAGGCAGCGGCTAAAGATGGGATCGCTGCCAACTTAGTTGTAGGAGGAAAAGCTACTGAAACGTCAAGAGAAACCGAAAAGTGGACGGAAGAACTTCAGGATAATGACCAAAAGATGTTTTCAGGGGTTATGACCATCTACCTACTAGCAGATAGCCTAGAAGAACTCAATAACTATACTGAACAGGTACAACGCTCAGTTCGTAAGAATACGATTGAGCTAGACAAATGTTACCTTTATCAAGAAGAGGCCCTCAATACGATTTTACCAATTGGGGTGCCTTTTATTAATGTCAAACGTCGCTTTATGCGGGACATGACGACGAGTAACTTAGCTACCCAAGTGCCTTTTACCAATGTAGATTTGCGTTCTAATAGCCCACGGGCGATTTATTATGGCCAAAATCAGCTCTCTAAGAATGCTATTACAGTTGACCGTAAAAGAGATCTGAATACAGGTTCAGGTGTTATTTTTGGGATTCCTGGTTCTGGGAAGTCAGTCTTAGCTAAGGCAGGAGAAATTATCCCAACGCTTCTACGGTATACAGAAGACCAGATTATTATCGTTGATGCTGAAGATGAATATACAGGCATCGGACGGGCCTTTGGAGCAGAAATCATTACCATTGCGCCAGGATCTCCTCACCACTTCAACCTCCTTGATCTACCTGATAAAGATAAACTGCAGGCTGAAGATAATGACCCTATTGGGCAAAAGTCAAACCTCTTGTCTACACTCTTTGAAAATATCTTCTCTGAGGTGTCTGATGATGAATTTGCCATGATTGACCGAGTAACCAGAAAAACCTATGAAGCTTATCAAAAGCCTACCTTTAAGGATTGGCAGGAGATGTTAGAGCAACAACCTGAAGAGGTGGCACAACTGTTAGCTCTAAAAGCAGAACCTTATACCAGGGGGTCAAACGATATTTTTGCTCATCCAACCAATGTTAATATGGATAACCGTTTTATTATCTTTAACCTCAAGCAGTTAAGTGGAAAACTCAAGCCTTTTGCGCTCCTTGTTATCCAAGACTATATTTGGAACCAAGTGGTCAACCACCAAGGAAAACTAACCACTTGGCTTTACTTTGATGAGTTGCAACTTTACTTTAAAAATAAACTGCAGGCAACCTTCTTTACGGAACTTTACTCTCGTATCCGTAAGTATGGTGCTATCTCAACAGGAATTACCCAAAATCCTGAAACCGTCTTGTCAACTGAAGAAGGACGTAAACTTGTTGCTAACTGTGAATTTATGGTTCTTCTAAAACTCAAACGTACCGATTTAGAAGCACTGTCGCAAGTGACCCCACTGACACCTTCCTTAGAACGTTTCGTCTTACGTCCTAAAGCGAAAGGAACGGGGTTGATTGTGGCTGGAGATACCATTGTTCCTTTTGAAAATCCTATTGCGAGAGATACGAAACTTTACCAACTTGTCGCAACCGATGGCTAATCCAAAAATAAAGAAAGTGAGGTGTAGTTAATGTATGAGACAGATCCCAAACAAGCCAGACAAGAACGTAAGCAGCGGGTAAAAGAAGGCATCACGTCCAATCGAAGCAAGGTGCCTAAAGAAGCTCGCTTGGAGTCTAAAATGGCTTACAAAGCAGCTAAGAAAGACTATCGTCTAGCTCAAAAAGACTATGCCTTGCATCAAAAACCTAAACCTACAGCTAAGGCCCTTTTCTTTAAGCAACAACAAGATAAGGCAAGACTCAGTAAACGTGTCGCAAAGACCATCTATAAGCGAGCTAAAAAAGATGATGATACTTATATTCCCAATCGCTTGAAGCGACGTACCAAGCAAGGCGCTAGGATGAAAGTTCGGCAGAATGCTGAACAAACGGTACGGGATAATGACATCTTAGGGGATTTGGTCAAAGCCAGACAAGATATTCGTCAATTTCATTATCAAAAGAACGCTTCTAAACATGCGCTTAAAGCAGGTGGAAAGCTAGCCAAGTACACCATCAAACATAGTTATGGTCAGTTGAACCGTACTTATAATTTTATCCGTGGACGTGGCTATACCAGAACCCCAGAAGAATTTTCTTGGGAAGGCAAACTCACGAGAAAATTCCGCCAAGTGAGACAACGTGTTGCACAAACCAAGGCAGGAAAAGTCGCTAAAGGAACGGGAACAGCCTTAAAAGTGGGCTCAAAACCGATCCGCTCTATTTTGGCTAATCCATTAACGGTTAAGTCCTATTTCCTGATGTTTCTTATTTTTGGTCTCCTAGCCCTCTTTATGGGGGTTCTAGGGGGTAGTGGGCCTGTTCAACAAGATGAGTTTGATTTAAACCAATCTTGGCTACAGATGAGTAAACGAGATCGAGAGAAATCTAATGACAAGGTAGATTACTGGACCAACATCGATGATATCCTCTTTTTTATGAACTACCGCTACGGTAGTGAATGGAACCCAGATAGTAACTGGAATGAGGGAACAGGTGGAGAGTTAGCTGGAAACTTAGGCTTTAATCACTATTCGGATGCTTTAAACGATTTATGGAACCATCTAAATGATGACCCAAGCAATCTTAAAACCATGGCAGACCTCTACGGATCTTCTTCAACACTAAAGTGGGCTAAACTTGATAAAGATGAGATAGAAGAGTATAAGGAGTTACTTGACTTAGCTAAAGAAACAGGACGTTACCCTGCTTATCAAGAACTAGACAATCCTTTTTATACGGAAGAAGAGGAAGGTTATAGCGATGCCTTGGTTATTTTGAAGCGTTTTGGCTATACCTCAACGACAGATATTTATGAAAAAACACAATTGAAGGCAACAACAGGTCAGACTTTAAGAGCTCCTTTGGATGGAAAGGTAATCATCAAAGACGATACTGTAGCTATTCAAACAGATGAAGCTATCTTCACTTTTGAAAAGGTTGGTAGTATCCGTGTTACAGATGGCGCAGAGGTCACGTCTGGCGATGAGATTGGAAAAGTGACGACAAATGGTTATCAAACCATTCAATATCAGAAGCTGGAAGAAAAAGCAACGAAGGAGAAAGAGGCTAAGTGGACGGCAGTCAATCCAGGCTTTTACTTCCAGTCTGTGACTTATAATCAAACGACTTCAGTCTTGACAACACTTGATGGGGATTTAGCGACAAAGGCTAGAAGTATTCGAGATTACTTAAAATCAAAAATACCTAATCTGACTGACAACGGGTTAGCTGCTATGTTAGGGAATTTTGCGACGGAAAGTAGTATTACGGCCAAACGAGCTGAAAGTGATTATTTATCCCCACCTATTGGTGCAAGTGAATCATCTTGGGATGATGAAGCTTGGCTGAATATGGGCTATAGTGAAGGTGCTAGTGTAGGAAGCCTAGTTGTTCACCGAGGATTAGGTTTAGGCATGTGGACGGATACTTCAGATGGCGCCAATCGATCAACGCTCCTTCGTCAATATGCGACTAGTCAAGGAAAGAAATGGTATGATCTGGAATTACAACTAGACTTTATGTTAAATGGTGACAACCCTTATTACACAACAATTGCTAAGGAAATTCTAACGAGCAGTGATGACGTGAATACACTCACCAAACGTTTTCTCAATAATTGGGAAGGTAATGCAGGGGATAAGCTACTAGAACGTCAGAATAATGCAAAGCAAATATTAAACTTCCTAACTCAACGGGTGGCTGGTGGCGGAACGCTTGCTTCCTCCTGGGATTTTCCTGAGGAATATCGGGATAAAATCAAAAATATGCCAACATCTGCTAGTACGACGACGCAAGCAGGGAGTGGCTATCCAGTAGGTCAATGTACTTGGTATGCTTATAACCGCCTGGTGGAATTGGGAGAAATTACGGATCTTTCAGGGACTTACGGTTATCTTGGTGATGGTCAGAACTGGGTGAGAAACCTTGCTGCTAAAGGATGGAAAACCAGCAGTTTCCCAAGTGTTGGTGCGGTTTGCTCAACCGCAGGTGGTTTTGACAATACTTATGCAGCTTATGGCCATGTCATGATTGTTGAGGCGGTCAATAGCGATGGCAGCTTTCTAGTATCAGAATACAACTATGCAGGCAATCAAAGTCAGATCCATTGGCGAGTTTGCCAACCAGCCATTTACTATACGTTTGCAACCCCAAATTAAAGAATGAAAGAAGGAATTATCTATGAAAATGCTTGACACTGAAAAACTGAAGTTTCTAAAGTTGGCAGGTCTAGGTTTAGCTGCTCTTCTTGTCTTAGGCTTAGTCTTCTGGTTTAATTTTGGAACAACAAAAACTGACCAAACAACTAAAGAGACAAAAACGACGACTAAACAGACCAAAAAATCAGAAGGGAGCGAGTTAACCACAGATTACGTCGAAGCGTTTTTGACGGCTTATTTTACCAAAAAAGATCTAGGAGAAAACCGTAACCGCTACCTTCCTTTTATGACAGAAGGAGCTTACCAACAAGAGGTCAATAGTGAGGAGGAACCCGCCACACAAGCTTATAAAGGCTATGTGGTCGATACAAAGCTTAAGTCTGCCACTATTTACATCGATGAAGAAAATCATGTGGTTCTAGCTCAAGTTAGCTATACCCAGACGCAACTTCAAAAAAAGAACGATTATACGAACGCTCAAACCGATGTGCTATCAAATAGCACGCTTCGTATTAGTTACATTAAACAGGATAAGAAGTATCTGGTGAATCAGATTGAATCCATTCTGATTGTTGACACCTTGACGGCTAGCCAAGAAGCCTCTATGCCAACCCTTAACCAACCTACCCCAGAACAATCTACTGAAGAAGGAGACAATTAACATGACAAAACTTGAAACATTAAAAGCCCAACAAACTAAAGCGCAAAAGAGACTTGCTGACTATTTAACGAAAGTCAAAAAAGAAGAAGAACGTCTTAAAGAGCTAGAAACACAAATTATCCTAGCAAAACATGAAGAACGCTCAGACTATTTGGCTAAATATAACTTAACCTGGGCAGATATTGAAACAGCCCTTGCGGAGGGAAAATTGAAAGGAGAAGCAGACCATGTACCGTTTAACCAATCAGACACAAAACACGACAACGACCTACAAGAATAGGGATTTAGTCTTACAAGCCATTGAACGAGAAAATGCGAGAGTTAAGCACCTAGAGGCAGAAGGGTTATTATTGGTAGAAGAGCTTGATAAAAAAGGAGTGGTGATCTATCAGGAAGATATCTTTCTTCCTTTTGAGGGTGTCACAGATAGCCTTTTTCTAAAGCCCAATACAACGACAGCCCTTGAACCTTCAAAAAAAGCAAAGCCTTTCACTTTTCGGAAGTGTTCTGAGGTCAAGAACGATCAAGAACCCAGCTCAAAAGAGAAACAAGGTCTTAGAAAGCCCATCTCAGACACAACTTTTAAGTCTGAGACTTCTCCTAAGTCTGGCTCTCTCATAAAAACGATTGGTAAATGGGGAGCTGGATTAGTTATCGTGGTTAGCCTAATGCTAGCGGGTCTCTCTACCATATTGATTTTTAATCAAACAAAGCAAGTGGTACGTTTAAGCCAACAGGTCACCCAACTAGAAAATCTCCAGTCACAAACAGGAAAGCTAGATACCTTCATGCGTTATTTTCTTCCCTACTACTATTCAGAACAAGGAGACCTAGGTGACTTTGTCTCACTAAAACTTGACTTAGCGCATCAATCAGGTCAATTGCAATCAGTGATTTTAGAGACCACTTCCCAAACAGGTGATAAAACCTATCAACTAACGTATATTTTAGCAATCAAAGATGGCGATAACCGAAGTCAAAAACGGTTAACAGTAACCGTAAAAGAGCAGCAACAAGCTCCTTATGGTTATCAAATCATCAAGGAACCTAAACTAACAGATTATCCTAACTAGAAAGGGATGTTATGGATCAAGAAAAAACAAGCCATTCTTTGGCATTAAAGGGAAAAATCACCTTAGAGATGACCATTCAAGCCCTCTATGCTTTAGCTAAGGCCTATCATGATAACCAGCAATATAAAATGGAACATCGAAGCTTTGAAGGGGAAGCACGGTTTAATGACTTTATGGCAACCAAATCTCAAAAGGATGTCGAACAACTCTTAAGCAGTGAAGTACACCTCGAAAAGCTAAAGCATTACTTGGAAGAACTCAAAGTTGGCTTCACTTACCAACAAGAGGGAGAAACAACCTATCTCTTTTTTGAAAGTAAGAATCGTCTGTTAGCAGAAAAAGCGATTAAGCAGATGATTTCAGATATCACAAAGAACCCTGAAAATTTGGAAAAATTCTCTAAAAAGGTGTTAAAAAAGCCACATGAAATGACTCCTGAAGAAAAAATTGCTTATTACAAGACCCATACTGTTTATAAAGGGATGAGTCCTGTTGTTACTAAAGAACTTGGAAAGGAAAAAGAACGATGACTAAAAAGCCAATCTGGCCCTACCTACTGGTAGGGCTATTTTCGTTTATTCTGTGTCAATCATTATATCATTATTATCAATTATCAACCAATGCCGTCCCTTTTATGGGAATGGTACGCCTAAATTGGTTATTGGAAAATTTAGCTGCTTTTCGCCTTGGGATCTTTTTTGACTCAGGTACTCTCTATGCGGGACTTATTGGCGCTTCTCTCCCACTGTTAGTTTATGTTTCTGGAGATAAAAGTGCTTACCGTAATGGTGAAGAGCAAGGGAGTGCTCGCTTTGCGACGTTACGGGAGATGAAACGCTTTGAAGATAAAGAGGTTGATAAGAATATGATCTTTACCAAGAAAGTCAAAATGGGACTCTTTAACTTCCGTCTCGCTTACAATGTCCAACTCAATAAAAATGTTATTGTGATTGGTCTTCCTGGTGATGGGAAAACATTTACGTTTGTTTTGCCTAACCTCATGCAGTTGAATTCGAATTTTGTGGTAACAGATCCTAAAGGGAATCTTGTCCATGAAACAGGGAAGATGCTTGAAAAGCATGGGTATGCTGTTAAAGTCTTTGACCTGATCCGCTTAACAAACTCTGATCGCTTCAATCCTTTTCATTATATGAGTTCTGAGTTAGACATTGACCGTATCTCTGAAGCCATCACAGAAGGAACTAAGAAAAGTGAGCATATGGGTGAAGATTTTTGGGTACAAGCTGAACTGATGCTGCAACGAGCACTCATTGGTTACCTTTATTTTGACTCTAAGGATCCCGAAACAGGCACACAACTTTATATGCCTAATCTAGGTCATGTGGCAGATCTCTTACGAAGTATTTATCGTGAGGACCCCGACGTTCCTAGTCCTGTAGAGCAGATGTTTGAAGAATTAGACGAACGTCAACCTGGTAATTATGCTTGTAAACAGTGGCGACTATTTCAAAACTTTAAAGGTGAAACGCGAAATAGTGTGGTAGCCATTCTCTCGTCACGCTATTCCATTTTTGATCATAATGATGTTAGAAAACTCATTAGTGAGGATACCATGGAGATTGATACTTGGAATACCAAGAAAACGGCTGTCTTTATTGCGATTCCTGAAACAAACAACGCCTTTAACTTCCTATCCTCTATTTTATTTGCGATTAGCTTTGAAGTGCTCACACACCAGGCAGATGATATTCTCCAGGGGAAGGTAGCTGGCTACAGTCGACAAAATCTAAGGCATATCCAATTTATTTTGGATGAATTTGCACAAATCGGCCGTATTCCAAACTTTGCGCAAGTCTTATCCTCTATTCGTAGCCGTGAAATGTCCATTAAAATTATTATCCAAGCCGTTAATCAGCTGGAATCGCTTTATAAGAGTGATTGGAAGACAATCTTTAATAACTGTGCTACCCATCTCTTCTTAGGAACGAATGATAAGGATACCATGGAGTATTACTCGACCCGTTCAGGGAAACAAACCATAAGAACAAGGTCAACCTCACGCTCACATAGTTACCGTAACGGTTCATCAAGTGAAAACAAACAAATTCAAGGACGCCCATTGTTAACTCCTGATGAGGTTGCCCGCATTGGTGTTGATGAAGGTCTTGTCTTTATCTCTAAACAAAATGTTTTTAAGGATAAGAAAGCTAGTGTTTACGATCATCCAAGGCAACATGAAATAGCCCACTCTCCTGAAGATAAGGAGACTTGGTATAACTACACCCGAAAAGGAACAGATATTGATGGTCTGTTGCTTCATGCGACAGATTTAACCCCAGAATTTGAAGAACTCTTTGCAGCTTAAGCGAGTAGAAAGGACGATATGATGACTAATACAAAAAGACGACTCGGCTATTTAGAAACTATTAGCAAACCACTTGCCTTGAAGGCAGAAAACTTAATGTTAGAACACCAGGCGATTTGGCAGGTTTTGGAACAAGCAGATGAAGCAACCTTTTATCAACTTGCCCCTCATCTCTTTGTGACAATAGAGAAAAGAGAGCCATTGCTTGCAGAAGGCTTTGAAAGTACTCCTGAAGGCTATGAGCTCTTTAAAAAATTATTGAAGGAGGGAAAATAGATGGCATTAACGAAAGCACAAGCTAAGTCTCTTTCCATTCTTGATGTCGCAAGAAGTCTTGGAATGGAGATGAGACGTAGCTCCCATAAGGAATATTATTGGAAAGAACACGACTCTTTTAAAATTGATACGACTAAGAATACTTGGAATTGGTATTCGAGAGGAATTTATGGCGATACGATAGATTTGGTACAAGAAATGCGTCAGATTACGTATGGCCAAGCTATAGCCTTTTTGGATCATGGGGATTACCCTGAAGCAAAAAAACAAGAGAATGTGAGACAGCCATTTAAATACACACTTAGCCCCTATGAAGAACCGTTTAACGAAGCTAGGGACTATCTTAAAATGGTTAGAGGATTGTCAGATGAGACTATTGATTTCTTTTTTAATCGTGGAATGCTGGCACAAGCACGACGTCGAGCTAAAGATGGCTATGCAGAGAGTGTTCTTGTCTTTAAAAGTTATAGCCGTGATGGGGAGATGGTTGGGGCTAGTCTTCAAGGGTTGACACCAAATAAAGACCGTTATGAGGGAAAAGGTTATTTAAAACAAATCATGTACCAATCTGAAGGGATTAGTGGATTAAATGTGGCGATTGGCTCTCCTAAACGCTTAGTGGTGGCAGAAGCCCCAATTGACTTGATGTCTTATTATGAATTACATAAGGAGACGTTAGAGGATGTAAGGTTGGTGGCGATGGATGGTTTAAAAGAAGGTCTTATCTCGCATTATGCTATGGAATTATTGCAAGACTTGGGTGAGATTAAGGATGAGACGTTTGATTATACGAAAAGCAAGGACTTACAAATCGCTTCAAACTTTTTGAAGAATGCTGCACAACAAACAACCCTTTTTCATAACGGCGCTTATCAAGACCTCATTACTCTTGCTGTTGATAATGATAAAGCAGGAACAGATTTTCTAGAGAGTTTGCGAGACAAGGACATTCCAGTTATTGATGCACGGCCTCCTAAAGAAGTAAATCAAGAAAAGATGGATTGGAATGATTATTTGAAACAAACAAAAGAGGATACCCCCACAACAGTACTCAATGCTCTAAAGAGTAACCTAAGCTTGGAAGGTATTGGCGTTGACAACGATCCAACAGAGTGTGTGCATACCAGTACTGTTGACGTTGAAGGTTATCAATTGGACTTAGCAGTCTATTCCCCACACACAGAGCTAGAGCCTCATGGGCGCTATGATTGGTCACTACTTGTTTTAGAAAAAACAGAACCATTAGGTTTTCTAGCCTATGGAGAGGATTGGTTTAATGAACAGGTTACGCTCAAAGAAAAGCTAACTGATTTACAGACTTGGTTAGATCAAGGAACAGTTAAAAAGCATCTCTTGACCCAACAGGACTATACTCAATTTTTAGAGTTGCTAAACGAAAAGAGGCAAGAAGAGGAAGAAACTAAAAAAGCTCCTGAACAGCTTCAAGAGGCAACGGTTTCTATTTCAGAGCAAACAAAAAAAGAGGGGACCAATTTCAGTTCGGGGTCTTTACAGCTCGAAGCTGAAGGCAGTCCCACACCTGTAGTTGACTCATCAACCACCTTTGAGCGATCTGTTACCAGTCGTCCTACACTATCCCCTCATTTACTACATTTTAGCATAAATGAGGGCTTTAAGTCAAGTGATGGTGGCTCTTATCAATACATCAATCAGAGTGATTTGAATAAGTTAAATCGAAGAGCAGACATTATCCAAGAGGCTGCTCAATATTACCTAAATGAATTAGCTAATTCAAAAATAAGTTATGTTACGTCACAAGGAAGTATTATCCAAGTTAATTTTCAAGAACAAAACTTTATGCATTTAACAGGTATAAAACCACTTGGACCTGAACAAACTCCTGAGAAGACATTACATGATTTAGCTTCTGGAAATGGAAAGTTCGAGAATATTATGTTGGCGAATGCAGATGGAGCATTCTCTAAGATAAATGTTTTACCAGATTTGCCTGTTGTGTTAAGTTTAGATGCCTTTTACTTTGATAATTTACAAGATTTGAGACGATACAATGGACGCTTTGATAGCTTATTGAAGACAGATGACAAAGATATTATGCTTCTTTTTCGGGTCACAGAACAAGATGGAAGAATACCGGTATCGTTGTGGGAAGCTCGAAACAGTCATCTAAAGGAATTGCAACAAACTACAAAGAATGAAATTGTAGCTATTTACCGAGAACGAGAAGGTAAAGTGGAACAGATCGCCCTTGATGAAGTAGTCATTAAGGATGGAGGAAAAGAGATACAATCGATGCTTGAAAGTAAAGATTTTAGCCCAATCCGAAGTACGACTCTAAAAGAGGAAGTTGAACAACATTCTTTTAAGTATGACTCAGATGGTGATGGTATTTCAGATGAAGAGGAACTAAAACAAGGAACTAATCCTTATGATTTTAGATCAACCCCAAGTTCTAAAGGAGTAGATGAAAATACTCTTGAGCCAGAAGAAACATTCTTTGCTGCAGGTAGTGTTGCTGTTGCTGATCTCATCAAAAATAAGGATATTACAGGGCTTAATCAGCACCTTAAAGAAGGTATTAAAGCTTACCTGAACTCAGAAAACTATAAAAAATTCCTGATTAAAATGAGTCAGTTTAATCAATACTCTAGTCGAAATTTACGCTTGATTTTAGCTCAGAAACCAGATGCTTCTTACCTCGCTCCTTATCATACCTGGAAAAAATTTGATCGTCATGTCAAACGAGGAGAGAAAGCGTTGAGTGTTATTATTCCAGTAACCTATGTAAAAAAAGATCAACAGGGGCACCCTATCTTAGATAAAAATGGTAAGCCAGAAACAGGACTAACGTTTCGTCTAAAACCAACCACTTTTGATGTCTCTCAGACAGAAGGAAAAGCAATGCCAAAGGCTACCGAGGTGAAGGAACAATTGACGGATTTGGATTATGCCAACCTCTATCGTGCTCTTATGAGTATTGCCAAAACCAATAATGTGTCTGTTCGGTTTGAGGAGATGGAACGGTCAACATTTGGCTACTATAACCCAACGGAAAACCAAATTGTTTTACGCAGTAATGAGATGAACAAGTCACAAATTATTAAGACCTTCTTACACGAAACAGCTCACTCAGAATTACACCATAATAATAATCCCCAACAAGAACAGCTCACTAAAAGCACCGCTGAACTCCAAGCAGAAAGTGTGGCTTATGTGGTCGCTTCTTACTACGGTATTGACACCGCTGACTATTCTTTTGATTATTTGGCAGGCTGGTCAAATGATAAAGAAACCCTTGCGGATTTGGAAGCACAAGTTGATATTGTTCAACAAGAAGCCAAAAGTTTAATGGTTCGAATGGATCAAGAACTGGAACAGTTGCGCTTAGTCCAACAAAGACAAAGTCAGCAACAATTTGAACAAAAACTCCAAAAATATAAAGACCAAACCAAGCAAGCAGTTGAGGACCATAAAAAAGAAATGAAAGAGGAAGCACAATCAAAAAAAGAAAAGGGGCTCTCGAAATGACCGAACGAGACAGCTCAAAAACACCTAAGGTCAAGTTAAAAACAACTCATTCTCAAGGAGGGCAACACTCATGACGGTTACTCAAGAAATGGAACTTATTACTTTATTATCGGATGTTCTTCCAGTCTTAGATGGTGACATCATCCAAGGTCTTTCCCCAGAAGCTAGAGGCCTCACTCGCCAAAAACTCATTGACCAATTACAGGAAGATAGTGCCTCTTTTTCTGAAGGGGACATGATTCTGCTCACTTATTTTAACGGCAGTATCCAGCTCTTGCAGACTATTTCTGACGAGGATTTTCAAACAGTTCTTGAGGAACAAATTGCCTTAATAGACCTTAAACAGGGTCAGTCTATTTTTCAAGAGTTAGATGACCAACAGCTCATTCGTCTAGGTGAACAGTTGAAAGCAAAATCACTAAAGACAACAGAAGAAGAGGAAAAAACGGTATCATTCCTCAATCGTTTTTTTAAACCATTTCACTAAAGGTCTCTTAAAAAATAAGTCTGGACTCCTTACAAGGAGACAGGCTTTAGGGGCTTGGGGTATTCCCCAAAACTGAAAAAGGGGAGAAGGAAAATCTTAAGATTGACCTTCTCTAACTTTTTTAAATTCGCATTTGCCCGGGCAAATGCTAAGCTTGCCACAAGAAGGGAGGTAGAGGTTATGCCTCAAAATATGGAAAGGCGGAAACGGAATATCCGCAAAGAAATTTATTTTACACAGAAAGAATATAATCAAGTAAGACATGCCATGGCTCAAATGAAGGCACCGACTTTTCAATACTATGCAAAGAACCAATTAATACAAGGAAAGCTGGTGCAGATTGATTTTTCAGAGCTAAAGAACTTGCGAGTCGCTATCAATCGGATTGGTGGAAATATTAACCAGATTGCTAAACATGCGAATGAAAATCAAACCATCTCGTCAGAAGAGTTGGAGCAAGTTTTAGCTTATTTATCAGAGATTAAAGAGATGGTTGCAACTAAAATCTCTAGTGCTGAGAAGAAAAGTTTGCAGGAAAGAAAAACGAAAGAGATAAGGACATATGATGAATGGTAGCTATAAAACCACCCAAACAAATTAAAACACCTGCCAATTTAAAAATTGCGGTGCGCTATATTTTGAACAAAGCAAAATCAGTTATCCCACAAGAAGGGTTTGAAACAGACATTGACTTTCCTGTGATTTGGAAAGATCATCAGCAGCAAATTCATCTGGTCTCTTCAAATGGTATTGAAGATTATTCAATAGCCGATGAAGAAATGGTGATGACAAAACTGGCAGCTGCTTTTAAAAAAGGTGATGATGATCTCAAGGAATTGTCCTCAGGAAAACAAGTCTTAGCTCATCATATCATCCAATCATTTTCACCAGATGATAACCTAACACCCGAGCAAGTCCATGAGATTGGTAGACAAACCATGATGGAATTTACAGGGGGAGACTATGAGTTTGTGATGGCAACACATGTTGATAAAAATCACCTACACAATCATATCATTTTATCGACGACAAACACTTCAACGCTAAAGAAAATGCGTTGGCAAAAGAGCACACTTAAAAATTTGAGAGCTATTTCAGATAAGCATGCCGCTAAATACGGTGCTAAAATTATTGAACCAACCATGAAAAATTCTTATACGAAATATTCAGCTTGGCGACGTCAAAATAATTTTAGTTATGAGATTAAACAACGGTTAAATTTTCTTTTGAAGCAATCAACCTCAGTAGAAGATTTTAAACAGAAAGCTAAAGCACTGGATCTTCACGTTGATTTTTCTGGAAAGTTTACTAAGTATCGCTTGCTAGTTCCTTTAGAAGGGAAGTACCAAGAAAAAAATACGAGAGATCGCACATTATCCAAAAAAGGAATTTACTCCCTTGAACATATTAAAGAACGAGTAGCGAAAAATCAATTGGTTTATGATGTCTCCGAAATCAAGGAACGTTATCAAGAAGAAAGAACTCAAGCGGATAATGATTTTGAATTGAAATTAGAGGTTGCTCGGTGGCAAGTGGAGCAGGAAAGTAGCCAAGGAATCTATCTTCAAATGGACTATGGCGCTTTAAATAGTGGCACCATTTTAGTACCAGCTCACAAGGTGGATAAAACAGAAGATGGCAATTATACCATCTACATCAAAGAAAAAGATTACTTTTATTTTCTGAATCCTGACCAATCACAAAAGAATCGTTACATGATGGGGAAGACTGTTGCCCGACAATTAGCGAAACAAAATGGAGAAGTGCTGATTACCAAAAATCCTAAGATTTCATCGATGCGAGAGCTCATTAAGGAATATAATTTCTTGGTAGAACATGGCGTAACAGACGGCACACAGTTCCAAAACTTAGAAGAACGCTTCAATACCAAAATTGAAGAGACCAACCAAGAACTCAAACAATTGGATGAGCGTTTGGCTCACTATCATAAAATTGAAGGGGCCTTACTGGCACTTGACCAAACACCCGAAAATCGTTTACCTGCAGCTCATTTATTAGATGACTTAGAACTTCCAAGAGATTTGACACTAGCTGATATCATGCAAGCTATTGAACAATTCGAGTTGGAACGAGAGGCGCTTCAAGAGTTCTTTGAGGATACTCTAAAGACTTATACGACTTATCAAGAGATCAAAGAGACGATTCGCTCTCGTGACATTAAACGTCAAAATCAGGATACCGAGAAATCACTTTAAGAAAGGATGAACACATGCCACATTATAAAATACTTCTAGAAGAAACCGAAACGGTAACAACTATTGAATACTATGGAAAACAATTTCCTGTCCACCCAGAAGAATGGGAACAGGAGCACAGCTTTTGGCAAGAAGATTATGCTCGCTTTTTGTTACAGAAAGATATTGGCTTATTAACGATTTATGACGCTAAAGAGGACTTATCCTGCTTGTGGGAAGGACACTTTGCGACCGTGCATGACGTTTATCGAAAATTTAACGCACCAAGCACACCTTCTGATTATGACCTGATTGTCATGAATGGAGGTAGCACTCTTTTTGAATATGATGATGCAAAAACCAAACAAGATCTTGTGACCTGCTGTTTTTTGAAGGGAATGGTATCAGAGTTGGATGCCAGGGAACAAAAAGAACTGGAAAGTGTCATGAAATGGTTTGATCCAAGTGTTGGACTAGCGTTTGCTGAAAATGATCCTGAAGCTGCCCAAATTCTTAAGCGCTGTCCGAATTTGGATCTCAGAGAGCGTTTTGGTCTCATCGTTAATCCTGTTTGGTATCGTATACGTGATACTTTTAATGACGCTTATACCACCTTGTTTTCGGAGGTAGAAAATGACAACTGACAAACAGATTACTTTGGAAATGGTGCCTTTATCTGCCATTCACCCTTATGCTCACAATGCTAAAAAGCATCCGAACTATCAGATTGAACAGATTAAAGCTTCCATTCAACAATTTGGTAATAACGACCCCATTGCCATTGATGAAAATCATGTGATTATTGAAGGGCATGGGCGTTACCTCGCTTTAAAGGCACTAGGTTACCAAGAAGTTCCTGTCATCAAATTGTGTCACTTGTCTGATGAACAAAAGAAAGCTTACATTTTAGCGCATAATCAAATTACCTTAAACACAGCGTTTGATGTCACGATTCTAAAAGAGGAGTTGACTCATATTTTGGATATTGATATGGCGCCTTTTGGTTTTTCGGTAAATCTCTTATCAGGTCCACTAACGTCTGATGAAACCCTTTCTGATGGTGAAGTCTCAACGGAAGAAACCGTTTTGGTACAAGTGGGAGACCTTTACCAATGTGGGGAGCATCGCCTAATGTGTGGGGATAGTACCAACCCTGACCACCTTGCTAAATTACTAGCGGGACAACCCATTGACCTTTATGTGACCGATCCCCCTTATAACGTGGCTTATGAAGGGAAAACCAAAGCAGCCTTAACGATTCCGAATGATAATCTTGATGAGCAAGCTTTTCAAACCTTTTTAGTAGGTGCCTTTCACAACGTTGACCAGTATTTAAAAGCGGGTGGGGTCTTTTATATTTGGCACGCCGATAAAGAACGCTTAGCCTTTTCGACAGCGATTCAGCAAGTAAACTGGTTAGAAAAACAGGCCTTAATTTGGGTGAAAGATAGCTTTGTATTAGGCCGTCAGGATTATCAGTGGCAACATGAACCCTGTTTGTATGGGTGGAAACCAGGGGCTAGTCATTATTTTGTGAGTGATTTTAGTCAGTCAACGATTTTGGAAAGTCAATTGGAGACTAAAAGTAAGCAGGAACTGATTACCCTCATCAAAACCTATCAAGCTAACCAGCCAACCTCTATCTTACGCGCCAACCGTCCAACCAAAAATGAAGAGCACCCCACAATGAAGCCTATTGCTTTATTGGAACGCTTCATTCGTAGTTCGAGTAGGCGTGGTGATTGTGTGTTAGACACGTTTGCGGGCAGTGGCTCCACCCTATTAGCCTGTGAACGCTTAGGGCGCAAAAGTTATTCCATGGAGTTAGAACCCAAATATGTGGAACGTATCTTAACCCGCTTCCAGCAAGAAACAGGTCAAGCGCCAATCAAGTTGAATAAGGAGGAGTAGCCATGGTCAATGATGAGAACTTAATTCCAATAACGGATCGAAGCTCGAGTGAAGCTCGAGAAATGGGACGAAAAGGGGGAATTGCTTCAGGGAAAGTGAGACGGCAACAGGCGGATTTACGCCGAGCATTTCAAACCTTGCTTCGTTCTGAAGTGAATAATGAGCAGATGAAACAGCTACTCATTCAATTGGGCTATGCTCCAACGAATGAAATGGCTTTAGCCCTTGTTGTTCTTCAGAAAGCTCTAAACGGAGACATGAAAGCTTTTAGTCAAATTCAACAGATACTGAACCAAAATGCTCCTACGGATAAAGACGATTAGAGGCTGTGATTGGAAGACTGAAAACAGCTAAAAAATAGAAAAGATAGTATAATAATGCTAGTAAAACTAAAACCTTTAGATAAGAAAGATATAGAGGTGAGAGAGTGCAAAAACATAAACTAATGAAACTGTTAAAGGGGCTTCTCTTGGTGCTATTATTGCTTATAGGAGTAGCCTTAATTTTTAACAAATCTATCCGAAATACCTTAATTGCGTGGAATACTAATCAGTATCAAGTCTCACAGGTTTCTAAACAGACCATTGAGCAAAATAAAGACGCTAATGTGAGTTATGATTTTGATGCGGTCGAATCCATTTCAACGGAATCTGTTCTAAAAGCCCAAACCAATAGCGCTAATCTTCCCGTCATTGGTGGGGTTGCTATTCCAGAGGTTGGGATTAATCTTCCCATTTTTAAAGGCTTAGGTAATACCGAATTGACTTACGGAGCAGGTACGATGAAAGAAAATCAAGTCATGGGAAGTGGTAATTATGCTCTAGCCAGTCATCATGTGTTTGGCTTAACAGGGTCCTCTCAAATGCTTTTTTCCCCTTTAGAAAATGTTAAAACGGGGATGAAGATTTACTTAACAGATAAAGAAACGGTGTATACTTACATTGTCACATCAATTGAGAGCGTCGCACCTAGTCAAGTAGCGGTGATTTATGATACGGAAGAGACAGAAGTGACCCTAGTTACGTGTACGGATGCTGAAGCAACCTCACGGACGATTGTCAAAGGAGTTTATGACTCTGAGGTTAGTTTTGACCAAGCACCGGAGGACATTTTAGACGCTTTTAATACAGCTTATAATCAAATTGCTTTATAAAGACAAATAAAAAATAGGCAGTAGCTATTCTAATTAGGGTAGCTGCTGCCTATTTTTGTGCTTTTCAAGTGTTAAAGGTACGCTTGTGTTAATTTTAAGGGATTGAAAAGCATTTTGGCTATTATAACATAGTTTCTTAAAAGGGAAAAGGTGATTACAAACTTGTAACCACCTTAGGAGATTTTTGAAAAGTTTTTTTGGGATAATAATAGTATAGCAATTTTTCTTTTTATAAGCTAATAATCAGCATGTTATGCCACAAATTTTTCAAAAATTCGTTAAAATAGAACTATGGTAGTAATGAGATTTGATGAAAGAGGATTTGTAGAAGAACTTTATAGACAACGGGAGTATGAGTTCTTAAAGCGAGTCGCAGCCTATGATAAACAAATAGCTCCCACTATGCGAGCAAACGGTTATAAAAGAGTAGATAGCAGTGAGCGAACTGTGTTATTTACGTTTGGCGCAATGACATTTTCAAGAAGCCGCTGGCGACGAGGGACGAAAACCCGTTATCCTGTGGATGAATGGTTGGGGTTGAAGAAGTATATGCGCTGTTCGTTGGAACTTATGTATCATCTGGTAAGATATGCTTCAGAGATGTCCTATCGCCAAGTTTGTCGGATGATAAAGCTATCTTACCACTTAGATATTACAAAAGATACGGTCTTAAAAGCGGTAAAATTAACAGGACAGTTATTCTCTGAAAAGAGCCATTATCGTTACTTTGTTGAGGAAGAGGTATCAGAAAAAATCAAAGCACCGATTATTTATATTGAGGGTGATGGTGTTCTGGTAAAAACAAGTATAGGTGGAGATGAGAAACGCAATACGGATTTAGCACATTTTCTTGTTCATACGGGAACAAAAATAGTACATGGACGAACAGTCTTGCTTAATAAACATGAAATTATTCATACAGACTATGAAGTTGCCAGAGATGAATTACTAGATTATCTCTATAATCATTTTGAAATCACCGACCAAACCGTTTTAGTCACTAACTCAGATAATGGTAAGGGATACAGCAGACAAGTTTTTCAAAATATTAAAAAAGCGCTCAATATTAGGCGGCATGAACATTTTTGGGATGCTCATCATGTTAAAGAAAAAATTACTTCATTTTTTAAAAGTTATCCTAAAATACTGAAAGATTTGATGTTTAAAGCCATTCAAACACATAATCGAAAATTATTAAAAACTGTTTTGGATACAGTTGAATCATTGGTTACTGACGATGAAGAGTATCTAGTTTTTCAAAAGTTTAGGAAGAAATTTTTGAATAATTTTAAGGATACAAAACCTGCTAAACTAAGAGGCCTCTCCCATAAAGGAATAGGGATCATGGAGAGTCAACACTGTAAGGTAACCTTTCGAATGAAACACCGTGGCATGTACTGGTCTATCAATGGTGCTTGTACTATGGCTAGACTTATTCTGTTAGAACGGATTGATCAATTAGAAGACCTCTTTTTTGGCAATTGGCGTAAAGATTATCAGTACTACAGAGATAACCAGTTAGGCGTTGGACGCCTGAGTGATGCTAAGGCTGACCACTCTGCAATTTCTCAAAAGATGTTTAAACGCCCTGGACATTTTGCTTCTTTTGATCGACACAATTATAAATATTAAACCGCTAAAAATTACGATTTTTAAGGCTTTTTTGTGCTGTTTTCCTTTACATTTAAGCTACATTTATGATATAATATACCTAATAGAAAACGAAAAAAGGAGCAGAAGCTGTAACTTCCACTCCACCGATTAAGACAAACTCTAACTTTGCTTAATCAGTCAAACAATATTGTAGCATAGAAAAGCTAATATCGTCAAGACTGAAGCAAAGGAAAAATTTGTTTCAGTCTTTTTCGATGATAAGAATTCTCTGTTTTCAACGTTTTTTCTAGCTTATTTGAAAATTCCCAGAAAAAAAGACACATACAA
>Ga0129307_1000908_pt1 | contig 38652 bp, 26 predicted proteins | sample P1105metagenome_FD_94437 | JGI IMG/M metagenome (GOLD analysis project Ga0129307, IMG submission 94437) | Capybara group fecal microbial communities from Wisconsin, USA - P1105 metagenome | ecosystem: Host-associated > Mammals > Digestive system > Large intestine > Fecal | place: USA: Wisconsin...
CCTTCAAGCATTTCATTGATTTCATTTCTAATGACTGTTCTTGCTTGAAGCGCTTTTTGATAGTATTTGCCGCTGAATTCCTTTTGTGAAATGTATGAACCCATTTGGATTCTTCTGAGAACCTCTTCACCGCATACCTCTTCGATTCTGGAACCGTATTTTCTTCCATCGTATTTTCTGGTTGCAGAGAAGAATTCAACATAGTTGATAAGATAGTAAGTAGGAAGACAAATGTCGATGTAGTTGAAGCTCAATTCAACAACTTCAGCACCTAATTCCTCTAGTTTTGCAACGGATTCATCAATGATTGCATTGATTTCATCATTGGTGACTTCCTTGAACTGCTTACAGGTAGCTATTTTCATGCCAGCCAATGGCTTTTCAGCATCTTTGACAGATTCAGCTATTTCAGTGAAGTTTGGAGCATCCCATTTTAATGTGGTACATTCGGTTGGGTCATATCCAACAATGGTGTCTAAAGCGAGGGTGATTCCAGTTATGTCACGAGCCATAGGGCCGATTTGGTCTAAACTCATTGACAAGTCAAGCAATCCTTGTCTTGAAACTGCACCATAGGTAGGTTTCATACCCAGCACTCCACAGTGGGAAGATGGGTTTCTGATTGATCCACCAGTATCGGAACCGATTGCAATGTCACACATTTCCGCTGCAACTGCAGCTGCACTTCCTCCACTTGAACCACCAGGGATTCTTCCAGGTGCTGCTGGGTTGTTTACAGCTCCATAGTATGAGGTTTCAGTTGAACTTCCTGCTGCAAATTCATCCATGTTGTTGATTCCTATGATGATTCCATCTTCAGCCTTGATTTTCTTAACTACAGTTGCATCATAGCTTCCGATATAATCCTCTAAGGTTTTGGATGCAGCAGATATGATAAAGTCTTCTACATTTATGTTAGCTTTAATACCAAACACTAAACCAGCAAGAGCTCCGACTTCTTCTCCAGCCTTTATTTTAGCATCAATCTCTTCTGCTTTAGCGATAGCTTCTTCCTTATTTAATTCAAGAAAAGCGTTAATGTCATCGTTCTTTTCTTCAATAACCTTAATGTAAGATTCTACATTTTCCTTTGCAGTAATTTCTTGATTTTTAATTGCATTTAATTTTTCAAGGATATTCATTAAAACACCTTACTTTCTTTTAAAACATTGTAATTATGATTAAGTAATCTTAATAATCAAATTTTATGTTAAATTTTTATCAAATTTATACCAAATTTTTTTATAAATTTTGATAATTTTTTATATAATAATATAATTATATTTTTCAAGTTATATAAACTATTAGTTATAAAATAAGGAATACAAATATATATTTTTCCAGTTGTATAAACTATTAGTTATAAAATAAGGAATACAATATCTCATTGCATATTTTCCAATGCTTTCAATGCCTTTTTAGACCACTCAGCATCCATTATCATAGCCCTGCCAATGCCAATCAGGTCGCAGTATCCCTCTTTCAGCAGATTTTCAGCATCTTTTGCTTTTTTCACTCCTCCAGTAAGAATCACTGGCACGGAAGATGCTTCCTTAGCTATTTTACTAAGTTCCTTAAAGTATCCTGGCTCTCTGCTATATGGATTTTGAAATCTGCAAAGACCGCCGCTAATGTCAATCAAATCCACTCCAGAATCTATGAAAGATCTGACAGCTATTGGGATTTCATCTAATTTGCTTCCACCTTCCCAATAATCATAAGCGCCAAAACGAATGGCCACAATATAGTCTTCACCTACAGACCTTCTAACTTCCTGAATGATTTCATTAATCAATCTCAAGCGATTTTCAAGATTTCCACCATATTCATCAGTTCTTTTGTTTGTGAGGGGGGAATAAAAATGATTTAATAGGTATTCGTGAGCGGCATGTATTTCAACACCATCAAAACCCGCTTTCTTGGTTCTTATGGAGGCATTTTTAAAATCATCTTTAACTTTTTCAATATCCTCTTTTGTCATATTGTTTACATTTGATTTATCATATGCAATTGATTGAGGCCTGGCATGATTCAATTGAGCTATTGCAAAACATTTTTCATTGTGAATGGCATCTGTCAATTCTTTAAAGCCATCTATAACGGAATCATCTGCCATTGAAAGCTGCTTTTTACTTGACTTGCCTTCTAAAGACACATATGCATGTTCAACTATTACAAGCCCAGTATCTTCAGCCCTTTTTCGATAATATTCTATTAAATCGGTTGATACCCTCCCATCATCACTCATCTCTCTTGCCATGGGAGGCATGACTATACGATTCCTAAGGGTTATATTTTTTAATTTAAATTCTTCATTGAGAAACATTATTTCACATTCTTAAATTCGGTGGCCATCATTAAAAATAATTCTTTTAATGCCCATTCAATAATTTAATATATCATTAACTTTAAATTAATATTAATTGTTTATCTTTTTAAAAATTGTGATGTAAGTGGTTTAAATGACTAAAAAAGCTATTGTATTCGATAACTCTGGAACATTGTTGGAGCGGTTCAGGGTTATTAAGGATGTGTCCACAGGAGAATTGATCACTCATGTAAACTCTTTGGACTTGATTGACACTTGCTTGAATGCTGCACTTGTAGTTCTTCAATTCAATACAACTCGTCTAAAGGACTTGAATCCAAACACTTTAATCAGTGACTTTGTATTGGAAAACAATATAGACTTTGACATAAGCTATTATTCAACAGATGTTACAAAAGAGGAAATCACAGCTATTCTTGAGAAGGATACTGCGGTCATCAAGGACATTACAGACACTTTCCCCCTATTGAAGGAAAGGGTGCCTCATATGGAATTGTGCAATGGTTCAGCTGTTATCATAGACATTGCAGAAGAGAGAATAGCTTATACAATCACATCTGCAGGCCAATTGTTCGGTGGTGTAAAAGACACTATAGCTAAGCTTCAGGATAATGATATAGATGTTTTCATAGCTTCAGGTGATAGGTCTGGAGCAATCAAAAGGCTTGCAAACATCACTGGAATACCAGAAGACCATGCATTTGCAACTGCAAGCACTCATAGAAAAGCTGAAATTGTCTCAAATCTTCAGGATGAAGGCTATAAGGTCATGATGGTTGGTGATGGCCCAAATGACATTTTGGCATTTGAGCAAGCTGACCGTGCTGTTTTAACAACTGAACAGAAAGATGGCGATTTTCCAGACAAATTGAAAGGGTATGCTGATTTTGTAATAGAAGACATTTCAGAAGTTCTTCAAATAGATTTTTAGATTAGCTTTTAGACTAGCTATTTTAAGTTTTTATAGCTAGCTAAATTATTATTTCTTCTTAACTAATTTTCATTAATTTTTTAATCTTTACTTGTTTTCACTCAAGAAATCCTCTATTACCTTTTTGCTTCTCATCACATTATCGAAATTATTCAATTCAATGATTCCATTTTTCACATGTTTCAATAGATTCAAGTCAAGTGTTCCGTCACCAATGGCTTGATGCTTATCCTTTATTCCATCATTGTCATTGATGTGGTTATAGAGAATGTTTGGTATCTTAAAGAAGCTCAATTGATCTTCACATGTATTTACATGGCCTAAGTCTATTGTAATGTTGCAGCCGGTCTCATTGGTAAGGTTTTCCAATTCATAAGCACGGTTTCCAAGATAGGAAAAGCGTTCTGGCATGTTTTCTATGGATATTTTTGCTTCCTTATCCTCTGCATATGCCACCAGTTCATGAGTGGATTCAGTTAAGAGTTCAAGTGCCATATCCCTTAGATACTTTTCAGGTCTTCCTATTTTACCTGGATGGGCTGTTATGCCTATTGCACCTATCTCATCTGCAAGGTCAAGGCAATCCTTGGTCTGTTTCACTGACTCCCTGCGTATTCCTGGGTTAAGGCTTGCAAGGTTTATGTCAACGTTTACTGCATGCATGTAGATGTCCAAGTCATATGAGTGAAAGACTTCAGTGATTTCCTTATTTCCAAGCATTTCATCAGGTCTGTATGGGCCTTCAGCCAATAGTTCAACACTATCAAATCCATTTTCAACTGCTATATCAAGCATTTCATTTACATCTTTCATGAAAAGTGAAAGAAGTGAAAATCCTAATTTCATTTCAATCCCCGTGTTAAATTTTAGTATTAGCTATTTTAAAAATAAATGTTAAAATTATTTTTTTCTTAATTGATAGATAATGGAATCATTAAGATTCTCATTACCTACCAATTCCTTTGATTTATTGATGTTATGTGGATAATCATAAATTTGATAATTAATTATCTTACAAATGATTAAACAATGTCCATATTTCAGGATACTTTTCAGCTATTGCAGCATCTATCAAGTCTGATGCTTCACTGCTTATGCTGAATTCAGGTTCGGTTTTTCTCAAGTACCTTAGTACGGCTGCTGATCTTGCAGACCATAAAGTGATTCTTGGATTTTTTTCTACAGTTTCGATGACTTCATCTATCAGTTTCTCTTCTTTTTCAGAAAGAAGACTACCAACTTCTTTTAAATCATCAGAAGCTTCAATAATTTCACTACTTGTATCAGTTTCTTCATTTAAATTAACTGTAGAATCAATATTTTCTACACTTTTTTCTGAACTGATTTTTTCTTCAGTTTTTATCTCATCATCTTCCACTTTTTCATCGTCATTGAAGAAAACATTTGTGTACTCGGATGAGTCTTTAGGTTTTTCATCTTCAACATCTGCTGATTTTTCTAAAACTTGAAGTTCATCTTCACCATCAAATTCCTCTTCAACTTCTTCCACCAGTTCTTCAAATGTTTTTGACTCATCTTCGGATTCCCTTAATAAATCTTCAAGACTAATGCCCTCTTCGACTTCTGTCTCTTCGATCTTTGGAATCAATGAATCCAATCCTCTTCCTAATCCTGTATTCTTTTCCTTTTTAGCCATTTTACCAAACCCTTTCGTGTTTAAAATTTAAAATTTAATTATAATTCATAATCATCAAAATCATTGTTCTAAATCAATATATCCTCTCTTTATTTTCCATCTCTTTCCAATATTTCCTTAGCAAGTTTCAAGTAAGCTATTGCTCCTTTACTTTCTGGATCATAGACAATACATGGTTTTCCATAACTAGGAGCTTCTGCCAAACGTATGTTCCTTGGAATTACTGTATTGAATACATATTCCTTGTCCTTGAAGTATTTTTTTAGTTCGGAATAGACTTCCCTTCCTAACCTGGTTCTTGCATCATACAGTGTTAGAAGTATTCCCTTGATAGGTGTTGGGCTTCTTAATCTTGTTTCTACTAGCTTGATTGTGTTCATCAAATCAGCAAGCCCTTCAAGTGCGAAGTATTCTGCTTGGATTGGTATCAATACGCTGTCTGCAGCTATCAATGAATTTATTGTAATTATTCCAAGAGATGGTGGCAAGTCTATAATAATGTAATCAAATATGCCTTTAATCGGTTCAAGCAAGTTCTTTAAAGCTATATGATAGTTTGCTTCCTTGCTCAATTCCACTTCGATACCGCTTAAGTCGATATTGCTTGGAAGTATGAATAGGTTTTCGATTTTTGTAGGAATTGTAGCTTTTTGAACACTGCATTCGTTTACTAAAGCTGTGTATACTGTTTTCTTGATTTCTGTTTTATTTATTCCAAAACTTGTTGTAGCGTTAGCTTGCGGATCCATATCAACTACAAGGACTGCCTTTCCCATTGCTGCAAGTGATGTTGCTAAATTCACTACAGTTGTAGTCTTTCCACATCCGCCTTTCTGATTCATTACGGCAATTGTTTCTCCCATTATATTAATTCTCCTTAGTATTTTTTCTAAAATAAAGTGATTAAATTTTATAACTTATAATGAATAACTTAGTAGTTTTTTCTTTTCACTTATTAGTGATTACTTACTAGTTATTACTTATATATTATAATTTATAAGTTATACTATATAAGTTTTAAGTTATATCTTATTACTTTTACTTTATAATTTATCATTTATAAGTTTTTACTTTTAACTTATTTCTTATATTTTATAAGTTATTAGTTATAACTTATAACTTATAACTAAAAATTATTATAAAAAATAAGAGAAATATAAGAAAAAATACCTAAAAAATACATAAAAATAGGTGAAAATATTAGAAATAATTCATCAAAAAGAGAGAGAAGTTATCACTTATAAGTGATAACAAGAGTTTTTATTCGTATAAAATCAGTATTCTATGCAAAAAACAATAAAAATATAAGAAAATAAGGGAATGGAAATCTATTTGGAGTTTTCCATAGATCCATCCATATAACTTGCGTAACCTTTAAAGTCCATTAAACCATGGCCAGAGAAGTTAACAACAATAGTTTTCTCTTCACCAGTTTCCTTACATTTTTTAGCTTCATCAATAGCTGCCTTGATTGCATGGTTTGTTTCAGGTGCTGGAATGACTCCTTCGCACATTGCAAACATTTTACCTGCTGCAAATACATCTCTTTGGTGAACAGCTACAGGTTTGATGTAGCCTAAGTCTCTAAGCAAGGATACTTGAGTGTTCATACCGTGGTATCTAAGTCCACCTGCGTGTACGGAAGGAGCAACGAAATTGTGTCCTAATGTAAACATCTTCAAGAGTGGAGTGAATCCAACTTCATCACCAAAGTCGTATCTGTATTCACCTTGAGTCAAGGTAGGACATGCAGAAGGTTCTACAGCAATGAATTCAGTGTCAGAATTGCCTTGGATCTTGTCCTTAATGAATGGGAACAAGGATCCACCAAAGTTACTTCCTCCACCAACACAAGCAATCATTGTATCTGGCTCTTCTTCAACTTTTTCAAGCTGCAATTTAATTTCCTGACCGATTGTAGTTTGATGCAATATAACGTGGTTCAATACACTTCCTAATGTGTATTTTACCTTTTCATCAGTTAAAGCATCCTCTACAGCTTCAGAAATTGCAATTCCAAGGGAACCTGGAGTGTCTGGATGTTCTGCAAGAACTTTTCTTCCTACTTCTGTATGTTCACTTGGGGAAGCATGAACCTCTCCATCATACAATTGCATGATAGTTTTTCTGAAAGGCTTTTGATCGTATGAAACCCTTACCATATAAACGGTACAATCGATTCCCATCATGGAAGCTGCAAGGGATAAAGCAGTACCCCATTGTCCTGCACCGGTTTCTGTGGTAATTCTTTCGATTCCTTCCTTTTTAGCATAGTATGCTTGAGCTATTGCACTGTTAAGCTTGTGACTTCCGGTAGGGGATGTATCTTCCCGCTTATAATAGATTTTTGCGGGCGTATTAAGTTTTTCTTCTAATCCTCTTGCTCTAACTAAAGGAGTAGGTCTTCCTAATCTTTGGTAGAGTTCCCTTACTTCTTTTGGGATACTAATGTATCTGTCAGTAGCGAACTCTTGATTAAGACACTCGTTTACGAATATTTGAGGCAATGTGCCTATTTGATCTTTTCCTTCACTGTTTTTAGGAGCAGGAAGTTCTACAGGTAAATCAGCGTTAATATTGTACCATTTGGTTGGTACTTCGTCATTGGATAAATCAATTCTATATTGCATAATATCACTTTTTGTTTTTTAAATAATCTATTGTAAAAATTTTTTAAGAATGTCCTTTAATCATTCTGTACTAATATTATGTATAATGTACTATATAAAGCTTTGTAGTACATATTTGTACATTAAAGAACTTAAATATTAATCTCTTTAAGTTATATTTCTACCATTATTTTTAAGAAAAAACAAATATTTAGGCATTATTTTTCAATTTAATGATTTTTATTCATTTTTTCATCAATTCAAAAAAATTTAAATATTTACAAAATAAATAAAAAACTATGAAAATTTTAGCTATTGATGTAGGAACCGGTACTGAAGACATTCTATTGTATGACAGTGAAAAAGAGATTGAAAATTCAATGAAATTGGTCATCCCTTCTCCTCATTTAACCATTGGCCAGATGATATCCGAATGCGAAAGTGACATTTACTTTGACGGCGTCATTATGGGTGGGGGAAAGATCAAGGATAGATGTCTTGAACATATGGAAAAAGGATATAAAGTTGCTTTTGAGGATTTGGCAGCAAGAACAATCCGTGACAATATAGATCAAGTAAAGTCATATGGGTTTGAAGTTGCTGAAGAAAATGCTTATGAAAAGGATTCTGCCTATTCAAATTATACAAAAATTTCTTTAAAAGATGTGGATGTAAACCATTTGATTGACATATTCTCTTCATTTGACCTAGACTTGAAGGTTGATGAGCTTATAGTGGCTGTTCAAGATCATGGATACAGTGAGGATATGGGGGATAGGGACTTCAGATTCGAGAAAATCAAGGAAAAGCTCCCAAAACCTATGGAGCCTGAAACATTTGCAATGGAGGCAGAAGAAGTTCCTGAATACTTTACAAGGATGCAATCTGTAATAAAGTCATTAGCTAAAGATAATCCTGAATTTAAACCGGTTCTCATGGATACAAAATTTGCATCAATCGCTGGAGTATGCTACGATAAGGAAGTTCTAAAGCTAAACAGCTTTGTTGTTATGGATATAGGAAACGGCCATACTACTGTAGCATCCATTGAAGACGGTAAAATACAAGGGGTATTCGAGCACCATACAAGAGATTTAACCCCTCAAAGACTCGAAGAACTCGTTTTAGCCCTTGCTGACGGAACAATTAAGCATGAGGATGTCCATGGTGAAGGAGGACATGGTGCATTTGCATTGAATCCTATTTCAAAATTGGAAAAGGTAATTGTTGCAGGGCCAAAAAGAGCATTGATTGAAGGCACTAATCTTGACTATTACCATGCAGCTCCAGGTGGAGATGTCATGATGACAGGAACAGTTGGGCTTGTAAAGTCAATGGAATTCTTAAGAAAAAAATAAACTTATATATTTGTTATAATCATTATAATCAATATAATCATTATAATTATTATAATTTTATAATTATTTTTGATATTATTGAAATATTTTTTATGATAATTTCATATGAATAATATAAATTAATTATAATATAGTTAAATTCAATTTTACATTTAATAATAATTTAATAAAAATCTTATAAAATCAATGTATTTACATACATTTTTTCTTATTTTTCTATTTTTTCTTATCACTTTTATTCTTTATTCAGTAATTTTATTCTAATATTTTCTCATTTCCTAGTTACTTTTTTATTTTTCCTTGCAACTTTTTTCGAATATACAGTAAATTTTTTTTCAAGATATTTTTAGTTTTGTGAAATTTTTCACTGATATTTACGGATATATAAAAAAAGTTTATAATGGATTAATGCTAATATAACAATTGACAATATTAATCAATAGTAATTTTATTTTATACAATAAACGAGGCATAATATGAAATTTGATCCGCATATCCATAGTGTTTATTCAGGTGATTCCCGTTCAGAAGTTATAGATATTTTGATCCAAGCTGAAAAGAAAGGTTTAGATGCTATTGCAATCAGTGATCATAATGAGATAAAAGGTTCAAGGCTTGCTAGGTCTTATGGTGGAAGCATTATTGTAGTTCCATCAATAGAAATTTCATCCGACAAAGGCCATATTTTAGGATTAGGTGTAGATGAAATAATTCCAAAAGGGTTGTCTGCTGTAGAAACTGTAGACCGGATCCATGATGCAGGTGGACTAGCTATTGTTCCTCATCCGTTTTCATATTATAGGCATGGTCTTTTCTGCAAGGTTGACAAGAATCTCGGTGTGGATGGAGTGGAAACAAAAAATGCGAGATACATTTTCGGATACTCAAACAAGCAGGCAGAAACTTTGGCATACAATAAAAGACTTGCAACTTTAGGTGCCAGTGACTCTCATTTTCTCAAATCTGTAGGAGATGCATTCACTGAAGTCAATACCAAGGGAAATGATTCTGTAGATGGAATCCTAAAAGCAATTAAGCATAGACGTTGCAAGGCAATGGGTCATAGGACAAGCAATTTCCTGATAGCTAAGGAAGTCTTTGTAAAAAAAGTCCTTAGAAGATATCCTAAAAGAGAAGAGTAATTGAAATCATAATTGATATGGATATGTGATGATAATATGCCAACTGTAGACACTTTTCTTCCAGATATTATACAAACTACTTTTTTCTCTGGATACACTGTTTTCAATACAATAGTCTATACACTAATTTTAGTGATCTTCATATTGGCAATCATTAAAATGTTTAAGAAGTTGGAGATTGATCCGCTTTCAATTTTCTATTCAATCATTCCATTTATTTTTCTGGGATCTTCAACTCGAGCTTTAGTGGATAATGGAATTCTTCCAAAAACTGTTTTTCTAATCACCCCTGGACTTTACATTCTTGTAGGTTTGATTACAATTCTATCATTCTTATTTTGTATTTACCTATTCAATAAAAAAGGAATTGATTATAGATATTTATTATTTTCATTAGGAGTTATTTTTTCATTGCCTAATATAATATTTTTTTCAAATGTAAATTACACTGCACTCATTAATGTCATCTTGACATGGATGTTGTCATCATTGGTATTTCTTGGGATTGTGTTTTTAGCATTATACATTCGAAACAGTATTTTCAAAAGTGATGATAAGATTAATCTTTCAAAGTTCATTGAAAAAATAAAAAAATATAAAATTAATTTTTCCATTGTGCTTGCACATTTGTTCGATGCATCAACAACATATGTTGCTGTAGAATACTTCAATTATGTGGAACAGCATGTTTTACCAAATGCTATAAATCAGCTATTCGATACATATCTTACATTATTTCCTATGAAAATTATAGTCATAGTTGCAGTATTATACATAATCGACCAATATTTCGATGACTTAACAATCAAAAATCTATTAAAATTAACAGTATTTGTATTAGGATTAGCACCAGGATTAAGGAATATTTTGACATTAATTCTTGGTACTGTATGATTGAAATTTTATGAAAATTTAAAAAATTTTTCTTCAAGTTTCGAAAAATATTTTTTTTCAAATTTTATAATATAAATTTTTAAAAATAGTAAAAAAGATTAAAAAAATAATAAAATGAAAAAAGATGAAAAATAATAAAAAATAATAAAATGTAAAAGATTAAAAAAATAATAAAATGAAAAAAGATGAAAAATAATAAAAAATAAAAAAATGTAAAAGATTAAAAAAATAATAAAATGAAAAAAAGTTTAGCTATTTTTCTCAATAGCCAATAATCTATTGATTGAGTTGATGACTGCTACCACACTTGAAATGATAACGTCCTCTCTAGTAGCTCTTCCTGTTGCCCTATGGCCATCCTTGTCTGAAATCACTACAAAGGTTTCTGCCAATGCATCAGTACCACCACTAACCGCTTCAAGCCTGTACTCTTCAAGGTTGATATCAACGGTTTCCTTAACCAGTGATTTGATTGCACCGATAGCTGCATCAACTGGACCAACTCCTATTTGAGAGGTTTCAATAACCTTTCCTTCAATTGAAAGTCTAACGGTTGCTGTTGCAGATACTGACTCTCCAGTCATTACGCTCATTCCAAGCAACTTGATGTACTCTTTTCCACTGGTACTTAATTCAGTGATTGCAATGGATTTCAAATCCTCATCTGTAATGCATTTACCCTTATCACCAAGTGTCTTTACCTGATTGTAAATGTTTTCGAATTGCTTAGGACTTACTTCTATATTGAACTCTTCCAATTTGGACTTTATTCCAGCATGGCCGGTATGTTTTCCAAGGGCAATTCTTCTTTTGTGGCCTACAAGTTCAGGTGGAATCGGTTCATAGGTTGAGCTGTTTTTCAATATTCCATCAACATGGATACCGGATTCATGTGCGAAAGCATTTTCTCCAACAATTGGTTTTGTAGGAGGCATCTTTATACCTGTAATTGATCCGATGAAATTGGATGTGTCATAAAGTTTGGTTGTGTCTACACCTATGTTTGCACCATAAGCTATCTTCAAGCTGACAACAAGTTCCTCTAAAGAGGTGTTTCCAGCTCTTTCACCGATACCGTTTATTGTACAATGCGCCTGGTTTGCCCCTTCTTCAATCCCGATGATTGAATTTGATACAGCAAGTCCAAAGTCATTATGGAAATGAAGACTGATTGGAACATTGATTTTCTTTCTCAAGATCCTTATTAAATCTCTTGTAGTGGATGGGACTAAAATTCCAACAGTGTCTGGTACATTTATCACATCTGCTCCTGCACCTTCAACGCCTTTGTAGAATTCTATTAGATAATTAAGTTCTGTCCTTGTTGCATCTTCAGCTGAAAATTCAACAGTGAGGCCATGATCTTTAGCATATTCAACCGCTTCAATGGCTTGGTTCAATATCTCTTCCTTGGATTTTTTCAGCTTATAGTCTCTATGAAGTGGGGAAGTTCCAATAAACAAATGTGCATAAGACAAGTCAGAGTCGATCACTGCATCGATATCCTTTTGCAATACTCTTGCAAGACCGCATATGTTAGACTTGAAGCCTAGTTCAACCATTCTTTTTGCAGCCTTTCTTTCACCTTCTGATACAGTTGGGAAACCCATTTCAATAGTGTCCACTCCAAGTTCATCAAGCTTTTGAGCTATCTTTATTTTCTCATCTACAGTTAATGCGATGCCTGGAGCCTGTTCACCATCTCTTAAGGTTGTATCAAAAATTCTGATCTTATCAGGGAGTTTCAGTTCTTCCTTTACATCTTCTATGTTTATTGCATTCATTTTTCCCTATCCTTTTTGATTTAATAAGTATAATCTTAATATAATCTTAATATAATCTTAATATAATCTTAATATAATCTTAATATAATCTTAATTTTTTATTTTTTAGTATTTATTATTTTTTTATCTATTAGTTTATTGTATATTAGTAATTATCCAAAGCTGATTGATAATTTCCATCTAATTTTATATATGGCTCTGCCCTTTTTACCACAACACCTATTCTTTGAAGCTCTTCCAATTTTTTAAATGGCTTGTTTCTGCGTATGGCCATAATCTTCCTTGCAGATTTTGGGCCTATTCCCGGAACTCTAATCAAATGCTTGTATGATGCATAGTTTATTTCTACAGGGAAAATATCCATTTCCCTTGCAGCTAAAATTTTTGGGTCTTCCCTTAAGGATAATTTGTCATCATCATCAAATACAAGTTCCTTAACATCGAATTTATAATCGCTAATTAATGCATCTGCATGATACAATTTAGCGGTTCTATCTGTATTGCAGGATTCCTTTTTCTCAAATTCTGTTCCTTCTACAGGTGAAAATGCGCTGAAGTAGCTTCTTCTCAAGTCCACTTTTTTATATAGGCTTTCCATTCTTTTGAGAATTTCAAGGTCTGTTTCATCATTTGCACCAACAATCAATTGTGTTGTATGGCCGGATTTTGCAAAACTTGGATTCTTTCTTGCTATTTCATTCATCCAATCAAGTCTTTTAAGGATATCCTTATTGTAATCCTTTGTGCTTGTGATTTCATTGAGACCGTCTTTAGTGGCTGCCTCGATGTTGAGACTCACCCTATTTGCCAAGCTCATAGCTCTTTTTATTGAATCCTTTGATGCTCCTGGAATGATTTTCAGATGTATGTAGTCATCATATCCATAGTCTTTTCTTAGTATCCTTGCAGTCTCTATGGTCTTTTCCATAGTGTTGTCTATTGTATCGCCAATTCCTGAACTTAAAAAAAGTCCATTGACATAACCGTTGTTGTAGTAGTGCAGGAATGCTCTTGAAAGTTCTTCAGGACTTAATTCAAGACGAGTGAAATTGCGTTTGCTTTGGTTAATGCAATATTTGCAATCGTTTTTGCACTTGTTTGTCATCAATGTTTTAAATAGAGGTATCTTGCATCCATTATGTCCAGTGGCATGGTAAATCCCAGGGAGATTCACTTGTGAGCTCTTGCTATGGCTGACATAATCGCAGAGATCATATTGTGCGCTATCTGCCAAAACCTGCATTTTTTCTAATGTAGACATAATTCACCTCTTTTAATTTTTAAATATTTGATTTTGTTAAGAAAGTATTTTTCATTTTATAATTTTTATAAATACCCTTTTTTATAAATCTTCTGTTTATTAATATCTATATTAATATTAATAAATCTTATAAATTATAATTATTCTTTTTGTATTACTTTTTTTTCAAAAATCCCTTATTTTTATTATTCTTATCAAAAATCAATTAAAATTTAAAACAATTACTTCTAGAGTTAAGAAAATTTTATATAAAATATATGCTAATGTAATATTATGAAAGTCGTACTAGCTGGAACTGGAAGTGCTGTTGGAAAAACCACTATTTCTACAGGAATAATGAAGGCACTTCAAGATGAAAATGTCCAACCCTTCAAGGTTGGCCCTGATTTTATTGATCCTTCTTATCATACAATTGCTACAGGCAATGTATCAAGGAACTTGGATTCATTTTTCATGGATGAATTTCAAATAATCAATTCATTTGAAAGAGCTTTAAAGATATCCAAATCTAATATGGGAATTATTGAAGGTGTAAGAGGATTGTATGAAGGTATCAGTCCTATCAGTGATATAGGTAATACCGCATCCATTGCAAAGGCCTTAGATGCGCCTGTAGTTCTTCTTATGGATTCAAGAAGCTTGGTGAAAAGTGCAGCAGCTGTTGTATTGGGCTTTAAGGCACTTGACCCTGATGTCCGTATAGAAGGGGTTATCTTAAATAAGGTCAAAGGCCAAAGACATTTCCTAAAGGCAAAGGAGTCAGTTGAAAAGTTGGCAAATGTTCCGGTAATAGGCGGAATTCCAAGAAATGAAGAGATTGCAGTGGAAGAAAGGCATCTTGGCTTGGTCCCTGCTCTTGAAAAGGAAAAGATCAATAGGAATATTGAACTTTGGGGGCATATTGCTGAGGAATATATAGACTTGGATGCTTTAAAGGATATAATGAAAACATCCAGCAAATCAGCTGTAAAAGACAATAAGAATAAAGCCAAAGAATCTATGGAAGATGATTATCATTATGGCCATCGTGTAGATTTATCCATTCATGAGGATGAATTTAATAGGGAACATAATGAGGCAATCAATCTGGAAGTCACCAATGGCTCAAAACCTGGAGAGCTATGGAAAACTGGAAATAAATCTCCTATAAAAATTGGTGTTGCCATAGATGAGATATTCACCTTTTACTATAAGGAAACATTGGAATCACTGGAAGATAATGGCGCTAAGATAGTTCCATTCAGCCCTTATAAGGATGAGGAAATTCCGGATGTTGATGCCCTTTACATTGGTGGAGGATACCCAGAAGTCTTCAAGAAAGACCTATCTCAAAATGAATCAATGTTGAAATCCATCAATAAATTCCATAAGGAAGATAGACCAATATACGGTGAATGTGGCGGATTAATCTATTTATCAGAATCCATTGATGGCTTAGGAATGGTAAATGCAATTCCATACAGCGCTGAAATGACTCCTAGAGTTCAAGGATTGAATTATGTTGTAGCAAGTTCAAATAGGGATAATCTCATATCTGAAAAAGGTGACATTTTCCGTGCACATGAATTCCATTACACTAAACTCAATATTGACAGTACAGATGATCTTGTATTTGATGTACTTAGAGGCAGAGGAGTATTGAATAATATGGATGGAGTCAGCATTGGAAACACTTTAGCTAATTACATTCACATTCATGCTTGTTCATGTCCTAACTTTGCATATAATTTCACTAAAAATATAGCAGAGCTAGACTAAAATTTCATTTTTTTCTTTATCTTTTTTTAAAATTATTGGATTCCAGTTTTAATTTTTTTCATGTTTAATATTTTACATTTTTTCTATTTCCTTGAACTTTTTTTAAAATTTTCTTTTGTATAATGTATACAATTTTTTCATCATTTTTTCCATAATTTTTTTACAATATACAAAATTTTTCAATTTTCGATGAATTTTTTCTCATAAAAAAGTATTACTTCAGGAATCTGGAGGATTTTTTCCATAAAATTTTTTAAATATCAAAATCTATTTTAATTATTTATTTTATTCTAAAACTTGAGTTTTTTTAGTTATATTTTTAAATAACAATAATGAATCTTTATTTTTTTAAAATATTTATTTTAAACTATTATTTTCATCAATTTTTTTAATGCATTTTGTAACTACTTGTAGATACAACGTTAACTCAATGATATTACATGCTATATTTTTGTACATTTATGCATATCAATTCCATATTTTTTTAATCTTTTTCGAAAATCAGAAATTATGGCAAGGATCTTCATATTTTTTTAAAAACAGCATGTTAATATCATTTGAGATTTTTATGATTTTTTAAAAATTTCATTTCAAATTTTGTAACTCAATTTTTACACTTGAAACGATACCGGCTATTTTTTTTAGATTTTTTCAAATTTTCAACTCATCTTAAAAAAGTGATAACTCAAATTATCTGCACTGAAGTTCTTATGTAATATCATTATGACTCATCAACCTTTTTTTATAATTTTTTTCAATTTTTTGAGTTACAAATTCGTTTTTTTTAAAGATTTTTAAATTAAGTTTATATGCAATGAGTTAACATATATAATAATGTTAATAATTTTTTATATGATTTAATTATATTATTCATATAGAAAATTTTAAGAATTTCAATGATAATATCATTTTCATTACGAAGGTATTTTTTATGTTAGAAAAGGAAGTCAAACAATATAAGAGAGGAAACAGTTTCACTTATCGTATCGACCTATCCAAAAAAGATAATTTTGAAGGTGGAGAGAAGGTAATGATTCTTAGGTTAAGTGAATATGAATCTTATCTAAACGAGATCGATGATCTTAAAGCTAAAATTGACGACAATAAAAATACCATTTCAGATTTGAAGCAATCACGCAGCGAAGCGGATTCTTCCATAAATGAGATTATGGAACAAAGGAATCATGAGATTTCAGACAAGAATAAGGAAATCATGGACTTGGTTGAAGAAAACAAATCTGCCATTGCAAAATGCTATGAAATCATTGATGAGAAGGATCAGCTTATCAAGCAAGCAAATGAAGAGATTAGAATTGAAAGGGAAAAGGCAGATTTAGCAAAACAAAAGGCTGAAGAAAATCTCCTTGAAGAGAGAAAAAGACATGATGAATTGGTTCTTGAAAAAGACAAGGAATTGCATAATGTCAACCAGCAGCTTCAGGACAGCCTTAAGGAAATCGCTTATAAAGATCAATTGTTAACTGCGGATAGACTTTTAATTGACAGATATAAAAACAGAAGCTTCATTGATCGTCTATTAAATAGGCAACCTGATGACAGTGACTTGCAAATAGAAAGCAAGCCAAAAGAAACCTATGTCTTGGAAGCTGAAAAAACAGATGAATAATTTTTCATCTTCTATTTTTTATTCTATTTTTACAAATTTTCATTCTATATTTACTTATTTTTCATTCTATATTTGCTTATTCTTCATCTAATTTTTCTATTTTTTTATTCTAATAATTGTAATGTCATTTTATTTTTGGGGATATGCAATTCATATGCATTTTTAATTCATTGAGTTGTATTTTTCGATTGATTTTCATTGTAACTCTTAGACATAAATTTCAACTGTATAATGAGTTAACCTGTTATTATCATTTTTTGCCAATTTTAGGGCCAGAAATTTCTTGACGTAAATTTCAAGTGTAATTTTTTTTAAAAATTTTCAAACTTTTTTCAAATGTTATTATCAAAACATAATCATGTTAATTTATTTTCATCATCATTTCAAATCTTTTGTAATATCATTTATTTTGGGGATTTTTTTCTCTTAAAAATGATATTATCAATAATTTTTCATGAATTTTCCAAATATTTCTTAGATTTTCATCAAATATTCATGATTTTTTGTATTACTTTGTTATTTTTTTTATCTATTGGAACGTTAGTTTTATGTTCATCAAACTATTTTCTTGAAAAATCAGTTTTTCTTAATATCTAGTATACTTTTCATCTTCTCAAAATATTTTCCTACACACTTTTCATCTTGTTCATTGGAAATTTTTTTCATTTTTAATCATGAAATTACTATGATTATTCAAAAAGTCCTTATGACCTCTTCAAGCCCTTTTAATAAACTTATTATAATAGTTTTAACAAAATCTAAAATAATGCTTTTAATTACATAACGCTTAATTTAAGGGGTTTTTATGAACTTTGATTTTAAAAACGGAAATTTTGATCTATTTAATCCGCTGATTCTTGTAGTTATGGTAATCCTATTTTTAATCATAGCTATGCCTATGTGGTATTTTTATCGTGAATTGCCTGCTCCTAATTTAGAATTGTATCTTTATATCGGTTTAGGGCTTTTATTCTTTATTTTTGGTGTTTTCATATCTAACTATTTCATGAATAATAATTTTAAAGCCGATGTTGGTTCCACAACTAAAGAAAATTTATATACTGAGAAATTATCATTATCTGATTCATATTCAAAAAATGAATTGATTATTGTGGGACTTGTTTCTTTGGGTATTCTATTGCAGATTATAAACATAGCATTATTGGGTGGCATACCCCTTTTTTCAGCTACATTAAAGGCAAAGGCCGCAACTAAAATTTGGCTTATATCCTACATAATTTTCTTGCCTTCCATCAATGTCTTGCTTGCAAAATACAATAGAAAATCACATTATCTGTTGCTAGTGATTGGTTTGGTATTGTTTGCCCTTACAGGATATAGGACCACTCCTATTGCAATCATGCTATCTACCCTCATTACTTTGTATTACACACGTGATGTTGATGTGAAATACATAATTTTAGCTATTTTGGCTATTGCAGTTGTTCTCTTGGCAGTTGGATTCATTGCAGTTCAAGCCATCAGCTGGCAGCATTGGTCATTGAATCCAATTGAATTGGTCTCTTATAGGGCTGCATTTACATTGAATATACTTTCCAAGGCCATTGAAAATCAATTCACTACAATGGGAAATCTATTCTACACAACATTGACAGGATTCTTTACACATTCAGATGCAAGGGTTTTGGTTGGCCAAGCTACAATTGGTAGAGTTCATTCAATAACATCTACAATTTTCGGCCCTGCATTACTTGATTTTGGTATTGTAGGAATGCTCCTTCAAATGTTTTTATTAGGATTTATCTTAAAGACATTGCATGGCATACAAAACCATAAGAAAAGCATCTTTACAGCATTTTATGGAATTTTGCTTGCACAAACAATCATCTGGATAGAAACAGGCCCAACTGATGTCGTGGTTTGGCTATTCTATTTTATCGGAATTTTACTTATCATCCATTACCTAAGGGGTGCAAATCATGAAATCTAAAAACATAGCCATTGCAGGAGAAATCACTCCATCCAAAACAATAATTCCAATCATAGAAAAGTTGAGGGAAAGGGAAAATGAAGGCAAATTAAGCTTTAAGATCAATAAGATAATAGGCCTTTATCATGGAGAATCTTCTAAGGATTTCCTCGAACCTTATTGTGATGAAACATATTCTATTGGAGAAGGCAGAAGGGGGAAAAAGAATTCTACTGGAAAATTGGCATACCTAATTTCAAAGGATATCTTAAAGTCATTCAATGCCCTTAAGGGAAAAGGCATTGACTTACTGATTACTGCAGGAAATGCAGGGGATGTTAGGAAAGCCATTGTAGCTGCAAATATCTTGAAAATTCCGGTTTTGCATATAGAGCAGGATATTTATAATCCGATAGAAGTAATTTCACAAGCCAACCTTGTAACTGTTCCTTCAAATGCCTATAAGGAATATCTGGAGAACCATTATGGACTGAAAAATGTTGTCAATATCGAGGGTTATCCTATGGCAAAATATGTTGACAACTTTATAAAAGAAGATAATTTAATCGATAAGGATGAAATCTACGGAGAATATGGAATGAAGGAATTTGTCCTTGTGGTTCTTGGTGGAGATTTGAAGGATGATGATATTGAACCATTGATACGGTCTGTAGAAGAGCTTAATCTTAAGGCATTGATTGCACCTTACAGATTTGATAGGGATATGGTTAAGGAATTGGTTCTTTCCCCAAACATCAAGGTCTTGCCTCAATACGTGGACATGTTAAGCTTTATGAATGCTGCATCACACCTAATATATGCTGCAGGTATGGGAATGACCATTGAAGCGGGAGTATTCAACATCCCATCATTAAAAATAGAAGGATTTCACAAAACCCACGGAAGTGTGGATTTGGCAAAGGAACTTAATATACCAATCGTTAAAATAGATGAAATTCCAGAGGCCTTTGAAAATCTCCCAGACCAAAAGGAATCAGATCTTGTAAAAAATAGTGAGACAGCTATTGAAAGATTAGTGGATTTGATAAATGACTTTGATGAAAAATCACTAAAAAGAAGCGGTTTTCAATCCACTAAGCAAATTTGGAATAGCCGTAAAGTATACAGATAATTTATTTTTTATTTTCTCTTTTTCTTTTTTAATCAGCATCCTCATCCATAGTTTCAATCAAAAAGCTTACTGGACGGAACCCATCATTGCAGGAGATCATCGCTGATTTCTTATTCTTCATCCAACCATCATAAAGGTCTTCTGCACCATTAGCCAAAGCCATTACAAATGGGGATAAGACTTCCCATGCACTAGGACAGAAGTTCTCTGGCTTTTCCCAACCATTAGCTATGAAGACATCTCCACATTCAACATCGCATTCATGTTCCAATGGGTTTTCATACTTTTCAATCAAGTCGTCATGCCTAACTTTTTTCATGACAGTAATCTTAACTTTTTTCAATTCATTCACCTAAAAAATTTAGTATTTTTTTAATTATTTTTTATTTCTTCTCATTTAAATATTTTAAAAATTGAAAACCAAAACAATACTTAAATAAATCATCAAAAAATTTTAAATATCATAATCCCTTTAAATTTAAATGGAATACTATTTTTTTAATTGGTAGGAAAGGTTTTAGAATGGAGATGAGGATGGATAAAAAATTAATAATCAGATACATTTTACTTATTCTTGGGGTGACAATAATGTCTTTAGGCATTGCATTATCTCTTAAGTCCACTTTAGGAACTCCCCCTATATCCTGCATTCCTGCTGTTCTGGCTGCTGCATTTCCTTGGACTGTAGGAGAATTCACAATACTTTTCAATGCCTTGCTTGTCATATTCCAAATGGTGCTTTTGAGAAAAATTATATTATCACAAATAGCTCAAATGCTTGTCTGCATTCTATTTGGCTATATGATAGATTTTAACTTAAGTTTAATTGACTTCATCAATCCAACAAATTATATAATCCAATGGATCTTGCTTATAATAAGCTGCCTTGTTCTTGCATTCGGGCTTGTCATTGAAGTAAAGTCAGACATTACCATGCTTCCAGGAGACGGTGCTGTAGTGGTGATAGGTGAAGTGCTGAACAAGGATTGGGGTAAGGTCAAGCCATTTTTTGATGTTACTGTTGTAAGTATTGGTGTCATTTTGGCATTGGTATTCATAGGCCACCTTGAGGGGGTTCGTGAAGGAACCATTTTTTCAGCTATTACAGTTGGTTTCATCATTCAATTTTACAACAATATTTTTGGTGAAAAAATTGATAATTATCTAAAAGAATAATTATATTTTTTTTAAAATCTTGGTAATTTTTTCAAGATTCAAAATTTTTTAGATTAGCTTAAATATTCCTTTTTTTCTCAAAATACTTTCTTTCTGTTCTTTATTTTTTTCAATAATTTTTCATAAATTTTAAAAAAAATTATTCTAATATATAAAGTTTTTTATTTGTTTTTTTACATTAACTTTATAATAAGCAAATACTATAAATATTATTGTGATATTATGGTAGTTAAAATCGCTATATTAAGAAGTGGTAATATTGGTACTTCACCAATATTAGATTTATTATTAGACGAAAGAGCAGACAGACCAAACATCGACGTAAGAGTATTTGGATCTGGAGCAAAAATGAACCCTGAACAAGTCGAAGACGTTGTACCTAAATTCAAACAATTCGACCCAGATTTCTGTATTTTCATTAGCCCAAACCCAGCAGCACCTGGTCCAGCTAGAGCAAGAGAATTATTATCTGCAGAAGATATTCCTGCTATTATCATCGGTGACGCTCCTGGTAAAGGTAAGAAAGATGAAATGGATGAACAAGGTTTAGGTTACATTATTGTAATGGCAGACCCAATGATCGGTGCAAAAAGAGAATGGTTAGACCCAACTGAAATGGCTATTTTCAACGCTGACATCATTAAAGTATTAGCAGAAACCGGTGCTTTAAGATTAGTACAAAAAACCATTGACGGTGTAATCGAAGCTGTTGAAGCAGGTAACGAAATCGAATTACCTAAACTCATTGTAACTGCTGAAAAAGCTGTAGAAGCTGCTAAATTCCAAAACCCATACGCAAAAGCAAAAGCTATTGCTGCATACGAAATGGCTGGCGCTGTAGCAGGTTTAGACATGAAAGGTTGTTTCATGACCAAAGGTTTCGAAAACTTCATTCCTTTAGTAGCTGCTGCTCACGAAATGGCTGCATGCGCTGCTGCATTAGCAGCTGAAGCAAGAGAAATTGAAAAATCCAACGACACTGTATTAAGAACCCCTCACATGAAAGAAGGTAACGTTGGTTGCAAACTTGATTTAATCAGCAAACCAGAATAAGTGTCGAGGATTAAGTAGCTTTTTAGCTACTTATTTTTCTTTTTTCTTTTTTAAAACAAATTCAAATCAAATCAAAAAAATCAAATCTCAAATCAAATCCAAAATTTACTTTTTTTCTTTTTATTCATCTCAATTTTAAAGTTTTTTAGCCCTAGATTTCATTCGTATTTAAACCAACTTTTCTTTGAAGTATTTTTATTTGTGGTGAATAGCATTATTTTTTTATTCTCTTATTGGCCTCGAAATATTTATCTAGGTGTCTTTTTTCGTTAAATTATGATTAAACTGTTATAATATTGATTTCATATTATAAAATTGCTCTCATTTCGTTATAATATTAAGTCTTTTTATAATATTATATTTAATCTGTTAAGTCTTTAAAGAAAATCTAGCTTATTCGATCATTAAAAAATAAATATCAAAAGTCTCAAAGGTTTAATCATGCCATCAATAGATTATTTTGAATGTGAAGACTGTGGTTTCAGATGGAAAGACCAGGGGCCATTGTTGTTCTGCCTAAATGATGAAGGCAATATAGAGGAATATATTCTACTTAGCACAACCATGGATCTGGACTTGAATTCAAGAATATCCGGAGACATTTATGAAACCTACTGCACAGGATGTGACAAGAAGATAAAGATCTATGTCATATCCAATATAAAAGAGCCGTACAATCAGGATAGTGCAATCGAAAAGATAGAAAAATTGGCAAAGGACAAAAGAATAGACAACAAGACTCTAAAGCCCTTTATAAAGGACACAGATTTAAAGGATGATTTTTACATTGTGGGCTTGTATTGGAACTTCTATTCAAATAGGGACTACCATTGTCCAAACTGCAACAGCATTGTTTCAAGGTATATTTTATCAAGGAACAAGTGTCCAAAATGCAATGGCGAGATAAAGGCAGTTGATGGAATCTGTTTAGATAAGTTCTAATTAAATTCATAATAGATTTTTATTTTCAATTTTTAATTTTTAAAAAAACTTTTTTGCATTGCTTTTCATTCACTTGTTTTTTAAATTCAATTATTTTAACTTAAGACATTTTTCAAATATATAGATTTATATAATAATAGTTTTATATACAATATTGAAAAAGACATTTATCATTTTTAATTATTTGATTTTTCATAAATTTCAATAATTCAATATATAAAATTTTTTTCTGTACTTATTTTTTTATGCAGGAACTTTTGAATGAAATATTTTTCTCATCTTTTAACTCAATTGATTGTAAAAGGAGGTGAAAAAACGAAAAGCAAAAGGAAACTGTTACTCGGTATTTTAATTATTTTCAGTATTCTAATCTTTTTATCTAATGTTTCAGCTGAAGATACAGGCAGTTTAGCAATTCAAGATTCTTCCATTGATGCAGATTTAAGCACTCAGGATGTATCAATTGATGAAGAACCTATAACTGGCATAGATGATGTTGCAATTGCTAATCAAGATTCAACTAATGCTTCCCCGGATGATTATTTAGAGGAGGATCTGATTAAGAATTCTTCCAGTTTGCAAAGCTCTAAATTGGGCAAGGATATCAGTGTAGGCGGAACTACCTTTAAAGATATTCAAGATGCAATCGACCGTGCAGACTCTGGAGACACTATTTATTTAAATGGAGGTAATGCTAATAATATGTATACTGGATCCGGAACCCATATAACTATTAATAAGCCCATTACAATAATAGGAAACTCCAGTTTTGAAAATAAACATGTATTTTTATATGCACAAGTTCTTTCTCGTATGTTTTATATCACTGCAAATGATGTAACCTTAATCAACATCGAATTTTATAGTGGTGAAGTTGAGGAGAATGAGGATCCACATGGAGGTGCTATTTATTGGGGTGGCAGCAATGGTATTATAAAGAATTGTGCCTTTAAATATAATTCTGCCATTTCTACTTATGAACTGGATTTTCGTGGAGGAGCAATTTATTATGAATATGGAGCTAATAATCAACATATTGAAAATTGTGTATTTGCAAACAATTCTGCATATAATGGAGGTGCAATATATTTACAGTCTTCATATTCCACTATTTTAAATTGTACTTTTGATAGCAATTATGGTCGTGATAATGGTCGTGTCGAGGCTTCCGCTGGTAGCTGCATATATTTAATAAAAGGTAATAATAATAATATATTAAATTGCAATTTCTTAAATAATGTGGCAATTACATATGCTGCTGCTATTGATATTGTTTCTGGTGATAATCTCTATATTTTCAATTGTTCATTTAAGAATAATTCTGCCGGTGAAGCGGGTGGCGCTATAGGATGGTATGATGATAGAAACAGTGTCATTTCAACTTGTTATTTTGAGAATAATAGGGTGATCGGTAGTGATGGTACCTCTAGAGGTGGAGCCATTTTTAAACAGCATAACGGAGGTAGCATTATTAATTCTAAATTTGTAGAAAATAGTGCTGCAACTGGGAGTGCTATATATTCTAAGGGCTATTTCACTATAGATAATTGTACTTTCTTGAGGAATAATGCAGGTAGTGAAGGGGCCATTGCTGCACAATCTAAAAATTTAGTAATAAATAATTCCATATTTGACAATAATTATGCAAAAAATTATGGTGCTGCCATTTATACATGGTCTGATAGTGCCAGTATTGTAGTGGAAAACTCCCGATTTATTAACAATCATGTTGGACAAAGGGGAGGTGCCGTCTTTTTTACAGGTAAGGATTGCCAAATATCCAATTCACTATTTGAGAAAAATAGAGTAGATGATTATTATGCAGGTTTTGGTGGTGCTATCGATATTGATAATACTGGTGATTCCACCAGCATTGTAAACTGTAGCTTTAATGCAAACTATGCTATTTTCGGCGGTGCTATATACTGGACGAATGATACTTCAAAAAAGGCTGTAATTGCAAATTCTACCTTTGAGCATAATTCTGCAGTTTATGGTGGTGCAATAGCGATTCTTCATAATCTGAACCTTATTGCAAATTCTACATTCATAAACAATAAGGCAAATACTACAAGTCTTACTGAGACTTCCCAATCAGATGCTAAAATCTATACTTTTACAGGAAATGAAGATTATATGAATGCTATTAAAACTGGTGATTCTGCCAAAGTTAATTTCCAGAATGTAACTTATTGGGATGGTTCACTAGTATCTAGCGACTCTCCTATAAAAAGCAATAAGGAAGCAGGCATAAACATTACTATAGGTCTAACAGCTTCAGGTCAAACGCTAACTTTTACAAAAGCAACCAATATCAATGGCCAAGTTGTCTTTGATGAGTATAAGTCTGCCCCATTTGGAAAGACTACATATACATATGTAGTAATTCATCCAGATGATAGTTATTACACTCAATCAAATTATATATGGCATACCCTTGATTTAAGACAGAGTGATTACAAAAAGAATACTCTTAAGATTGATGTTGCCGATGCGGTTTATGGTGAAGATCTTGTTGTTAATTTAAGCACCAATGTTTCAGGAGATTACACTATTTACATTGCAAATTCAAGCTATGACGTTACATTTACCAATGATGATGTCAGCAAAGGCAATGTATTGGCTTATAAGGTCAGCGTATCTAAAAATGAATTGAATGGTAAAGTCATACAAATTCCTGCTTTGCTTGATGCAAAGGATGGATATGGTGCTTATGTTCAGTTTACCAATGATGCAGATGGTGCGCCTTATATGTATTCACGCAATAGGACTTCATTCAATGTCTATAAGGCGGCTTCCAGTCTTGATGCAAATGGAACAACTATCCTCAATGGCAGTGATGCTGAATTGAACTACACTGCAGTAAATGGTACAGTAACCGTAACTAGCATTAAAAAAGGCAATTCCATATTGGAAAACGGCACTGATTACACCTTTGCTGTAAGTGATGATAAGGTCATAATAAGCGGATTGGATTCAGGCAAGTATTCTGTTAATCTAACCACTGTCGTTGATGCCAATCATAATCTTTCAAGCAAGGAAGTAACTGTAAATGTTCTCATTCCAACCAGCATTGATGCTCCTAAAACAGTAAATTTATTTGCTGATGGTTTAGGTTCTATTGTTGCAACCTTAAATCCGCATGGAGCTGGAAGCTTAACTTTTGAAAGCGGAAATGAAAGCATAGTCACAGTTGATGGCAATGGAAATATGATTCCTAAAGGCATAGGCAAAGCCAATGTCACTGTCAGATTTGCTGGAGATGAGATCTATGCTCCTTCAAGTGCAACAGTTCTAATCACAGTTGTTAATTCCAGGGTACAGACATCAATTGAAGTGAATGATACATTTGATTTGCATGTAAATGATCAAGTTAATATGGGCGCTTCTTTAGATCCTTCAAATGCTGGAGAATTGGATTATGCTTCCAGCAATGAAAGCGTTGTTACAGTTGATGAAGATGGAAATATGGTCGCTAAGGGCGTTGGTGAGGCCAATATCACTGTAAGCTTTGCTGGAAACGATGACTATTACTCTAGCAGTACTGAAGTATTGGTCAAGGTTCATCCTCTAGTTGATTTGGCTATTGTCAAGACTGTAAACAATCAGACTCCTTATTATGCAGATACTGTCACTTACACAATTACTGTAACCAATAATGGTCCGAATACTGCTACTAATGTGGTTGTAACAGATACCGTTCCTAGTGGCATGAATGTAAGTTCAGCAGATGATACTTATGTAGGAAATGGTGTATGGGAAATCGCAAGCATTGACTCTGGCAGTGAGGTTTCTTTGACCTTGTATGCTACTGTTAATTCATTGGATGCATTGACCAATGAGGTTAATGTTACTTCCAAAGAGTTTGATAACAATACAGATGACAATAAGGCTAGTGCTCCTGAAGTCAAGGCTATTCCTGTAGCAGATTTAAGCGTATCCATAAGCCTTTCCAGCAACGAAGTAAATTACGATGACATTGTTGAATTGGTTGTTACCGTTAAGAACAATGGTCCTAACGATGCAAGCGGAGTCATTGTGAAAAATACTCTTCCTGACGGATTGGTTTATGTATCTGACAACATTACAGATTCTGATTATCTCTCTACCAAGAGCAGGTTGATGGCTTCAAGTCAAGGATATGACTCATCTTCTGGAGAATGGTCCGTTGGAGACTTGGCTAATGGGGATGAAGCAAGCATTTCCATTCTTGCAAAGGCAAGCTTCGTTGGAACCAAGGAATTGAAATCCACTGTTTCAGCAAATGAGCTTAAGGCAAGCGAGGATTATTCAACTAAACTTACCGTTGATCCTGTTTCTGACTTGGCAATTGACATCTCAGTCGACAAGACAGAAATAAATGTTGGAGATGAAGTGACATACACAATTGCCGTTTCCAATAATGGTCCTAATGATGCAAGCGGTGTAAAGGTTACTGACAGTCAATTGGCTGATTTCACATTTGTCTCTGCATCTTCAGATGATTACGATTCATCTAGTGGCGTATGGTCTGTTGGCGAATTGTCCAATGGTTCCAGTGTAAAGTTAACTGTCACTGTCAAGATTGACAATGCAGGAAATTATTCCAACTCTGCTACTGTAAGCCTAAATGGAAATGATGTCAATTCATCCAACGATGAGGCAACCTCTGAAATAGTTGCTGTTACAGAAGCTGAAAACAACAACAGTACTGATGACAACAACAATACAAAACCGGATAATGGAACTGGCAATAACGAAACAGTCCCTGACAATGGCAATGGTGAGGATGTAAATCCTGATGACGTGGTTGTTGCTGAAAATCAAGGCAGTGAGATTGAACCTGCATTAGCTAAGACAGGTAATCCAGTATTGCTTGTTTTATTGGCATTCGCAATGATAATATCTACAAATTTAGGAAGAAGACGTAAATAATACGTCTTCACATTTTTCTTTTTTTAAATTAAATTAATTATTTTTGATAGTTTTAAAACTTTTTTCCATATTTTTAATTTTTCTATCTTTTCAATCGTTTTAAAAATTTATACTTTTTTCCATTCTATAATTTTTTTTCTTTGATTTTTAAAAAAATTATCATAAATCTAATCAAAAGTGCTCTCATTTTTTTGAGGATTAAAAATATTTAAGAAGTATTGTGATAATATTTTAACAGTTATCGGGATTAAAAATTAATTATTCAACCGATATAAAAGATTAAAATGATTAGATAAGTTTATTTAAATAGTTGAAGTGAAAATTAGGGATATAAAAAATTAAAATGATAAGAAAAGATAATTTAATGTTTTAAAGTAAAATAAATAAAAAAAGAAATAAAGTGTTCAGATTTAAAGAACACCTTTAGTGCTTAGGATTTCAGCATGCTCTATTTTACATGCATCATACAATGATTTTGCAAATGCCTTAAAGAGGGCTTCTGCCTTGTGGTGATCATTTGCACCTTCGCAGGTTCCATAGATGTTGATCTTGCCGCTGCTTGCAAATGATTCAAAGAAGTGAACTACAACATCGCTGCTCATGTCTCCAATCTTGTCATTTTTAAAGTCAAGTTTCATGTTGCAGTAGCTGCGGCCGCTGATGTCTATGGCAACGGTTGCAACTGAATCATCCATAGGAACAATGGCATGGCCCATTCTTCTGATTCCTTTCTTATCTCCTATGGCTTCAAGGAAAGCTTCTCCAAGCAAGATTCCAACATCCTCTACAGTATGGTGATCATCTATTTCAATATCACCGATAGCTTTAATGTTCAAGTCAATGAAACTGTGTTTGGAAAATGATTCAAGCATATGATTGAAGAAGTTCACTCCAGTATCAATGTTGTATTTGCCGGTTCCATCGATATTTAATTCTATTTCAATATCTGTTTCAGATGTTTTTCTTGAGACTTTAGATGTTCTAGTCATTGAATCACTCACTGATTTAATTAATAATAGATTATTTTTAATTTTTTAGGCATTGAATTTTGTTTAAAGTAATCTTTACTTTTTTTAGGTGAATTTTTGATTAAAATAAATTTTAATTTTTTAGGTGAATTTTGATAAATAATTATAGTTTTTTCAAGCCACATATATTATGATTTATGGCAAAATTTTAAACTATAATTTAATTAAAATAACGATTAATAATTCATTCATCTGGTGCATTTCTCATAATTTTAATTGCATCTGGACCGCATTTCATTGCACATAATGTACAAACATGACAATAATCTAAATTTGATACATGTGCAACAGTATCAATAGTCCAAATATATCCTCCTTTAGGACAAATCTCTTTACAATTTCCACATGCAGTGCATTTGTCCTCATCAACTATAATCTTTAAAATAATATCACCATGAATAAATCTGTAAATAATCTTATTTTGTTTAATGTATATAAAACTATGCTAAATCCTTAAAAATATTTTTTTTTAAAAAGATTATAATTTTAAGGTAGCTATTGACAATGCCTTAAATCCAATGTAAACTTCTTTTCCCAAACTTAAATCCAAGTCCTTACCAGCGGATAAGGTAATGTCTGAGAAAATGTTCACGCCGCCAATGTCGATTTTTACACGAACCATTTCATCCTGAAGTCTCATTTCAGTGACTTTTCCCTTGAATATGTTTCTGATGCTGGATGCTTGAGGCTCCAACATTATGAAGATATTGTCGTAACTTATTAAAGCAAGGATTTTATCTCCAACTTTATATTCCTTTTTCAATGGGATAGTTATGACCAATTCATTCATTTGAATTTTCATAACTCCTTTCGATTTGTCAACTTCAAGGATTTCAGCTTCAATCTCATTGGTTTCACTGTGAAGTTCCATGATTGCATTGATCTTTTTGCATTCCTTTAGAATCTGCAAGCCCTCTTCAGTAAGAGTGGTGCTGCCTCCACCACCGCTTCCTCCTTTTTTAGTGTTTACAATAGCTATATCTAATGTTGATTCAATCTTATCGATATAGTTTAAGGCAGTTCTGTAGGAAATTTTAGAACGCTTAGCAGCTTCTGTAATAGATCCACTTTCATTTATATAAATCAATAGATTGAATTTCTTTTGGTCCAATAGAAAAGAATTTTCATCTATGTTAATCTTATATTCAACTCCAGCTTTTACCTCAGTCATTTTAATCGTCCCTTTTACCTTAATTATTTTTCAAAAATTACCCAGATTGATATTTAATATATATCTTTTATTAATTAAACTTATTCTTTTTAATCTACTATCGTTCATAACTAAAAAATTTATTTTTGATTAAATCTGAGTTTAAGTTAAAAAAAGAAAGGATATTTATTTTGTCCCGTTATGATAAATATCAGTAATCGATAATCATTTATAAGCAATTTTTTTTAAAAAATCGATATGAATTTATTAAAAAACACAATATTGTTTAATTCGTTAATAAAAATAGTAAAGATAAAGTAAAAATATAAAGATAGAGTAAAAATAGTAAAGATGAAGGTTATGAATCATCTGAACTGTATTTATCTATGATATCCAAGAATTTATTTGCATATTTTCTTAAAGGACCTAATTTTCTGGTGAATTTTCTAAATCCAGCAACATCATCATGGGATAATGTTCTAAGTGCCACTATTGCAATCATATAGATTATCGGACAGATTATCAATCCGGCAATCAATCCATAGCTATTGCTTGGAAGTACAAATGCAGGCAATGCCATAATCAATGAGGCTATTGTGACTTTAGTTAGGAATGCATAAGGGGCATGGGTTTTGGTTAATCTGAATTGCAGCAGGAACATAGGTATCATCATTATGAATGAAGCTATTGTAGTTGCTAATGCTCCACCTTCAATTCCATAAGTCGGAATCAAATACCATCCGAGCCCTAAAGTGATGATACATCCAAATATCAATAGATACATTGGGATTCTTGGGTTTCCGATACCTTGAACGATACTGCCTGAAATTGTATATATTGAATAGAATGTCATACCTAAAACAAGAATTGCAAGAGACATTGCACCGTTCATGTAAGCTGAATTTGTGAAGTATACAAGCCCCATGATTTCCTTTGCAAAGATAGCTATTCCCACACACATTGGAATTACAAAGAACATTCCGTATTTGTAGGATGCATTTACATACTTTTCAAGAAGGTTTTGATCCTTGAGAGCATATGCTTCAGATGCTGCAGGCAATATTGTAGTTGCAAGTGAGCTTGAAACGATTAGAGGAAGTCTTGAAATAGGGTCTGCCGCTGTAAAGTAACCTATTGCAGATGCAGCTAAGAATCCTCCCATAAGCAATGTACAAATACTGTAAATGCCCATTTCAGCAAGTGCAGTTACTGTAACTGGAATTGAAAAGAAAAGAAGTCTTTTTGCAAGGCCTAATTCCTGTTTGAAGGTGAACTTAAAGTCAGGATTTGCAGGAGGGATATATTTTCCCATATATTTCTTAAAGATATATACTGCAGATACTGCGGATGCTGCAAAACCAAGTACAGAACCTAATACTGCACCAAAAGTGGATAATCCTAAAATTACAAGTGCAGTTGCAAATAGAATCATGAATATCTGTTCAATTGCACGGGTGTAAAGGATGTATTCCATCTTGTATACACCTTGGAAAGCACCTCTAAATGCACCAACTATTACACTGAAAGGGGTGATTAAACCAACAGCCTGAAGTGGCAACAAAGCCTCTGGCTTGTGATAATAGTTTGTAATGATAGGTGCAGCTACAAATACCATAACCAGTCCAAAGAAGAATCCTAGAAAGACCATTATCTTCAGTGCTGTGAAAACGGTTTGACGAGCAAGATCCTCTTCATCAAGAGCATTGTATTCTGATACGTATTTAGCTATTGCTGGCGGAAGCCCTGCTGCAGACAAGACCTGGAATATTCCTTGAAATGGAGTTGTAAGTCCAAGGATACCATATGCTGCCGGTCCTAAAAGTGATGCCATAAGGAAACGGTAAAGGTATCCCCCTACACGGAAGATAACATTTCCTATTAAGATAATAGCGCTTCCCTTTGCTACTTTAGAACTTCCAGTCGCTTCTCCCATATTCACACCATAAGAATAAAAATAGATTTTTTTAAGTTAATTAATATGTGACTTAGATAAATTTTTTAACTTAATTAAATTATCTTATTTAATATATATTGCGATTTTATATAAACTTTTAGTTATAATATTTTCTCAATATATTTTTATTAATTATATTAATATTGATACAAAGGCATATATAAAATAATCTCTATTATGATTTATACTCTAATAAGAACTCTTTAAAATGGCTTATAGTCATGTCCAATGTTTTAAGCCCATATTCGTCTTCTTTCACACCTTCTGCACCATCATCCTGTGACCATAAGCAAGCGCCTAAATTAGCGCCGAAGGATCCTCCGCTTAATGGAATGATTTTATTCAATAGGTAGAATGTGTTTATCTGCTGGATAGCCAATTCCTGACCTCCTGATCTGTCGCCTCCAACAACTATTGAAATACCTACCTTGTTTTTAAATATGTCCAGGTCTTCCATAATCATGGCCTGGCATCTGTCAATGACGGCCTTCAATTGAGCGGATATGCTTCCAAAATGAACAGGGCTTGCGAGGATTATGCCGTCAGCTTCCCTAAGGGCATCATAGATTTCATCCATATCATCACGAATTGAACATTTTCCCTTTGTTTCCACACAATCGTTGCAGTGAGTGCATGGTGAAATGTCCTTATCCCTTACGCTTATAAAGATTGTTTCAAATGAATCTTCACTTTCAAGCTCTTCCAATGCCCTCTTCAATAAGAATTCACTTGCACCTTCTCGCGGACTTCCACAAATTCCAAGAATTTTCATATTTTGACTCCTTTAATTATTATTGTATTTAATATGACTATATATTTTCATATGAATATAATTTTAGAAAAATCATTCAACAATCATGTCAAAAATTTGATTTTGAATTTTTGAATTTTTTTTGATTTTCTCGGGTTTTAGGCCTGATTTTTGGTTTACTTCGTTATACATCAATTTTTTACATATCATAAATTTTATTCATTATTTTTTTAAAATATTATACAATAACGTAATTCACATAAACTTTACTAATCAAATTAATAATTAATTTAATAAAATATATACATTTCTATATATCGAAACAATATATGATATGATAATATTTATATATGGGGTATAATCAATATTATAATACCTAATATTGTTAATTGATTTAGGTTGATGTAAAAATATTATCAAAAAAAATTGTCTTTTTGATAGTGTGATTAGATATTTCTATGAAATTATATTCGAAATTTTCTAATATTAATTGAAAAGTTAATATTCATGTTTTTTAAAAGATGGCCAACTTTAGAGGATGTAGGCCCCTCGCTCAATTTTTGAGCATTTTTGAACATATATGGAATGAATCTCAAAAGATTTGTTATTTCGCTATTTTTACTCGATCCCTTAATCATTTGACATGGTTAACACTTAATCCATTATTAACATTTAAACTAGATTTAAACTAGATATAAATGGGATGAATTTAAACAAAACATCAACCTAAAGCTTTTTTTATTTTCATCCCATCTATATCTAGTTTTTAACTAGATACACGGTATGATAAACCTGGTTTACCATATCGATTTTAATAATATAATTATTAAAAAAAGGAGGACGTTTTATCAATACTAAAATAATTAATTCGATCTTAATTATTTTGATATTATTCTGTTTAATATCTTTAGTTGGGACCGCTTCGGCGGAAGATATTTCTGATAATGAAATAATGTCGTATGACGATACAATTGATATATCAACAGAAAATTCTAATCTGCAAGAAATTTCTGATCTGAGTTCTGCTTCAGATTCAAATGATATATCAAACGAGATTTCGAACGCCGATGATTCTGCTGATGATACATCTGATGATGTAATCACCGGTAGTTCATCAAAAGAAGTACCTGGTGCAAACAAACTTTATGCTAGCCATGATTTATCTGGCTCAACACTCGCGGATATTCAAGCTTATTTGGATTCTGGAAGTGTGGTAGCAGGAGACACCATTTACTTAGGTAATCAAACATGGAATTCTGGAAATTGGGGTCCTTGGGATGCCAATCAAGTTGTTAAAGTTAATATTCCTAATTTGATTATTAGTGGTGGAACAAGTGGAAGCCCTAATGACTTTGCTACTATAAGTGCAGGAAGTAAGATTTTCCAATTAAATGCACCGGGCATTACTTTGAAAAACATTGCATTTTCAAATACTGCCGATGGACCATGTTGTGCTGTAAACATCCAAGAATCAGATTGTAAAGTTACAAATTGTAATTTTGACAATTGTCAAAATCAGCATGGTGGTGCAATATATTCTTCTATAGATGCTTCAAATACCTTGATAGAAAATTGTAATTTTACTAATTGTCAAGCTATTTGGAATACTAATGGTGGTGCAGCATCCCTTAGTGGAGATAATACAGTTGTAAAAAATTGTAACTTCATTGGCAATAAAGCAGAAGGATATACTCAGGGTGGTGCATTAGAGTTATTAGGTAACAATCCTCAAGTGATTAACTCTACCTTTAAAGAGAGCAGTGCAACTTCTGGGGGTGCAGTTTATATCGATAAACCTGGAGCAACTTTAACCGATTGTGTCTTTGAAGATAACCAAGCTACTTTCGGTGGTGCTGTCAACATTTATCACGATGACGCAACACTCACTAACTGTAATTTTACAGATAACGTTGCTTCTGATACTGGTGGAGCTATTTACATTGCTGACGATTGTCACAATATTCAAATGACCAACTGTAACTTTGCAGATAATTCCGCATCAAGTGGTACCGCAATTTATTGTGATGGTAGTGGTGACGGTAAGGTTACAGATTGTAATTTCGGTGTCACACCGGACTTAAGCGTTGAGACTGGTTATCCAATTATGACCTTAACTTTAGGTTCCGATTATTCAAATATTGTTGTAGGTAATATTGAGGGTGCCTCTGGAGGATCTATAATTCCTATGGTCGGTGAACCGATTACCTTAGAAATATTTGATGCTAACGGACAGTTAGTTGACACATTTAGCGGTGTAACTGATGCAAATGGTCAAGTTGTCTATGATTATGGAAATCTTCCACGTGCAAATTACATATATAAGGCTCACTATTTGGATGATAAAACCAAAGAAGGTCCTATAACTATGGCTGAAGTCGAAGGTAATAATTTTTCATCTATTCAAGCTGCAATTGATAGTGCAGAACCAGGTGGAGTCATTTTCCTAAAAGGTATTACTTATCTTAATGATATTCAAGGTAATATGATAATTGATAAACCTATTACAATTATCGGTTCTGAAGGTACCGTTTTGGATGCTGAAGAATTATCAAGAATATTTAAAGTAAATGACAATGTTAAAAATGTAAATCTTGAAAATATTGCATTTATTAATGGTCATGCTGATGAAGGTGGTGCTATTTATGGTGGTTATAATACCGAAAACCTAAAAGTCACCAATTGTGATTTCATTAACAACACTGCAGATATTGCAGGTGGTGCTATAAAACACCATTCCAACTGGACATTTGAAGACTGTTCATTCATCAATAACTCTGCAAATCCGGATAACAATCCTTTATATACAAGTGATTCTATTCCAAATGGTGGAGGAGCACTTTGGTGTTGTGATGGTATAACTAATTTAGTTGGAACAGACTTCATCAACAATAATGCAACATTTGGTGGTGCTATCAGAGGTGCAGTAAATGCAAGAGATTGTGTTGTAGAAAACAATACCGCTTTCAATGGTAATGGTGGTGGTATTGACTTGACTATTGACTCTGTTCTTTTTGATGATGAAACATTTATGACCAGTGTACAAATACGTGACAGTAATTTCACTGGTAACTCTGCAAAAGGAGAATATCAGCCTACAGAGGATGCTAAAGGTGGAAAAGCTCAAGGTGGTGCAATTCACATTTACAGAGTTGAAGGTATGGTGCTTGATAATATTACTTGTACCGACAACACTGCTTACAGAGGAGGTGCACTTGACCTCTACGTAATGAATTATACTACAATTACCAACTCTAATATTTCAGACAATACTGCTACCCTTGGTGGTGGAATTGCTGTTGTAGGGGATAATTGTTTATTCGTAAACCTTACACTCGCAAACAACCATGCTGAATATGGAGAATACGATGATGGTGAAGGTGGAGCTATTTGGGTAAATGGATCAAACACCCTTTTTGAAAATTCAACTTTAGACCAAAACACTGCTGATTCACTAGGTGGAGGAATCATGTCTCGTGGAAGCAATTGTTCCTTTGTAAACAACAACCTCACATCCAATGAAGCATTTTTCGGAGGAGGTATTGCTGTTGAAAGTCACGATGATTCAGGATTTGCTGAAAACATCACATTCTACAATAATACGCTCTTATATAACCATGCTTCTAATGGAGGTGGAGTAGTTGTTCAAGCGGACCAAGTGAATTTCACTGATAATGTCATTTCAAATAACACTGCCGACGAAACTGGTGGTGCATTTTGGATTGTTGGTGATGATGTATATATTGAAAATCTTACATCAGACTACAACACTGCACTGAATGGTGGTTCTTGTGCTATTCATTGTGATGATGTGATAATTAAAAATTCCACTTTTACTGGTAACCAAGCATTGGTTGTAGAACCTAGAGGGCTTGGTGGAGCTTTACATATATATGGAGCAACTAGTGCAGATATCCAAGCTAATTTCTACAACAACACTGCTAAAAACGGTTCTGCTATTTACTCAGAAGAATCAACTGGAGTATATATCCATGACTCTGATTTCGTGGAAAACCAAGCTTATTCATATATATTAAGCATAACTCCTGAAAATAACACTGTCCTTGATGAAAATGAAGCATTCAATATAACTGTTACCCATGTAGGTGGGGACAACATTATGAATGCTATCTATAATACAGAGGGCAGCGAAGATATTGGATTTACAAATGTAACTTATCCATTCCTAACCGTGGATGGACAAGAAATAATAAGAAATACAAATGACGGTTATAGCCCAACTGAAGTTATTCACCCTGTAATAGGTGTGGAAAACAGTGATAATGGTAATTTGTTATACCAAGATGATTTAGAAAATAATCAGATTATTAATATTCTAGTTAAAGATAAAAACGGCAATATAGTAGAAGATATAAGCGGAAAAGTTTTAGATTTCAATGGTTTAAAATCTGATATTTTTGGTACAGTTACTGAATATGTCGCTGGTTTAAAACCTGGAAGATATTATGTAGAGGCTAAACACCCTGAAGATACTTATTATAAGGTAATTGCTAATTTAACAGTTCTTAGAGTGGGCCCTACAGATTTAGAGATCAATAAAACAGTAAGTAATGCGACCTGTAATGTTTCAGACATTGTAGACTGGAATGTTACTACAGGAAACATTGGACCAATCGATGCTGAAAATGTTACTGTAAGAGACATCTTACCTGAAGGTCTCGATTTACTTAACTTAACTTTCAGCTTCGTTGATTCAATAAATGGAAATTGGTGTACTGGAAAACTCGATTTAAGTAGTAATACATTAACTTATGGAGTTTACAATGCAACTGCAGGCACCTGGACTTATAATGAAGCAAGTTATGATGGAACTGGCACATGGAATATTGTCATTCCAGATATTGATGGAAATGTTGATATCTTAAAGCCAGTTACAATTAGCTTAACCTTAAATAAGGGTTCAGACACTACAGTTACTTTATTTGTAAGCGACTTATTAGAGCAATCAAGTGTTGTCATGAACTTAGTTACCAATGTAACTAAAGAAGGTGAATTTACCAATTTTGCTAATGTAACTACCGACACTCCAGAAACTAATTATACCAATAACAATGCAACCAACATTACCAAAACTGGTGATGAAGTCACTAATCTTACCGTAATTAAGGTTTGGGATGATGAGAATAACCAGGATGGTGTCAGACCTGTCAATGTGACTGTCTATTTATTCGCTAATGGCAATTTGATCAATCAAACTGTTTTGACTGCTGATAATGATTGGAAACATACTTTCCCAGATTTAGATGTATACGAA